>Ga0207933_1001722_pt1 | contig 15698 bp, 11 predicted proteins | sample NGESurdeep092012_4_FD_184488 | JGI IMG/M metagenome (GOLD analysis project Ga0207933, IMG submission 184488) | Arctic peat soil microbial communities from Barrow, Alaska - NGEE Surface sample F53-3 deep-092012 (SPAdes) | ecosystem: Environmental > Terrestrial > Soil > Wetlands > Peat ... | reverse complement strand
TTTACCGCCCCGGCGGCCACCAAGTTGAACGGTCAGGGAGTGACCGTGCCCGCCGGCAAACCCGTCGAGCATCAGAACGAGTTTGTCGCTGCGGTCGGCGGGCCCATCCCCTTCACGCGCCAAAAGGCATTCTTCTTCGTCACCTATGACCAGTACCACGGCAGAAACGGCGTCAATCCCGCCCAGGAGACGATCCCGACCACGCTGATGCGGACGGGCAACTTCAGTGAACTCCTGAGCACCAATGCATCTGGCGTCACCACCGGCCAGATCTACGATCCGCTCTCCACCGCCGCCTGCACGGCCAACAATAGCCTCGGCACGCCCTGCCGCTATCAGTACGGCTATGGGCCCGGCGGCGGCAAAGGGCCGAACGGCAATCCCGTCCTCACCAGCGCTCCGGTCAACGTAATTCCGGCGAGCGAGATCTCCGCTATCTCGCAGTACGAAGAAAAGTTCCTGCCCGCCCCGACCAGTTCCGGCATCGCGAACAACTACCTCGCGGGCAGCGGCGTCTCCGGATACGACAACCATGAGATGGTTGCGAAGGTCGACTATCAGATCACCGACGCGCAGCGCATCTCCTTCGTTTATACGCATGGCGTAAGGCAATCCGTGGGGTATGGAGCGACGCTGCCGTTGCCCTATACCAGCGGCGATACGTCGGCCATCTCGCCGACCATCATGATTCTGGAGCACTCGATCGTCTTCACACCGCATCTGGTCAACCAGATCAAGTATGGCTTCAGCCGTTTCCCGCAGCCGGTTTCGTCGCCGACCTTTAACGTCGCGCCCTACCGCGCGGGTCCCGACATCGGCATCGGCAATCTGCCCAACGGTCAGGCCGCCGACGCGTTCCCCGGGACCACCTTCGCCGCAAACACTCAATTCCCGACCGCCATTACAACCTGGACCGAAGCCGGGGCCTCGGACGCCACCCATAACGTAGTCCCGAACGCGTACACCCTGGTCGACAATCTGGAGTGGGACAAGGGGCGGCACTCGATCACCTTCGGCCTCGAGACCCAGTGGCTGCAAGACAATACCTCGAGCCAGAGTAGCCCGTCCGGCATCTATACCCAGGCCTTCTCCGCCAACTCCACCGCCAACTTCTCCGGAGCCTCGCTCGCCAGCAACACCAACGGTTATGCTTACGCCAGTTTTATGCTGGGAGCCGTGAACAGCGCGGGAACAAGCATCCAGGCGTTCTCTGAAACCGGTGGCCGCTATCACCCCTGGTCTCCCTACGTCCAGGACAACTTCAAGGTAACGCCCAAACTCACTGTGAACCTCGGTCTGCGCTACGACTACCTGCCCCCGTATCACGAGGTGCAGGATCGCTTCAGCTTCTTCAATCCGAACGCAAACAACTCCCTGACGGGAACTCCGGGCCAGTTGGAGTTCGCCGGCAACCGCGGGTCCGACATCAGTTGCCAGTGCCGCACGCCGGTCCACACCTACTGGAAGAACTTCGGTCCACGCCTTGGCGCGGCTTACTCGATCAACAATAAGACCGTCGTCCGCGCGGGCTTTGCTATTGCCTACTCCCGCGCCGGCGGCGTCGGCGGCCGCGGCGGAGACTCCACCGGAACAGGCCAGGGCGGCTTCACGGCCAACCTCGTTCTTCCCCCCGCAGTCAGCACCGGTATCTCTGCCGGGCCTTCGTTCTATCTGAACAACAGTGCGGCATTCCAGGCGGCCGGGCTGGCCAACACTAACTTCGGTGGTCCAGGCTTCGTGCTGCCCACGCCCACCGCGCCCTCGGCGACCGCTCTCACCAATGGCATCGGCAACTACGTCAACGCCGCCGGCAAGTATGTGACCGCCGGAGGAGCTCCTGCTTACGCCGACCCTTATCTGTCCGGCCGTGCCCCGACCTTCAACTTCTACAACCTGGGGTTGCAGCGCGCGATCACACCCGACCTGACGATCTCCGTCACCTATGCCGGCAGCCAGTCTCACTTCGTAGGGGGAGCACCCGTTTCAGGCTTCTGGTCCGGTGAACTCGATCCGAAGTACATCGCCACTCTGGGCTCGGTGGTTGGCACCGACAACACCACCAACATCCTCAACTCCCCCGCGACTCCAGCCAACATCGCGATCGCGATGCAGGCCGACGCCAGCGTCACCGTGCCCTACGCCGCTTACGCGCAGACGCAGACTGGCGCCCCGAACGCCAGTGCAACTATCGCCCGCATGTTGCGTCCATATCCGCAATACTCTTCGCCGCCCAGTCCAGAGTGGGACAACATCGCCAACATCAGCTACAACTCACTTCAGATCGTCCTGGCGCAGCGCGAGTACAAGGGCCTCAGCTTCACCCTTAACTACACCTACTCCCGCAACATCGGCGACGACGGCACCATCCGCTCCGCCTTCCCGGTGCCCGCATCCGTCTCCTCGAGCGGCGTCGCGCTGCCCGGCAACGATCGCGCCGACCGCAGCCTCACCGCCAACGATACGCCCCAGATCCTCAACATCTATGGCGTCGACAACCTGCCCTTCGGCAAGGGACACCTCGGTGGCAACAACTTCTTGGTACGCAACATCATCGGCGGTTGGTCCCTCTCGGGCATCTTTACCTACGACTCCGGAACGCCGCTCCTCATCGTCGGCTCCGGTTGCACCACGCCGTCAGCTGGGACCTGCATGCCCGACATCAATCCGGACTTCCACGGGCCGGTGCGCATTAACGGCAGCTTCGGCAAGGGCATTACCGCCAACCACCTGAACGCAATCAAGTACATCGACTCGAATGCCTTCCGGGCTCCCCAGGCCATTCCTTCCGCTCCAGGTTCCGCCACGCTGCCCGCCAACTACATCACCAAAATCGGCGACGCTTCCCGCAGCGCGGTGCTGGGTCTGCGTAATCCCAGCCATTACAACCTTAACATGAGTGTTCGCCGCAGCTTCAACATCACTCCAGAGAGGGTCCGTTTCATCTTTGGGGTCGATTGCAGCGATGTGACCAACAAGGTGAACTTCGGCGGCATCGGAAGCACCTGGTCTGCCGCATCAAGTTCCACGCTGGGCGAGGTCACCAAGGCCAGCGGCAACCGCGACTTCCAGTTCTCCGGCCGCGTCACATTCTAGAGGCAGTATTGGCAATGAATTCCTCGCAACGAAAGACGACTCCGTGGGCGATGCCCTGGGCGGCTGCCGGCTGGCTTCTGCTGACGCTGACATGCACCTCCGGCGCAACCTTGCGGGCGCAATCCACCAGCCACGCCGGGGTCACAGTCAAGGACGAAGGTGCAGCTTACGTTGTCAGCAATGCCTACGTGACCGCGACCATCAGCAAGGTCACCGGCGACATGGTTTCGCTCAAATATAAGGGCCTCGAAACGATGGGCTACGTCTCCGGCCATCACGCCGGCTACTGGGAGCAGAATCCCTCCGGCGCCGCGCGCCTGGCCGCTACCATCACGGTCGATCCTTCCACCAACGGCGGCGAACGCGCGGAGGTTTCGATCAAGGGCTGGTCCGACGGCGAATCCCTAACCGCTCATCCGCGGCCCGACCCGACGGCCTCTGTTGAAGACGCCGCCCCGCAACTCGCGGGCCGTACGATTGGACCGCCGCCAGCGTCCGGCCGCAGGCCTAATGCGGGCACCTTCACGGTCAATCGGCGGGGCGGCTCGCGCGGCCTCGGTCTCCTGCTCGATATGGAGATTCGCTATACCCTTGGCCGCGAAGATCACGGCATCTATACTTACGCGATCTTCACTCACCAGCCCACCTATGGCGCCACGCAACTCGGCGAGAGCCGCTACGGGATGAAGCTGAACCAGCAGGTCTTCGACTGGCTCTCGGTCGACCGGCAGCGCAATGAGCTGATGCCCACCGGCAGCGACTGGGACCGCGGCACCGCCCTTAACATGAAAGAGGCGCGGCGCCTCACCACCGGCATCTATAAAGGCCGCGTCGAGCACAAGTACGACTACTCCGCCGACCAGTTCGACACGCCTGTCTACGGCTGGTCCAGCACAAAGTACCACATCGGCATCTACTTCATCAATCCGTCGGCCGAGTACCTCAGCAGCGGCCCCTTTCACTTCGAACTCACGGGGCACATCGACGATGGTGACGGTGGCGACCCTACTCTCCTCGACTACTGGCGCGGCACCCACTACGGCGGTAGCGAACTGCCCATCGCCGCCAATGAAAACTGGAACAAGGTCGTCGGTCCGATCTTCCTTTATCTCGCCTCCGCTCCCACCCCCGATGCAATGTTCGCCGCCGCGAAAGAGCAGGCCAGTCGCGAACAGGCGAAGTGGCCCTATACCTGGGTGAGCCACGTTGACTACCCCCAAGCCGCGCAGCGCGGTACGATAGCAGGCCAACTCCTGCTGCGCGACCCCCAAGCTCCCGGCGCGACACTGCCCAACCTTATGGTTGGCCTCGCGTTCCCGGATCAGCCCGCTTCTCCTTCGCAGGATGACGCACCCCGGCCCGGCCGCGGCTTCACACCTCAACCTCTTACCTGGCAGAACGACGCCAAACACTACGAGTTCTGGGTGCACGGCTCGCCCGATGGACGCTTCACCATCCCGCTGGTCCGTCCCGGACACTATGAACTCCACGCAATCGCCGACGGCGTGCTTGGCGAGTTCCACAAGGGCGACATCACAGTCGGTCCCGGCGGTCAGGTCGACCTCGGCGGCCTCGACTGGACGCCAGTTCGCTACGGCAAGCAACTGTGGCAGATTGGCGTGCCCAACCGCTCCGCGTCCGAGTTCCTGATGGGCAACGATCACTGGCACTGGGGGCTGTACCTCCAATACGCCTCGCTCTTCCCGAATGACGTGAACTTCACCATCGGCAAGAGCAACTGGCAAAAGGACTGGTTCATCGACCAGGTGCCTCATGCCGAAAATGACGAAACCACTGGCCGCGGTTCAGGCCGCGCAACCCCGTGGACCGTTCACTTCGACGTGCCCCGCTCCGAGCCTCTGGATGGCCATGCGGTGCTGCGGTTAGCCTTGAGCGGCGTCGGTACCCGCAGCCTCGACGTTGCGGTCAACGGACAGCCCGCCGGCCAGATCACCCACCTCATCTACAACGCGACCATCAATCGCGATGGCATCGAGGGCTCATGGGTGGAGAAAGACCTCCCGTTCAGCGCCGCGATGTTGCACCCCGGCGAGAACAGTCTTACTCTCACCGTGCCCGCGGGTGGTCTCACAAGTGGCGTGGTCTACGATGTGGTCCGGCTGGAACTGGTCGCCAGTAAGTAGCGCCGGGTTGATTCATTACTCTAACCACAACCGGTCGGCCCTACTCGTCATAGATAGGACCGATGCTAGCAATAACCTCCGCATGTGGGAAGAGGCGATGAAGTCTCTCGAGAAACTGATCATAAGTGGCGAGGAGCTCTTCTTTCGTTAATGGAGCCGTTCTGCCCTTGTCAGTATCCAGATCATGTTTTTGATTCCAATCAGACTCAGTGTCCAATGGGAGAGTGTGAGCGAACGGTTTGGGAAGGGTACCTTCACGGTCGTGATCGAAATGAAAATTTCGATATACCCCCGCGGCCCGACCAACAGATCATCATGATCTGCGCATCGACACGTCGAGCCGCAATGGCGGCGTAGCACATAAACCATTCTCACTTGTCAAACCATTATTATGCTTCGGAGATCTGGTCTCATCCTTGAACCCGCAAGTAATCGAATCTCCGATGACCGGGATCTTTGGTCTTTTGGGTGCGAGCTCTTCACCCTAGCTTCAGATGAAAGTATGAAGCGTCTGAATTTGATTTCCCCTTAATCCTCTGCTTCAGTTCGCTTGAAGATTTCTACGGCGTGTGCCCGGCTAGCAATGGAGTCGTTTTACGCATGGAAACTCCTTATAGATTCATGGTGGTGGAGGATTCGTGCCAGCGATAATCATCCAGTCCAGCGTTCTCACGCACGTCCTCCCACCACGACCGCGGCAGAACATCGAAGACGGGATCTTTTCTCTTTGCGTCTGGGACTTGAGCTTTCCTAACTTTGAAGGCAGCGTACACCACCGAGTTCATCGGGATGACTCGTCCCTTCCCGTTCTTCGTCTTCTTGAGTGTGATTTCCCTCCGCTTGAAATCGACCTGGTCCCACAGGAGTCGTTTCCCGTACTACTCTGAAAGCCGCATTCCGGTGCCAAGGGAAACATCCAGTTCACATATCTTCTCTGGATATTGCTCTTCAATGATCCCGCGCAGCAATTTCTCCTCATCGTCGCGGAGAAAGCGGATGACGCCATCCCCCTCCTTTCTCTGACGCACCAACCGAACCGGATTGTTGGTTACTTTGCCATTACGAAGCGCTTCACGGTACACGAGGCTCATGCCTGAACGGTAGCGATTGGCAGTTCCGGCCGTCTTCGTGTTCTTGCTGAGCCAGCGATCAATCTCTTCAGGCTTGATCGATTCGGCCGCACGCTCTCCAAAGAACACTTTCAACTTTCCAAGTCGTTGTCTAATATTTCGTGAGTCTTCGTGGTGTGCTTGGGTGTATTCCTCGGTTATATAGTCCGCAATTTCGCCGAATTTGATCGGCGCAGCGCGGATGTTCTCCGGCATTTTGACGCCTACACGGCGATCGTTGCGGCGCTTATTCAGAAGATCAATCGCATCACTCTTACGTCCCACTTTTTCCCTATGCAATTTCCCATCATGATCGCGGTAACGAATCCACAGATGCCGCTCCCCGGTAAACGCTCCCAAAGCCCTCGTGCGGGCGACTCCTGCTCCTTTAGCGCCATAACGCTCTCCAGTGATACTTCTGTGACCCTTGTAGAAACCAAGTATCACACGCCAACACACACCGATTCTGCAGCAATTGCTGAATCACTATAAGTTATTGATTATATGGTGCCCGGAGGGGGACTTGAACCCCCACGACCGGTTAAGGTCTGCGGATTTTAAGTCCGCTGTGTCTGCCGATTTCACCATCCGGGCTGGTGATGCTCTCGCTTATCGTATCGCGTTCGGCGGTCGTTAGTGTTGCGATGGAACCGGAATCTGCCCAGACACGTATCAGGTCGTAGCCCAACGCGCAACGGGAACTTCCAACCATGCCGATCTTCGAAATATTTAAGCAAACCATTTCCGCACTGTGGGAGACCAAGCTTCGAAGCTTTCTCACCATGTTTGGGATCATCTGGGGCATTAGCTCGGTAATTTTGCTGGTCGGACTTGGCATCGGCTTTGGCATCGACCAGCGCAATCATCTGAAGTCCATCGGCACCGATATCGCCATCTGCTTTGGTGGGAAGACGGCAATGCCGTTTGGAGGCTATGCAGCCGGGCGTGATGTGGCACTCACTCTGGATGACGCGATAGCTATTCGGGATGGTGCCCCGCTGGTCAAGCATGTTTCACCAGAGTTGCGCCGGACCGTCAGTGAAGTGAGCCGCTGGAATGCTGCCAGCCGCGCTGTGAGAGGAGTGTGGCCTGACTATCAGGATTTCCGCTCCCTTCACGTCGAACAAGGACGATTAATGACGAGCGACGACGAGACGAACGGAGCGCGTGTCGTGATCCTTGGTGCGGAGTCCAATCGTCAGCTCTTTCCCGGAAAACCTGGCATCGGTGAATCGATATCGATCGCGGGCTACCCCTATACGGTGATTGGCGTGCTCGCCAGCAAGCAGCAGAACGGGAGCTACGGATCTGGCCCTGACAATTCACAACTCTTCGTTCCCTTCTCCGCCATGGAGCGCGACTTTCCTCCGGACGACAAGGGTGACTTCCCCGGTTTTGTGAACAACATCGTCGTGCAGCCTGTGTCCGCTTCGATGCACGTCGCAGCACTGCACGAGGTACGGCAGGTTCTTGGTAATCGGCACCACTTCGACCCATCCGACCTCGACGCTCTCTGGGTGTGGGACACGCTCGAGGGAGCACAGTTCACCGACAATATTTTCCATGCCATGACGATGTTCTTCGCTGCCGTTGCAATACTCACGCTCGCGCTTGGGGGCATTGGAGTGATGAACATTATGCTGGTCGCAGTCTCCGAGCGGACCCGCGAAATTGGAGTACGCAAAGCGCTTGGAGCAACTGCCGTCGACATTCGACGTCAGTTTCTGCTGGAGTCAGCCATTATCACGCTGGTAAGCGGAGCCCTGGGGCTGTTGTGCGGAGTGGGTATCATTGTTGCGCTGCGCTTGCTCCCGCTGCCTGAGTTCCTTCCGCATCCGGTGATCTCGGCAACCGCCATCATTGCCTCACTAACCACGCTCGCAGGCATCACCGTTACCGCTGGAACCTATCCTGCACTGCGTGCCGCGAAGCTAACACCCATCGAATGCCTGCGCAACGACTAACCACGGAGGTCACATTATGAACCTGCGCGAAGCTCTCACCGAATCCGTCGAGTCCTTGCGCCGAAACCGCCTCCGGTCCGGCCTTACGATGCTGGGTATTGTGTGGGGCTTGGTCACGGTGGTCCTCCTTCTCAGCTACGGTCGAGCCGTTGGTAACGCAGTCATGGAGGGGTTCCTCGGCTTCGGCCATAACGTCATCATGATCTGGGGAGGGCAAACCTCGATGCAGGCGGGCGGACAACGATCCGGCCAAAAAATTCACCTGAAAGATGGCGATATGGAGGCTATCCGCGACGCGCTACCCTTCCTCAGCGCCATCTCGCGAGAGTCGGACGATGCCTTCAGTGTGAAGTACGGCCCGAAGGTCGTGCTCATCCAGTCCAAGGCCGTCGATCTTCCCTATGGACGTATGCGTAAGCTTGACATCGAACAAGGACGGTACTTCGAGCCCGATGACTTCAGCCAGCATCGCCAGGTCATCATCTTCGGCGCGCACGCTGCACAAAAGCTGTTCAACGGCTATCCTCCCGTAGGCGAAGTCGTGCAAGTTGAGGGTCAGCCCTTTACCGTCATAGGAGTCCTCCGCAACAAGATCCAGGACTCCTCCAACAACGGCCCCGACAACGAGAACGTCTTCGTGCCGTTCGACACGATGCGCACCTTGAGGCAGCAGCGCGACCCGCAGTCCATCGTCTTTCAACCATCGTCACCAGAGTTGCATTTTCGGGCGGTACAGGCAGTCAGAACCGTACTAGCTCAGCGAGACCACTTTGATCCACGAGATGAGAAGGCGCTCGGCATCTGGGACACAATCGATGATGGCAAGCAATTGGTTCAGTTCTCGTTTGCACTTCAGGTGCTGCTCGGCATCATCGGTGCCATGACGCTGGCAGTCGGCGGGGTGGGCGTCATGAACATCATGCTGGTCTCGGTCACTGAGCGCACGCGAGAGATTGGTCTGATGAAGGCCCTCGGAGCCCGCCCACGCGACATCCTCGCACAGTTCTTGTTGGAGAGCTTTGTGCTGACGTTTCTAGCAGGTCTTGCGGGAGTGGTCGTTGCCTTCGTGACAACGTATCTCGTGCCGGCCATGCCTCTCTATTCGGCAATGTACAAGACGGCCAACCATGACGGCGACATTATCCTGCGAGCATCCGGCAGCATCATGCTGGTCTCATTTGTCATTCTTGCCCTAGTTGGCATTATCTCCGGCCTTCTGCCAGCAATACGCGCCGCGAAGATGGATCCGGTCGTCGCTCTGCGCCACGAGTAGGTCAGCTAGTGACCAGCGTACACCTCGCGATAAAGTTCGCGATTACGGAGAATCCCCTCAACGTAATCTCTGGTCTCGGTATACGGAATCGACTCAACCCACTCAGCAATATCCTTATAGTTGTTGGTCGACATCCACTGATGCACCGGTGAGTCGCCAGCGTTATAGGCAGCGAGAGCATACTCCACCTGACCGTTATATCGGTCAATCGACTTGCGCAGATCCTGTGTTCCGAGTTGTAGATTGATCGTCGGATCCAGAAGCTGACTCGTCTTGAAATGTCGGAGGCCATCCTTCTTCGCCAACGACTTCCCAACGGACGGTAGCAACTGCATGAGACCGTATGCGTTCATTCGACTCACGGCCAGGGGGTTGAACTCTGATTCTTGCCTGATCAATGCAGCTACAAGGTGTGGGTCAAGTCCGTTAGCTCGCGAGTCGCTCTCCAGTTGCGCCCAGTAGGGTCTTGGGAAAATCAGTTGCCAATAGGACATCGGTACAGAATTCACCGGCAGCGAGAAAAATGGGATCTTGCTTCGCTTCATCGCCTGTAGAGCACGCGTATTCTCGCCAAAGCTCTCATAGATCTGCGCCTCTGCAAACGCTCCCCACTGCCCGGAAGTGTCACTCAATTGGATCTCTGGGCGTATGTACTCATTCAAAGCTGCATTGGCCAACAGCCTAGCCTTGATGAGATGCGGGTCATTCTCAGGCAACACATCGGTGAGTTCCGGATCCTCGACCACGCGCACGTAGGCCAGAGCCGGGGCCGGATTCTCTGCAACCCGCTGACCTATCGCAGCGATTCTCTGCCGCGCGAGGATTGCGTAGTAGCTGTTCACATAATCTGCATTGAGAGTGTTGTAGTAATTCAGCGCCTGACTGAGATCGTGTTCGACATCCTCATACAATCGGCCACGCCAGTAGAGTGCGCCAGGAATCTCCGAGCCCGCTGGATAGTTCATGATCTGCTCATCCATCAGGCGTGCTGCATCAGGGTAGCGTCGCAGGCGATAGCTGAGCCATGCAGCATGCCAATGCGCACTCGGCGCATACGTACTCGTTGGAAAGTGCTGGACCAGCGCTATATATGCCTCAACGGCTTTGGCATCATTCTGACGAATCAGATACATGTTGCCACCGGAGTAAAGCGCCTCTTCCAGCCAACGGCTCTTCGGATAATTTTCCGTCAACTGCTGGACCAGGGCATCATGCTCATCGGTGTTGCCCGTATTACGGGCCAGTTCCGACTGGAGATAAATCTTCAAGGCTGCGCTGTCATCCCCGGTGACGGGAAGATGCTCAACGTCTTTTCGGCTTAGCCTCTTCAATCGCAGATCGCATACGGCAGCATAGATCTCGAGGGCGTCGCGATCGGATTGACTGAGGTCATTGCCGCTCTTCTGGAGGGCGTGATACTCCGCCTCGGCCTGCTCGTATTGCTTCGCGTTGAACATTGCATCAGCATGCCGCTTACGTTCCGCGGCAGACAGCGCGATATTCATAGCCGCCATCTGGGTCTTCGCATCGGAGGCCTCAGGGCTGAGCGGGTCGCCGAGGTATATCCCGCGATACAGTGTCGCAGCCTTCTCCACGTTGCCGCTCGCCTGATACGCCTTCGCGAAAGTGAGTCTGAAGTCCACATGATTTCCCACCGAACTTGCCTGCAATGGCTGCAATATCCGGAGTGCCCCCGCTGCATCACCCCCTGTGAGATAAGCATTCGCCAGCAAAATTGGAGCGGCACTATCGAACAGGCTTCCGGGATGGCGGTCAGCGAAGTGGTCTAGTAGCGCAATCGCGTCCTGCGGACGCTTCCCCCCCACCGCAGCCTGTGCTTCAAGATAATCTGCATAGTCATCCAGTGCAGCCCCACGAACATTTGCCTCATGGAACGCATGCTCTGCCTCTGCATAGCGATGGTCAAGCATGTACGCATGCCCAACGGCGAGTTCGGCAGAGGCCGCACCATCGCCGGGGTGCCTTGCGGCATAGGCTTCGACACCGGCATAAGCGACAGCAGTGCGGTCCATCACCAACTGCTGCGCCATCGGCCGCAATGTCGCAGATGCAATAAACGCAATATGCAACCGACGACTCACCGCCGTAGCCGCGGGGAGGTGGGCCCGGTGTGAAACGGCATGCAGACGTGAACTCCGCGCATGACCTTTAGAGCTTCTGGCCACACTATGAACGCTCTTCGTCGCTACTTCATGCTCCTTGACAGCCCGGCGGCTATGGCCGGAGGCTGTTCCTTTGCTGCTAGATGCAACATGCTTGGAAGCTCTCGTAGCAGTGCCCGTGGTCTCGTGAGTCCTTGCCGAACTCTGCGACCAGCCTGGCGCCGCGGATAGCACACTTCCAATTACTGCGAAAAGCAACCACCTCGAGCCCAATTTCCTCATCAATCATCCACCTGTCATTAACTCTAAGGCGATCACGCCGCCAGCGCTTGCCCTCGACCGTGATTGGGTGAACCATTGAAGATAACTAGCACCCAGTTTCGGTTTATCAAAATCTACTCCTGTAAACTGGTAACCACTATGGAAGTTCAGTCCTCACCAATCGTTGACCAACCTCTAGAGCTACTCGCGGAAACCGTTGCGGCTGAGCCTCAGGCGGAGATCCATCCGGATGTTGCCTTGGTGGAACGCGCCAAAGCAGGCGACACCGCGGCCTTCGAGCAGTTGGTCCGCCAGTATGACCGCCAAATCTTTCGCACCGCCCAACACATTACTCAGAATCGTGAAGACGCCGAAGACATCACCCAGGATGTCTTCTTCAAAGCATTCCAAAAGCTCGACCAGTTTCAGGGCAACTCCAAGTTTTCAACATGGTTGGTGCGCATCGCGGTCAACGAGAGCCTGATGCGGCTGCGAAAGCGCAAGACATCGAAGACCGTTTCCATGGATCAGGATGTTGAGACGGCAGAGGGCTCAATTCCCCGTGATTTTGCAGAGTGGCGGCCAAATCCTGAACAAAACTATTCACAATCCGAACTCGCGGAGATACTTCGCAAGACAATTGCAGGACTTCCGCCAGGTTTTCGAACCGTTTTCACTCTCCGCGACATCGAAAACTTGTCGACGGAAGAGACAGCTGAGGCGCTTGGACTGAGCGTACCGGCTGTAAAGTCCCGGTTACTGCGTGCGCGCCTGCAGTTGCGCGAACGACTTAGCCGCTACTTCCGCCAGAATAAAGAGGCCTCCAAGTGAACTGCACGGAATTTCTCGCCAAACTCACCGACTACTTCGATGGACAGATCGATCCTGCCTTGCTCACTGAAGTGAAAGAGCATCTGGGAACCTGTCATCACTGCGAGGTCGTTGTCGATACAACGAGAAAAACGATCGATGTCTATCGGGGCGCTCAGACCTATGAGTTACCAGAAGAGCTCTCGAATCGCCTACGTGCTGCAGTGATGGAGCGCTGCCGGATCTCCGGAAAGTTACCGGACATTGCAGTGAAGACCGGGAAGTAAGATCGTTAGATCATTCCCGCATTGCATAAGAATATTTAGCAGCAACAAGGGCGGCCACTGGCCGCCCTTGTCGCTTCATCTATTGATAATAGGCTACTTAACTACAACTTGCTGGAATAACGGCGAGGTCAATAGACCGGCAAACTGGCTGTCAGAGGACGAGTAAGATACGGTCAACACCCCTGAGTTCGAGTCGATGGTCGTATCGTCAACAGCAGACTTCTCCAGCGGCGATCCGGAAGACTTTTTCAGGATCGCGATACCCTTCATCAGCGTGGCAGCGGTAGCTGCAGTCAGCGTGTCCGACATGCTCACAGTCATATTGAATCGGACACCATTACTGAAGTCCATCGTGTAGCTGGCATATTTCATGCGGTTCTTGACCGTGTCGTAGTCCGCCAGACCGGAGGCCTCTCCAAGCACGCTCTTCATCATGGTCTGGGTTCCCTTCTGATCCAGAAGGCTCCAAACTGCCTGCGAGTCGACGGCTGTCATCTCGTTCATCATGTCGCTGTTCTGGAGAAAGTTCGGCTCAAGGCCATCGCGGGCATCCAGGGCCGCACGTACCGCATCGCGGTCACCAAAGATCATCGTCGTCTGGTTGAGGAACGATACGCTCATCCCACCCGAACCCATCGGGTAGATCGCGTTATTCCGCAGCATGGTGGGTTTCACCTTTTCTTTGGCGAATTTCGCCAGGATCGCCTGCGTCTGGAACTGCCCCTGGGCAACGCCAAGAATGCGTATACCAGAGCCCGAACTCGCTGCGGCACTGGACCCGGCGTTCGTCTTGAATGCGGCAAAGGCCAGCGTATCTGCATCCTGGTCCACCTGCAGACCTGAGGTCTTCAGCGACGCCTCGAGATGCTTCAGTTCAGGCGGTAAAACTCGGTCCTTGAGTTGCATCGCGGCAGGTGAATTCTGCATCTCTCGGTAGTCCACAACGATGATTTGTTGCACGTCCTTCGGAATCGAAGCTCGTGCATCGCCGCTCAACTGAGCTGCCTGGGCTGCTATCGGCGCTATTGCCAACGCCGCCAATGCTGCGAATGCTGTCCCATGCTGCCAGTTCTTGAAAATCTTCACGTTTGAGCTCCCTGAGGATTACGCTTTCGTGCGCAACCTTTATTCTTTCTTGTTTCTATACATCTAGCAAGTTATCTCCAGTACGCTAGGGCCAATCCAGCGGATGTTTCAACCGCCGTTCCAGGACCTTCACTTCTGGGTCGAACTGACTTATTTGACGAACCCAATCAGCGTTTGGCTCATAGGCTTGCTCTGGAATCAAACCGATCACCTCGCCTTCTGCGATTTCCGCTCCGTGGCGTGCTGCAATCTCGGCCACGGCACCGTGTAATCGAGTCATCGGCGTTTTTTGGAAATCCGTGATGTTCATACTCACCTGGGCGCAACCGTTGGCCATCACGCCCATGGCCTTGACGCCGAACAATCCGCCACCCGAGGCCCTTATTTCTTTAGCGATCGAGCGGGCTACTCCAACGGCTTCGGCACTGCCACCGGAGGCAAGATAGATGTTATAGGCAATAAGGAACTTGCGAGCACCCACAGCGCTGGCACCGGCAGTCGCATGGAGCTCCGGGCCACCTACATCTGGCTGGCGGCGCGTATCGTGCAACGACTCTCGCTGAAGGCCTTCAAACTGGCCACGGCGAACATCCTCGAGATTCACACGATCTGGCCTCGCTGCCGCTGCCTCATAAAAGTAGACGGGAACACCGTACCTGCGCCAGATTGCCAACCCCGCCTGACGCGCCAGCAACACGCACTGCACCAACGAAACTCCACTTACAGGGACAAACGGAATGACGTCCGCAGCCCCGATGCGGGGATGAACTCCGCTCTGACGGGTTAGGTCGATCAATTCTGCGGCCTTGCCTGCTCCGCGCACAGCCGACTCGAGAACCGCATCTGGCGCGCCTGCGATGGTTACAACGGAGCGATTGTGGTCTGCATCGAGCGAGTAGTCCAACAGATGCACGCCGTCGACGCGCATAGCTCGCACAATGGCTTCGACCTTATCGCGATCCACTCCCTCGGAAAAGTTAGGAACGCACTCCACGATCTTTTCGGTGTTCTCGTTTCCGTTCAAACTCTCTTCGCTGCTCATTGCTCTACTTCCACCACGTATATCCAACCGATACTTGCAGACTCACGTTAACGCCAGGGTTTTTATCGCCCAGGCTCGAACTTGAAATATGGACTCCATTGACGCTGAAGTCCACTGATTGTCGTGGTTTCAAGAAATAATGTGCGCCGATGCCACCCTGGGGAGTGAAATTCCAGACGCTGGTGTCCGCATTGGGGCCTGTCTGGGTCGGGTCCGTGGGATCCAGATCGCCCACTGCTGGATACTTGTGATTGGTCCACACGACGCCGCCGGCAGCTTGCACCCAGGGCATAAAGCGTTTGCCATGAGTGAAATTCCATCGCATCTGGATCGGTGTGATGCTGACACCGGTGTAGGTGCCACCAACGGTGTAGGGGGCGGTACAGACCGGGTTTCCCGGCAGACCTCCGACGACAACCGGAGTTGCAGCCAAGCAGTTGATGCGCTGGAACTTCGGAGTATAGGACTGCCACAGCGGAAAGACTTCAACCGAATACTCAAAGTTG
>Ga0207933_1001721_pt1 | contig 15704 bp, 18 predicted proteins | sample NGESurdeep092012_4_FD_184488 | JGI IMG/M metagenome (GOLD analysis project Ga0207933, IMG submission 184488) | Arctic peat soil microbial communities from Barrow, Alaska - NGEE Surface sample F53-3 deep-092012 (SPAdes) | ecosystem: Environmental > Terrestrial > Soil > Wetlands > Peat ... | reverse complement strand
ATTTTCAGCGTCACCCTTTTCGAAAAAATGCCCATTTTACAGGTGTTTCAGGATGGCGTCTCCCAATCCGACCTGTTCGCAGATTCCAACCAGTTGATTCTGTTCGACTTATAGCCGGACAGCAGTGATCTTAAAACAGATCATGATACATATCAAGGACGTTTGACGTTATGTTGCTCTGTTTACATTGACTTCCGGCGAAGGCGGCGATAGCTTAAAGCATTGGAGGGCGCATCCATGATCATCACTGTTGAGATTCGACCCGAAGTTGAAGCGGAACTCGCCCGTCAGGCGGCTTTGCGTGGCCGGCCGGTCGAGGCCTATGCTGCAACGTTGCTCGAAGAGGCCGCCCACCTCCCGGTTGCACTTCCAGCGCCGGCCGCCCGGAATATGGTTGAACTCTTCGCTCCGCTGCGTGGCCTCAATCTGAATTTTGAGCGCGACAAAGACCCCGGACGAGATCTCGAATTGTGAAGGGGTATTTGGTTGACACCAACATTCCATCCGAACTCACGCGCGAAACACCGGACGCCCGCGTAGCGGTTTTCCTTGAAAACGCGGGGAGAGAGAGCGTTTACCTCAGCGTGATGACCGTGGGCGAAATCTGCAAAGGCATCGACGTTCTTCCGGCCAGCCGGAAGCGAACCGCGCTGCAGGAGTGGCTCGACCACGATGTCCGATCATGGTTCGCGGGGCGTATCCTCCCCGTCACGGAATCCATCGCCGAACGATGGGGCCACTTAGCTGCGGCCGCGAAACGCAGAGGTGTCGCGGTAGCCGTCGTGGACGGTGTCCTTGCTGCAACAGCAATTGAACACGGCTTGACGCTCGTAACCCGCAACATAAAGGATTTCGCCGGTCTCGATGTCGCCCTTCTCAACCCCTGGGATGAGGTATGACTGCGCTTTAACCGGTCGCGCCCTCCGCAAAGGGAGGAGTCAGACTTCCCGCGCTCATCGTCAATGCCGGGGATCGGGCCGCGTTGCGCTTCCTTGAATACTTCACCGTCAACATCCGCAACAAGAACACACGGGCCGCTTATGCACGGGCCTCTGCCGCTTTCCTGCACTGGTGCGAGGGGCAGGGGATCGGCGAACTCGGGCGCGTCCAGACGGTGCATGTGGCCGCATATATCGAGCAGTTACAGGGGGAGCGGGCGGCTCCCACGGTCAAGCAACGTCTGGCCTGTATTCGGATGCTGTTTGACTGGCTGGCAACGGGTCAAGTCATGCCCTCCAACCCCGCGCGCTCCGTTCGGGGGCCGCGCCATTCGGTAAGCAAAGGTTCAACGCCGGTCCTGTCCTCTGAGGAAGCAGCGCTGCTTATCGGCATGGATGTTCAACAATCGTGGGACTTCGTGATCGCGCCATCATCGCCGTGATGACATACACCTTCGCCCGCGTCGGTGCCGTCGTCGCGCTTACCGTCGAGGCTTACTATTCGCAGAAAAAACGCTGGTGGCTCCGCTCCACGAGAAAAACGGCAAAGTCAACGAAATGCCCTGTCACCATAAACTGGAAGAATATCTGGACGCCTACATCAAAGCTGCCGGTGTGGCGGATGATCGCAAGGGACCGCTGTTCCGGGCTGCCGGTGCGGGAATTGAGACGGCGACAGGCTGCCACACCTTCCGCGCCACGGGGATTACGGACTATCTCACGAATGGCGGGCGGATCGAGGTCGCGCAGCGCATGGCCGGACACTCGAACGCAAAAACAACCGGGCTTTATGACCGGAGCAACGACGACATCAGCGTCGGGGAAGTAGAGCGGATCGGGATTTAGTAACGATCCGACCAAGCTGACTTGGATATTCAGGTATAAGCCTGGTAAATCGGGACCGCACAAATGGTGCGCTGCTCCACCCCCAGCCAGTATCGTGGTCGTCGAGTGAGATCGCCCGGCTGTCGGGCTGCCGGTCAATTCTTCCTCAGCCACGCACCACTATTTTGCGCCTGACATTTGCAACACGCCAAGCCCTTTGTTTACAGGCGTTCCAGCGCGGCTCGTTTAACGTGACCGCCGACACAGGTTCGCCGATCGCCGACGCAGGGATCATATCGCCAGGATTCGCAGCCGTGCAGTCCGCTTCGGTAATCGGCTTCGAGCCGGATGGAGCCTGCCCGCCCACTTGCGAAGACCAGATCAAAGCGGCGGCTCCAGCGCCGAGAACAATCCACAAACCCGAGCCTTTCATAAGGTGGTGACCCTTTCCTGGCTCTCCGGAGATGAACGGCTTATTTACCCGATCCGGGCATCAGGTCCAGAATCCCGTTGACGATCGCGGACTCCGCGCAACCCGGCTGCAAACGGGAAGACAGGACCTCGAACGTGTACATCCCGAAGCCGGCATCGTCCGGGATATAGCCCGAACGTGCCGAGCCGTTGGTGAGAGTCGCCATCATCGTTCGCGCGTAGGGGGACTCTTTCTTCAGACGTTGGGCGATCGGGTTGAACACTTCCGCATTCACGGCGCCGATCATGATGTCTCCCAGCCTGAGTAGTCCAAGCCGGATATCCACCGGACCGGCCGCCTTATATTCCCCCGGGAAACCCGCCCGCCCCTCATTCGTGCGCTCGCGCCCCGGGCAACTGACGGTCTCGAACCGGCCGTCGACCTGAATGCCCGACTCCGTACGTTCCATGCCGCGCATGACGTGCATCACCTCTTCGCCCAGGAACTGCCCCATCGACAGGATCATCTGCTTCTGCTGGTTCATCAGCTTGATCACCGTGGGGTCCTTCTTGTTCAAACCCTGGCCGCCGGGAGGCATCGAGTTGCTGATGTCGATGCCTCGTTTGGCGTAATCTTTGATGCGAATATCCCGCAGGTCGTAGGTTTGCTGGAAGTAGATGGGGTTCTGGTCGCCGGCTGCGCCGCTGGACCACAGCGCGACGATCTTGTCATCGAACGAATCCTCGATGTATTTGGACGTGGTCCCGGGGGCATCCCCGCTGACCAGATCGAGTTGCCCGACAGTGACGCCATGCATCGCATAGTTGTAATAGACCGCGATGGGATCGCCGCTCAAAGTCTCGAATTGGACCACGGCAACGGTCTTGTCCGACGGCCCGTCATAGTTGGGCCCCTCCCACCACCGCCGCGTTTTGGGGTCGATAATGTTGCGATTGACGTTGATGTAAGAAACACCCGTCCCATAGCCGACGCGAGCGGGCGCGAGCCGCTGCCTGGCCAGCCGGACCGATTCCACGATTTTCTGTACATAGGGACCCGCCGGCTGCCCCGGCACGCTGTGGCTGTGCGTCGCGGTGAGCAACACATTCTTAGAGGGGATTCCAAGCTCGCTCTCGAGTTGTCTGGAGACGGCCTGCCAGACCGCGTCGGGTACGCCTCCCGCATCCACGGAGATGAGGGCAGCCGTGGCGCTTCCGTTGTCGATTACGATCGCGCGCGAATAGATGTGATCCAGGATGCCGTCGTAGTTCTTCGGCAACTCATTCGGCGCCGGAGTCACATCCACTTTGGCCGCACCTACCCGGAGAGAAGCATTCTGTGCATATGCCGTCACGGACAATCCGAGGGCGATGACAATCCAGGCGGTCGCAAGCGATATTTTCATTGGTTTTGATTCTCCCCGGTCAACCGCGCCGGACGGCGCGAGCAGCGCCTACCGTCACTGGCGCTTCTGGTTCTCCATAAACACGTCGCAGGCTTGCCGCCGCAGGCCTTCTTTGGCCACCGGGCCGGCGTCGGTGAAATCCAGGTATGCGCGCGCGGCCGCATCGAACTTCGGCCACTTCACGAGCTTTCCGCCGTTGGGATCGCCGGTCCTCGCGAAGTTGGTCCAGTATTCCTGCATCCTCGGTGCGTATTGTCGATCCGAGTCGTTGTATTTCCGCATATTCTGCCAAACGGACAGCGTGCCGAAGATAAAGGGGATTTCAGAGGCGTGAGGTGCGCCCAGCGCTTCCTTCCCATGCACGGTGCGCGAGAACTGATACTCGTAGCCGCGATTCCCCGCGGCGGTGTGCCAGATCAGTTCCTGAACCGTGCCGCAGCGGAACGAATTATCCGTCGTGAACTGCAGCATCACGGTCCCGTTCTCGGGATCGGGCTGGGGTTCGCTCGCGCCGTTCAGTCCGTACGCCGCCAGCGCGCGATCGGCGAGGGGGCCGTACCGTTGTGAAATCATCTGGCGGATATCGCCAGGCGCACCGCGCGGCTGCATCTCCTGGGAATTGTTGCCGATCAGCAACGCCACCTTTTGCTCGCGGCCCTCGGCGTAGACTTTCGAGGCAGGCGCTGGAAGCACCCAGCCGTCCACGTTAATCCCCATGCCCATTCCGGGCCCTGCCTGTCCAGCCTTCCCCATCAATTCAGCGTCGGAAAGCGCGCGCAGTTTCGACAGCGCCTCCTCACCGGTGAAGCCCAGCCTGGCGGCCAGGGCTACGCCTCTCTTTTCCGATTCCGCCAGGGACGGCTCAGCGCCTACCGGCCCGCTCTGTGCCATTACCCTCACGAACAACCCTTTAGTCAGGGGCGAGGCTATCAGCGCGTTCACGTCGCCAGCCCCGGCCGATTCGCCGAAGATCGTGACATTCGCGGGGTTGCCGCCGAACCTGGCGATGTTTTCCCGTACCCAGCGCAGGGCCATAATCTGATCGGCCAGCCCGTAGTTTCCGGCGGCATGGCGAGGAGACTCTTTGACCAGACCGGGATGCGCGAAGAAGCCAAAGATGCCGAGCCGGTAATTGACATTAACCACCACCACGCCGTGGCGGGCGAGGACTTCACCGTTGAACAGAGCTTCCACTCCCGATCCGGCGGTGTTTCCTCCACCGTGGACCCAGACCATCACGGGGAAACGCGATGTGCCGGGCCACTTCGGCGTCCATACATTCAGTTGCAAACAGTCTTCGCTATGCGGCAGTTGCTTGTTGTCGTTTTGATTGCACATCGGCCCAAAGGCGGTCGCATCCCGCACACCGGTCCAGGCTTTCGCCGGAAGCGGTTCCCGCCAGCGCAGGTCGCCGACGGGTGGTTGTGCGAACGGAATATTCTTGAAAACCGCCACGCCATCGGCAGTCAGGCTGCCGCGAAGCTGGCCGGTGCCGATCGAGACGACAGGACTGGAGCCCGCGGCCCTGGCCGGCGCCTGCGCGGAGCTGGCTGGTATCAGGGCCAGCCCCAGGCACAGGGCGCAAGCCAGTATGCCGAATACTTTGATGGATTTCATCGCTCTTCCTTCCTGGCTCTTCCTTCCTGGCACTTTGGTGACATACGATTTTTACTGACGGCAAGAGTAGTTCCCGCCATCCTCCGGATTGCCCGAGCCGTTGTATTGCGCATGCGCGGGGTAGGCGCACAGCGGGCGGCTGCGGCCCGGGAAGTCCCGGCCGGTGGCCGTCACCGACTCCGGCGCCTGGTCCTTCTCGACCCAGTTCACCGCCGCGGTCAGCATGTCGAAGTTATCGAGCGTCGCGCTGCCGCCTCCGCAGTGCCCCATTCCCGGCGAAAGAAACAGGCGGCTCCAATCCGTAACTTTCGACGCGCCTCCGTTGGCGGCCGTCATGCGCTGGTAATAGTCGATGGTGTCTTTAGCGGAAAACCACGGGTCGCTCAGGCCGTGATAGAAGATCAGCTTCCCACCGTGCGAAGAGAAGCTGTTCAGGTTCACCCAACTGTAGCTGTCTCCGATGCGCGCCGTAGGATTGTTCTCCACCGTTGCCTCGTCGGCATCCACGTCCTGAGTTGTGGCCACAGTGGGACCGCCAACCGGGCTGGGGCCGGGATTCAGCAGGCCAGGGATCCCGCCGCCCTGCGCCGTAATTCCCGTATCGTAGAACCAGCCGGCGTAAACCTGCCTGCCGCGCGAATCCTTCGGGCCCGCGAAGCCTTTTTCAATGGCAGCCACCTGTTCCGCTGACAGGCATCCGTCCGCCTTCGCGCTCGGGCATTGGAGATCCTTCGGCCGGAACGTGCAGCCCGTCGCATCGAAGATCATGCCGTCCTTCACGCCATCGCGTGCATCGCATTCATCGAGCAGTTTTGCGATGAAGGCCTTCTTTTCGCTGTCGGAAAGCGCGGGTCCGGGCTTACCGTTCGCATCTTTGGGCGCCACTGAGTTCAAGGCCACGGTCACAGCGCGCGTGGCCAGATTCGAATGGCCGGTGCGCATCGCGGGCGATCCCGCGACGATCCCGTCGAAGTACAGCGGATACCGCTGGGACATGATCATGGCCTCGCGGCCGCCGGTCGAACAGCCTACGTAGTACGAATGTACTGGCGGCTTGCCATAGTAGGCTGCGATCATCTGCTTCGCGAGCACCGTCAGCCGCCCGATCGCGACGAACTCGAAATCGAGTGCGGCTTGCTGGTTCTGCATGAAGCTACCGTCGAAGCCGCCGCCGGTACTTTGATGACCCGTGTCGCTGGTGGCAACGGCGAAGCCCCGCGCCAGCGCCGGCTTGTTCCCGACGGCCTGATTGCCGATCGGCTCGCCCACGGTTCCATTCAGGCCACCACCGCCTTGCTGCAGGAAGTCGCCGGTCCAGTTATCCGGCAGCGCCACGGCGAATCGAATGCCGTAAGTCTTGCCATCCGGACCGGTGCGCTTGTCGACGATGCCGTTGACGCGGCAATGCGCCGGCAGCATCGGGCCAGCCTGACCGCGCCCTCCCCTCGCCTGTCCCGCAGCCACCATGCTGGCGCTCGTGATCTCAATCTTTGCGCCGGGCATCTGGAACCGCGCTAAATCCGCACATTTGTTCGCTGTCTGGGCGAAGCCCGTCGCAGTTGCGAGCAGGAAAACGATCCACTTCATAGGTATACCCTCATTTCCGGAACAACATTCACTGCTTAAACACTCCGAGGTCAAACGCGTCGGCCATCAGCTGATTGCCGGCGTCGTTGGGATGGATATGATCGCCGGAATCAGCGTCGGACTTCAACCTGGCCGGATGCTGCGCGTCGCGGAGCATCGCATCAAAGTCGACCAGCGCATCGAAGTTTCCCTTCGCCCGAATCCAGGCGTTCACTGCCACCCGGACCTCTTCGCCGCCCTCCGAGAAGGTCGGCACTCCTTCGGACGGAGTGAGTGTGGCTCCCATCACCCTGATGCCCTGCGCATGGCAGCGTTCGATAATCTGCCGGTAGCCTCCAATCAGTTCTTCGGCAGTCAAAGGGTTCGCTCCACCCGGTCTGGTGCGGATGTTGATGTCGTTGATGCCTTCGAGCAGGATCACCCACTTCACGCCGGGGCGTGTCAACACATCGCGATCCAGTCGAGCCAGCGCACTAATGCCCGCGCCGTCGCGAAGCACCTGGTTGCCGGCGATACCTTGATTAACCACCGCCACGTGCTGCGTGGACTTGTTCTCCTTCAGCCGCCTGGCAAGCAGCGCGGGCCATGCCAGATTGGCATCCCGCGTCGTCGCAAAGCCATCGGTGATGGAGTCGCCCAACGCGACTACGGTGTAGGCATCGCGCGGCGCGGTAACGTCGATACCCGCCAGCCAGGCGTACGCGAACATGGTCGCGGGTTCAGGCATGCTTCGCGAACCCGGTACATTCCCTTTTGAGATATAGGCCGTGTGCAGGCCCACCGTGTGGCTTGCCGGAGTTCCCGTTTCACGCGGCAGATACAAAGAGACCGCGACGTCCGAAAGCGGCGCAACCTGAAGATCCACCGGGTCGCTTACCACCACCACCCCGGGCGGAATCGTGAAGGACGCGTTTCCTCCGAACTCAAGAACGCGATCCGTCCCGTCGACGATCTCTCCTCCGGCCCTGGCAACTGCGAGGTGGGCGGTGCCGATTTCTAGAGGTTGCGCGTTCAGCATGTTCGAAAGCTCCACGCGGACGCGATGTCCGCCCAGGCTGACATGCGCCACCATCCGAACCGTTCGGTCGGCCAGCGAAGCCGGCAAATTCGAAGCCTCGGGGCCTTTCTGCCTGGCCGGCCGCGGAGGACCGGTTGGGGCTACCAGTTGCTGAGCCGTTGTCCACGTCGCTACCCACTTCTCCGCACTGCTGGTCTGCCCCAGCGAAACAGAGGCGGCGCAGACTGCCGCGATTGCTGCCGTTCCCAGTCTGCTCATTGTCATTGGCCGAGAGCCTTCTGAATCGCGGGGACAAGCACGGCTGTCATAATCTTGTAGCCTTCGGCATTCGGGTGAAGACCGTCCATCGAGATCGCATCCTTCAGCCAACCGCGCTCATCGACCGTACCGGTGAAATAGTCTGCATAGATGGCGCCCACTTTCGCGGCGTAATCCTTCATCCAGGCATTCAGCTTCAGGATGTCGCCCGCCGGATGAGTGTCCGTCATCCTGACGGCAACGCGCGGGGGACCGCCCCTGCCGGCCGCCGCGGGTGCGGGCGGTGCGTTTTGCGACCGCAGGAAAGGATAGTCACTCACCGGCAGAACGGCGCAGAGGACCACTTTGATTCCGTGGTGCTGCGCCAACTCGGTCATGGCCATGATGTTCTGCTGGATCATCTCCGCCGTCTCGGGCCCTGTGTTGCGGGCAACGTCATTGGTGCCGGCCAGCACTACCATCGCGGCGGGCTTCAGGTCGATGACATCGGGATACATACGGACCAGCATCTGCGGCGTCGTCTGGCCGCCGATGCCGCGGTTCACGTAAGGCTTGCCCGGAAAGTAGTCCTCCAGTCTCCAGAAGTCGGTAATCGAGTCGCCCATGAAGACGACTCTCTTCGGATCGGCCGGTTGTTTCTTCAGCTCTTCGTTGGCCTGATGATACCGGCCGAGCTGATTCCAGTCCTGAAGCTGGGCTGCAAGGCCTCTGGCAGTGTTGATCAGGCAGCAGTTGGCGCGCGGGGGATTGAATTCATCGGCCAGTTGACCGTATGCACTGACGCCCGTCAGCACAGCTCCGGAAGAAACAAGAAAAAGAGAAACCCGAAAACATCTTCGCCACATGAACAATCCTTCCGCAGGCATCCGGTCGAGCGATGAGAAGCCGCTAACCTGTCTTTACAGCCAGGCGGAATCCGCCGCAATGAATGCAGATGGAAATATATCCATTGGGCCATCCGTTGTCAATGGAAAGCTGGTGTCGCCGTATATGGCCCGGGCCAGCGCCTGCCGAGTGAGCCGGAACTCGTAGCGACTTTCGGTGTATCCCGGCCCACCGTGAATCGCGCCCTGCGCGAACTCCAGCTCGCGGGCATCATCGACAGGCGCGCAGGGTCGGGCAGCTACGTAAGAACCGAGGCTGCCGCCCAGGGGCACACGTTCGGTTTGCTGATCCCGGAGCTCGGCCGCACGGAAATCTTTGAACCCATCTGTCGTGGAATGGCGGAGGCCCAGCACGGTAACCAGCATGTTTTGCCGGGTGCCGCCGTGTGATCTTCATTGGCCGTCCCGGGTCCGCGCCGACCGTGGACGCGCGCATCGCCGGCTATCGGGAGGCGATCGCTGACGCGCAAATGAGCCTGGAACCGGGCGTTTGCCGAATCGAGCCGGATGACCGGGCGCGGGTCAGGGAGACGTTGCGCCGCCTCCGCCCCCAGGGAGCCGTTTGCGCGAACGACTTCACTGCCGCGCGGCTCCTCAAGACACTAACCGATCCCGGCGTGAGTGTGCCGGCGAAAATCCGCATGGCTGGTATCGATGACGTGAAATACGCCAGCCTGCTTTCGGTTCCGCTCACCACGATTCATCAGCCGTGCGAGGCCATGGGTGCGATTGCCGTCAGCACCATGCTGGAGCGGCTGCGGCAGCCTGGTTTGCCTGCCCGGGATATTCTGCTCAACTTCCACCTGGTGGTTCGCGATTCCTGCGGCTACCGCAAAAATAATTGACATCCGTTTTCCCACGCCGGATACTTGTTTGGCAGTGCCGACACTGCAGACAGAAAACGGCAATCTGTATTTACAGACTGGAACAAACCAGCGTCCGATCGTCGTCCTGGGCGAAGTGCCGTGGGACATATTCGAGCATTCACGAAGGCTCGGCGGCGCGCCCCTGAACTTTGCCGCGCATGCCAGCCGGCTTGGCCATGAGGCGTTACTGATCAGCGCCGTTGGAGCCGATTCGCCCGGCGAAGAAGCTCTCGAAGCGATTCGGGGACTGGGCCTCAGCACCACGTTCCTTCAGAAGACGGCACGGTTTCATACTGGCGCCGCTCACGTCCATCCGGGCCCCGATAATCAGACGCGTTTCGTGATCGAACGTCCGGCCGCCTATGACGCTGTCAGCATATCCGATGGCGAGATCGAATGGATGGCCTCACAAGCTCCGGCGTGGCTCTACTTTGGAACATTGTTTGCGGCGAATTCCGCGGGAGATGCGGTTCTCAGCCGGTTGCTGAAAGCGTTGCCCGCGGCTGAACGATTTTACGATCTCAACCTCCGGCCCGATTGTTATTCCGCGTCACTCGTGGTGCGGCTGCTCCGGATCGCGAACGTGGTCAAGCTCAGCGAAGAGGAGTTGCAGCGCGTGCACGAATTCACGGGACTGCCTTTGACCACGGAAGCTTTCTGCCGCGAAGGCGCCGGGCGCTACGGGTGGCGCGGCGTATGTGTGACGCTGGGTGCCCGCGGCTGTGCCATCCTCGCCTGCGGGGAATATGTTGAAACCGAGGGGCACGCCGTGGATGTAGCCGATACAGTCGGGGCGGGCGACGCATTTGCCGCTGCCTTCATGCACGGGTTGATTTCCCGATGGTCCGCGCCTGAGATCGCGGCGTTTGCGAACCGCGTGGGCGCCCTGGTAGCCAGCCGCCATGGCGCTATCCCTGCGTGGACGCTGGAAGAGGCGGTTGCCCTCTGACGACCGCGTCGACTGAATTCGCGTGCATTCGGCTCGCGCAGATCGCACACCCGATATGAAGAATCAGGTTCAGCTGATCGCTTACCCCGATCGCTTCTCCGGTGGCGGACTGCCTGAGTTTCACGATTTGCTGAAGGGACCTTTCCACGGCCTGTTCGGCGGTGTGCATCTGCTGCCCTTCTTCTGGCCTGTCGATGGCGCCGACGCCGGCTTCGATCCCATCGATCACACAAGAGTCGACCCGCGCCTCGGCTCGTGGGATGACGTGCGCGCTCTCAGCCGGCACGTCGAAATCCTGGCCGACCTCATCGTCAACCATATCTCCTCGCGCTCGCCCGAATTTCTCGACTTCCACGAGCGCGGCGAAGAATCTCCTTTCGCGGGAATGTTTCTTACGCTGGGCCGCGTCTTCCCCCACGGGGCGCGCGAGTCCGATCTGCTCCGCATCTATCGCCCGCGTCCCGGCCTTCCTTTCACAAAGACGCGTCTCGCCGACGGCTCCGAGCATCTCCTCTGGACCACCTTCACGTCCGGGCAGGTCGACATCGATGTTCGTCACCCCGCGGGCAGGCGTTACCTGACCCGGATTCTCGATCGGTTTCAGGATGCAGGCGTTCGCGTCATCCGACTGGACGCCGCCGGCTACGCCATCAAGAAGCCCGGCACCAGTTGCTTCATGATCCCCGAAACGTTTGAGTTCATCTCGGAACTCAGGGCCGATGCCAATGCGCGCGGAATCGAAGTGCTGGTTGAAATCCACACACACTATCAGGATCAGATCGAAATCGCGAAGCAATCCGACTGGGTTTACGATTTCGCGCTGCCTCCGCTTGTGCTGCACACGCTCTACCGGCGCGATGCCCGCCATCTCAAACACTGGCTCGAAATCAGCCCGCGTAACGCCGTGACGGTGCTCGACACTCACGACGGCATCGGCGTGCTGGATGTCGGGCCGACCCGGAACAGGCACGATGAGTTGCCAGGCCTGCTTCCCCCGGAGGAAATCGATGCCCTGATCGCGACAATCCATGAGCGCAGCAGAGGAGGCAGTCTTCAGGCAACCGGCGCAGCAGCAAGCAATCTCGACCTTTACCAGGTCAATTGCACCTACTACGATGCGCTCGGCGGGCGCGATGGCGAATACCTCATAGCGCGTGCTCTTCAATTCTTCGCGCCCGGCGTACCGCAGGTTTATTACGGCGGATTGCTGGCCGGGTCGAACGATATCGACCTGCTGCGCCGTACCGGTGTCGGCCGGGACATCAACCGGCACTACTACACCCGCGCCGAAATAAACGAACAACTGAAGCGGCCGGTGGTTCGTTCCCTGCTGGCATTAATCCGGTTCCGGAATGAGCATCCCGCATTCGGCGGGGATTTCCGTCTCCTTCCCCGTGACGATCGGTCGATCGGAATCGAGTGGCGTCATGATGCCGGATGGGCACGGCTGAGCGTTGATCTGGAAACCATGTCGGCGGCGATCTCTCATTCCACGGCAGGCGGGGAACGCGAATTCCCGATTGAGGTCCGGCCATGATCGCGGGAACCCGCGTTGCGACGCGTCAGAACATGGCTGTCATCAAAGCCCTGACCTTCGTCATGTTCATGATGTTCGCCATGACCACGGATTCGGTCGGCATCATCATTCCCCAGATCATCACAACTTTCCATCTGAGTCTCACCGCTGCCGGGTCGTTTCAATACGCGACGATGGGTGGGATTGCGCTGGCCGGTTTCCTGCTCGGTCACCTGGCAGACCGCCTGGGACGCAAACGCACAATCATCGTCGGCCTGACGCTTTTCGCCACCGCGTCTTTTCTGTTCGTGACGGGTAATTCGTTTTGGTATTTCTGCGCGCTCATGGCCGTCTCGGGCGCGGCAATTGGAATCTTCAAGACCGCGGCTCTCGCGCTCATCGGGGACATCGTAACGTCAACGAAGGAACACACCTCCACCATGAACACAGTGGAAGGCTTCTTTGGCGTCGGCTCGATTCTCGGCCCTGCGATTCTGGCCCGCCTCCTGAGCCGGGGGCTCGGGTGGCAGTGGCTCTACGTGCTTGCCGGGGCGATTTGCGTGTTGTTGATCGTTACCGCGGCTGCAGTCAGGTATCCCGCCGCTGGATCGGCCAAAACAGATATTCGGCACAAGGCAAACGCGATGGCCGTAATTGGCAACCGGTATCTCCTTGGCTTCTCTTGCGGAGCGTTCCTCTATGTGGCGGTCGAGTCCGCAGTCTATGTATGGATGCCCACGCTGATTGCGGGCTATCGCGGGTCGGCAGCATGGCTCGGGGTCTACAGCATCTCGATCTTCTTTCTACTGCGCGCTGCCGGAAGATTTCTGGGCGCCTGGATGCTGAATCGTCTTCCGTGGACGGGGGTTCTAGCCTTATCTTCCGCGCTGATTCTCGCGTGCTTTGCGGCCAGCGCCGTGGCGGGAGTGTCATGGGCAATTTTTCTGCTCCCGCTTTCGGGGTTGTTCATGTCGGTGATTTATCCGACCATCAATTCCAGGGGCATCAGTTGCCTGGCCAGGTCGGAGCACGGCGCCGGCGCCGGCGTGCTTCTGTTTTTCACGTGCCTTTCAGCGGTACTGGCGCCTCTCGCAATGGGTGCGGTGAGCGACGCCATGGGCGGCCCGCAATATGGGTTCGTCCTGGCCACGGGATTTGCGGCTTTGTTATTCGCCGGACTCCTGCTCAACTGGATGTTCAATCCGACGATTCGGGTCTTCGAACGACTGGACGAAACGGAGTACAACAAAATGGACGCGTAGCGGGTCGGGAGCACGCCGGAACAACGGCACAATCCCCGAACGTCGTCGACAATACCAGTAACATGGCTAAGTGAGCGAACGAATCGTACCAGCCGCGGTCCACGGCCGCTATCTCGCGATTCCTCCGGCGAAGTCCGGGCCAGCTCCCGTGCTGGTCGGCTTCCACGGATATGGCGAGGATGCTGAAGAACAGCTCGAAAGGCTTCGGGCCATTCCGGAAAGCTCGCGCTGGCTTTGCGTTTCAATTGAGGGGCTTCACCGGTTTTACCAGCGCCGCACGAACCGGGTGGTCGCAAGCTGGATGACACGGCAGGATCGTGAATTGGCGATCACCGACAACATCGCATACGTTGCGACCTGCCTCGAGGCGATCGCAGCCGAATGGCCGACGATACCGAAAATCATGTTTGCCGGATTCTCGCAGGGCGTTGGGATGGCATTCCGGGCGGCCGTGAATACGACTCGCAGCGTCGCGGGTGTCATTGCGGTCGGAGGCGACATTCCGCCCGAACTCACGCCCGGTGCAGTGAAGCGGGTTTCGGCGGCGCTCATCGTCCGCGGGACCTCGGACGAGTGGTATACGAAGGAGCAGTTCGCGAATGATGAACAGCGTCTGCGGCAGTGTTCCGTAAGCGTCCGGGCTCTGGAGTTGAACGCCGGACACGAGTGGTCGAGCGACCTCATCGCGGCGGCGTCGCAGTTCCTCCGGGAGCACCACCCTCGATCGCCCGGACTTTGAGCCGGAATGGAACGAACCCGCAAACGCGCTTTGGTGAAGCTGGACGCAACGGGCGTTAGAACCAGCCAGTGCGATACGCGAACCACCAGCTGAGGGCGAAGATTGGTATGGTGGCGCCCAGCGCCCCCCACATCGGCAGAACGAAATCGGCTCCGAGACCCAGCACGGTAAACGTAAGCCAGAACATCTTTCGTTCCATGGACCAAGTCTACATGGGAGCGCGGCGCTACTCAGATGCGGGGCGCCCGCGGGTGCGCTCGGCTGACCGTACCTGCGATTCGTCCATTCCAAAATAATGAGCTACTTCGTGCCAGACGGTATCCTCCACCATTTTCGCCAGGTCGTCCGGACTGCGCGCGGAGCGTTCATGCGGACCCTGGAAAATGGTGATCCTGTCAGGCATGGCAAACGAATCGAAGACGCTGCGGACTGTTAACGGACGGCCCTCGTACAGACCGAGTAGCGTGCCGCCAGGAGGTACATCGCCGCGCGCCAGTTGATCGGCGCTCGGTTCGGGTTCGACTGTCACCGCGATGTTCTCCATGCGACTGCGGAACTCATCGGGAATCAGGTCGCAGGCGTTGGATACCAGGCGTTGAAACTCTTCGGCAGACAAAAAACTACTCATTCACCTTTCAGTCTAGACCGCTGGTACAATCTGCCCCGCCACGGAGCAGATACTGGCCCGCGGGCGTGGCGTGGCTCGCACACGCGGGTACTCATCCGCTCAGCCCTGGAGTGGGAGAGTTGATGGGCCTGAGGCAGACGAATGGGAGTATACTCGCCTTAACTCGCCTTAAAGCCGGGAGGGGAATGCAATTCCCGATGAGCGAGGAGGGCACCGATGAAGCACATTCGCCCAACGATCTGGCTAGCGGGCATTGTCTTGATGTTATGGGTTCCTGGCGACGCTCGCGCGACGAGTATTCTGTTCCAGGACGACTTCAGCACAACGGGAACGCAACTCAATACTGACGAGTGGACTACGGAAACCGGGCCGGCTTCATTCCTCGGCCGGACTCAACTCGCCGATTGGGTTACTCCGGGCGGCGTGGGACAATTCGTGGTCGGCCCGACCGGCGCTCAACTGGCGCTTAACACGTACAACCCTACGGGCTTTTCGCTATACGGCACTCAGGGCGAAACACTGGAGTCATTCCAGCCCGCGGCGACCTCGACTATCTACTTCGATACGCGCCTGCAACTTACGTCGCTGCACCCGGGCCTGGTGTATGGGATGTACCTGTATGGGTGCCTCCCGAGTCTTTGCGCCAACGAGCACGATGAGATCGATATCGAACCACTGCTGTCCGGCTATAAGTCGAACAGAATCAACTGGTTGGAATCTGCGAACAGGTCGGATTGGGAGACGCCATCCTGAAACACCTGTAAAATGGGCATTTTTTCGAAAAGGGTGACGCTGAAAAT
>Ga0207933_1001720_pt1 | contig 15708 bp, 16 predicted proteins | sample NGESurdeep092012_4_FD_184488 | JGI IMG/M metagenome (GOLD analysis project Ga0207933, IMG submission 184488) | Arctic peat soil microbial communities from Barrow, Alaska - NGEE Surface sample F53-3 deep-092012 (SPAdes) | ecosystem: Environmental > Terrestrial > Soil > Wetlands > Peat ... | reverse complement strand
CGACGAACGGAGGAGAAATATGGCGCGTGGTAGATGCCAATCTCCAGGAATGATGCTGTCCAACTACTGAGTGACGGTGACCACCGGGGCGCAAGGTGCCGCTGGGGTTCCTTGTCGAGAGAGGCAACCGAGTCGATCTCACACCCAGCAAATTTAAGGACCTGTGACTTGTATAGGTAATGAAAGAGTTTGTGGTGCGCAGAGACGAGTCGCCGATCAATCAGGAGACCTTTGAGGCCTGGTACGAACGAGAGCATTCTCGCATGATCGTCACGCTGTTGCTTACGACGGGAGATCTGGATCTCGCGACCGAGGGCGTCGACGAGGCGTGTGCTCGGGCCCTAGTGAGGTGGGATCGTGTCGAGACAATGCAAGCCCCGACGGGGTGGGTCTACCGCGTCGCGGTGAATCACGCGCGCAGACTCGCTCGTCGCAAGAGCGTGGAGCGCTCTCTCTTGCCTCGATTCGTTTCACCTCCCAACATGCCGCTCGAAGCCAGTGAGATATGGGAACTGGTAGCGACACTTCCCGAGAGACAACGACAAGTGGTCGTGTTGCGACACGTGGGAAACCTCAAAGAGTTGGAGATCGCCGAGGCTCTTGATATTTCTCGCTCCACCGTCTCGACCACTTTGCGAGACGCTCACGGTCGACTGGGTGTCTTACTTGATGATGTTCCAAAAGAAGACCTCAAAGTAACGAAGGAGATCGCGGATGTTTGATCTGAAAGAAATGACTCGACCCCTCATAGACCAAACTCTCGTCACTCGACCAGATGTTGCTGTGTTGCGTCGACGCAACCAGCGCCGCAGTCGACGGCGTCTGAGTGTCGTGAGTACCGTTCTCGTTGCGGCGGTGGCGTCAACGTTCGCCTTGACCCAAATGACTGGTTCCGGTGGCTCTCCCCAAGTAACTCGGGGCGCGCAACCCACGTCGTACTTCCAGGCCAGCATCAACATCCCCGACTCCACGCTTTCCACGGTGGGCGTTCCCGACTCGCTCGTGGTGCCGACCATGGTGGCACCGGGCACCGTCACCGCATCGACGAATCACGTGGTGTCGTACGTGGGGGCGGAGAATTGCCCCTACTGCGCCATTCAACGGTGGGCGTTGTTGATTGCCCTTTCTAAGTTCGGGAACTTCGAGAACTTGAGCAATGCGGTGTACTCCTCATCCAGTGACGTATTTCCGCATCTCGCGAGTTGGAGTTTCGTCGGTTCGCAATACTCCAGTCCGTATTTCACATTTGATCCCACCGAAATCGCCTCTTCGATTCCGAACGGAAATGGTGGCTACCAGCCACTCGAGATGATGAATGCGGGTCAAAAGACCTCCTACGACCTCTATGACTCGCAAGGCTCGCTTCCGTTCATCGACATGGGCAATGGTGTGGTCACGGTGGGAGCAAGTTCGTCGCCGTCAGTTCTTGAAGGCCTGACCCTGTCTCAGATTGGATCAGATATTCAAGTTCCGACGAGTCCCGTGGCCAAGGCCGTTGATGGAACTGCTAACTATCTCATCGCGGCACTCTGCTCGATGGTTACAGGTTCACAGCCGCATATCTGCAATTCCCCCACCATTGCCCTCGCCAGAGGCAACATCAACCTTGGTCATGCTCCGAACGGAGCAACTTCCGATCTTGCACCAACGCAACCGGCTACCAATGCGCCCTTGGCGATATGGCGCCAGTGGAGTGATGCGATGCACGCCTATTTGCTGCGCACTTTGCCCCTCATCAAAGCCCAGCATTCTCGGGGATGCGTGACTTTGGCCGCTGACGTCAACGCCACGGTCTACACGAAGACAAACCTGGGCATACCACCGGGCATCAAGGTATGGGCAGTGTCATTGAGCGGTCACTGTAATTCCGATGCCACGAGTTCTAAGGGCAACTAGACACGCGAGCTTGATTGAACAATTCAGTCCAAGCTCGAATCTGTCCCTCAGAGAATTTTCGCGCCCGGCGGGTTATGGTTCGAGGCACGGGCAACGGGTGCCAGTGAAATGATTAGGAAGGCTGTCCAGTGCGTCTTGTTTTGCGCTTCGCTGGAGTTGTGGCACTGTCCTCTACTGCCGTGATGTGCGCGTCCTTCCTATGGGTGGGCGCACCGTCTGCGTCAGCCGCTTGGTCACCGGGCGCGCTCTTCGCCCTACCCGTCGATATAGCCGTGAGCGGACCTCACGCGTGGGTAGCGAACAACTATATGAGTTTGAAATCACCGCTCGCCAACTCGGTCACCGAACTCAACGTCTCCAACGGCTCATTGGTGCGCATCATCAAACTTTCTCACATCGTTGGAGGACTCAATGCACCCAACAGCATTGCCGCGAGTGGTACTCACGTCTGGGTGACGGACTCCAACCTCATCATCGAACTCAACGCGAGCACCGGGTCAGTGGTGCGCGTCATCAAGGCCCAGCCTCGGCTCCACGCCTTGGAGCCCGCGCCACTGTTCGCCATTACTGCAAGCGGTACCAAGGTCTGGGTGGCGAACTTGAACTCGGTCCTCGAGATCAACGCGAGCACTGGGTCAGTGGTGCGCGTCATCAATGCCCCGGTCGACAGGTTCAGCATGCCCTTCGGGATTGTCGCGAGTGGTACTCACGTGTGGGTGATGAATAACGTGCCAGGCGACAGGATCACCGAGCTGAATGCCTCAAACGGCTCGCTGGTGCGCGTCATCAACCCTCAAGCCGGCGTATTTGACCAACCCGCGTTTGCCGCCAATGGTACTCACGTCTGGGTATCGAACTATGACGGCAACTCGGTCATTGAACTCAATGCCTCGACCGGGTCGGTGGAGCGCGTCATTAGGGATCGTGCTCTTTCCGGACTCGATTCGCCCGACTCCATTGCCGTGAGTGGTGCCCACCTGTGGGTGACGAGTGAGAACTCAGTGGTCGAGCTGAATGCCTCGAACGGCTCGCTGGTGCGCGTCATCAAGGCCAAGGTCAACGGATTCGAGGTGATGCCCACCGTGTACGCATTTGACGCGATGCACGTGTGGGTGGTGAACACCCAGAGCAACTCAGTGACTGAACTCAACGCGAGAAACGGCTCGCTGGTACGCCTCATTAAGTAATTCGATGACGGTGACCAACGGGCCAGAGCACTTGAACTCGAACTGACCAAGCATTGCGGCCTCACTTCCACCTCAAATTTGAACTGAATACAAAGCCCTATTCGCGGTGAGGTGCGGGGACTTCTCAATCATTAGAACCCCCGGAGTGCAGAGAAAACTCGAGGCTCTTCTCTGTCGCCATAATGAACGTAGCCCTGCATCCAACAATCACTTCACCCTGACACCAGCCGAGACGCCTTCCAATTATCTCCCCCCGCTGTACGAGATTCTCGGGCGAGAATAAGAACTCCGGCGAACTCAGGGATGAATCAGGACTTCCAGACCAGCACCGCGTGTCCAGCGGACGTAACCTGAACGATCGCGCTCACGTTGGTGAAACCGTTGCCGGCGTCGGCAGCGAGATAGATCGAGCCGTTGGGAGCCACGGCGACTCCTTCGCCGACGGTGAAGTGACTAGGCGCGAGCACCGTCGAAAGTCCAGACGCGGGGATAGCCGTGATCAGACCCGAGGGATGGAACCGTGACAAACCGTGGGCTCCTCCAGCCAGTACCACGCTGCCGTCAGGAGCTGCGGCCATCGCTGCGTATAACCCGCCCTGGGCGCGGTCATTCTGGATGAAGCGAAACGCTCCTCCAACTGTTCTTTCGTAGAGGCTCCAGGTACCACCACCTCCGACGAGCAAATCTCCCTTACCGTCGAAGGCCAAAGTCTGTGCCGGGGCGAAGTCCTTCTGGAAGACGGGGCTAGTTCCAAATCCCGTGAAGCCCTTGTTGAGACTAGGCGCATCAGTACCGACTACCCAGTGCAGTACCCCGTTGGCCAGCCGGTAGACGCCGTTACAACCGATGTAGAGCTGACCTCCTGGACCCATCGCCAAACTGTCCAGTTGATCTCCAAAGTTGGCGCGCATCGCCGGGACAGATGCGTTGCCGAGAGTCTTTGTTCCACCGCCCGCAACTGTCTCGATGACACCGCTGGGGAGTATCTCGCGAACCCGGCCGTTCCCTTCGTCGGTGAAATAGATAGTTCCGTTGCTCGCTACGGCCAGGCCACCCCAATATTTGACCGAGATTTCGGCGTCGATCGCTGGGTGTCCGTCACCAGAAAAGCCACGGCGTCCGTCGCCCGCCACCACCTCGAACTGACCGCCTGGCAAACGCCGCAAGATCTGGTCTCGGCCTGCGTCAACTACGTAGAGAGTGCCCTTGGATGACACCGCCAAAGCCCCGGGTGTCGTGAGCGCGACGACAGCACCTATAGAAGAAGGTAGTGACGCCCCCGACAGGCCCGTCAGAAGCGCACTACCGGTCACCAACGCGGCCGTGACAAACGAAGTTTTGGCTACCAATCCCCTCACGAGACTGACCGTAGCATCGAGCGTCGAGCGAGCAGCGCTGCGGTTCTCATCTCGAATTTCGAGGCATACTGGTTCTGGGGACAGCGAATGAATGCGGCACAAGTGCCGCTGCGGGATTTCAACTGTCGCGATTCATCAATGAAATGGTCGTGGCCATTGATTGTGTGGGGTATCCATCTGACTGCTACCGCATCACTTTTGCGTTTGCGCTGCCAGAACCGTCACACGCACCGTACGGAGGGACGAGCCTCCTAGTCGAAGGTCACTTCGTAACTCGCCTCCACATTGGCCGAGATGGTGACCATTTCAGGGTCGATGTCAATGCTGTCAAACCAACCCGAACTCGCCATCGCCGAGGTCGTTATTCCCGCACGCGCGTCACTGGGTGCACCGCTCTGAAAGGTGGCGGGACCGAGGAGGCCGGGATCAGCGAGCGCAATTAGGTTTCCCAGGATTCCCCCAAGAGCAAGTGCGAAATCGTTGGCCGCATCCTTCGCGTCGGCGACCGCCAGTCGTCGCACGGCTCGGCGCGCCCGAGCCTCGGTGTCGGGGTCGAGAAGCCAGATGATTCGATTGATCGTGACACCAATTCTTGTGAGTTCAGCAACGGCCACGGGAACGGTGTCGGGCTCGATGGCCAGATCACACGCAATGTGAGCTCCCCAACCGGACGGTTCCTGCTCGTGTTCGAGACCCACCTGGTTGAACGTCTCTATCATGCGGAGGAATTTGACCTTCACCACTCTCACACCAGTTCCGAGTTGCTGGGCAGCGTCGCGCACTTGTGCAATGAGGGCATTACCCCCGGCGAGGGCCTCGGAGCGGTCCTGAGCTGTGTAGCGATGAGAAAGTCGAACGAGGGCGAAATCAGCGGTGAAGTCATCGCTCGCGCTGCCCTTGACGGCGATTGTTGCTTTGGCCATGGGCAAGTCTTGCACGCAGGTGGGTAATCAGGGCGGGCCCTGCGATCACGAGGGAGCGGCAGTAAGATGGACACCCAGCTTTCCAGAAGGATGGTCGGGAAGTTCAGAGCTCGCGGGTGGCTCGTCCCGTGTCACCGAGGGTTCGCGCCGGCGTTACCTACCTAATCGTGCGTGCAAGTGGGTATCGTGCCAGCCATCTGAGTACAAGTCGGCGCTACGCAGCGTTCCCTCCAACTCAAACTTGGCTGCGGTGGCGACATGGCACGACGCCAGATTGTGCACGGAGTACTGCAATTCCAACCGGTGAAGCCCCAGGCGGGTGAAGGCCCAGTTGCTCAGTGCCTCGGTGGCCAGCGTTGCCGCCCCCGCGCCCCTGGCTTGGGGTAGGACCCAGTAGGCCATCTCGGCTGATCCACTTATGAGGTCAATTGTCTGGAAGGCCAGCCGGCCACACGCAGACCCATCGGAGCCGTTAGCAATCGCCCAGCAGGCGCCCGTCTCGGTTTTCCACGCTTCGCCCCATATTGTGATCACCTGTGCGGCCTCCAGCGCGTCGTACGAGTAGGGCATCCAGCGCTGAATCTCCGGATCGCTGTACGCGGCCACCACTACCGGGACATCGTCGAGCGTCCATGGCCGCAGCAAGAATCGGTCATCAACTTCTAGGACTGGCTGTAAGAATCCATTGACTGAACCGGGAAGTAGTACGGGGGCCAGAACACGGGGCATCGTTCAAGTATGGCTGAATTGCGCCTAGTAACTTAAACATGAGAATCATCGTGCGCGGGTTCACGTCTGGACTGCGACATCAATGATCGGTGTCCGGATCATCAGCGGAGGCGCGATAAGTTCACGAGCAAATTCTGGAGAGAATTGTCACGATAGCGGTTGGGCTCCCTAGTGCAACTAACCGCAGCTGGCGTAGCGTTGGACAGGACAAGCGCCCAACTGGAGCCCATCAGTGTTACTGACCATCAGCACCACCCATGAACCTGCCACAGATTTGGGCTTCTTGCTGCACAAGAACCCTCAACGACAACAGAGTGTAGAGCTCAGTTTCGGAACGGCTCACGTCTTCTATCCCGAGGCATCGAGCGCTCGCTGCACCGTTGCCGTTCTCGTCGAAGTCGACCCGGTTGACCTTGTCCGGAACCGCAAGGGTCCCGTAGGTGGTGAGTCATCGCTCGGTCAGTACGTGAATGATCGACCGTACGCAGCCTCGTCGCACCTTTCAGCCGCTCTCAACAAGCTTTTCAGTACCGCATTGAGTGGCCGATGCAAGGAGCGCCCGGAACTCGTGGGGGTGGCAATGCCCTTCGAAGTGTGGCTCCCCGCACTTCCGGTCCGGGGCGACAACGACCTGCTCGAGCGCCTGTTCGAGCCGCTTGGCTATGAGGTCTGTTCGACTCCAATCCCCCTCGACAGGACTTTCCCCGAGTGGGGACCCAGTCGGTACCACAACGTGCGCCTCACGACGACGACACGCCTGCGTGATTTACTCGAGCAGCTTCTGGTTCTGATCCCGGTCTTGGACGACACGAAGCACTACTGGGTAGGACCCGACGAGATTGACCGTCTCCTGCGTCGCGGCAGCGAGTGGCTCGCGGGGCACCCCGAACGCGAAGTGATCACCACGCGCTATCTTCGCCACGACCGGGCGCTGACCAATCAGGCGCTCGAACGCCTGCTCGGCGTCAACGACTTTGAGGAGACCGAGGGAGCCAACGACAACGCCGAAGAAGCAGTCGAACGGACCCTCTCTTTGAACGAGCAACGGATTGAAGTAGTCGTCGCGGCGATCAAGGACTCCGGTGCGAGGAACGTGCTCGACCTCGGTTGCGGTTCGGCAAAACTGGTTCAGGCGCTCCTCGCGGACACGCACGCCGAGAAGATCGTCGGTGTCGACGTGTCGTATCGTTCGCTCGAGGCCGGCGCGCGTCGCCTGCACCTGGACACCATGACGCCGCGTCAGCGAGAGCGTGTCGATCTGCTGCACGGGTCGCTCACCTACCGCGACCGTCGGATCGACGGATTCGACGCGGCAGCCATCGTCGAAGTGATTGAACACCTCGACCCCTCGCGCTTGGAAAGTTTCGAGCGCGTGGTGTTCGAGTACGCGCTGCCACGAACGGTCGTGGTCACGACGCCCAACGTCGAATACAACATACGGTTTGAAGGGCTCGAATCGGGAGCGATGCGCCATCAGGATCACCGCTTCGAATGGACGAGAGCGCAGTTTGCGCAGTGGGCGATTGGCGTCGCGGGGCGACGTGGCTACGAAGTGGTCTTCTCGGGAATCGGGCCTAATGACCCTGCCGTAGGGTCGCCAACCCAAATGGCGGTGTTCATGCGATGAACATCAAGATTCCCGAATTGTCGCTGGTCCTCCTGATTGGGGTGAGCGGCTCCGGCAAGTCATCATTCGCGGCGAAGAACTTCCTGGCAACCGAGGTGCTGTCCTCTGACTTCTGTCGGGGCCTCGTGAGCGACGACCAGAGCAGCCAGGCCGCCTCTCAAGACGCCTTTGACATCCTGCGCTACATCGCCGGCAAGCGCCTGGCGGCGGGGCGCCTCACCGTCGTCGATGCCACAAATGTGCAGCCTGAGGCGAGGCGAGTTCTGATCGAGCTCGCGAAGCAGCACCACGTTTTGTGTGTCGCGGTAGTCCTCAACGTCGCACCGGAGATTTGCTTGGCTCGCAATGAGGCGCGCGCCGACCGCGACTTTGGACCACACGTGATTCGTCGCCAATTGGATCAATTACGGCGCTCTCAGAAGGGACTTCGCCGTGAGGGCTTCCACCGAGTAGTCGCATTAGACGGCGTCGAGGAAATTGAGTCAGCGACCTTCACACGCGAGCGAGTGTGGAACGATCGACGCGACGACCACGGTCCCTTCGACATCATCGGAGACGTGCACGGCTGCTTTGACGAACTGACCGCCTTACTAGGCGCACTCGGCTACGAGGTCGCAATGGATGCCACCACATCGTCACATCCTGATGGGCGTAAGGCTCTCTTCCTCGGTGACTTGGTCGATCGTGGACCCATGACTCCCTCAGTGCTGCGTCTCGTCATGGGCATGGTGCGCGACAGCACTGCACTCTGCATCCACGGTAACCACGAAGTGAAGTTGCTCCGAGCCCTACAAGGCAAGCAGGTAACAACGAGCCACGGACTGGCCGAAAGCCTTGAACAACTTAAGTCCGAGCCCGAGGCATTCAAGAAGGAACTCGTCGACTTCCTCGACGGACTTATTGGCCACTATGTACTTGACGACGGCCAACTGGTGGTCGCCCACGCCGGGCTTCCGGCCTCGATGCATGGCCGTCAGTCAGGTGCGGTGCGCGCATTCGCCCTCTATGGCGACACGACCGGCGAGACCGATGAGTTCGGATTACCCGTCCGATATCCATGGACCGACGAATACCGCGGCGACGCGACCGTGGTGTACGGCCACACTCCCGTCCCCGAGGCGACTTGGATTAACAAGACAATCTGCCTGGATACCGGATGCGTATTCGGAGGGAGTCTCAGCGCGCTGCGCTACCCCGAGCGCGAGCTCGTCTCGGTCCCCGCACGTGAGGTGTACTACGAACCGGTACGCCCGCTCATCCCCGCAGGTGCGGGCTCAGACGCAACGCGCCAACCCGGAGAACTCGACTTGACCGACGTGGTCGGCAAACGCATCATCGAAACATCGTTGACCCGGAGCGTGACGATTCGAGAAGAGAACGCCATCGCCGCTCTCGAAGTCATGAGTCGATGGGCCATTGACCCTCGCTAGCTGGTCTATCTCCCGCCGACCATGGCGCCCACCGCGACCACAAAAGTCGAAGGACTCTTGGAGCATCCGAACGAAGCCTTCGAAACGTACCGATCAGCTGGCGTCGGCAATGTGGTGTGCGAAGAAAAGCACATGGGTTCGCGCGCCATCGTTATTGTGTGTCGCGACTTGGCAGCCGCAGCGCGGCGCTTCACCGCCGACCGGCCGTCGCTCGGCGTCATCCACACTCGGACCGGGCGGCCGTTCTTCTCAAATTCTTCCGACGAAGCCACCATCCTTGAACGCGTCCGCATTGCGGTAACCACGGCGGGGCTGTGGGACGAGCTCGAGACTGACTGGCTCGTACTCGATTGTGAACTCTTACCGTGGTCCGCAAAAGCCGAGGACCTGCTGCGTGGACAGTACGCCGCGGTCGGGGCGGCCGCGACCTCGACATTGTCGGCGGAGCAGTCAATTCTCGAAGACGCCGCCGCTCGGGGCATCGACGTGACAGAACTGCTGTCGAGAACGAACGAGCGCGTCGAGATGGTCGAGGGATTCATCGACGCGTACCGCCGTTATTGCTGGCCGATCACGACACTGGACGACCTCAAACTCGCTCCGTTCCAGATTTTGGCCGGTGAAGGCGAGACTTACGCTCTTCGAGACCACCTCTGGCACCTAGAGATTTTGAGCCGCCTCGTCGCTGCCGATGAGACGACATTCAGACTGACCCCTCACGTCGTTGTCGACCTGACTGACCAGTCTTCGATTGACCGGGGCGTGGACTGGTGGCTAAAACTCACCGACGCCGGCGGTGAAGGAATAGTCGTCAAGCCGGTCGAAGTCGTATGTCACGGGCCCAAAGGTCTAGTCCAGCTAGGAATCAAATGTCGAAGTCGGGAATACCTCCGCATTATCTACGGTCCCGAGTACACAGCGCCGCACAACCTTGAACGCCTCAGATCCAGGGGGCTCGGGCCAAAAAGGTCCCTCGCAATTCGCGAATTTTCCCTCGGAATCGAGGCACTTAATCACTTCGTTGCAGAAGAGCCCCTCTACAAGGTCCACGAGTGCGTCTTTGGCGTTCTCGCCCTCGAGAGTGAGCCTGTCGATCCGCGGCTCTGATTGGCTACCGCGCGACGGCTAGTTATTCGGACTAATGAATCGAGGCGTGCGGGTTCACTGACGTACGAAGTGGACGAGCTCTTTGGTGGGCTACACAGCCCACCAACGCGAGAGGAAAGGTTGCGACGAGCACGAGTGTATTAGTACACTAAGACACATGACAATTGAACCTGCGATTCACTTTCGATTGGACCTACGAAGTGGCGTCGCACCGTATCGCCAACTCGTCGAACAAGTCTTGCGCGCGGTCGAGAGTGGTCGACTACGCGGGGGCGATCAACTTCCGTCAGTCCGAGACGTTGTCGGGCAGATCACTATCAATCCCAACACCGTGCATCGGGCCTATCGAGAGCTCGAGCACCTGGGCCTGGTCGAAGGGCGATCGGGACTCGGGACCTTCGTGTACGAGCACGTGACGGCGGGGGACTCATTGAGTGAGCTTCGCGCGGGCCTGCAGCGCTGGATCCGTGACGCTCGCGACCGCGGGATCTCCGACGCGACGCTGCAGGCGATGTGGCGCGACGCAATCGCGGCTCGCGAGGCGAGTCGATGACCTCGCACGCGGTGGTCGAACTGCGTGACGTGACCAAGGTGTATCGGCGCAGGGCCGCGCTGCTCGACTGTACCTTGGTGATTCCCCAGGGACGCGTCGTGGCACTCGTCGGTTCCAACGGGGCGGGCAAGTCAACGATGTTGCGCATCATGGCGGGACTGACTGCTCCCTCGTCGGGTGAGGTGTCGGTCTTGGGCCACGCAGGGCCGCTGGACGTCGCCACGCATATGTCGAGAGTGGGGTACCTCGATCAGGACCGGCCGCTCTATCGAGGTTTTCGAGTCGGTGAGATGCTCACCGCCGCCGCTCGCACCAACCAACACTGGAATGAAGGTCTCGCTAAGGCCTACTTGGCCCAGTTAGGGATCGGTCTCGATCAACGCGTTCGTCACCTGTCTGGGGGGCAGAACGCGCAGGTCGCCCTCACGCTTTGTCTAGCCACCGAACCAGAGTTGTTGATCCTCGATGAGCCGGCCGCCGCCCTGGACCCGGCTGCGCGCCAGGACCTGTTGCAACTACTGATGCAACAGGTCAGCGAAGGTGATGTCACCGTGGTTCTGTCGACCCACGCCCTCGACGACGTCGTCGCCATCTGCGACTACTTGGTCGTCGTCGCCCACGGCCGCGTCGTCGTCGCCGACGATCTCGAATTCATCCTTCAGAGTCATCGACTCTTGCGTGCGACGATTGCCGACGAGAAGTGGCCCGACGGTGCAGTCGTCATTGAAGATCGCCGCGGCACCCGTGACGGGATGGTGCTACTGCGCCTGGAACTCCCGGTGACCGACGGGCAATGGGAACTCGAGGAGCCGACGCTCGACGAGATCGTGCTGGCCTACATGCGCCGCGGTGCGACGGTAGATGCACAGTCATGATGTGGATCGCCTGGCGTCGGCTGCGCTCAATCCTCGTCGGCGGTGCTCTCGCCGTCGCGATCATCATCGCAATCGCCGTGTGGACAGGTCGCACCGCACAACACCTGGCGCGCGAATATTACGGTGCACCGTGCCACGGCGGAGGATGGAGCAGCGCGAACAGCACGTTCTGCAATCGGGTCTCCCAGCAGTACTTCAGCCTCCAACATGGCCAAGGCAACTACTTGCTGGTGGTCATCGTGGTGACGCTGGTCATCGCCTCGGTGATCGGCGCCGTAACGGTCGCCGCAGAGTTCGACCGTGGCACCGTGCGCTGGGCCTGGACCCAGTCGCGTTCTCGTCGGCGATGGTGGAGCGAGTCGTCGGCGGTGGCACTGCTCGGCATCGCGGTGTTGATCATACCGGTGGCGGTCACGATGTCGTGGTGGGAGGGAGCAGTCCACTACCAGACTCGTTTCGATTCGCAGGTCTTCTTGGCGGATGGTTGGATTCTTGTCGCCTACGCCATGTTGGCGACGTCGTTGACGTTGATCCTCGGTCTGTTCGTACGCCACCCGGGGTGGTTGGTGGTGGTCGGTCTAGTCGCGGGCTACGGCGCCAACTACGTCGTCAATAAAGACTGGCGTACCGACATCGTCGCCACCCGGACGTCGATCATCGTCAATAAGGTCGTCCACGGCCAATTGAAGCAACTCCCCATCATCTCCCCGGAGACCGACTACTACTACGGCGGATACCGTCAGATCGGACAGCCGGGTATCCCCTCAGCGTCCGCCAGCAATTCCTACTACGCGGAGATAAATACCTGCACCACGGCACTGGCCAAGGTGGTCTTGGGCAAGGCGCAGTTGCAGAACGCGAGTCCTCGCCAGGACGTCGAGATCTCCAATGGCTGCCAGACGAAACTGGGCCTCGAACTGACCGAGGTCTACATCCCCGAGTCTGAGTTCTGGGCACTGCAGGACCGCGAAGGCGCCCTGGTGCTCGGCGCGAGTGCACTGCTTTGGTGGGGTGGCTGGTGGTGGGTTCGTCGTACTCGCGCGTAGGTCTTTTACTTCGCCGCTCACGGTGATTCTCCACATATCGGTTGCTCAGATCCTCTCGTCACTGGGCGAATGTCCGGGTGGGAGGAATCCCTTCGTTAGACCACCGACGCGAGCGAAACATGCGGCGGCCGGTTCGCGCACGCGGTGATGCTCCTGGTCTGAGACGGTGCGCACGAGATAATTGAAAGAGCGACCGGGGTGTTCCGTTGGTCAATCTTGTGGCACGACGGCATAATGACGGCGATAACAATGTGACAATATGCATGATTGAGGTGATTCAATCCTGCACTTTTGCGCCTATCCCTTACATCTACAGCGGCAGTAGGTATAAGTGTTCTTACTAGTTGGGGGTAGAACACTTATACTTGGACCACAATGGTGATGGGAACCCAGTCCAGAGTGCGCAGATGGGGCCCAGTAACGTCACAACTCGTGCGCCGTCTAGTGGTGGACACTGAGCCAATCAATCAGGTGGCGCTGGCGCGAGACTTGCAGGTCAGCCAACCGCGAATCTCTCAGATCCTTCAGCTCCTAGCTAGGCACAGCGTCGATGTCGAGCGTCTCCACGACCCCAAACAGCGCCGTCGAATGGTCGATCTCTACATGACGTGCCACCGGCCTTACGTGGTCTCGGAGTCGCTCCTCTACGGCCTCGATCAACCCTACGTGCAGGCTCGTCAGGTCGTCGAGGCTGCACATCGACAAAAGGTTCGCATTGCGGTAAGTGCCGACCTGGCACCGGACCTCATTGCCCCGTGGCGAACGCCGACGTTGACGGTGATTTACGCCAGCGCATCACTCGATCTCGCACCCAGTGTGTTCGTGCCAGCGATGGCCCGAGGTGAAGCCACGATTCTTGTTCGCCAGGTATCAGATGAATCGTTACTCGAATCGTGGCCGGTCAGTCGGCTCGACATTCCAATTGCTCACCCTGTTCAACAGGTGTGGGACCTCTACGATCTCGGCGGCGAAGACCGACTCGAAGCAGCCGAACGACTTCTTGGCGCGCTGGGATGATACAGCCATCGAACGTTCATCATGGGTGACTCCGGGGAGCAAGAGCGCTCGAGTGAAGGACCCTTCGAAGAGTCTCGAGTGGTGCCCATTGGGGACAACGATCTGATCAAGTCTGAGAGTTCATTCCCACAGGCTCGCAAGGTTCCGCCTCGTCAGATTCTGTTGCTAAGTGAATCCCTGGCCACTGATGGAGGTTTGATCGCTATTGCTGACGTGTCCGAGGCCATGCGTGATGCGGGACTCGAACTCGGCTATCGAGTGATGGGTGGCATCGCCGTGATGCTCCACGTCCTTCGTACGGGAGTCGATATCGCGATTCGTAGCACGGGCGACGCCGACTACGGCGTGCCCCCTCGAGTTCTTACCGAAGGGCATTTGGTCGAGGAGATCGAGGAGCGCGGATACACCAAGACAGAGGGAAATCGTTGGGAGCGTCGGGTCGATGATGCGCGAACCGCCACCGTTGACCTCCTTATCCCCGCGCACACATCACGCGCACGCTCCTCGAGGCAAGTCGGTGAAGTGAATACCACTGAAGTCCCGGGACTGGCCGAAGCGTTCTTGGCCGAACCGTGTGTGATCGACGCAGAGTTCGTTTTGACAAGTGGAGAGCGCCTCAACGCTCGGGTAGTGCTACCAGATGCGAAGAGCATGATCCTTCTGAAGGCGGGTGCCCGCAGAGTCAGGAACGAAGATCGAGACGCAACGGATTTGTGGAGGTGCCTGGAGGTAGCGAACGCTGATCGAGTCATCGCCGCTGACTTCGAGGGCCCGGACTTGGCCCAGATTCGAAATTTTCTTCACCGGGAACTTAGACGTGGAGGAACTTCTCTGTCGGTCATTGTTCGAAACCTGTCCCAAGAAGTGAAAGGGCAGACGACAACTCGAATCCAAGCGCTACTTGGGCGAATCATTGGAGTCTCAAGAGGGCTCGTTGACTTGATTGGTAGGCAAGTCATGTCCTTCTCGAACTGGCCAAGCTGATATTTTCGATCGGCGCGACCGTTGGGACGCGCGCAGATATCGGAGGAATTAGATGTCCAGCAACAGAGCGGTTGGTCTTCACATGACCCGTGGGCTTGCCGTGCCCGTAAGGGTCTCCCGTGGATAGAACGCCTCGCTCTCGAGACGTTTCGGTCATCCGCACACAATCCAGTCGCGAATACGTTGGTCGACCACTCCTAGACATTCGAGCAGCCGCCAGCCATCTCGGATGCTCCGAAAGATTTATCCGACGCCTCGTCCAAGAACGACGTATCCCCTTCGTAAAACTCGCCGGGACCAGGGTGAGGTTCTCGGAACTCGACCTTGATCAGTGGATTGCCGGTCAGTGAGTCGAAGCCCGACGCTGACACGACGACCCACTGCTCGAGAACTCAGTACTCATGATTTTGGTTGGCCAAGTAAATGAGTACCAATGGTTGCCACATACCGGCGAACCATGAGAGAAATCATCAGTTGGCCGAGTCCTGCACAAACTAAAGCCGGCAGCGACACCAAGAAATTCCTCAAAATGTGTATTTCGACGCGACCGTTGTGTGTACTCGTCGAAAGCTGAGGTCACGCGATGACAAGTCGAAGGCATTTTGGGACAGTACGTAAGCGCCCGTCGGGTCGATGGCAAGCCATCTATTGGTTCGAGGGTGGTCTTCACTCTGCGGGGACATTCAACACGAAGGCCGACGCCCTGACACACTTGTCAACGCTCGAGGCCGACTTCCGTCGTGGCGCGTGGATCGATCCAGCGGCTGGTCAAATTACGGTCAGAGAATTCGCAACCGAGTGGCTAGCCCGCAGAGTAGGTCTTTCCGTGCGGACCAGAGAACTCTACGAGGATCTCCTGCGAGTCCACGTACTTCCCTCATTGCGGACCCCTCGTCGCCAAGACGATCCGTCGCAAGTTCATCGTATTGCCGGGTCGTCTCACGAGCCATTCGCGCACTCGTCAGTTGCACCTGCC
>Ga0207933_1001719_pt1 | contig 15717 bp, 18 predicted proteins | sample NGESurdeep092012_4_FD_184488 | JGI IMG/M metagenome (GOLD analysis project Ga0207933, IMG submission 184488) | Arctic peat soil microbial communities from Barrow, Alaska - NGEE Surface sample F53-3 deep-092012 (SPAdes) | ecosystem: Environmental > Terrestrial > Soil > Wetlands > Peat ... | reverse complement strand
ATAAGCCGATGAGGGAGATTTGCTGGGCATCGCCTACCGAAAAGTAGGAGTGGAAGGCTTCTTCGAAGTGGAGCGGCGTGGCGGATTGATTGGCGACGGCCAGTTGGAGGCGGAGTTCGGTGCCCAGGGTGAGTTCATAGGCGAGTTGGAAGTGGTCGTAGCCGAGGGCTCGGGTGGTGTCATTGGGCGAAAGGGTGAGGGTGAGGTGGAGGTCGTCTCCGGCGAGGGCGGCGAAGGCGAGGGTCCAGTCGGAGGTGCGGGCGAAGCCGTGGGAGGGACCGTCAGTCCGGGGGGTTTCGGAGGTGGCGGTGCGGGGGCCGAACCAGGGAAAGATGAGAGGGACGCCGCCGCGGATGGCTTTGCCTGGGGTGAAGGCGGAACGGTCGCTGAGGAAGAGCACGGGCTTGTGGCCGGTGGGCTGCCACTGGGTGAGGTGAGCGCCCTGGAGATAGAGCTCGGCGGTGCAGGCGGGCGTGGTGATGGAGGCGCGGAGGAGGCCGTTCTCGCTTTGGGAGAAGGTGAGGACACCGGGAATGGCGAAGTGGTCGGTGAGTTCTTGGAGGTCCATTGAGGTCCAGTGTAGTCGCGAGGGTGATCGTGACTGCGACTACGGATTGGTGAGGTGCAGTTCGGCCTGGTTGCGTTGGCCGGTGGGGCAGATTTTTAGCAGGGGGCAGGGCGCGCACTTTGGATCGGCGAAGGTGCAGAGGGTGTGGGCGTGGAGTTGGATGAGGGTGTGGTGATCGTCGAGCATGGCGGCGTCCCAGGTTTCGGGGACGAGGCGCATGAGGCGGGTTTCGGTGGTGGCGGCGTCGGCTCGTGGGACGGTGCAGAGACGCTGGATGACGCGGAGGTGGTTGGCGTCGATGGAGAGCGCGCGGCGACGAAGGGTGGAGAAGTTGACGATGGCGGCGGAAACCTGGGGGCCGACTCCTTCGAACTGCTCGAGCCAGCTGCGGATTTTCTCGGTACGGTACTTGGCGAGGAAGTCGAGGGTGAGGGAGCCGACGCGGGCGGTGATTTGCTCGAGGGCTTGCTTGAGGCGCGGGGCCTTCTGCTCAGGGAAGGTGACGATGGCGATGGCGCGTTCGATGTCGGATACGGAGGCATCGCGGAGGGGCTCCCAGTTGCCTGGACCAGCGCGGAAGATTCGTTCGAGGTCGCGCATGACTTGTTGGGAGGCGGGGGTCTTGGTGCGAGAGCTGAGCAGTGAGTAGATGAACTGGGTGAGGGGGTCCCAGGGCTCGCGGGGCTTGGGCTGACCATAGTAGCCGAGGAGCAGGCGATGGATATGCGGGAGCTTGTCGGCCTGCTCAGGGGTGAGCGGGCCGCGGACGGATTCGGGATCTGCCGGGGACTCCGGATTGGGGATGAGGTCTTTCGCCATAAGGAGTTAGATGGCGTTGCGGGTGATGCCTAGTTGGTGGCCGCTGGCGGTGGCGATGCCCCAGGCCATGCGGGGGGTATTGTGGGCGATGCCGATCCGGCCGTCAGGGCCGAGGAGGATGATGCCTCCGTGGCCGCCGAGGCGGTTGTAAAGATAGTCGATGGCGGAGGAGGCGGCGGCTTGTGGAGTGGCTCCGGCGGCGACGCGGTCGACGGCCCACTTGCCGAGTACGAGCTTCATGATGGGCTCGCCCCAGCCGGTGAGGGAGACGGCGGCGGAGAGGTTGTCGGCGTAACAGCCGCAGCCGATGAGAGAGCTGTCGCCGACGCGCCCGGGGGCCTTGTTGAGGGTGCCTCCGGTGGAGGTTCCGGCGGCGATGTTGCCGAATTGGTCGAGGGCTACGGCGCCCACGGTGTCGTGCGAGTGGAGGGTGGGGTCGTCGACGCGGAGTTCGTCTGGGAGGGCGCGGAGGGCTTCCTCATCGAGAGCGGTTTGGGCGAGCGCTCCCTCGGGGGCTAAAGCCCCTGCTGTTGGAGGGCTGGAACGGACGGGCTGAAGCCCGTCCGCTTCAAAACGGCCAGAGAAGGTGGTGTCGGGGTGGCCGGCGGCTTCGGCTCGTTGGAAGTCCATGAGGCGGTCGCGTTCGCGGGGGACGATGAGCTCGGTGTTATCGACGAGGCGCATGCCGTTCTGGGTGGCGAAGCGCTCGGCGCCGGAGCCGACAAAGTAAACATGGGGGGACTTTTCGAGGACGAGACGCGCCGCCTGGATGGGGTTGCGGAGACGCTCGACGCAGGCTACGCCGCCGGTGCGGAGGTCGGCACCGTTCATGAGGAGGGCGTCCAGTTGGACGCGGCCGTCGCGGGTGAGAAAGGAGCCGCGGCCGGCGTCGAAGGTGTCGTCATCTTCCATGATGGTGACGGCGGCTTCGACGGCGTCGATGGCGGTGCCGCCGCGGGAGAGGGCGGACCAGCCGGCGGTGAGGGCGGTGGCAATTCCGCGCTCGTGGGCGGCTACGGCGTCGTCGGGCATGGCCCAGGCACCGCCGTGGATGAGGAGGATGGGCTGCGGCTTGGTGCTGGAGTGTGAACTCATTTGGGGGAGAGTTTAACTTTGCGGCGTTCGGTTTCCAGGTAGGTGTAGCGGATGCGATGGATGACGGTGATGGTGGTCATGACGGCGAGGATCCAAAGGGCGGGGGCCATGGCGTCCCAACGCTCGAAGAGGGCGCCGAGGATGATGAGGACGATGCGCTCGGGACGCTCCATGAAGCCGACCTTACAGGAACCAATGAGGGCTTCGGCGCGGGCTCGGGTGTAGCTGACCATGAGCGAAGCAGTCATGACGAAAGCTACCAGGAAAACGTAGAAGAAGCGGTTGCCGCGGGCATAGAAGACGAGCAGGCCGAAGAAGAGGGCTACGTCGGAGTAGCGATCGAGGACCGAGTCGAAGAAGGCGCCGAAGACGGAGACCTGGTTGGTCTGGCGTGCGACGCGGCCGTCGACCATGTCGAATAAGCCGGCGCCGATGATGACGAGTCCGGCGTAGAGGAACATCCGGACGTAGTTGTCGGCGCGCGCGTAGCCGAAGAAGAAGGCGGCTACGACGTTGATGATGAGGCCGATGAAGGTGAGGGTATTGGGGGAGATGCGTGAGAGGGCGAGACCGTTGACGATCTTTTGTAGCAGCCAGCCGCTGCCGTTGCCGAAGGCACGAGTCCAGGTCATTGCGTCAGACCAGTTTATCGCGGATAAGGGGTTGGGTGGCGTGTGATGACCAGGAGGACAAATACAGCAGGTCTCCCCACTGCGCGAATGGAATTCGGTCAGGGTTTGGATGAGATGACAGGGCTGGAGGTGCTACTCGGTGTCCTTGACGGAGGTGATCTTGATGGTTTCGTGGATTGTACTGAGCTTGAGAACTTCGAGTTCACGTTTGCCGTTGGGGGTAATGACGGTGGCGGTGTCGCCGATTTCTTTGCTGAGGAGGGCGCGACCGATGGGGGAGGTGGTGGAGATGAGGCCCTTGGTGACGTCGGACTCTTCGCTGGTGACGAGCTTGTAGGTGATGTGCTCTTCCTTGGTGCTATCGAAGACAACAACGGTGGAGCCGAAGCCGACCCTGTCGCGGGGGATGTTGTCGAGGTTGACCATGGCGAGCTCGCCCATGCGCTTTTTGAGCTGGCCGAGTCGTGCGTTGACGAACTGCTGGCGCTGCTTGGCGGAGTGGTACTCGGCGTTTTCGGAGAGATCGCCGAGGGCGACAGCCTTCTTGATCTCCGCAGGGAGTTCGGTGGTGAGCTCGTATTCGAGGGCTTTGATCTGCTCTTCGAGGGCCCTTTTTATGTCTTCCATGCTTGGGTCTGCTTTGCTGGCCTTGCCTTAAGGCGGCAGGGCTCGGGGAGTTAAAGATTGATTATACGAAATGGTAGACGAGGGGTATGCCTAAGGGGCGTCAGGATCGGGGAGGAGGGTGGGGTTTGAGGCGGAGAGGAAGCTTTCGAGGAGCAGGGTTGCGGCTACCTGATCGATGATGGCTGTGCGTTCCAGACGGCTTCGGCGACTGAGGCTGGCAGAGCCGCCGCCGGAGGAGCGGGGGGCATGGCCGGCGGCGTCGAGGAGGGCGTGGGCGTCGTGGGTGGTGAGGCGCTCGTCGAGAAGATGGTGAGCGAGGGTGGGATGGGCTTCGCGCAAGGCGGTGGCGAAGGCGTGGGCTTTGGCGGCCTGGGGGCTGGCCGTGCCGTCTGCGTGGAGAGGGTTGCCGACGAGGAGGACTTCGACTTTGTGCTGGCGGATGAAGCGGGCGATGGATTTGAGGTCGGCGCGGAGCGTGGTGCGGTGGAGAGTGAAGAGGGGCTGGGCGGTGAGGCCGAGGGGGTCGGTGATGGCGAGACCGATGCGGCGGTCGCCTACGTCGAGCGCGAGGATTCGGGGATGGGGCACGGGGTTAGTGTACGGAATGGCAGAGTGTAGAGGGTAGAGTGTAGAGGATAGAGGGGTGGCGGAGAGTAGCGCGCTCCTGAATAGAATTCGTAGGAAGAGGTGATGCCGTGCGGCTGCTAAAGACATTGCTGGTTTTTGGGGTACTTGGGGCGTTGGCGGTGGGATTCTTTGTGCTCGTGCCGTTTGGGCCGAGTACAGAGACGTTTGTGGAGGTCGCTCCGGGGACAGGGACGTCGGGGATTGCGAAGGAGTTGGCAAAGTCGGGAATCGTGCGCAGCGCGGTGGCCTTCGATGTGCTGACGATCTGGAGGAGCCTGCGCGGGCGCGGTGCGGGGACTTTGAAGGCCGGAGAGTATCGGTTTGATCATCCGGCGACGATGGACGAGGTCTATGGACGGCTGCGCAAGGGGGATGTGTATACCGTGACGGTGGTGGTGCCGGAGGGCTTCAATATCTTTGATATTGCGGGCGCGGTGGCGGCGGCAGGGCTGGATTCGCGGGAGGATTTCCTGCGGGCAGAGCAGCAGCATACGGAGCTGATCATGGAGTGGGTACCGCAAGGGAGAGCAGCGTCGCTGGAAGGGTATTTATTTCCGGATACTTACAAGTTTGGGCGACACGCAACGGCGGAGCAAATGTTGACGGCGATGGTGCATCGGTTTGGGAAGCAGGCGGAGCGGCTGGGGATGGCGCGTGGGCAGGTGGCAAGGACCGTGACACTGGCGTCGCTCGTGGAGAAGGAGGTGCATATCGATGGAGAGCGGCCGGTGGTGGCGAGCGTGTTCGAGAACCGGCTGGCGGGGGGGATGCCGCTGCAGACGGATCCGGCGGTGATCTATGCGTCGATGCTGCGGGGGACGTGGACGGGGGTGATTCACGAGAGCGAGCTGAAGTCGGATTCGGCTTACAACACCTATCTGCATGTGGGGCTGCCGCCGGGGCCGATCTGTAACCCGGGGCTGGCGGCGTTGAAGGCGGTGCTGCATCCGGCGCATACGGACTATTTGTACTTTGTGGCGGATGCGCAGGGGGCGACGCGGTTTTCGGAGACGTTGGAGGAACATAACGCAAACGTGGCGGCATACCGTGCACAGGCGAAACCGTAAGCGAGGTCGACGAATCCGCTTGTGGTTGGGGTGACAAGAACGCAAGTTGTAGTGGTGGAACAGGATCAGATTTATCTGAAAAGGCAGACAACCCATTGAGAGGCGAAGATTTAGCGAATATCCACAGGCAGACTTTTGGAGATATACACCCAACCTATTGTAGTTATTGAGGTTAGTGCACTTTTGATCGGTTTGAAATTAGGAGTTGACGGGGAAGGGGTTCGGCGCTATAACCGCAGAACTTCACCGAAGGCGATTGCTCCTCAGAGCCCACGGAAAAGGGAGCTGCGGGGAGCTAGAGACTTCGAGGGGAAGCAAGAGGCGGGCAGGTATTTTCCAGGACCTGGCTCGACGAACGTCGACAAAAGCAGGTAGTGCGGCCAGATGGGACTGCGACAGAGACCGCAGACCGCGGACGAGCAACCTAATAGCAACTGAGCGAGCCCATCCAACCGCTGAAAAATGACCGAGGCTCGTCGGGGAGAGTTACGCCTGGAGAAAAAGATAAATGAAGGACTTCCGCGTTGATTTGAAGGTATGTGAAGCCTGTGGCGCACTTTGGTTGCGCGCCATGGGGCATGGAGTTTACTGCTGTGAATGCGCTAAGTGGCTGTCGGAGTTTCCGGCACCGTTGGCGTCGAGCCGTCGAGTACAGAGGCGTACGACCGTGAGCAAGACGGCGTGCATGGGAGGTACTCGATGAAGAAGCAACTTGGGATGAGAGAGCAGGGAACGGGGCTGATGCTGGTTCCGAAGAGGGTGCGTCAGGTTGAGCACGAGCAGGAGATACGTGAGGGAAGCACGGGGAGGGTGGTCGCGAGACGATCCAATGCGCTGAATCTTCCACGGGTGTGGGCGGTTGCGGAGAGAGTCGTCGCAGCGGAGCCGGAGCTGACATCCGAGGAAAGCGGCCAACCAAAGGTGGAACTGGCGTTCTATCGCAAGTACACGGAGGGGATGCTGCGGCGTTATCTGAGGCTATCGATGCAGGCTGGCAGGGTGCCGTCGCTGCTGGGACGAGAGCTGTTTCAGGGCAATGTGTCGAGCTATCGGGTGCATGGCTTTGAGGATGCCGTCATCTTCTGTTTCGACGTGGAGAAGCGGCTCGGGAGGCTTCAGGTGATGGATCAGCAACTGATCAAGCGGATCGCGCTGCAGCAGTATACGCAGGGCGAAGCTGCTGGGATGCTGGGGCTGAGTCTGCGGAACAGCATTCGGCAATATGGGCAGGCTCTGGATCGTCTGACAGAGATGTTCCTGGAGGTTGGGATGCTGGAACCTCTGAAAAGTTGTCAAGGGGGTCGAGCTGAGGAAATCTCTCGAAGTACCTCATTCTAAGGCAAATAAAACTTTCAAAAAGTTGGCATAGTTGGTATAGCCAACCTGCTATTCTTAAGAAGTAGACCAAATATGAAGTGAACAAACGGGAGACCTCAATGGGTCTCCCGTTTTGTTTTGGAGGTTTAATGGCAGGCAAGACGCTGGAAGAAGAGTTGGATCGGGTGAAAAACACTATGGGTGAGACGAAGGAAAAGTATATGCGGCCAGGCGAGTGTCGCAGCCACATGAGACGGACGCTGGCGCGGGAGTTCGAGGGGATTGTGGAAGGTTTTGTGGCGGCGGCGAAGAAGGGCAGCTGCCCGCATGTGAAGCTGGCGACCGAACTGTTGAAGCCGATGCGGAAGAGTCCGTCACGGAGGAAGGGGTCGGCGATGAAGTATCTGGAGAAGATGAATGAAGAGTTGACGGAGAGAGAACGGCTGCATAAAGAGGCGCTAGGGGCGAAGTAAATGCAAGGCGCAGCGGGGCGCTGTGGGTGGTTGGACGAAGGTTGACATCAGCAAAAAGACGGGGGATTCCCCGAGGAGACAGGCATGAGCATTTTCGGAACGTTTATCAAGGACCTTGAATCATTCGCGTCGAAGGTTGAAGGCGCATTCAAGAAGTTATTCGGGCAAGCGCCATCGTGGATTGTGATCGCGCAAGGAGTTCTGACGTATCTAGGACCCATTGTGGTGACGATCCTGACGATAGGCGGCGGTGCGGCGCTGGGAGATGAAGCCAACACGATTATTGCGAACATCAAGGCCGATCTGGCAACGGCGTTTGCGGTTGCAACGACTGCCAGCTCGGCGACCAGTCTTCCGGGCTTGCTGGCAGGCATCCAGGCACAACTGCCTGCGTTGCTGGCGGCGCTTAGGGTCAGCAATCCATCGACATTGAGCACGATTGAGAAGTACGTTTCGATTGTGGATACCGAGCTCACGGCGTTGTTGAACGTAGCACCAGCGAGCGCCGCTCCGGCGGTTGCGGTTCCAGTGGCTGCAGTTCCGGTGGTTGCTTAGTATGGGCCAGTCGAGGAGTTATCGAATCTCCGATCCAGCCGCCATAGCCGCAAAGGTGAAGGCGGCTGGGGGACCTGCAATTGATCTGACGCAGGCTAGCGGTAGAGCAACGGCAGATGGTGTCACGCTGGGCTGGACGGTGGGGATGGGGCAGATTGTGATCACGATCTTGAGCAAGCCCTGGATCGTGCAGAACGGGATGATCTGGAGCCGCATCGAGGGTGCGTTAGGCAGCCCGTTGGATTGAGCGGATGACGTTTAGGGAACTAGATGGAGAGATTGTGCATCGTGAAGGGGTCGGCGGGAGTCGATATACTGAGTAACTGCGATTGATGAGCAAGTTGAGAGTGCTGTCGATATTGGTCATAGCGATGGCAGTCGGGTTAACCGGCTGCCTGTCGACGACGCGCGCCGTATTGAAAACACAGGCTCCGGAGACGTATCGAACGGAGAGCGTGGAGCAGGTGGAGAAGGGTGTTTCGGACCGCGATGCAGCGGTGAAGACGCTGAATGCGCAGGTTTTGGTGGTGGCGACCACGGGGGGGGCGAAGGAAGGCAAGGTCAAGGAGTACACCTCATTCAAGGGGTACATCTTTGTGCTGAAGCCCTCGTGCTTGCGGGTCATTCTGCAGTTGCCGTTGATTGGATCGAGCGCACTGGACATGGTGAGTGATGGGAAGACGTTCACGCTGAAGAGAGCGTCGTCGCATGGGAATGTGTGGGTGCAGGGGAGTGACAAGGTGACGAAGCCGTCGAAGAACGGGCTGGAAAATTTGAGGCCGGCGGTGTTTCTGGACTCATTGCTGGTGCCTGGAGTTAGACCAGATGAGTTTGTGACGCTGACGGAGTCGACGCGGGTGATACAGACAGATCCACGCCATAAGGTTGGGATCGCCGAACCGGATTATGACTTGAATGTGTTGAAGACGGAGGGCGGGAATATTCTGCGAGTAGAGCGTGTGATACACATCAGCCGGGTGACCATGCTGCCATTTCAGCAGGATATTTATGACGACAACGGCCAGATTGTGACGGAGGCGACGTACGAGGCCTATCGGAAGTTCGGGGGACAGGAGTTTCCGATGGTGATTACGATACGGAGACCGCAGGATGAGTACTCGCTGAAGATTGCCGTGACGAAGCTGACGTTGAATGAGACGTTCGAGGCGGACCAGTTCGAGCTGAAGATTCCACCGGGGACCGTAGTGCAGAAGATGCCGTAGGGAGCGCGGTGGGTTTGTGTTCTAGAGCAGGCCGGTGCGGTGGGCGTGAGCGGCAATCTGTTCGTTGATGGAAAGTGCAAGAGATAAGACGGCGCGACCTGCTTCGGCGGGGACGCGGGGATGCGTGCGGGTGCGTACGGCGTGGAGAAAGTTTTCAAGCTCAAGGCGAAGGGGTTCGCCTTTGGGGATGTCGGCCCTGGTAAGAGAGAGGCCGGCAGTGGGGTGTACGACTGCAGCGAGCGGGGGTTCGCTGGAGGCAGTGGGGGTAGGTGGATGGGTGGGCGTGGCGGCGGTTGTTGCGGGAACAGGATTTGGGCTTGAACCTGCAGCGATCGCCGCCGCGATAATGAGTGGATCGACGCTGATGGTCAGGAGCTCCTGGCGGGCGAAGTCGAGCGAGAGATATTGGTGGGGCTGGAAGAGACGGAGCTTTCGGACCTGCTCTGTGGAGACGCGGCTGGCAGTGAAGTTGGCGACGCAGCCGGACTCGAACTCGACGCGGACGTTGGCGATGTCGGTCTTGCGAGAGAGGACGGGGAGGCCGACGGCGCGGACTTCTCTGACGGGGGAGTTGGTGAGCGCGAGGACGATGTCGAGGTCGTGGATCATGAGGTCCAGGACGACGTCGACGTCGAGGGAGCGCGGGGTAAAGATACTGAGGCGGTGTGCCTCGAAGAACATGGGCTGGTTGAGCTCGGCGATGGTAGCAGTGACGGCTGGGTTGAAGCGTTCGAGGTGGCCGATGGCGACGATGCGTTGGTGTTTATGCGCGAGGTCGAGGATGCGGTCGGCTTCGGCGAGAGTGGCGGCGAAGGGTTTTTCGATGAGGAGGTCGAGGTCAGCGAGCAGGAGTTGCTCGGCGACGGCGGCATGGTGGATGGTCGGGACGCAGATGGATGCGGCGTGCAGAGGGAGATTCGCGGCAAGTAGATCATCGAGTGTCGCGAAGGTGGGAATGTTGTAGGTGGCGGCGAAGGTGGAGCGGCGTGCGTCGTCGGGCTCGACGAGAGCGGCGAGGTGAACGAGCTCGGGGTGAGCTTGTTCAATCTCGCGATAGACGCGGAGATGGTTGCGCCCGAAGGCGCCGGCACCGACGACAGCTAAGCGGAGAGGAGGCACGTCTACTTCTTTGCCGATGCGTCTGGGAGCGGGGCCTCGACGGCCTCGCGGCAGCGTGCATAGAGGTCGAAGATCTGGGCTACCTGGTCTTCGGACTTCGGTGTGGAGGGAAGACCGAAGCCGGTTGAGGAAGCGGCCTTGCTCCCGAGGTTAGCGTGTGCGGAGACGAACTTGAGGAGGTCGAGCGCGATGTCTTCAGAACGACGAGGAGTGTTGTTGGTGCTGGATTCCATGGGTGCCTTTCGGAGCGTGTTGCTATGGGTGATGGTAGCGGTTCGACAGAGATGGTTGCAACGTGGGGGCAGCGAAGAGTTGGGTGGTGATCGGCCGGGACCGATGCAAGCGGGACGAAGCGGAGCCGGGGGGATGGGTACACCGGTACATCGGGATGCCGTAGATGAGCTTGATTATGCAGGAGAGAGAACGCCCGCGAACGCGGAGGAGAACGACATGAAGACGAATGAACTGCAGACGATTCTTGGATACTCGCGGTTTTCAAGCGCAATTTTTGTGAATGTGCCGCTGAGCTGAGTTGCTGGGTGATGAACGTTAGAGCAAAGGAAGGTGGATGGATGACAAATTTCGAGGGAAAGGTGCTGCAGGAGTTGAGCGTGCTGAAGGCTCAGATGCAGCAGTTGATGGGGATTGGGCAGCCAGGCAGGCTGCACCAATTGGAGGCGCGTGTGGAGTCGCATGAGCGGAGTGTGCAGCGGCTGAAGGGAATTGCCGCTGCGTTGGGCGCTTTGTGGACCGTGGTGCATATCGCCATCGCGTATTTTACGGAGAAGCGCAACTAACAGGGGCAAATCGGAACGTCACTGCAATGGATGTTGTAGGTCCACTGCAGTGACGACACTGGATAGAGTTCGAGCGACCTGCAGGTCAGGTTACCCGATGTCCTCTGACCAGTTCTCCAGGTAGGCCTTAAAATCCGACATGAACTTGCCGCCGTCGGCGCCGTCGATGATGCGGTGATCGAAGCCGAGGGTGAAGTACTGGACGGTGCGGATGGCGATGGTGTCCTGGCCATCTTTGTCGGTGAGGACGACGGCTTCCTTGCTGAGACCGCCGATGCCAAGGATGGCGGACTGTGGTTGAGCAATGATGGGGGTTCCGAACTGCTCGCCGAAGATGCCGGAGTTGGTCAGGGTGAATGTGCCGCCGGCGACTTCGTCGGGTGCGAGCTTCTTATTGCGAGCGCGCTCTGCGAGGTCGACGATGGATCGCGCGATGCCGAGGAAGCTCTTTTCCTCTGTCTGCTTGATGACGGGAACGATCAGCCCCCATTCGAGCGCAACAGCGATTCCGATATTGATGTTCTTGTTGTAGCGGACAGCATCGCCCTGCATGGAGGCGTTGACGATGGGGTGCTTACGAAGAGCCTGTACGGCGGCGCGCGTGATGAACGGCATATAGGTCAGCTTTACGCCGTTGCGCTGCTCGTACTTGTTCTTTTCTTTTTCGCGCAACTTGACGATCCGCGTCATGTCTACTTTGAAGACGGTATGGACGTGCGGGCTGGTGGCCTTGGACTCGACCATACGCTTCGCGATGATGGCTCGCATCTTTGAAAGGGGTACGAGCTCGCCGGGTGCGGGAGAAGAGACGGTTGCGGCTGGTGCCTGCTTGGCTGGTGCGGGCGCTGCGGGAACTGGTGGGGGAGTTGGTGCGGGTGCCGCAGCCGGTGAGCCGCCTTCGAGGTGGCTGAGGATGTCCTGCTTGGTGATGCGACCCGACGCACCGGTGCCCGGAACCGTCTTGAGATCGACGTTGTTTTCGGAGGCGATCTTGCGAACCAATGGCGAGGAGCGCAGAGGTTCACCTGCTGATGCTGACGGCGCAGGAGTTGCCGCGGGCGCAGATGTGGCAGTGGCTGTAGCTGCGGGAGTCGCGGGCTTGGGAGCTGCGACTGGGGCGGCAGCACCACCTCCGATGACCGCAACGATGGTGTTGATGGTCACAGTCTCGCCTTCCTGAACGCGGATCTCTGTGAGAGTGCCTGCGATGGGAGAGGGGATCTCGGCGTCGACTTTGTCGGTGGAGATTTCGAAGATCGGTTCGTCGCGCGCGACCGTATCGCCGATCTTCTTGAGCCACTTTGTGAGTGTGCCCTCGGTGATGGACTCGCCCATCTGCGGCATCAGGACATCGGTGCCCGAACCAGCTGCTTCGGGGGCGGGAGCGGCGATGGACTCATCCTTGGCAGCGGTCGTTACGGCTGCGGGGGTGACGGTTTCCTGTTTGGCTGCGGGGGCGGGAGAGGCTTCTCCTGCATCGTTAATAGCGCAAACGACGGTTCCTACGACGACGGTGTCGCCTTCCTGGACCTTGATGTCGCCGAGGGTGCCGGCTGTAGGGGAGGGAATCTCGGCGTCGACCTTGTCGGTGGAGATTTCGAAGAGCGGTTCATCGCGGGCAACGGTGTCGCCGGGCTTTTTCAGCCACTTGGTGAGGGTGCCTTCAGTGATGGATTCGCCCATTTGGGGCATAACTACGTCGATAGGCATGGGAACTGTCTCCGGGAGGGTCTGAGGCACGAAAAGACTGTGACCTCAGGATTATACGGGTGTGAATGGGATGACGGCACGTATTCGGCGGACTCGGCGAGCATTATGTACTGCTCGGTATAGATAGATTAGGGACTGAGGGTGTGGGTGGCGAGGAGCTCGTCGAGGGAGTCGATGGCGAGCATCTGGCGCTGGAAGATGCGGCTGAAGTTCATCGAGACTCTGTTCGCGGCCTGCTCGAGCGTGGGTGGCGGGGTCTCTGGGGACTCGAGTTCGAGCGAGGTGACGGTGCGGTCCGCGATGCCACAGGGGACGATCCATTCGAAGTCGCGGAGGTCGGTGGTGACGTTGAGGGAGAAGCCGTGCGAGGTGACGGCCTGGGAGACATGGACTCCGATGGCCGCGATCTTCTTCTCGCGGATGCTCCCGCCGGGGAGGGTCCAGACGCCGGTGAGTTTGCAGATCCGCTGAACGGGAACGCCGAAGTCCTTGCAGGTGTGGATGAGGGCCTCCTCGATGAGGCGGACGAAGTCGACAGGACCGAGGTGGGGCCCGCGTTTGCCGGGGAGGTCGCCACGGAGGTCGAAGATGGGATAGCCAACTAGCTGGCCGGGACCGTGATACGTGACGTCGCCGCCCCGGTTGATCTCGTGGATCTCGACGCCTTTGCAGGCGAGGAGTTGGTCGGACGCGAGGATGTTGGCACGGCTCGCATTGCGGCCGAGGGTGAGGACGGGTGGGTGCTCGAGTAGGAGGAGGGTGTCGCCGATGATGCCAGCTTTGCGCGCAGCGACGACCTCGGCCTGGATGCGCAGGCCTTCGATGTAGGGGATGCGGCCGAGTTGGAGCAGGTGGATGTGCATTGGTTAGATAAACGAGCCCGGCACGATCGCCGGGCTCGGCTTGCAAGAGGCAGGGGCCTATACGTTGATGGACATGCCCTCGACGCTGGAGAAGCCGTCGAGCAGGCTTTCCGAGAGGGTTGGGTGAGCGTGGATGGTGAACATCAGCTCTTCGACGGTTGCTTCGAGCTCCATGGCGACGACGCACTCGGCGATCAGCTCGGTGGCTTGCGGGCCGATGATGTGGACGCCGAGGACTTCACCATACTTTGCATCGGAGACGACCTTTACGAAGCCATCGTGCGAGTCGATGATGGTGGCCTTCGAATTGCCGACGAACGGGAACTTTCCAACCTTGACCTGGTAGCCCTTCCCCTTGGCCTGTGCTTCGGTGAGGCCGACGCTGCCGATCTGGGGGTCGCAATACGTGCAGCCCGGGACGCGATCCTTACGGACGGGGCGGGCATATTTGCCAGCGAGCTTGCTAGCGACCACCACGCCGCACATCGCGCCGACGTGGGCAAGCTGGGGCAGGCCTGCGACGATGTCGCCGATGGCGTACACTCCGGGTTCGGAGGTCTCCATCCACTGGTTGACGGGGATAAAGCCACGGTCGAGCTGAATATTGGTCTTGTCGATGCCGGCATCGGCAGTTCGCGGACCTCGACCGACTGCGACGAGAACCTTCTCGGCTTCTTTGACCTGAGGCTTGCCGGCGGAGTCGGTGAAGCTGACTTTTACGCCGCCGTTGACCTTCTCAATCTTTTCGACTTTGCAGCTAACATTCACGTCGATGCCGCGCTTCTTATAGGCCCGGTTAAGTTCTTTGGATACGTCTTCGTCTTCGACAGGGACGATTCGCGGGAGGGCTTCGATGATGGTGACTTCGGCGCCAAAGCTCTTGAAGACGGAGGCAAATTCCACGCCGACAGCGCCCGAACCGATGACGATAAGGGACTTCGGCAGCGCGGGTAACGTAAGGATTTCAATGTTGGTGAGGATGGTGTCGTCGGCTTTGTAGCCGGGTAGCATGCGGGCGTCGGAGCCGGTGGCGATGACAACTTTCTTGCCCTGCACCCGGGTCTTGGTCTGGAGCTCGGAGCCTTGCCCTTTGCCCTTGTCTTCGGCAGAGACATCAATCGTTAAGACACCATCTTTGGCGGGACCGGTGAGACGCCCATGGCCTCGCACGACGGTGATCTTGTTCTTCTTCATCAGGAAGTCGAGGCCTTTGGTGTGCTTCACAATGATGTCGTTCTTGCGCTTGAGGAGGTTTTCCCAGTTGAGGGCGGGGGAGGAGACGCCTTCGATGCCATAGCTGGCCGCGTGTTTCAGGTGGTCCCAGATTTCGGCGGAGAAGAGCAATGCCTTGGTGGGGATGCAGCCCCAATGGAGGCAAGTGCCGCCGAGGACGTCGGTCTTCTCGATGAGGGCGACTTTCAGGCCAAGCTGCGCTGCGCGGATACCGCAGGTGTAGCCGGCTGGACCGCCGCCGATGATGACCAGGTCATAGATAGTTTCTGCCAAAAGAGTGCTCCGTTCAGTGGACGATCGCGGACGTGCAGCGTGCGCGTTCCGGTTTGTTGGACAGCTTAGTTTAGCCGCTGTTACGGCCCAACGTCATTTGATGTGCGAGTACCGACTTGCGATGCAGTGGCTGGCTTGTTGCGAGAACGGGAAATCGATGCGCTCTTGGAGGTGCGCTTGTGATGGAAGAGTTTACGTATAGCGAAAAGGGTTTGGCGCTCACAAAGAGCTTTGAAGGCCTGCGGTTGGAGGCCTATCGGGATTGCGCGGGCGTGTGGACGGTGGGGTACGGTCATACCGGCCCTGGGGTTGTGGAGGGCGTGACGGTTAATGATGCGGAGGCCCAGATGCTGCTTCTTGCTGATCTGGAGGACGCGGTGCGCTGTGTGAATCTACGGGTCACTGTAGGGATTTCGCAAAGCAAGTTCGATGCGTTGGTGGACTTTTGCTTTAACGCAGGACGCGGCAATTTCGTGAAGTCGACATTGTTGCGGAAGGCGAATACAGGGGACTTCGATGGAGCGGCAGCGCAGTTTGGCTTGTGGGTGCATGCCGGGGACGAAGTGGTGACGGGGCTAGTGGGGAGGCGAAAGGCTGAGGCGGCGCTGTTCAGCGGTGAATAACCTGTGCTCGCCTAGCCCAATAGCTTTGCGGCATCTTTGGCAAAGTACGTGACGATGAAGTCAGCGCCGGCGCGGCGGATGCTGAGCAGGCTTTCG
>Ga0207933_1001718_pt1 | contig 15718 bp, 15 predicted proteins | sample NGESurdeep092012_4_FD_184488 | JGI IMG/M metagenome (GOLD analysis project Ga0207933, IMG submission 184488) | Arctic peat soil microbial communities from Barrow, Alaska - NGEE Surface sample F53-3 deep-092012 (SPAdes) | ecosystem: Environmental > Terrestrial > Soil > Wetlands > Peat ... | reverse complement strand
GATTAGCAATACTACGGTCAACACCAAGGACAACGCAGCGGAGATCTTTTTCATACCCGCCACTTTATCACCTGGCCGCGATAAAATGGCCGCATGTCGACTCTCGCCTCGATCCCGCTCACCACCCTCACCGGCGCGCCCACCTCGCTTGCCGACTACTCCGGCAAGGTTCTGCTCATCGTCAACGTGGCCTCCAAGTGCGGCCTGACGCCGCAGTACACCGGGCTCGAAGCCCTCTATCGGCAGTTCAAAGATCGCGGCTTCGTCGTTCTCGGCTTCCCCGCCAACGATTTCGCCAGCCAGGAGCCCGGAACCAACCAGGAGATCGCGAAATTCTGCTCGACCGAGTACCCGGTCACCTTCCCGCTCTTCTCGAAAATCGCCGTCAACGGCCCCGAGCAGCACCCCATGTACACCATGCTGACCTCGGCGATGCCGCAGCACGAAGCCGACGCGCCCGACTTCCGCGACAACATCGACAACTACCTCTCCAGCCAGGACCTGCCGCCGACGCTGCCGCTGCCCGCGGTGCTGTGGAACTTCGAGAAATTCCTCGTCGGTCGCGACGGCCTGGTCATCGCGCGCTTCGCCCCCGACATGAAGCCCGATGACCCACGCATCGTCGCCGCCATCGCGAAAGCCCTCGCTGCCTGAAGTTAGCGGACCACCTTCAACCGCACCGCGGCCTTCAACTTAAGCCGCGACGACGAACGGCAAGTGGACGAGCCCGTCAGCCTCGTCGCATCGGAGTTCGGACTCTCGCGGGCGAAGTCGTAGCTGCGGATCGCGTAGCAGACCTCGTTTTCATCCGCACTCTCCGGCCGCAGGACGACCTGCGACAAATTCGACTGCGCCAAACTGATCGCCGGAAGACTTCTCCCCACCAAACCGGCCTGCGGCGTAACCGGGGACAGTCGAAAGTCCGGCACATGCGACGCGGGTTGAATTTGGACTGGCGCGGACTGCATCCGCAAACCTCTGGCCGGCGCGGATTGCGCCCCAGCATAAGCCGAAAACAGCGCCAACGGAACGAGAACGCGGAGGATGCGCATAGGTTCACCTTTGCGCGCGATTGTATCGCTCTTCGGCGTCGTTGCGGAAGCCCTGAGTCTTCCGCGCCTCCTCAGGCGTATCCTTCCCATACCCAAGTTTCTGAGAGGAACGCACCCCCATGCTTCGCAAGATTGTCCTTTTCGCCTCCGCCCTCGTCGCCCTGCAAGTAGCCGCCCAGCAGCCCATCCGCGTCACCGCCGACCTCACCCAGGTGGGCCGCAAAATCTATTCCTCCGAAAGCGACATCCCGGTCAAGGCCGGGCATCTTGCGCTGACCATGCCCAAGTGGATCCCCGGCGACCACGCTCCCAACGGCCCCATCGCCGACCTGCTCGACCTGGTCTTCACCGCCAACGGAAAGACCCTTCCCTGGCGCCGCGACGATGTCGACATGTTCGAGTTCCACCTCGACATTCCCTCCGGTGTCTCGACCCTGCACGCCCACATCGAGATGGCCGCCGGACGTTCCTCCGACAAAATCGCCGTGCTCGAATGGGAGCGGCTGATGATGTACCCGGCGCACATTCCCGTCGCGAACATTCGGATCCAGCCGACCGTGATCGTCCCCGCGGGCTGGGGCATCGGCACGGCGCTCACGCCTGTCCACCCCTACGACCCAAACGCGAAAGTTGGCGGAGCAACGGAATTTGAACCCACCAACGTCGAACAGCTTGAGGATTCGCCCGTCCTTTCCGGCGAATACTTCCACGAGTTCGCGCTCGCCCCCGACGTCACGCCCAAGCACTACATCGACGTCGTCGCCGACGATCCGGCCGACTCCAACCTGCATCCCGAGTTGCTCGCGGAACTCACCAACCTCGTCCACGAAACCGGCGCAGCCTACGCCTCGCGCCATTACCACGTCTACCACTTCCTGCTCACGCTCTCGAACCTCACCGGCGGCGAAGGCCTGGAGCATGGACAGTCGTCGGACAACGGCGTTGGCGAGCTCGGCTTCTCCGACGAGCGCCACCAAAACCAGGAAGCCGACCTGCTGTCGCATGAGTTCACCCACTCGTGGAACGGCAAATATCGCCGCCCCGCGACGCTCTATCAGCCCGACTTCGCCACCCCGATGCAGGGCAAGCTGCTGTGGGTCTACGAGGGCATGACGCAGTACATGGGCAACGTGCTGGCCGCGCGCACCGGCCTCGAATCACAGGCCACCTACCGCGACAAACTCGCCGCCTCCTACGCCAGCCTCGACAGCAAGGGCGGCCGCCTGTGGCGCACTACCGAAGATACCGCCATCGCCTCCAGCATCAGCCGCCATCCCAGCCCCGCCTGGGCCAACCTCAAGCGCGGCCAGGACTATTACCAGGAAGGCGAGCTCCTCTGGCTCGACGCCGACACCCTCATCCGCAAGCTGACCAACGGACAGAAATCGCTGACCGACTTCCAGCACATCTTCCTCGGCAAAGGCGGCAACACCGGCCCGCTGATCGTGCCCTACGATCGCGCGGAATTGATCGCCGACCTCAACCAGGTCGTGCCCTACGACTGGGCAACGTTCCTGCATACCCGCATCGACGAAATCAATCCACGCGCCGACGCCGCGGGCATTGAGCAGGGCGGCTACAAGGTCGTTTACGTCGACCATCCCAGCAATGCCGAACGTGGCGCCCCCGCCGGCGCGCGTGGGCCGATGGGCCCGAACGTCTGGTACTCGCTCGGGCTTCGTCTCGGAGCGGAAAACACTGTCGCCGACGTTCGCCTCGACAGCGCCGCCGACAAGGCCAGGCTCTCGCCCGACGACAAGCTGATCGCCGTCAACGGCCGCATCGCTTCCGCCGACACGCTGCGCGCCGCGATCAAGGCGGCGAAGGGCACGACCGAGCCGATCCACTTCATTGTGCAGAACGAAGCCTACGTCCGCAACGTCGATGTCGACTACCATGACGGCGAGCGCTATCCCACGCTGCAACGCGTCGAAGGCGCACCCGATCTGCTTGACGAGATCACCAAACCGCTCTCGCCGCTGACCGTGCTTCCGAAGCCGGAACACCGGCCAGACGGCGACGACACCAACTCCGCCGACAGGCCGGCACGGCAGGGGCGGCCCGCGTCCACCAACTAATGCCGACCTAACAACGTCCCGCGTCGAATCGGCGCGGGACGACTTCTTTCCGGGAGATGCGCATGTCAACGTTGCGAAATATTTTTGCAGTTTTCGCCGCTCTAACTACTGCCGGCGTCATCGCCCAGACAGCCCCTGCCTATACCGGCGTTCCGGGCGACTACATCGCGCGCGATTTCCACTTCACCAGCGGCGAGTCGCTCCCTGAGTTGAAGCTCCACTACCTCACGCTCGGCGCGCCGCATCGCAACGCCGCCGGCCAGGTCGACAACGCAGTGTTGCTGCTGCACGGCACCGGCGGCAACGCACACTCGCTGTTCTCGCCGGTATTTTCGACGGTGCTTTTCGGGCCGGGACAGCCGCTCGACATTACGAAATACTTCCTCATTTTTCCCGACGACATCGGCCAGGGCGAGTCCTCGAAACCCAGCGACGGCCTGCGCATGAAGTTCCCGCACTACGACTACGCCGACATGGTCCGGTCGCAGCACCAGATGCTGATGGACGGCCTGCACGTCGATCATCTGCGTCTCATCTTCGGCACGTCGATGGGCTGCATGCAGAGCTTCGTCTGGGGCGAAACGTATCCCGGCTTCGCCGACGCGCTGATGCCAATGGCCTGCCTGCCCGTACCGATCGCCGGCCGCAACCGCATGATGCGCTACATGGCGATTGAAAACATTGAGCGCGACCCAGCCTGGAAGAACGGCGACTACACATCCGAGCCGCTCGAAGGCCTGCGCACCGCCAACGAAATGCTTCTCATCATGGGCTCCGCTCCGCTGGTAATGCAGAAGGCCGCGCCCACTCCCGAAGCCGCTGAAGCCTACGCCGACCGCTCCCTCGAACGCAGCACGGCGCACACCGACGCCAACGACTTCATCTACTACGTCAACGCCTCGCGCGACTACGACCCCAGCAAGGACCTCGAACGCATCACCGTGCCGGTGATGTGGATGAACTCCGCTGACGATTTCATCAACCCACCGGAGTTGGGCATCGCGGAGAAGATGGTCGGGCGGATGCCGAACGCGAAGTTCGTGTTGGTCCCCATCACCGATAAGACCCGCGGACACGGCACACACACCATGGCCGCGGTGTGGCAGGACCGCCTCGTCGAGTTGCTCAAGGAGTCCGAGCCGAAGCGTTAGTTCCTTTGTGCCTGGAGATGAGGCGTGGCGCAAATTAGGGGTGACCCATCTTCGCCGCGCTTTTTGCGGCTAAGGTGGGAGGCGAGGGTGCGTGGACATGGGCCGGAGCGGTTCGCGCCGTCGCGCGAATGCCCACCTAAACGACGATGAAGCCGTCGTGTAGATGGGTCACCCCGATGCCGTGTATTCGCCCTAGTTCCGCGCGAAAGCGCTCGCGGCAGCTTCGGCAATCACCGCGTGCGCCACTTCGCGCGGTGACTCTGCATCGATCAGCGACTCCATCGCACGCCCGATCAGCAGCAGCAGCGGCGCGGGTCCGCACTTCAGTTCGTCGAACGCTTCCAGCCTGCACGCGGCGTGCGCTTGCTGTGGCTTCGCGGCGTGCGAAATGGCGCAGCACGGCGTGCTGTCAGCGACCCCGGCAGCGCGTAAATCATGCGCCAGACGGCTCGTATCGCGCCCCGGCATGTAGACCACCAGCGTCGCGTCCTCGGGGACTGGCCCAGACCACAGCGGGATATCTTCGCTCTTATCGGCCGCATGATGACCGGTGCAGAAGATCAGCTTCGACGCGCTCTTGCGGTCGGTCAGCGGCAATTCCAACGCCGCTCCTGCCGCCAGCGCCGCAGTCACGCCCGGAACGATGACAAACGGAATCTTCGCCGAGCGCAGCGCGGCAATCTCTTCGCCCGCACGCCCAAATACCAGCGGATCGCCGCTCTTGAGCCGTACCACCGACTGCCCCGCTCGCGCGGACTCGATCATCAGCGACTGGATTCCCTGCTGCGTAATCCGCGGCCGGCCGCAGCGTTTGCCGACACTCGTCACCAGCGCGCTCGGATTTGCCAGCGCAAGAATCGCATCCGGCACAAGGTCGTCGTGAAAAATAATGTCGGCCTGCTCCAGCAATCGCAGCGCGCGCACGGTCAGCAGTTCCGGATCGCCCGGTCCCGCGCCAACCAGATAGACAGTTCCCTTTTCCGCAGTCATCATTCCGGATACCCCGACACCGCGAAGCTATGTTCGCGATAGTGCTCTCTCGCCCGCAGACGCGATGGGCATCCGTCGTAGCCGCACACTTCGCGTTGCGCGAGTTCATGCAGCAGCTGCTTGCGCGGCTCGCCGATAGGCTCAACCGCCGTCACTTCACGCCGCAGGCGGCCAAGTTCCATCAGCCATTCGCCCAGGTCGAGCGGCAGTTGCGCATTCAATTCCTTACGCAAACGCTGTGCAAATGCGGGGCTCTCGCCCGCAGTCGAAATCGCGATCTGCAAATCGCCGCGCCGCACCACCGAAGGAAAATAAAAATCGCAAAACGGCGGATCGTCAACCGCATTGCAAAGAATGTCCGCGCCGGCCGCTTCCGCAAACACCGCGCGATTGACCGCAGGAGTCGCGGTGGCCGCAATCGCCAGGAACGCGCCGGCAAGATCGCCCGCCTTGTATCCCCGCTGCTTCCAGGTCAGTTCACCCGACGCCGCCCACTCCCGCACGCGCGGCAACGCTTCGGGCGCAATCACCGTGACGCGCGCCTCCGCCGTCAGCAGGCTTTCGATCTTCGACTCGGCAATATTCCCCGCGCCGACGACCACGCAATGCCGGTTGGCGAGTTTGAGAAAAATCGGAAAGAGGCTCATATGTTTACCCCACACTCGCCGGCACGCGGCCCGGCGATGGATCGCGCTCAACAGCTTCGATGACCGCTTCCGCCAGTTGCGCACGCAGATCTTCATTGCTGGTGCGACCAAAATAGGCACGCAAATTTTCGCCCGGCTCGCGCACCGAAAGATAGCCGCGCAACAGCCGCTCGATCGCTTCGGGGCAATCCTCCGCGGCCGCGCGATAGCCGATCTGCCGCGCGATGTTGGCGTGCTCTCCTACCGCGCCGCCGACGCAGAAATAAAACGCATCGACCAGCGCACCGTCCTTCTTGATCTTCTTGCCCTCCAGCCCGATGTCGGCGATCCAGCTCTGCCCGCAGCTATTGGTGCAGCCGGTCACATGCAGCTTCAATTGCTGATCGAACTCCGGCAGCCGCCCTTCCATCTCTTCCACCAGCCACCGCGCAAAACCCTTGGTCTCGGCAATGGCGAGCTTGCAGAATTCGGTGCCGGTGCATGCGATGGCCCCGCGATAAAACACCGAAGGCTCCACTTCCAGCCCAATCCCGACAATCTCCTTCGCCAGCGCCAGTGCCATGTCGTTCGGAATGTTGACGAGGAGGATGTTCTGCATGATGGTCGTGCGCAGTTGTCCATCGCCGTAGGTCTCAGACAGCGACGCAAGCTGATGCAACTGCGCCGCCGTCACGCGGCCATTCAACACCGTCGCGCCGACATAGCTAAGCCCGTCCTGCTTCTGCCGATGGATGCCGACGTGGTCGCGATAAATGTCGTCGGCAACCGGCCCTTCTTCGCACGGATCGAACTTGTAGCCCAGCTTTTCTTCGATGGCCTCCAGCATCTTCTCCGCTGTCCAGCCGAACTTCGTAAACAGATACTTGATCCGCGCATGGGTGCGGCTCTGGCGCAGGTCCGTCTGCTCGCGGAAAATTTCGCACACCGCACGCGCCACATCGTACGCCTTGTCCTGCGGCACAAACGCGTTCAGCCGCACCGCCAGGTGCGGCTCGTTGGAAAGCCCGCCGCCCACGCGAACGCTGTAGCCAATCTCGTCCTTGCCGTCGACCGTGCGCTTCAACGCGGTGAGCGCGACGTCGTTGATCTCCGGATAGCTGCACCACGACGGGCAGCCCGTGGCCGAAATCTTGAACTTGCGCGGCAGGTTGTAGAACTCCGGATTCGCCGTCAGTTTGTGCGCTATCTCGACAGCCAGTGGAGAAGCGTCGATCAACTCGTGCCCGTTGAGCCCAGCCAGCGGGCAGCCCGTAACGTTGCGCACCACATCGCCGCAAGCACCCTTGGGCGAAAGGCCGATCGCCGTCAGCGCCTCAACAACCTCCGGCAGCGACTCGATCGTCAGCCAGTGCAGTTGAATGTTCTGCCGCGTCGTAATGTCGGCGATGCCGCGTGCATACTTCCGCGTGATGTCGGCGATTGCATGCAGTTGATGCGCAGTCAGCAAGCCGTTTGGGATGCCGATGCGCAGCATGAAATATTCGCTGGCCTTGCCTTCGCCCGCCGCGCCGCCGGTGATGCCCGCGCCATCGCCCTGCGTGTAGATGCCCCACCACCGGAAGTACATCCCGGTCCACTCCGGCAGCACGCTGGCACGGCCGTCGCGCGCAAACTGACGCACCTCGTCCCAGGCGTTCCAGGGGTTCTTCGCGAGCTTCATGCGTTCGGCCCGTTGAGCTTTGGTCTCTTTGGGCGCGACCGCAGGGGTCGGGGAAGGGGCTGTTTCGTTCAATGTATTGATCTCCGTTCGGACAAAAGAAAAGGCCCACGAGATTCGTGGGCGCTTGGGGTGGGACTTCGCAGACTGCTTATGTTCTAAGCAGGCGGATCCGTCGCCTCAGCACCGAGGCGAAGACAACAGGCGGCGATGCGGGCGAAGTTCATGTATCAAGCGTACCTAAGCTCGGCGAAACCGTCAAACGCACTATACGGGACCGGCGCCTCGTCCGTTCAACCGTCTAGATGCCCATCACGCAAACTTCATCTTCGGATTCCAGCATCTCCCGAAGCAAAGGGATCAGTGTACGCATCATACTGGCGACACCTTGGCGGCAGTCTTGGAAGTTGGCACGGACCTCGTGTGCAACCTCCATAGGAATCGTGACCGCTCGACAGATAGCCTCAGGAGCTTTTGCATCCTCAGCAATTCTTCCCAGGTTCTGCCAATCTTCAATGATCAATTGCCACGACTCGCGGTTGATTGCCGTAACACCCCAGTGTCCAAAGTTGCAGTACGTCGGCCATCGCACAGCTATACTCGGTTCGAGAAAAGCAAAGGCGTCCTCCGTTACATAGACACCCTTTCGCCGCGAATCCTTTCCCAGATACCGCCCAGCACAAAACCCGAGGTTCAACCCTCCTACCTTTTCGTCGGCCGACTTGATGCGAAAGTCAATCATCTGGTTCTCTGCGCTCTGAGTAAATAGCGGATTCTGCTGCGCCACTGCCCAAACCTTCGTAGCTCGAATTCGTCTCTCAGGCTTCCTTTGGAGCAGTATAAGGTCTCGGAGAAGCTCCAGCAGGCGTGCTGGCATTGCCCAGCTTCAGTTTCAACTTCGCATAGGCATCGACGACATTCGGCGGAAACGACGGCATCAATTCTTCCAGGTCGCGCTTCAGTGCCGCGACAACGTCGGGATGAAATTTCGCCACGTCATAGCTCTCAGCCGGATCGAGTGACACGTTATACAGTTCAGGATTTTGCAGCCACGCGCTTTCCCTCGCCGCGGTCATCCTGTCGTTGAGGTAGATTTCGCCGCCGATGCCCTGCGCCACGCGCAGCTTCCAATCGCCCTTGCGAATGCAATGCACGTCCAGCCCGCGATTGCCCATCGCGGCGAAATAGATTCGCGGTTTCGCTTCAATCGTCTTCCCGCCACCGGAGAACAACGTCGAAATGTCCACACCATCAAGCGGTTTTTCAGGAAGCTTCAAGCCGCACATCGCAGCCAGCGATGGCAGAATGTCGAGGTTCGAGCACGGTTCCTCAACAACTTTCCCCGGCTCGATCGTTCCGTGCCATCGGGCCAGCAGCGGCACGCGGAACCCGCCTTCAAACGTCGATGCCTTCCGCCCGCGCAACATCCCGGGACAGCCTTGATACCACGGCCCGTGGTCGCTCGTGAACAGCACCAACGTGTCGGACGCGATTCCCTTCCGCTCCACCGCCCGCAGAATTTCCCCGGCGCTCCAGTCGATCTCCGCAACCGCGTCGCCAACGTCGCCAAACGCTGTCTTTCCTGCAAACCGTTCCGACGCCACGGCACGCTCGTGCGGATACGAAAATCCGAGGTACATAAAGAACGGAGTAGCGTCGCTCTCGTCGATAAACTTCACCGCCTCATCCGTATAACGCGGCGTCAGCAGCTTGCGGTCAGCCTCCGCCTCGAGGACGGTAGTGTCCCGCATCAGCGGCATCGGATACATGTCCACGCTGTACGGAACACCATAGAACGAATCGAACCCGCGGCTGGTCGGCAGGTATTGCGGCGTGCTTCCGAGATGCCATTTCCCAATCGCCTTTGTTTTGTAGCCGCCCGCGTGAAACAGGTTGGACAACAACGTTTCATCCAGCGACGTTCCACTCTTGTCGTTCGGCCCAAACGCCCCTGTGGTGCCGCTGCGCAGCCCATACCGCCCGGTCAGCAGCGCCGCGCGCGAAGCGGAACAAATCGGATGGCCGGCATTGAACCGCGTAAACCGCGTCCCCTCCGACGCCATGCGATCGAGGTTCGGCGTCGGCAGCTTCGACCCGTAACACCCAAGATCGCCAAACCCCAGGTCGTCGCAGATCATCAGGATCACATTCGGCGCGCGCTGACGTTTGCGCGGCTTGAACGCGTCTGCTTTAGCCTCGCCGGCGGTTGGAAGCGAAAACGCCGATGCCTGCCCTGTAGCCGCGACACCGGAAGAAACCAGAGCGATAAACTTGCGACGGTCCATGAATCTCCTGACTGTGCAGCGAGGGCCCAGGGTTTAGGTTCCAGAGCCCAGAAGGCGCCGAAGCTTTCCGCGTACGCGAGACCCTGAACCCTGAACCCTGGGCCCTGGCCGGTCAGCCAGCCGCAACTAGGCTTCCTTCATGGCCTCGTAAATCTGGTCGAAGGACTCAATCGCGTACAGCACCTTCTGCATATTGCCCGTGTCGACCTTCTCCTCCAGCACCTGCTCGAGGTTGAAGTCCCGAATCTCAAGCCCCGCTCCCCGTTCGACGACGTGCGTACACTCGCCGTGCGAAGAGATCAGCCCCGACCCATACACCTTGATCGCGCCCCGCTCGCGGATCACCCCAAACTCCACCGTAAACCAGAATAGCCGGCCCATGCGTTCCAGATCGTCGGCGCTCGTCAACGCCGCGCACACCTTGCCGTAGTGCTCCAGAAAATTCGCGAACACCGGATGCGCATGCATCGGCACATGCCCAAACACGTCGTGAAAAATATCCGGCTCCGGCGTATACCCCATCGCCTCGCGGCTGCGAATCCACGTCGTCGTCGGAAACATCCGCGCCGCCAGCATTTCAAAGAAAGCATCCGCCGGCAGAAACCCACTCACCGGCGTCGACTGCCAGCCGGTCCGCGGCTGCAAACGCGCGCTCACGGCAGCAAGGTTCGGCAGCTGGTCGGCCCGCAAGCCAATTTGCTGGAAGCCGTCGAGATACTCCGCGCAGGCATGCTGCTCGAGTTGCGGCATGCGGCGCGTCACCAGCTCCGACCAGATGGCGTGCTGCTCCGGCGTGTACGCCGCCCAGTCCTGCTGGATGAGGAACGGTGCGGCGGCATGGAGCGGGCTCTGCGTTTCTACTGCAAGCATTTCAATCTCCTGATTGTTTGGATGCCGTACACATCGCGTGCGCGCCGGCCCCGAGGCAACCGTATTTCATAGCAGACCCGCTATGCCGTAGACAAGTCGGCGCCTCTCGCCTCCGGGCCGAGCGCCGTAACACCGGCCACCGCAAGCCCGATCAGCAACACCGTGATCGCCAATACGGGCGCCAGCCGTCCGCCAAAAAAGCGCGCTGCGATGCCCGCCTGCAGCACAATGTTCCACGACGAAAAGAACGCGCCAAGCTGATACGCCAGCCCCGGCAACACCGACCTTACCGGCCCCGGCGAAAGCTCGTTGAGGTGCGCCGGAATCACCCCAAACGCGCCCTGCACCATGAACTGCATCAGAAACCCACCCAGCGCAACCAGCAGTACCGTATGGCTCCACGCCCACAACGGAATCACCAGAATTGCCAGCAGTGCCGCAGCGATAATAGCTCGCTTGCGACCGAAGCGTTCGGACAGCGTGCCGCAAACGATCCCGCCCGCAAATGCGCCGATGTTCGAAATCATCGCAACCCACGACACGCGTCCGTGCGCAAACCCATGGTCATGCTTAAGGAATGTCGGATAAAGGTCCTGCGTGCCGTGGCTGAACGACATGAACGCAAACATCAGCAGCGTCAGGAACGCCAGTCGCGGCATGTACTTCAACATCTGCCGCAGAAAGTCTCCGCGCGGAACGATGGCCCGCCGCCCGCGAGGCGACGACTTCCATGCCGGCGATTCTTCCACGCGCGCATTCACATAGAAAACCAGCAGCGCCGGCAATGATCCAACCACAAACAGCATCCGCCAGCTTGCGAAAAATCCGTGCAAACCCATATGCACGATCAACCAGCCAAACAACCCATAGATCGCGGCCGCGACCAGGTTCCCCAGCACATACCCTTCCTGCAGCAGCCCCGAAAAAAATCCGCGCCCTTCCGCCGGCAGCGACTCGAGCGCCAGCGCCGCGCCCACGCCCCACTCCCCACCCATCGCAACGCCAAACAGCGCGCGCGACGCCAGAAACAGCGGCCAGCTCGGCGAAAACGCCGACGCCAGTTCGAACACCGAGAAGCACACGATGTTCGCCATCAGCACCGGCCGCCGCCCAAATTTTTCCGCCAGCCAGCCGAACAGCAGCGCACCGACGGGACGCATCGCAAGCGTCGCGAAGATGCTCTCCGTCACCGTCGTATGGCTCAGATGAAATTGGGTCGCGACTTCGTCGAGACAAAAAGTCAGGATGAAAAAATCGAACGAGTCCAGCGACCACCCGAGAAAACACGCCGTAAACGCGCGCCGTTGCGGCCTGCTCAGCGCTCGCATCTGCTGCACGAAGGCCAAGCCGGCCCGCGCCTAATACTTTCCGCGTTGCGCGGACACCGGAATCGGCACCGGCGCTTCATTCATCGGGTTGCCCTTCTTCAGCGTCTCGTGGTGCATGCAATACAGCGCCAGTTCCAAGCGGTCCGAAACGCCCAGCTTGTCGTAGATCTTGCGCAGATAATTCTTCACCACCTGCTCGGTCGTGCCGATCTGGTACGCAATTTCCTTGTTCCTCATGCCGCGCGTGATGCATCCGATGATCGCCAGTTCCTTCGGCGACAGCTTCGGCTGGACCCGCGGATTGGTCAGCGTCGTGGCCTGCGCGCGATACGCGTCGATCACCCAGCTGATGGACTTGTTGTCGATCCAAGTTTCGCCGGCGGCGATCTTGCGCACGCACTTGATCAGCAAATCGGGCGAAATCGAGCGCGGCACAACCCCGCGAACGCCACGCCGGTACAGCTCCACCGTATTGGTCTCATCGCTCTCGGAAACCTGCACGATCAGCTTCGCGTCCGGCGCCCGCCGCACAAACTCGGGAATCGCGTCGGTGGTGCCATTGATCAGCGCCCCTTCGAGCACCACCACATCGGTCGGGAAATGTTGCAGCGCGGCGTACAGGTTGTCCAGGTTTTCCGCCTGCGCGACGACACGGATGTCGTCTTCGAGAGCAAAAATTTTTCGCATCCCCACGCGATAAATCGCCTGGGAATCCGCCAAAATGACCCGAACACTCGGCGCGAGTACGTCTTCCGCGCTATCTCCGGCATCCGCCGGGGCCGTTACGTTTTCCACTGTCATGAATGATCAGCCTTTAAGGAATATTCATCGATTACCGCTGCCACCAGACTTTTGCCGGCGGTCAGCTGGTGGCGCACAATGCGTCCAACACAATTCAACATGACATCGTCGGGCGCACCCATGATTTCAGCCGGCATCGCCAGTTTGAACTCGATGCGGCTGCCGACCGGGAGAGGAGGGTCCGACTCAAATAGAATGCCACTTGCGGAGACATCTTCGGTAACCGCATGGAAGTTACCTTGGTCCCACGAAATATCCACGTCCAGGTGCAAAGGGAAGCGCACAGCCGTGCGGACGGGGTCAGTGATGATGGTTCTCTCTGAAATGGGCACCGCTCTCCTTTCAACACTCACGCTGCTCGTTTTGTAACCGGAATGCTTGCACGAATTCTACTGTAGTTCAGCCTCCGTGGGGGCTTTCTGCTGTGGGAATAAACCGGCCGACCCTCCCACCCACGTCCGGTCCCGGTTGTGGTCGACCCCCATCATCAGCCCCCGGCCCATCCGGACCAGACTGGTCATGGGCGTCATCGCACCCCCATCCGGCCACACGTAGAGTATCCGAATCTCCGCCCGCGTCATGCCTTCCGGCGTCCGAATCACCGGCTCAAACCGGACCCGCTTCTGCAAGAGATAGTCGTGGCGCTGGTTAGCCGGGATGGCCTCCAGGTCGGCATCGCTCGGCGCGAACTGAATTCCCTTCCCCGCAAAGCTGTAAAGCGGCTTGAACACCCAGTTTTCGCGGCCTTCCGGCAGCCGCTCGCGCCCGCGGTCCGCGTACCATTCGTCCAGGAAAACGGCCGCCGGTACCGTTGGGTGGTCCAGGTGCGGGATCGAAAATTTGCTGATCCGGAAGTACCAGTTCGGATGCCCGGCCCACTCCACCGCCAGTTCATCCCGATAATCGAACGGCAGCCGGATACCCTTGCGCTCCAGTTCGTCGACGATTACCCGGTTGTAGATCCGATCGATCGGCACCAGCCTGGCGCCGTCGCGATAGTGCAACTTATTGCCCTGCCTCACCAGTTCGGTAACGTTAACCGTCTTGATACCCAGATGCCGTTCGTGCATCAGAAAATCCGGCAGGGTCTTCTGGGCCAGCGGATCGACCTCGGCCAGCACAACATTCTCCGGATCGTGCCCGGCCACAATCACCTCGCGCATCCGGGCCCAGTAACCCGCCTCATCCATGCCGCCAAAAAAATATTCCAGCGTCGGATCGAGTCCGAAAACTTCGACGCACTCTCGTGCCAGCAGCGGCTGATACCCGAAGATCGACGGAAACGCCTGCATCTCCACCAGCTTCGGCTTGAGCATTCCGGCGTCATCGCGCACCAGACCGAAATCGACGGTCATGAAATGCGGATGCGCATCCTCATTCGGCACGCGGAATTCTTCGGGAATCGCCGCCCCCGATTCCCGCATATACTCCGCGTTATGCAGCAGTTGATGCGTCAACTCGACCCCTGCCCGCACCATTTCTTCCATCAACTCACGCCCGAAAAAGCAGGGTGTTTCCGCGATACGAAAATCAACATGCGTCCCCGTCTCCTCGTCCATCCGGCGCAGCAGTTCCGCATATTTTTCCTGCGTAAAGCGCGCATTGAAATCACTCCGGAACGGCTCAATCATCGCCTGCATTCCCTTCGCGAAACTTGGCTAACTTCGCGCCCTTTGCGTGAGCGCTTTCCTATCCCCGGCAATCAGCCATGCACAAGAAACTTCCCCTCCCGCATAATCTGTTCTTCGCCCTCCGGCCTACCCAGCCAGATGTTGAACGAAAGCCCCACCACGTCGATATGCGTCGTCGACTTCCACGGCGCGCCGGTATGCGCCCCATAAGGATCGCCAAACGCAATATGAATCCCGGGAAACTTCTCGTCCTGCAGAATATTTCCAATCACCCGTTCAACACCAATATTGGTCCCAATCGCAAATTCCCCCACGCGGTCCGAATTCTCATCCGTATGCGTATAGCTCCAGAACTCGCGCTCCAGCTCTTTATTCTCTGAACTCACGAATGTAATACGGTTACGCACAATCTGGATGGTCAGCGGAGTGTTCCGCAAAATCCCATAACGCGCGCACAAAAAATCGCCCACAACGCCGTCGACGACGAACACGCCATTCACCTCGCCCGGCGTCGTAAAACACTCGCCCCCCGGCAGGTTGCCCCACTTCTCCGGACTGATAATCCCCGAAGTCTTGAACCACTTATAAGCCGGATTCAGTTCCGCGCGAATGTCGGTTCCGGCAGATGTCGTCGCACGCACATACGTCGCTTGCCGCACCTTATCCAGCACCACCTGGCTCAAGCGGTCGACCGCGTTGAAGTCCGCGCGCATGCCATCGACCATCACCTCCGGCGTGATGTTGACCATGTGTGCATGACGCATATGGCGGCGGTTGACCACGTCCGTCATGTCCATCCGCGAGCGCAGTTCATGGGGCTGCACCTGTACCGCAAAAATGCTGACCTGCGACGTTTCCATGTCGTCGAGCACCTCGCGCGGCATTCCATGCAACGGCCGCTCGGCAATCTGTTCCAGCACGAACGCATTCCACACGCAGCCAATCTTTTCAAGCTCCGCCGCCAGCGCAGCCGCAATCGTGATGCAGCTTTCGTCCGTGATAACTGTCACCTTTTCCGTCGGCTTGATGCGAAGACAGGTCGTTACAGCGTTGTGTGCGCCTTCCAGGAATTCCGCTGGGAACTCCACTTCGCGAAGGTCCATCATCGTCAAATCTTTCAACTCACTCATCCAATTTCCTTCTTATAGATCTAAGCCGGCGCGAGTTTCTTCGGCCATGTAGTCGACAACCTTCTTGAGGTCGCCAGTTTCGCGGAATACTTTGAGTT
>Ga0207933_1001717_pt1 | contig 15720 bp, 11 predicted proteins | sample NGESurdeep092012_4_FD_184488 | JGI IMG/M metagenome (GOLD analysis project Ga0207933, IMG submission 184488) | Arctic peat soil microbial communities from Barrow, Alaska - NGEE Surface sample F53-3 deep-092012 (SPAdes) | ecosystem: Environmental > Terrestrial > Soil > Wetlands > Peat ... | reverse complement strand
TTGGCATAGAAGAGGCGGTAGTCCCCGGGCAGCGTGGGGTAGGCTGTGCGGTTGAGCTGCGTAGGCTGGGTCAGATCGGGCGCGAGGGTGAGGGTGCCCCAGTCCGCTTCGGGCTCGGCGAGCCAGCGGTCTGAAGATTTGAGCGAAGGCGGCCGGCGAGTGCCGGAGATCAGCGTAGGCTCCTGGGGATCGACGCCGGACTTGCGGTAGCTGCCATGGGTTCCGTGCACAAGGAAGCGCGGCGAAGGGTCGGCGGCCAGCAGGGTGGCATGGCAGAGGTAACGGAGCGCGTGCCCATAGGCCAGGTCGTAGTCGAGCGCGAGGTCGAAGGCGTCGTCGATGTCGGTGCGGTCGCGGTCGGTGCGAAGCGTAGCGGTGATGCGTGCCGGCGGCCCGAAGAGGGCGAGCGCCTGATCGACGAGGTGTGGCCCGAGATCGAAGAGCAGGCCGTTGGCGGGGCCGCCCTGCTCCTTCCACGTGCCGGAGCGTTGCAGCGGGCGATAGCGGTCGAAGCGGGAGACGATCTCGACGATGCGGCCCAGCGTGCCTTCGCTGAGCAACTTGCGGAGCGTGAGAAAATCGCCGTCCCAGCGGCGGTTGTGGAAGGGCGCGAGAATGCGGCCTTGCTTCCTGGCAAGATCGGCGAGCGCACGGGCTTCGTCGGCGGTCGAGGTGATGGGCTTGTCGACGACGACATGCTTGCCCGCCTGGAGCGCCTGGGTGGCGAGAGCGAAGTGAGTCTCGTTGGGCGTGGCGATGACGATGAGATCGATCGCAGGATCAGCGATGGCCTCTTCCGCGGAGTGGAGGATCCGCGCGGAAGGATAGGCGCGTGCAGCTTCATCGCCATGTCGCTGCACGACAGCCGTCAATTCAAGACCCGGCACAGCGGAGATGAAGGGGCAGTGGAAGACGCGGCCTGCCAGGCCATAGCCGAGGACGGCGGTGCGAAGGGGAGCCGGCATGGGAAGAGGATACCGAAAGCGGGGAGGTAAAAAACAGAAAATCAGGAAACAGAAAGACGCAGAGGAGCTAAAAGAATGAGGTTGCAGCGGGTAGGATGAATGTCACCTGCGGGGAGGATCGCGATGAAGAAGCTGATGGTGTGGATCGGTGTGTTGGCTATGGCGCTCGGGACCGGGGCGAGCGCGCAGGATGCGACGGAAACGTGGCAGGGGACGCTGCACGGTAGCCAGGATCTTCGCTGCGTGTTGCAGATTACGAAGGTGAATGGAGCGTTGCAGGGCAAGTTTTACAGCATCGACCAGGGATCGATGACCTTAAGCACGTCGACGCTGTCACTCGACAATAAGGAGCTGAAGTTCACGATCGTCGGCATCGATGCAAGCTATGACAGCAAGCTGAGTGCGGATGGGAAGAGGGCGATAGGAACATGGAAGCAGGGCGGGCAGGAGCATCCGCTGACGCTCGACCACGTGAATGCCGATACCGCGTGGCCGATTCCGAAGCCGACGCCGGCGCTAAGCCTGATGGATCCGAAGCTCGAGCCGGGTTATGAGGTTGCAACGATCAAGCCAAGCAAACCGGACCAGCAGGGTAAAGGGTTCACCCTGCGTGGGCGGCATCTCGTGACGATCAATTTCACAGTCGAAGACCTGATCACGATCGCGTATAACCTGCATCCGAAGCAAGTGACTGGAGGTCCGGCGTGGTTGACGACGGATCACTACGACTTGGATGTGCTGCCGGATCACGAGGGCTTGCCAAGTCTCGAGCAGGCAAGGGGAATCGTCCGGAAGCTGCTCGCAGACCGGTTTGCGCTGAAATTTCATGAGGACACGAAGGAGCTTTCGGTGTATGTGCTGTCGGTGGCGAAGACGGGGCCGAAGCTGACCAAGAGTGGGAGCGACCCGAAGAGTCCTCCGGGAATGGGCGGGCCGCCGGGCACGATGCGGGTGCGCAACGCGAGCATGGCGGAGTTTGCGCAGGCGATGCAAGGGACGCTGGATCGGCCGGTAGTGGATCAGACGGGCCTCAAGGACCGGTATGACTTTGTGCTGAAATGGACGCCGGATGAGTCGCAGTATGGGGGACGAATTCCGCCGCCGAACAGCGCAGATAACGGCGCGGCGAATGCAGATGCACTGCCGAGCCTGTTTACGGCGATTCAGGAGCAGATTGGATTGAAGCTGGATGCGATGAAGGCGCCGGCCAAGGTGATGGTGATCGACCATATCGAGAAGCCGTCGGCGAACTGATTATTTGGACTTAGGCCGCGCCGTGACGTTGAGCGGAATCTCAAGCGAGCCGAGATGGCCGCTGCCGGGGTCCCAGACAACGAGCGCGAGGAAGGTTCCGCCCTTGCGCAGGTCGATCTGCTGCTCGACCTTGAGCTTCTTCGGAGGGCTGCCGGGGTTTAGCGGAAAGCGGACGCGATCGAAGCTCTGCCCGATGCGCTCACCGTTGCTGTCGAGAGCGATGACAGCGAAGACGACGGTGGCCTTAGAGGAGCCGTCGATGGTGACAGGCGTCAGCGTGGAAGTCGAGAGCGAGTAGTCGACGGCGAAGGCGCTCGTTCCCTTTTCGGGCGGGGCCGGAGGGCGAAGCGGGATGAAGCCGGCGCTCGAAGGAGGAGCCTCGGCGGCAGGGCGCACGTTCGCCTCGAAGAGCAGCGGAGAGCTGCGAAGATCGGGCGGCATGACCTTGGTCGGATCGCCGGCGAGGAAGTCCGTCCGCCTGGGACGGCCCAGGACCATGGTGTGCGGCTTGTCGGCAAAGTAACCGCGGCGGTAGCTGAGATGGTAAGAGCCCTTCAGCGTGATCCTGACCGTGTGCCATTTGGTGTCGAAATGAAAGTCGCGCGGCGAGTAGGTGAGCGTGTACGAGCTGCTGTCGGTAGAAACGATGTGGCCGGCGATGCGGGCGAGGCCGTTCATGTTGAAGAACGCTTGTCCACCGGTGGCCCGGGCGACCTCGTTCATCTGAGCCTGCTGGCCCTTCATAGCGTAGTCGTTTTCGAGGGTGAGGCCGCGGGCGTCGATCGGATAGACCGCGATGCGGGCGGCCTCAAGCTCGTCATAGACCTCGCGAAGCGTTCCACTGTCCTCTCCGATGGTGGGCGTGGCGAAGGGCGTTGGGGGAGTTGACGCGGCAGCGCCGGGCGAAGAGGCCGTGGCGCTGGAGGCTGGTGCGCTAAGCGCGGCCAGGCCGTCGAGGAGATAAAACGTGGAACCTCCCGAGAACCAGAGGACGTTCTTGCGGCCGGGGACCTGGCTAAGCACGGCGGCAATCTGGTGCAGCGTGTCGGTGTCGGAGCGGTACTCGCGGCCGGTCAGCACAATGCGCGGCAGAGCTTTGCGGACCGCGGCCAGCAGCAGCGCATGGTCGGTGGTGAAGTTTTGCAGAAGGACGGCGTTATCGCCGTGGCGCTCGAAGATGGCGATGGGCTGATCTTCAGGCAGCGCGCGAATGAACTTCGTGAGCTGGAAGCTGAGATACATCTGGTCGGGCAACTCGAGGTTGGTGGTATCGAGGACGATGACGTTCAGAACGGGCGGAAGGTGCTGGAAGAACTTGTTGCTGTAGACGCCGGCGGCCGTGGATTGCGCCGCTATGGCGGCGGACGACACACCGCTGTGCTCGTCGAAGGAGGCGAGGGTCTGCGGGCGGTTGTCATCGAAGATCTGGAAGGCCGACGCCGGAAGACCGTGGACGGGATTTCCGTTGCGGTCGGTTACGGTGACGTCGGTAAGGACGATGCGGGTGTTGGCGTGCAGCGTAAGAGTCGAGGAGGCGGGCGACTGGCCAGGGCACAGAACGGAGAGAGGGCCGAAGGTACAGAGGCCGAGAAGCGTCAGGAACGTTCGAATGGGCATCTGTGCTCGTCTGGTTGGGATGCTGCTTAGGGGACGACGGAGGATTTCTGTAAGTTTCGTCCTTATGTCGCAAATGTCAAGCGGGAGTTGCGGGGAATGATGAATTGACAAAGCGATGACAACGTGGGGCGAAGACTCATGGAGGATGAGGCGTGGCCGCGTTTGCAGACTCTCGCGCTGTTTGCTGGATAGAGCGGAGCGTGTTGCTTCTGCTGGTTGCCTATCTGTGCCTGCACACGATGCCGCGTGCCTGGCGAGGGCTGACGACCGACTTCCAGAATTACTACCTCGGAGCGCGGCTCGCGCATGAGGGAGTGGATACGGCGCGGATGAATGAGTGGGTATGGCTGCAGCGCGAGAAGGATCATCGCGCCATCGACAGCCGGCTCATCGGGATGGTGCCGATCACGCCATTTTCGACGCTGGCGATGTGGCCCCTGACAGGAATGCAGGCACTCACCGCCAAACGCCTCTGGATTCTGCTCAGTCTCGCGCTCCTGTTTCCGATCGGATGGATGCTGCGCTCGATGACGGGGCTAAGCTATCAGCGGATTGCGCTGGTCTTCGCGCTCAGCTTTCCGCTGCATCGCAATCTACTGTTCGGGCAGTACTACGTTCTGCTTCTGCTGCTGATTGTCGCGGCCTGCTGGGCATATCTGCGCTAGTTGTACGCGCTGGCCGGTGTGCTGCTTGCGCTGGCAGCAGCGGCAAAGATTTTTCCAGTGATATTGTTCGTCTTTTTTCTGAGACGAAGATCATGGCGCGCGCTGATCGCGGGCACGATTACGGGAGCGGCGGTGCTGGCCGGATCGGTTGCGGTCTTCGGATGGAACCTTCATCGCACCTATCTGCACGAGGTTCTGCCTTGGACGCTTCACGGCGAAGCATTGCCGCCGTATGCCGTTTCGAGCGCTTCGATCTCGAACCTGTTGCACGCTCTATTCCTGGCAGAGCCGCAATGGAATCCGCATCCGTGGCATAGCTCCGTACTGTGGTTTGCGTGGCTCGAGCCTACGCTGCCGATGCTGGTGCTGGCCCCGGCGATTCTGCTGATGTGCCGAGGCGATCGCAGCCGCGAACGTGTGCTGCTGGAGTGGTCGGCTCTGCTGACGGCTGCGTTGGCGATCTCAACCTCGGCCGCCTCGTACAACTTCGTTCTGATGGCGCTGCCGGTGTGCGTGCTGGCGGCGCAATTGATCGAACGCCGCTGCTACGGCTGGCTGGCGACGCTGGCGGTGGCGTACTGCGGCATCGGCTATCCAATGCCCGGTCCTGCGAGCTCGACTGGGTTGGAGGTCCTGCTGTATGTGCCGCGCCTGTGGCTGATGCTTGCAATGCTGGCCGGAATGTATGCGTGGCTGTGGCGCGCGGGTCGCGACAAGACGGCCTCGCGAGACTGGGGGCAGTATGCGTGGACGGCGGCGATTGCGGCGTATGCGCTTCTCAGCGTGGTGCCGACACTCCATCGCGAGCGCGGCATGCGCCAGGAGTTCGCGTATCGTCTGCGGATGCGCACGGAGGCGCTGCTTCACGCGGAGCCGCGCGCGGACGACGGCGAGATTCGTTTCATCGCATTCACATCGAGCGGCTATCACCTCGCGACGGTGCGCGAGGATGCATCAGAAGCCGAGCCCGTCCTTGATCTTTCTTTGGACGACGACCTTTCGTTTGCAAGCCGAGCGGGCCGCCTGTTGGTGGAGCGTGGATTAAGCCCGCGATCGGTCGTAATCGATCTGCGCGAGCCTTCGCGAGTTCTTGTTGACGACGCGCGCGATCCCATGCTCTCGGCCGATGCGAAAAGTCTTACTTTCGTGCGTGACGTCCGTGGGCGTGGGCAATTATGGGTGCGCACAGGCTTCGCGTCCGGCGACGCGCCCGAGGTGGCGCTTACGCCGCCGTCGCTGAATGTGTATGAGGCGTCGTTTCTTTCGCGACGGGAGTATGCGTTCTCGGCGGTAGAAGCCGGGCGGCCTCCACAAATCTATTTGACTGACCAGATACATGCGCATGCGGCTCTGGGACTCGGCGAGTCGCGTTATCCGTCGTTGTCGCCGGACGGTCGGTGGATGGTCTACAGCCATTTCGCGCAGGGGGTATGGAACCTGTGGATTCGCGATCAGCAGAGCGGAGCGACGCGGAGAGTGGCCGCGTCCGAGGTGCCGTGCAATCAGATTCAGCCGTCATGGGAGGACGCGAAGACGCTGCTCTACGGCACAGACTGTGGGCGCGGTCTCTGGTTCACGGCGATCGCGCGCCGTCGTGTGATTCCTTGAAATATAGAAGTTGGGCTCCAATCTATACATCGCCGCGAAACCAAATTTTTTACGCTGCGGAGTTGCAGGCGCGTGGCTGTCCAAGCAGAATAGCTCTATGAAGATCGCGGTGCTGGGATTTGGGAACGTAGGCGCGCAACTGGCGAAGCTGTGGTTGAGCAAAGGGCATGCGGTGACGGCTGGTCTGCGCGAGGGCAGTAAGGACCGCACCACGGCGAGCGGGATGGAAGCGGCAATCGCTGTGCCCGCTGCGGCAGTGCAGGGAGCCGATGTGATCGCGCTGGCGCTCCCCTGGCAGGCGGTCGAGCAGACGCTCGCGACGCTCGGTCCGTTGAGCGGAAGAGTTGTGCTGGATGCGACCAATCCTCTGAACGCCGATCTCAGTGTGCTTGTGCCTGCGGCGGGAAGCGCGGCGCTGCAGATCGCCGAGTGGGCCCGTGGCGCGCGCGTCGTGAAGGCGTTCAACACCATCGGCGCAGCGCTGATGGGCGATCCGGCCTTCGACATGATGTACTGCGGCGACGATGCCGAGGCCAAGAGCGTCGTGCGCGGACTGATTGAAGATACGGGTATGAAGCCGGTCGATGTGGGACCGCTCTCGAACGCAAGCTATCTGGAGCACCTCGCCGGGCTGTGGGTCGATCTAGCTGTGAAAGGCCGCGTGCAGGGAGCGTTCGGCTTCAATCTTGTGAAGAAGTAATCAGGAGACCTCGACCTGCTTGAGCGCGGGGTAGAGTTTGCGGAAGCGGGCGTAGGCCTCGCTCATGGCGCCTGCGTGTTGCGGCGCGATGGTTGCGGCGGCCCGAATGGTCGCGTCGCAGGCCGCGGCGACCGAGGGCCAGGCGTTGATGCCGGTTCCGGCCAGCAGCGCTGCGCCGAAAGCTCCGCCCTCTTCGGCTTCCAGCAATTCCACAGGATGGTTGTAGACGTCGGCTTGAATTTGTCTCCACAGAGACCCGCGCGCGCCGCCGCCGCCGAGCCGAATCTTTTCTACGGGAATCTTGAGCTCGCGAAAAAGAGTGAAGGTGTCTTCGAGCGAGAAGGCAACGCCTTCAAGGACTGCGCGGATGTAGTGCGCGCGCGTGGTCGACGCGGTGATGCCGACGAAGGCGGCGCGGGCGTTGGGATCGAGGTGCGGGGTGCGCTCGCCGAAGAGATAAGGCGCCCAGAGCAGGCCGTCCGAGCCGGGTGGAACATCGGCGGCGAGCTTCGTTAGCTCGTCGTAGGATTCGGTCGGCATGAAGGTGTCGCGGAGGTAGCGGAAGGACAATCCGGCTCCATTCGTCACGCCCATCACATGCCAGATGCCAGGCGCGGCGTGGCAGAAGGTGTGCAGGCGGCCCTTGGGGTCGAGCGCAGGTTGGGCCGTGGCGGCAAACACAACTCCCGAAGTCCCGATGGTCGCGGAGACGGAGCCGGGTGTGAGGATGCCCATGCCGACCGCGCCTGCTCCCTGATCGCCTGCGCCGGCGGCGACGGGGATTCCGAATTCGAGCCCGGTGGCAGCCGCGCCTTCAGTGGAGATGCGCGCGCAGATCTCCGGGCCTTCAAAGAGCTGCGGCAGCCAGGACATCGGGATACCGGCGGCGCTGGCCACCTCTTCAGACCAGCGGCGATGCACAACGTCGAGCAGCAGCGTGCCCGAGGCCTCCTGCATGTCGATGGCATAGACGCCCGTCATGCGGAAGCGCACATAATCCTTCGGACACATTACGTGCGCGATCTTCGCAAAAATTTCGGGCTGATGCTTGCGGACCCAAAGAAGCTTCGTGAGGGTAAAGTTGGGCAGTGCCGGGTTGGCGACGAGCTGGATCAGTTTTTCGTAGCCGATCTTTTCAGTCAGCCAGTCGGCCTCGGGCTGGGTGCGCTGGTCGCACCAGATGAGCGCGGGCCGCAGGACCTGGCCTTCGGCGTCGAGCATAACGCAGCCGTGCATCTGTCCGGTAAGGCCGACAGCCTCGACTTTGGCGGCGTGTCCAGCGGCGGCGGCGGCTTTCAGGGCGCCCGGAACCGCCTCCTGCGCGGCGCGCCACCAGTCTTCAGGGTCCTGCTCGGCCCATCCGATGTGGGCGGAGCGGACGGGGGCGTGGTCGGCGGAGTGCGACGCGAGGACCTCGCCATCGCGGTTGATGAGAACGGCGCGCGTGCCGCCTGTGCCTACGTCGATGCCTAAAAACATGGGCGAGAACTCCTGAGGGAATGCAATTGCTCTAAGTGTAGAGGCTGCGAATTCCTATGGGGTGCTCATCTAATGCCTAACGTGCAGCGTAACGTGCGCGACAGGGCCCAGCCTCGGCGGCTGGATGAAGTGAAGACAGGCGTAAGGAGGCGGTCTCGCCCGCGCAAGTTTTGAATATCTGCCCGGCGGTGCCGCATCTGTATGAAGAAGAAGATATCTGTGGAAGCAGCCCCGATGGATGCCGGTGAGAGTGTGTCGACGATTTAGCATGGAATTTATGGTTGAAATCAGGAGGCGTGTGTCCAGAAGGTCCGCGTCCAGTGGCTGCGGGTCCAAAGGATGCGGGTCCAGTAGTTGCGCGTTCAAGACCGCGGCCGCGCTGTTGGCCGTAGCGTGCTTGCTGCTGGGTGCGCAGGCCGGCGCGCAGACGCAGCAGGGCGCTTCTGGCGGGGTTCCGCTGAACACGCAATCCGCGGGCAACAGCAATATTCAGACGGTCCAGCAGGTGCAGCAGCAGTTACAGCAGCCGGGGCCGGGTGTGTCGCCGTCAAGCGCGGCCGACCAGAGCTTCAAAGGCAGCCTGGTGAGCGGCAAGGCTACAGCTGAGGTACTGCCGCTAAGCCTGGACGACGCCATTCAGCGCGGTCTCAAGAACAATCTTGGATTAATCTTGCAGAGCTCGAATGAGAAATCGGCCAGCGGCGAGCGTTTGCAGGAGCTTCAGCATCTGCTGCCGACCGTGACCGGCGCGGCTTCGATCGAGGTGGAGCAGGTGAACCTGGCGGCCTTCGGTCTGAAGTTTCCGGGATTGAACCCGATCGTGGGCCCATTTCAGGTTGTGGACTTCCGCGCGTATCTGACCCAGAACCTGGTGAACCTGCAGGCGCTCGAAAATTATATTGCGGCGCGGCATAACTTTGAGGCGGCGAAACTTACCGCCCAGGACGCGCACGATCTTGTGGTTCTGACGGTCGGCAATGCCTATCTGCTGTGCATCGCAGACCAGGCGCGGATCGATGCGGTGAAGGCGGAGATGGCGACTTCCAAGGTGTCGCTGGATCAAGCAACGGCGGCGCACGAGGCGGGAACGAGTCCGCGGCTGGATGTGCTGCGCGCGCAGGTGGACTACCAGAACGAACAGCAGCAGTTGATTGCGACGTCCAATGGGTTGGCCAAGGACAGGCTCGCGCTGGCGCGTGCGATTGGGCTGCCGCTGGATCAGCAGTTCACCTTGACAGACAGCGCGCCCTTTGCGGCTCTGGATACTCCTGACCCGGAGGCGGCGTTTCAGCAGGCGCTGAAGCAGCGCAAAGACCTCGCCTCGGCCGCCGAGCAAGTGAAGGCGGCCGAGGCCGGAAAGAAGGCAGCCTTCGATGAGCAGCTTCCAACGGCCACCTTCTCGGGCGACTACGGCGATCTTGGAACGACGCCGGCGCACTCGCATGGAACCTATGCCGCGACCGGCCAGGTGAGCGCGCCGATCCTGCAGATTGCAAAGACGCACGGCGATGAGCAGGTAGCGGCCGCGCAATATGACCAGAGCAAGGCAAAGCTCTCAGACCAGATTCAGCAGGTCAATCAGGATGTGCGCGACGCGATTCTGGACATTCAAAGTGCCGCCAAACTCGTAGAGGCCACCAGGAGCAACGTCGACCTGGCGCGCGAAGCCTTGAGCGAGGCCCAGCAGCGCTTCAAGGCAGGCGTCAGCGATGACCTGCCCGTATCGCAGGCGCTGGCGCAGGACGAACAGGCGAACGATCAGTACATCAGCGCTCTCTACCAGCACAACGTGGCGAAGCTTTCGCTGGCCCGCGCGCTGGGCGTGGCGTCGACGAATTACAAGGATTATCTCGGAGGGAAGTAGACGTGGCCGATCAGAACGAGCACGGACAGCGAGGCGGCGGTCAGGACGACGACCGGGGCCAGACTGCGGAGATCACCGGCACGGTGAAGATTAAGCCGCAGGACGGCGGCCAGCAGGGCCAGCAACAAAAGAATGGCGGCAACGAGGAGGCGCCGCCGGAGAAGAAGCGCAGCCGCCGCTTCATCATCATTGGCGTCGTCGTCCTGATTGCCCTCATCGCCGCGCTGGTCTACTGGCGCTCGACCTTCACCGAGGACACCGACGACGCGCAGGTGGACGGCAACCTCTACCAGGTCAGCTCACGCGTGGCCGGACAGGTGGTACACGTCGACGTCGAAGAGGAGCAGATGGTGCATGCCGGCGACCCCATCGCCGAGGTCGATTCGAGCGACTTCCATGTAGCTCTGGAGCAGGCTCAGGCCAATCTCGCCAACGCCCAGGCCGAGTACGAGCAGGCCAGGGTCAATGTGCCGATCACCAGTGTGACGACGCGCACCCAGGTGCAGACCTCGGGCTCGGATGTGCTGAACAGCGAGGCCTCGGTCTCGCAGGCCCAGGCCCAGGTGCAGGCGGCGCGCTCGCGCATCGAGCAGATGAAGGCCAACGCGCTGAAGGCGCAGATCGACGTGGACCGCTACACGCCGCTGGTGGCCAAGGACGTCATCTCCAAGCAGCAGTTCGACCAGGCTGTAGCGACATCGACCGCCGATCAGGCCGCTCTGAATGAAGCCGAGCGCAATGCCAACGCGGCCGAGCAGCAGGTGCACGAGGCGCAGGCGCGGCTCGCGCAATCCAGAAGCGAGGCGCAGCAGAGCCGGCAGAACGGGCCCAAGCAGGTTGCAGTGCAGCGCGCGCGCGAGCAGGCGGCGCTGGCAGCGGTGCAGCAGGCGCAGGCTCAGGTCGACCAGGCCAAGCTGAACTTCGGCTATACGAAGATCATCGCGCCGATCACGGGCATCGTCAGCCGCAAGACCGTAGCTGTAGGCGCTAACCTCAGCGTCGGCCAGGCGCTCATGACCATCGTTCCCCTCGAAGACCTGTGGGTGACGGCAAACTTCAAGGAGACGCAGCTGGCGCACATGCACCAGGGCCAGGCGGTGTCGCTTGAGGTCGATGCCATCGGAGGCAAGAAGTTCGATGGCCACATCGCGCAGATCGGCGGAGCCACCGGCTCATCGCTGAGCCTCTTTCCGCCCGAGAACGCCACAGGCAACTATGTGAAGGTCGTGCAGAGGATTCCGGTGCGCATTAACTTCGACAATCTTCAGCAGCAGGACAAGGATCATGCGCTGCGGATCGGCATGTCGGTTGTGCCCAAGGTCAGGGTGAAGGACTAGCGTCCGGCGGCCTTGGAGTTGGCCCCGGTTACAGGCCGGAGCCGGACCACAGATAGCGGATTACAGATAGCGGGATTACAGACAGACAGGCGGTTCGGCTGAAAAGCCGGGCCGTTTTCTTTCTGGCCGGGAGAAATGCACGCTATCTTTTTCCGCATCGGCAGAGTCCAGAGAACATCTACATCTACATCTGCATCAGGATCTGCATCGGAAAGGAGCCAAGCTGCCATGTCGACCGTGCTGCTGTTGTTTGTGCGCCACGCGTATGCCGTGATGTTCGGCTGGGTCCTGTTCGAGCAGGCCGGCTTCCCTGTGCCCAGCGTCCCGCTGATGCTGGCCGCCGGAACCATGAGCGCGGCGCATAAAGTGCATCTGGCGGTGCTTCTGCCGCTGGTCCTGCTGGCGTGCATTCTGTCGGATTCGGCATGGTATTGGCTGGGCAAACGTTACGGTACCCGGGTTCTGAACGTCCTCTGCAAGTTTTCGCTCGAAGCGTCCACCTGCCTGCACAGGACCCAGGGCTCGATCGCGCGGCGCGGCGCCTTTACGCTGCTGTTCGCGAAGTTCGTTCCGGGGCTCAGCACCATGGCGCCGCCGATCGCCGGCCAGGCGGGCGTGCCATATAGTGAGTTCTTCATCTATGACATGCTCGGTTCGCTCTTCTGGGCGGCTTCATGGCTGTTTGCCGGGCGCTTCTTCGGCGATGTAGCGCGCAAGTCAAGCGCATTCTTTGCCACGCTGGTGCATTTTGCCGGCGCGCTCGTTCTGCTGATGATCGTTGGCGTTTTGGCGTACCGCTATATTCAGCGCCGGCGGTTTCTCAGGGAGCTGCGCGGGCTGCGGCTGGAGCCGGCCCAGCTTTTGGCAATGATCGACGATGCCAGGCGCGAGGGCCGGCAGCTCCCGTTCATCATCGACCTGCGCCATCCTCTGGACGTCCTGACGGATCCACTGGTGCTCCCCGGAGCGCTCCGCATGGGACCGGATGAGCTCAAGCAGCGCCGGGAGATGATTCCGCACGATCGCGATGTGGTGCTCTACTGCACCTGCCCCAGCGAAGAGACCAGTGCGAAGGTGGCGCTGGAACTGCGGCGCATGGGCGTGCGCCGGGTGCGGCCACTGCGCGGCGGCCTGCAGGGCTGGAAGGATGCGGGCTATCCGCTGGAGACCGTGCTCGCAGTCTGAGGCGCGGGCCCACTAGGCTTATATCGACAATCGCCGGGAAACCGCATTCTCTTGAGAAATCTAGAGAATTCTTCAAAACTGTCATCCCTTTTCAGAATTGTCATCCTGAGCGCAGCGGGGTCCCCGGCGAGCGTTGTTTGCTCGCTGGGGTGAAAGCGAAGGATCTGCTTTCTGCCCGGAGCGCCTTGACATGTTTCGTTAAGGGCACGGCTTCAGCCGTGCCATAAGTGCTCTGTTTGCAATTGGGCTTTAGCCCCTGAGGTACGCTTTTCTCCCTGGGCCACCTTTTCAGGCAACTTGTTTAGCCGCTGAGGGAACTCAACAGGACTACACCAACGATGAAAATCGCTCTAACTTCCCAGCCGAAAGTTGATCGTAAACGTAGTTTGCACCTCGGTCGGCTGGCCGCTGAGCAGGAAGGGCCGGTAGCGGGCCTGGCGAACGGCGGCCAGGGCGGCTGCCTGCAACAGCGTCGGCCCGCTGACGACGTGGGCGCTTTCGATCCTGCCGGTGGGCGAGATGATGGCGTCGACGACCACCGTCCCTTCCGTGCGTGTGATGCGCGCGATGGCTGGGTATTCAGGGCGCAGGGGCGTTAGCAGAAGGCCGGCGGAGACTCCGCTAGAGACACGCGTGAGCGCGCCGCTGGATCTTGTTGACGGTGGACCGACGGTGATGTGCGGATTGCCGGGCGCGGCGCTGTTGATTCCCAGCGGCAGAGGCGAGTTGCGCATGCCGAGGTTCATGATGCCGACCGGCGGCGCGTCCGCAGTTGGACCGGGAGGATTCACGACTCTTATTGTGGGTGCGTTAGAGGCATTGCCTGGCGCGGCTGGCGCAGAGCTGGCGGCGAGCGTCGGCCTGAGGTGAATGGGCGGCGGTGGCTGGTGGAAGACAGGCGCGGCAAGCGTCGCCGGCAGCAGGCGCGTTGTGGGCAGAAGCTCCGGATGAAGCACCGGAAGCATGAGAACGACTGCGGCCGCGGCCAGCTGCGCTGCGACCGACAGCAACGCGGGCAGGCGGTTGTGCGTGCGCAGCAGCGGCGTGGATTCGACCATCGACTCCTCGAACATGGCGGCACCTCAATCCAGCGGCCCGTTCTGGGCCTCTGGCGGTGCGCATCCAGGCGAGGAATGCGGCTGCTGCTATAGACACCGGCGGCTGTGCCGATGTTCCGGATCGAAGCCACGGCCCGATAGCGAGTGGCGCTTCGCGCGTGCATCGTGGATGATGACAGCATGGCTGCGAGCGTGGTGCCGGGTGCGGCGCCGGACCAGAAGAGCGTGGGGATCGTCGCGGTGAAGCCGGGGCGCGTACTGTCGGTCGACATGCTGCGCGGCCTGACGATTGCGCTGATGATCCTGGTCAACGATCCGGGCGACTGGGGACACGTCTTCGGGCCGCTCGACCATGCCAAGTGGAATGGGTGGACGCTGACCGACCTCGTCTTTCCCACCTTTCTGTTTCTGGTGGGCGCGTCGATTATCTTCTCGCTAAGCTCGCGTGCAGCCAAGGGAAACTGCAAGCTGACGCTGGCGGGCCACATCTTTGCGCGCGCGGGCAAGATCTTTCTGCTGGCCATGCCGCTCAATTACTTTCCGCGCATGCACTGGGGTGGACTGCGGCTGTATGGCGTTTTGCCGCGGATCGCGCTGTGTTATCTGATCGCGGGATTGATTGTGCTGGCAACGCAGCGGGTGCGCTGGCTGCTGCTCATCACGGCCGTGCTGCTAGCGGGATATTGGGTGCTGCTGCGCTGGGTTCCGGTTCCGGGCATAGGGCTTCCCGGCCGCGACGTTCCGTTCATGGATCCGAACTTGAATCTTGCCGCCTGGCTCGACCGCGGCGCGATGGGATGGACGCAGCATTGGCTGCACACCGGCGTTCTGTACAACCACACCCGCGATCCCGAGGGGTTGCTGAGTACGCTCCCGGCCGTCGCCTCGACGCTGTTGGGTGCGCTCACCGGGCTGGCAATGCGCACGGGCGTGGCGCGGGTAGGTTGGAACCGCGTGCGAATCTGGATGGCGATAACCGGGGTTACAAGCATTGTTGCCGGAGAGGTCTGGGGACTTTGGTTTCCGATCAACAAGAATCTGTGGACCTCGAGTTACGTTCTGCTGGCAGCCGGACTCGCGGCCGTGGTTTTGGCATTTTGCTCGTGGCTGATGGATGGGCGTGAGGGGCGGCTGCCGGGGTGGCTGAGGGCGGCGACCTGGCCCTGGCTCGTCTTTGGCTCCAATGCGATCACCGCGTTCGTAACCTCAATTGTCCTCGTAAAAACCATGTTGTACCTGCACCATGTTGGCGTGGATGGAACGCGCAGGACATGGTGGTATCTTGCCTATTATGAGGGATTTGCAAGACACGGCTCGACCGAGTGGACCTCGCTCGCGTTTGCGGTGAGTTTTGTGGTGGTTTGCTTTTTGCCGGTGTGGTGGCTGTGGCATAAGAGGATCTTTTTGAAGCTGTAAGTGGAGAAATAGCTTGGCTTACGAGAGTCTGCGGGAGTGGATCGAGGCATTGGAGCGCGCGGGCGAGTTGAAGCGCGTGAAGGCTAACGTGTCTCCTTTGTTGGAGATGGCGGAGATTGCGGACCGCGCGGTGAAGGCCGGTGGACCGGCGCTTTTGTTCGAGAATGTGGAGGGGTATAAGGGAGCGCAAGTCCTTATGAATCAGTTCGGTAGCGAGCGCCGGATGAGGTTGGCGCTGGAGGTAAAAACCCTCGATGAGGTGGCCGCGCGGATCGAGACCCTTCTGCACCCAGCAACACCTACAGGACTGATAGACAAGTTGAAGATTCTACCCAAGTTAGCGGAGGTTAGCGGCTTCTTTCCAAAGCTGATCGACCGTAAAAATTCCCCCTGCAAGGACGTAATCTTGCGTGGTGACGACGTGGATATTCTGCGGTTTCCTGTGGTGACAACGTGGCCCGGCGACGCCGGTCCCTTCATCACCCTCCCCTGCGTAATAACCCGCGACCCCCGCACCGGAAAACGCAACGTCGGCATGTACCGCATGCAAGTCTATGATAACAAAACAACAG
>Ga0207933_1001716_pt1 | contig 15730 bp, 9 predicted proteins | sample NGESurdeep092012_4_FD_184488 | JGI IMG/M metagenome (GOLD analysis project Ga0207933, IMG submission 184488) | Arctic peat soil microbial communities from Barrow, Alaska - NGEE Surface sample F53-3 deep-092012 (SPAdes) | ecosystem: Environmental > Terrestrial > Soil > Wetlands > Peat ... | reverse complement strand
GCATTCGTGTTGGAAATGTAACGTCCGCGGAGAGAATCCTTGCTGGTGAGGGTGTAATCGACGCTGGTGGTCAGCGCATAAAAGTTCGTGAAGAAGGATGAATCAACCAGGTAGTTGCCGAGCGGAATGGGTGTAGAGAGTTTTGACTCGCCAGTCAAGCCGTTAGTGACCGTGAGCGTCTGGGGTCCAACTGCCTGATTGAAGCAGGCGTTGTCGTTCGTATCGTCGACCTGTGCGCCGTTATTAAAGTTTGCGGCAGGCTCATACTTCGCATACTGCGCCAGGTTGGTAGTGTTCAATCCATAGGGCCCGGCAAGGCTGCTGAGCGTGGCGAGGCCCGGGGCGGTTGGCGCGCAGAGATAATAGCTCTGGCTCTGGCCGATCGTGTTGCGCTCGTAGTTTACGAAAAAGAAGAGCTTGTCGCGTAGGATCGGGCCGCCGAGCTGGGCGCCATAACGGTTGTTGTCGTAGCGGGGATTTGGCACCTTGCCGCCCGCGATTCCCTGCGCTGCGTTCAGGTTGCGGTTTTGGAAGTACTCATACACGCGACCGTGAAACTTGTTCGTACCGGAGAGGGTGGTGGTATTGAACTGACCGCCGGACGAGTGCCCAAACTCCGGCGAGAACTGGTTGGTGATGAGCGTGAAGCTACCGACAGCGTCGTTCGGCAGATATACGAGTGGCCCCGTGACTGCCTTGTTGTTGTTGTCGATTCCTTCAATCGTGAAGTTATTGTTGCGCGGACGCTGACCTCCGACCGATGGTCCCACCCCGATACCAAGACCGCCCGAAGAAGCAACGCCGGGACTTAGCAGCGAGACATTCAGAACGCCCACGCCCACTGCTGCCGTAGGCAATATGGACAACTCTTCATTGGTGAATGTACTGGTAAGATTCTGCGATGTCGTATCGAGCAAGGCGCTCACATCTGCGTTGACTTCAACGACTGCCTGCGTACCGACCGACAAAACCACGTTCGCAGTGACAGTGCTGTTCAACTCGACATGGATGCCCTTGATGAGCGAAGGAGCAAAGCCGGCAACGACCGTTTTGACGTCATAGTCCGCCGGAAGCAGATTCTGGACGAGAAACTCGCCGGCGGCGTTCGACACAGTGGAGGATTCGACTCCTGTCGATTCGCTGGTCACAACGACCGTTGCGTGCGGAACAGCGGCACCTGTAGCATCCTTAACTGAGCCGGAAACGTTGCCACTGGTTGCTTGGCCAAGGGCGAACCCTGTCACCAACAGCGAAGTCACAGCAAGACTAAATATCTTCTTGAAAATCACTTATTGCTCCTGTGCCCGCCTTATCAAGCGGGCAACGCATACACTTCACGATTACTGTTAGCAGTTGCTGGGCCAAAATATGACCCTAGCGGAATGTGGAAGATAGCATGATGAAGTGCGATTAGCGACTACATTGGAATCCCAGACTCACAACTAAAATATGGATATTAGAAGAATTAGCTATTTATGAATATTTTGTTGACCTCAGTTTCATCGCACCGTGCTGGACCCAGTGGCCCAGCAGCCGAGCTCCTGCGGCTCTATCTTGACCGTGCCGCACGGTACAACCCTTGTAGTTTTCGAGTCTTCCCGACCGAGGTTGCGCTGCTCGCTTTTGTATCGGATGCCACTTCTCGCACGCGTCCTACGCTCCTGCTGGCCGACAGTCGGGGGAAGCAACTCAGTTCTGAGGAGCTTGCATCCACCCTCGGCACAGTTCAAGACTCCGGGGTTCAACAGTTCATTCTCGCCATCGGTCCCGCCGATGGTTGGTCCGCTGCAGCGCTGGCGGCAGCGACTCAAACAATCGCATTTGGCCGCATTACGCTTCCCCATGAGCTAGCGACAATCGTCGCGGCAGAGCAGCTTTATCGCGCACTCACCATTCGTGCGGGTCATCCATACCATAGCGGGCATTAGCAGCTTGCAGCACGAAGACACCACGTTTTCCAGTAGTCTTAGCTCATGTCTGAACCATCTAAATCCGAAGCATTGACCTCCTCACCGTCCACGCAGGATGACTCGCGACGTGGACTTGTCCTTATTAATACTGGCCCTGGGAAGGGGAAGACTACGGCTGCCCTGGGGACGGCGTTTCGTGCGGCCGGAAATGGCATGCGGGTTTTGGTGCTGCAGTTCCTTAAAGGCTCGTGGCACTACGGGGAGTTGGACTCTGCTGAGGCGCTAAGTGGCTCTGCTGGCTTTACTTACATGATGAAGCAGATGGGGCGCGGGTTTGTGAAGGTGGGAGGGGCGGAGACCGATCCTGAGGATCTTCGCATGGTGGAGGCTGCCTGGGATGAGGCTGCTGCGGCCATTCTTTCGGGCGATTGGGACCTCATCGTGCTGGATGAGATCAACTACGCGATCGGCTACAAAATGCTTGATCCTGAACGAGTTGCGGACGTTCTGCGACGCCGTCCGGAGATGCTGCACGTCATTCTTACGGGCCGAAATGCACATCCTTTGCTGGTGGAGATGGCGGATACGGTGACGGAGATGCGGGAGGTGAAACATGCCTATCAAAAGGGCATTCTGGCGCAACGGGGCATTGAATTTTAGTGTTTTAGTGCGCGTTCAGCATGGTTTCAGGACGCAAAGCGCGTGACTAAGCATTGTTTTAGGCTGTCAGTGCAAAAAAGAGGCACCCCGAAGGGTGCCTCTTGGAATATCGGACGGACTACGACCGATTAGAAGTAGAACTTCGCAGACAACTGAGTCTGACGTGCTGCCGCTGCACCGGTGATCTGACCAGCGCTGCCATACGACAAGGTGCCCGGGTTGGTAAGGCTCTCGTTTGAGGTGGTGCTGGTGACGGTGGCGCCGGGGTTGTTGAAGTTGGTGTGGTTGAAGACGTTGTCACTCTCCATACGAATCTGGAGGCGCATGGAGCCGTCAGCACGAAGGTTGAAGTTCTTAGCGAGGATCAAGTTGGTGTTGATGCTGCCAGGGCCGTGGTACTTGTTGCGGCTGATATTTCCAAACTGACCGAGAGGAGCCTGCGAGAGGCCCGAGCTCTTGGCTACGAACCAAGTTGTGCGGTTGAGCGTCTTATTACCGCTCACAACGTAGGTGTGGTCGTTTCCGCGAACGAGAGGGCCGGTCTGGTTGGGTTCATCCGGGCAGGCGTAATAGCTGAAGCTGGGGGAGCACCAAAGGGAGTTAGAGGATCCGCCGGCGTAGGAGATATCGAACGGGAAGCCAGTGGCCATCGTAGAGATACCACTGATCTGCCATCCAGAGACGGCCAGGTTGAGCGGGCTGAAGGCGCTGTGACCAGAGAGGCTTGGGACTACGTAGACGGGAGCAAACACCAGGCGATGACGAGCATCGAAGGAGGAGTTGCCATAGTTGAGGGCTTTGTCGAACTGGTTGTAGCCGCGTCCGTTGGCGCCACCGTAACCGCCGCCCTCGTAGCTGGAAGTGTCATCCAGCGAGTGAGCCAAGGTGTAGGAGAGTTGGAATTGGAGACCGTGCGACAGACCCTTCTCCACGCTAGCCTGGAGAGCGTTGTAGTTCGACGAGCCCTCCGAGGCGACCTCGCCGAATGATGGATAGGCAGGGATACCAGTGAGAGGGTCGATGATCCCATACTGCGTGTGGCCCGGGAAGTAGTAGCTCTGGCCGCTGCGGAGCCCCGAGGAGGTAGGATTGCCGCAAGAGGCAGTATCGGCAAGGCACGCATCATGGCCAGCCTGGGTTTCGGGGCTACCCTCGTTGACCACCTGATTGTGGCGACCCAAGGCACCAACGTAGCTGACCCGAGCAATCATGTGAGACGGGAACTCGCGCTCGAGGGTCAGCTGGAAGTTCTCCGAGGAGGGCGAACGGAAGTTCTTGCTGTAGGTACTGAGACCAAGGGGCTCAAAGATTGAGTAATCGATCGCCTGACCCTTGGTTGGGAAGGTGTACGGGAACTTGTTAGCGTAAAGCGTGCCGGTGTCGATATCCTGATAGGGGTTTGCGAAGCCGGGGGCCAGGGCGCCATAGTCGTTCGCGCCGCTTGAAGAGATACCAAAGGGAGCGGACTCGAGGTTATTGAGGGAGGTCTCTTCTTCGGTGCGGTTGTAGTAGATACCGAAGCCACCACGAAGGGAGAGCTTCTTGGCATCTCCACCGGAGAGGACGCCGAGGCTGGGAGCCCATGCAAAGCCCAGGCGAGGTCCGAAATCTGCGAAACGCGTCTTCGCCTGTCCAGAGTTGGTGCAACCAGGATCACCGGGGTAGGTCAGGCCGATGGGAGCGGTTGGGAAGATGATTGACTGCTCCCCCGGAATGAAGCAGGTGATGGCCTCGCCACTATACTGCTGGTTGTGGAGAGGGGTATCGATCTGATAGCCCAGGCCGTAGCTGAGAGTGAGGGCGTCGGTGGCCTTCCAGGTGTCCTGTGCATAGAAGTAGTTGAGGAAGGCATAGGCCTGGATGGTGGCGCCCGTACCCTGCGCATAGGTGTTGGGGTTGCCCAGCAGGAAGTCGAGGCCAGGATCGCCGGAGCCGAAGGTCGTACCTGCGCTATATCCGAATGAACCGCTGTTGTTGGCAGAGAAGGGGTTGGAGACGGCGAACTTCTGACCGTCATAGCCAAACTTCAGCGTGTGGTGGCCGAAGACCTTGGAGAGGCTGTCATCGATCTGGTAGGTCTGGTCGATGCGTGGCTGAGGACCGTTGGTGCTGAAGCCGAGGGAAAAGTATCCCGTGTTGATCGTTGGAACGCTTGCAGCAGCGGTGTTTTGCGGGGTAATGGAGAAGCCCAGGCTGGATGGATCCACGACATTTTGCGCGTCAACGATCGCGTCGTTGAAACGAGTGTAGTGGATGGCGAAGTCGTTAGCAGCGGTCGAGCTGAGCTGGCGAACGTAGTCAAAGGTGAACTGGTTGTCCACGTGGCCGTCAACCTCACCGAAGCCGGGCAGAGTGGCACCCGTGAACGGGGTCGTGGAGGTTGCGGTGTACTTCTCGTAGATCCAAATGAAGTAGAGCTGATCCTTTGTCGTCGGGGAGAAGTCGATCTTGCCAATGTATTGATTGGTGGAGGATGCGGTGACGTTGTTGAAGACGTAGCCGTTAGTACCCTGGTTAGCTGCAGGCACGTACTTCGCTACGAGGGCCGCAGCGATCGGATTAAACGAGGTGGTGGGGAAGACTCCGCCGTTCGTTGTGGCACAAGCAGCCCAGGTGGTGCCGGGAGCGCAGCCGGGGATGCCGGTGAGGGTGCCGGGGATAGGCGCGGTGGAGAAGGTATAGCCGAGAGCGCTTCCCGCGATGTCATCGGAGAAGTTGCCTGCCAACTGGGCTGCCGAGAAGACGGTGGTGGAGGCAGCACTGTTGGTATTGGGTACGCGCTGGCGGATGCCCTGGTACGCACCGAAGAAGAAGAGCTTGTCCTTGAAGATCGGACCGCCGAGCGTTGCACCGAACTCGTTCTGATGATACGGCGTTACCAGCTTGTGCTGAGGCGTCGTCGGCGTCGCGGCTACGTTCGCGAAGTAGTTGCCGGTGTTCAGGAAGGTGTCACGGTAGAACTCGAAGACGTCGCCGTGGAACTGGTTGGTGCCGGACTTGAGGGTAGCGCTGACGACGCCACCGGAGTTACGGTCATACTCTGCGTTGAGTGAGCCGGTGACGAGGTTGAATTCGGCAATGGCATCGAGGTTCGGGTTCAGGCCGACGGTGTTGAGCGGGAGGTCGTTGGCGTCGGCACCGTTGATGAGGTAGCTGGACTGCTGCGTCTCTGCACCGTTGGCGGAGTAGCTGCCGAAGCGGTCGTTGGAGGCCTGCACGCCAGGCTCGATGGTCTCAAAGAAAGTGAAGCCACGACCAATATTCGGGAGCTCCACCATTTGTTTGGTGTCGACGACATTGTTGATCTGCATGTCGGTGGTATTGACCTGAATGGCGTCGGCATTGACGGAGAGAACTTCCGCGGTATCACCGACCGTGAGTTGGACGGGCTCGACGTATTCCTGATCGATCCTGAGGACGATGCCGCTGGCCTCGAAGGTCTTGAAATTCGGAGCTGTCACGCTGATCTTGTAGGTTCCAATGGGGAGGTTGGCGAAGAAGTAGCCGCCGTCCGCCTGGGAGACGGTCGTGTATTTGACATTGGTAAGGAGATTGGTCGCTGTGACCTTGGCACCCGGGATTACTGCGCTGGTGGGATCTGTAACTGTACCCTTGATGCGGCCGTTGGTGTCAACCGCATGAGCGGCTTGGAACGTCAGGCCAAAGATCGCGGCGAGTACCAGAGTCTGGGTCGCTCTCCGCAGAAACGTAAAGGTCATGAGTTCATCTCCTAAAATGTGCGCCGCTTTGCATCAGTTTTACTTGCACGTAGTAGGCCAAACAGGCTTACAGGAGGATAAGCAGCGTGTCTCAGCTAAATGAAGACTTTGGGGCGGGGAGGGCGACCATGGCGCAGATGGTTCTACCAAATTACGGAGAAGGGGGTACAGCAAAAGGAATCCGAAGGCGCGATATTCCCAAATTGGTATAGTTCTGAGAGGTTTGCGGGCGGATTGACGCGAGAATCATCGCTTAACGATATTTTTAGGGCGATATTCTTTCCTTGTCGCCCTGGATCGACACGCAAATGGTTTCTCCGACTCCACCCCGTCCTGGTGCTCCTTCATCTATAGATACGATTGTTGCGATCTCCACGCCGCCGGGGCGAGGGGGGATTGGCGTGGTGCGGCTGTCGGGGCCGGAGGCGCTGCGGATTGCGGGGCGGTTGCTGCAGGTGAGCGGCTCGCTGGAGCAGGCGCAGGCACGCCGCGCCAAGGTGATGGACCCCGGCGATCCAGCGCGAGCGATGGATGATGCCCTGGTGACGGCGTTCCATGCGCCGCACTCGTATACCGGAGACACGGTGGTGGAGATTGCGGCGCATGGGTCGCCGGTGATCCTGGAGGCGGTGGTGCGGAGCGCCCTGGGGCATGGGGCTCGGCTGGCCATGCCGGGGGAGTTTACGCAGCGGGCGTTCCTTGCGGGGCGGCTGGATCTGACGCAGGCCGAGGCGGTACACGACCTGATCGCGGCGCAGACGCTGGACCAGGCGAGAGTGGCCGCGCAGCAGCTGGGGGGAGCGCTTTCGCGGCGGGTCGCGCCGGCAAAGGAATCGTTGCTCTACTTAGTAGCGCTGCTGGAAGCCGGCATGGACTTCGCGTCAGGTGAACTGGATGATGTGGACGTGGTTGCATCGGAGAAGATTGCTGCAGCGATTGGCGCGGTGCAGGAGCCGCTGGAGGAGCTGGCGGGGACGTTTCGGCGAGGGCAACTGCTGCGACAGGGAGCGGCGATCGCTCTGATTGGGCCGCCGAATGCGGGGAAGTCGTCGCTCTTCAACAGGCTGCTGACGAGGGAACGGGCGATCGTGACGGCGATGCCGGGCACGACCCGGGATACGGTGGAGGAGTCGCTGTCGCTGGGCGGAATCCCGCTGCGGCTCATCGATACGGCGGGGCTGCGCTCGGCTGCGGGTGCGGGAGCAGGCGGGGCGGAGTTTCCGGCTATCGACGTCGCCGAGCAGCACGGAATTGCGCGGTCGCAGGAGGCACTCGCAGATGCCGACCTGGTGCTGCTGATCCATGACGCGACGCTGGAGGTGACCGCGGACGAGGTGCGACTGAGGAAGTCGCTGGGGGGGCGGCCTCATTTGGTGATTCACAACAAGATTGACTTACTGGGAAACGGCGGCGATGCGCCGGAGGCAGAGGTGATTCGCACCAGCGCGGTGAGTGGAGCAGGGCTGGACGAGCTGCGCGAGGCAATCCTGGAGCGGCTTGGCGCTGCCGGCGCTGTGGCAGATATAGGATCGCTGAATAACCTGCGCCAGCAGGAGGCCGTGGGGGCCGCGCTGGCTGGACTCTTGGACGCGGCTGCTGCGAACACCGCTGCGCTGCCCCATGAGCTGATCCTGCTTGACCTGCACAGTGCGCTGCGGGCGCTCGATTCGCTGACGGGCATCACCACGCCGGATGACATCCTCGCGCGCATCTTCTCGACCTTCTGCATCGGCAAATGATAGATAAATAGCTTATCATCAATATCTTACGCAGCTTCTACGGAGAGCGGATCAGAGGCAACCGTTGCTCGGGCGTCGCCCTGGGAGGGAGTATTGATCACTTCCCCCTTTGGTTCTGGATCTCTCCGATCCGTGTGTAGACTCGTTTTCCTGCCAGCCACACATCCTCGACGAGGACCTCGTTCTGCCAGCGGAACCTTAGGATATCAGCGCGAGAGCCGGGTTTTAGCTGACCCCGGGCTGCTGCAAATCGTCCTGGATTGGCGGTGGCCATGGTGAGCGCTTCGTGAAGGGACACCCCTGCCAGGCGGACGAGATTGCCCACGCACTGCGCCAGGGAAGCCGTGGCCCCTGCGAGAAGCTCCGAACCGGGAATGCATAGCCTGCCATCAGGCCGGAGCTCGACACGGCCCCCGACAGGGGTGGTGTAGACACCAGCCGGCATGCCAGCGAGCGCAACCATGTCGGACACAAGTATCGAGCGCTCTATACCCTTTGCGCGCAGGATAACTTTCAGAAGATCCGATGGAAGATGATGGCCATCTGCGATGAACGTTGCGGTAAGACGGTCGTCGGCTAACTGCGCCCAGATCGGATTGTCATGCCGCGAGATCTGTGTGGCGATCCCATTTCCCAGATGTGTCGAAAGGCGAGCGCCGGCATCGACTGCCTGATGAATCTGCTCGGGCGAAGCGTGGGTGTGCCCGATCGCAACGTGAACGCCTTGCTCAACCAGCGCAGCGATGTATCCAGTGGATTCGGCAAAATGGGGGGACATGGTCACCATACCAATGTGTCCATCGGCCAGTTGCTGCCATCGATCGAATTCTTTGAGGGAAGGAGGACGCACGGTCTCTGCGGCATGGGCCCCTCGATACCCATCCAGAGGTGAGATGTGAGGGCCTTCCAGGTGGATAAACGGTATACATGCGGCCACCCGCGGTTGACTCCGGAGAGCTTCGGCGATCACGCTGAGAGCGTGGCAGATCTTCTCTTCCGGAGCCGTGATGATCGTCGGCGCAAAACAGGTCACGCCCCTGGAGAGCATCACGTCGACCAACTCAAGGATCGTCCCCGTTTCCAGTTGGTCTGAATTCACGTCAAAACCGGCGGAGCCATTTACCTGCAGGTCGACCAGGCCGGGAGAAAGAAAGAAGTCGCTCTGGGCGGACGACTTCTCAACGCGGGTGATCACACCCTTCTCCACATGGATTGCAAGGCAGTTTCCGCTCTGCGGGTCACGACCGGTAATGGTTATTTCACTCATGACACGCACTGATCGAACCGGATTCCCTATCGAGGTACAGGGTACATCTGGGGTGGGTGCGGAGCACTGTCGCAGGGCAGTCTCCGCTGATCGGTGACTCGAGCGCAGCCTGCACCGCGGCGCTTTTGTGTCGGCCGGGCACGCAGCAGAACAGTTCGTGCCCGCCCAGCAGCGTAGGTATTGTGAGTGTGATCGCACGTCTCGGAACATCGTCAAGCGTGGCGAAGCAGCCATCAAGAACTTGCTGCTCGCGGCACATCTGGTCCAGCGTCACAACCTTGACTGGAAGAGGGTCTTGCAAGTCCGCTGGCGGATCGTTGAAGGCGAGGTGCCCATTCGTGCCAATGCCTAGCAGGACGAGGTCGATAGGAGCCTCAGCCAGGAGCCCCGAGTAAGCACGACATGCTGCTTCGGGATCGTTCCTGGGATCGATTGGCTCGAACCGAATGGATGGGAGGTGATCGATGAACTCCCCCTTGAGCCAGTTTGCGAAGCGCTGTGGCGCATCCTCCGGCAGACCGATGTACTCGTCCATATGGAAGGCCGTGACGCGCTGCCAGTCGATGCCGGGCTCACAACGAAGCGCGGCCAGCATCTCGCTCTGGCTTGGGGCCGCTGCCAGAATCAGGCGAAGGTGGTCTTTGCGGCGCAGACCTTCGCGCAACGCATCAGCAATATCGCGAGCAGCCAATCGGCCAAGCTCGACGCGCGTTTCCGCTATATGAACTCTCATGACCTTCTCCGACCGTCAGTTCCGTAAACCAGCCACGCTATGAGACAGGGATCGGGTCGCGTATCGCGATTCCGCCTGTCCCGTCTCCCTCGACCACGGTTATAGGCGCCTCGGGCTCGCCGCGCATGGTGTAGCGATAAACAAAAAAGACGAGGATAGCAGTCGAGCTCAACGCAAACCCGAACCAGAACGCAACGATATAACTGCCAGTCCACCGGATCAGGAAGCCGGAGATGGCGATGACGGTGCCGGTGCAGAAGTTGCGCACCAGAGCAACTGTCGAGGTGTAGGAACCGGTGTCGGCGAAGTCCATCGACTTCCATAAAATCGTGTCTCCTGCCACTTGCAAGGGGACGAAGAGAAAGAACAAAGACATGAGAAGCAACAGCCAATGGTAGTTGGTGGCATAGATCGAGGAGAGCGCGAGTGAGAACATCAAGACCCACCCGATGCATAGCGCCAGGTAGCTTCCGAAGCGGTCGATCAGCCAGCCTGCCGGATACGAGAAAAGGAATTGCAGGACAAGTCCCCACGACATGGCGGCGCCGGTTTCGCCGATCGTGAGATGCAACTTGCTCACTGAAAAAAACCAGACCCAGGTCTTGAAGATCATGGGAAAGGCGTTCAGCAACGCGATGGCGAGGATCAGCACCATGATTCGCTTGTCACGGCAAGCGATCTTGATTGGCGCCAGTATATTGAAACTGCGTTTCGCCGGGTGATGGATTGGCGGTTCCTTGATCCGCCAGAGAGCGAGAAGCGTCATGCTCGTCATGACGGTGGCGCCGATGAAAAACACACGTGCCGGGTGAGTGTCCGCCATCTTCGCGCCCAAGCGTGTGGAGAGAAATCCGGCGGCGCTAATCGTGATCGCCACCAGGCCTGAGACTCGCGCGAGGACATCCTTAGAGACGCAGTCGATTCCCAAGAGCGGATAACTCGAGGCCTTCACATCGTTGAAGAAAAAGTAGATGAGCATCAACCCCATGAGGAGCCACTTTTGCGTAAACAGGGGGAAGAGGACGAGGGCCAACAGGATGAATGGCAGGGACAGTAAAGTGAAGGGGGTCCGCCGGCCCAGGCGGCTCGTGCAGTGGTCGCTCTTCCACGAGACGTACATGACCAGGAAACTAACGGCCCATAGGTTGATGGAGACAATCAGGCCCACACTGGATTGACTGACTCCGAGGGACTTAAGACGAAGATTCATCAACGGTTCGAGGATGGTCTGAGCGAGCGACGATCCGAAGTGGCCGAAGGTAATCCAGAGCACATTGCGCCACATCAGCTTCCGATCGGAGTAATAGCGGGTGAGCGTTGTGGCTGCGGCCAAAGCCGCTTCTGTGGCTCCTGGAGGTGACTCAGCGATTTGTGCGCTGTTTCCGTCCTGCATCATCCTTGCCTCCAGGTCCGCTCGTAGATGGTTGTCGATTTCAATGATCTATTTCAGCTCATCGAGACGAACCAGTCGACTTTCGGTTGCGGACAGTTCTGCGGCGAAGCAAAGCCGCGTCGTTTCCAGAGCGTCGCGAGGGTTGATACTCGGCGGCTCACCTTCGGCGACGCGTCGCACAATATCGAGAGCCTGGTCGTGGGTATTGTGGAAGTAGGCGAAGTCGCGCTCCGGATCCCATGTCTCGTTCTGCACCCATGCGCTGGTCTGGCCGTAGTCGTCTTCGCCGAACTCCCACCGCTTGATTGTCCGTGGAAAGACGTCGGTCTCGGCAGCGCCCTTGTCACCGTAGATCATGTAGCGAAGCGCGTGACCGTCGCCGGCCTGTTGTGAGACCGCATTCTGCAGCGGGTCTCCCTTGAATGTGCTGGCAGGCCCCATCATGAAGGTGAGATGACCGACAGCACCGTTCTTGAAGCGGAAGGTGCAGTGATAGTTATCGTGGACCTCATAGTAAGCGATCAGGTTTGGAGCACACGTCGCATATACCTCTTCCACCGAGTCACCGACCCACCAGCGAACCAGGTCCACGTAGTGACTGAGCTTCTCTCCAAACATTCCGCCGCTTGTCTCTGAAGCTACGCGCCACACAGCATCACGCCCCCAGGCGCTTGTCAGGTACGTGCATTGCGCATTGAGTACGCGTCCCAGGAGGCCACCGTCAATCCACTCCTTCACGGTGGTATAGAGGTGCGAGTAACGCAGCTCGAAGCCGACCTGGAGGAACCCCTTCGTCCGTTCAGCTGCCTCCACCATAGCTTCGGCGTCCGCAAGTGTGGTCGCCATTGGCTTCTCGCACATCACGGCTTTCCCGGCCTCGAGCGCCGCCACGGTCAGTTCTTTATGTGCGTTGTTCGAGGCCGTGACGAAGACGAGCTTGATCTCCGGATCCCGCAGTATTTCGTCGAGGGTTGCCGCGGTCTTCACGCCGAAGCTTTGCTTCAACTTCTCCATGCTTTCAGGCTTCAGGTCGAAGACGGTGATGCCACGGACCAGCGGAGTGTCCGCAAGATGACGCAGGATGTTTTCCCCCATCTGACCGCAGCCCAGGACTGCCACCTCGATTGATTGTTCACTGCTCAAGCTTTCACCTCCGCATCTGTTGTGTTGACCGCCGCTTTTGTGAAGACCGCGCGATTCGTGTTGAGCGTCTTCCAACTCTCCTCGCCAATCGGCACCCAGGGATCGAGCCGGAAACCAGATGTCTCTTGGAGCTCGAGCGCTCCCTGAGCATAGAGAGTGCCTGCTCCCTGGGCTACGTTGTAGGTCACGTCGACCGGCACTGTAAAGGTGAATTCGCTGGCTCCATGGCGAAGCCGGCGGAGACCCATCGCCATCATTCGCTGGGTCTCCTCTTCCCATAGCAGACACTCGCAATCACACTCGACGCCGAGCGCTGCCAACGTGGCGTAGCCAAATTGGATGCGAGCGCCTTGCGGCAGCAGGACCGTTCCGTCAACGCAGGTAGTTTGTCCACATCGCGAACCGAGCGCCACGAGGAACGAGCCCTGCTTCACCGGTTCACGAGCTTCCAGGCGCCAGCGGCGATAGTGCGGAAAGCGTCCTTCGCTGATGTCTTCCTGACCCGTGTTGTTCAGCCCGTAGATGTACCCCGGGACCCAGGTGGGTTCTTCCACGACGACACGCGCGGAAGGGTAACTGTTCAGGATCTGAACGAAGATCTCTCCTGCTTCTGCATCCTCCAAACCTTTATTACCACCTTTAATTCCCGCGATCAGGTTCGCCTGGCCGCCTGTGAGGCGGTATTGCCTGCCGCCGAGATCCGTCACCGATCCGGAGCAGTGAAGGTGCGTCGCGAACCGTATCGCTCGCTCGCCATGGAAGGAATCCGACAGGAGAATAATCCCTGTCTTGCGATCGAGAACAAACACCCTGTCAGCTTGTCGCACGCAGAGTTTCGGATCGAGCGCATACGTGACGACGATGTGGGCGTAGAGATAGCGCTCATCGATGAGACAACGTCGGATGACAGCACATCTCTCGGGCGAAACGGCGCCGTTCAGATACTGGCCGTTGGTCAGCACACCGCCGCCCTCAAAGCACATGGTATTGGTCAACGCGCTGTTGAGACCGTAGGACCCCATGTTGATGTTGCAGATGACCGGGGTTCCGTCGACGGTGACCTCCAGCGCTCCCATCGACGGTGCAAACTCGCGGTTATGCGGCATCAGATGGAAGACAGCCTTCCTCCCTGCCTTGGGGCCGCCACTTACGGACACCGCCATCGTGTGCTCGCCACGCACGCATGCGATCAGATCGCCCACATCCTTTGCAAATAGCGGCCGATCCGGGAAGGACGCGATCGCGCCGGAAGTCTGCGGCGCATACAGCAGGTCGAAAATCCCAGGCACCAACTTGCCCGTCGCACGCCTCTCTCTGTCTGCGAAGGCGCGGTAGATGGATTCGATGCCCGGCGTAGGGTGGAAGCGACAAAGGAACGCGGTAAGAAATCGGTGCTCGCGCGTCCGCAGCCCGCGCTGGAGCTCCTGACTGTTCGGCACTTCGAAGCTAGCCAGCAGTGCCTCTCCGAGATGGTCAAGGAAAGCGCTCGTGTCGAGCTCGCGCCTCTTTCCACCAAAGGTCTGCGCGGCTGCGAGGTAAAGAACAAGGTGGAAGGGGAAGTATGTCGCCCAGGCTGCCTTGCCGCTGTCCGGAAACAGCTTCAGGCTTTCGCAGAACAGGCCATGGAAGAGCGGCAGCGCGCGGCGTGCGATCGCAAGCTCCTCGAAAAACGCCATGCAGGCGATTGCGGTGCCGTTCCATGCACCGAGCGTGTGCGGGTCGATGGCTGGACACCCCATGTATCCACGCTGCAGCAGGGTGAAGTCGTACACCTTCCCGATGTACTCTTCTGCCTTCGCTAGCATGGCGTTGCGTTCGGATTCGTTCAGTAGGGGTTGCAGATAGTCCCAGCCAAGCGCTGTAAGGTAAAGTCGCAGGCTGATGCCGCGATCGTTGTCACCGCCCATCAGCAGAGGATCGGGGCGGCCGCTCCAGGTTGGCGCGTACGCAAGTTCGAGGATTCGGTCCTTAGCCCGTGCCCCGATCACCGGATCGCCCGTAAGTGCATAGAAGAGGCAGGCCAGCTCGAGCGTCCCCTGGCTGTTGTCCGTCAGGAAGACCAGGTCCTCGGTGGACAACTGCTTCCGCAGCTCCTCGAACTCGGTAGTACCTTGCCAGCGTTCGCGGACCCGCTCCACTTCGTGCGGATGAAGAAAGATGCGTGGATGACTGGTCGCCGCTGGTTCCAGCGAGACTGGATGTCGATCGTCTTTGCGCAGTTCCAGGTACGAAAGCTTTCCCCAGTCCATGCGCTGGCGGTCACGCTCGATCAACTCCAGAACGAGTTCGTTGTCGCCGTCCTGCGCTTCGAAACCGAACTCTGCGGTAAGACGCCCCTCCGCGATCTCCTCCGGCCCCGGCATAGAGAACCAGAGTCCGCCTTTGAGCTTGCCATTGATGTACGTGCAAACCATCGGCATGGCCATCACATTGTGGATGTGATCGAGATCCCATGGTCCGACCGGCACTCGCTTGCCGTCAGGGACCTGGACCATCTCGATCATGGCGGTCGCCATGTCGAACGATCCAGGCGTGGTCTCGATACGACCGCGATAGAGGCCTGTCGGCAGAGAAAGACGCACGACTAGACGATGCTTGGTCGCCTGGATGTCGGTGACACCACCGGTGATGTCAACCAGCTCGACATCATCGGCCCGGCTGAACTGAGAGGTGACCGGCTTAAGGTAAGCGATCAAATCACTATTTTTCATCGTCTCCGTCCAGCCCTCTGGTGGCTGGTACTTTGCATGCAATTGATATTAGGTGAAGAAACCCGGTGAGCGTTTGGTGCGGACGAGCCAGGCTGTTGGAAGAATTGCCCTGTGTAACTTCTGGGTTTGAAACAGGGGAAACACGGCGCCGGACCTCGGTTTGTGCTGCCATCCGATAGCCAGACGCCGTGTAATACAGATGATTGTTTCAGCCGGCGTGTGAGACCGGGTTAGAAGTTGTATTTCAAGGCGAGTTGGATGTTGCGCGCCCCCTGCGAATTACTGATCACTCCCAGAGTAGGACCGAGTTGGGTGTTCGGCGCGTTCAGGATCGGGTGATTGAAGGTATTCAGGAACTCGCCGCGCAGTTCGAGGTTTTGCTGAGCGTGAACCGGGAACGACTTGGAGATACCCATGTCGATGTTCTGCTCCCCGGGTCCGTATACCGACCCGAT
>Ga0207933_1001715_pt1 | contig 15734 bp, 13 predicted proteins | sample NGESurdeep092012_4_FD_184488 | JGI IMG/M metagenome (GOLD analysis project Ga0207933, IMG submission 184488) | Arctic peat soil microbial communities from Barrow, Alaska - NGEE Surface sample F53-3 deep-092012 (SPAdes) | ecosystem: Environmental > Terrestrial > Soil > Wetlands > Peat ... | reverse complement strand
GGAAGGCTTCTTTGATCAGTGGGACAAGGATGTTGACGCACTCCTAGAGTAGGCGATGAAAACACCGACCCTTTTCCTAAACGAGCTTTCACTCACCGCCGATCGGGAACTTGATCCGCAAGAACTGCTCCCCCATGTGCTCGCAACTCTCAAGACAGCAAGGGAAGCGAAGAAGCTGAGGCGCGAGCTGATTGTGGCCGGGGGGCTAGCGGGCGTTGTCTTCGGTACTGGACCACACACATTTGCCTCCATTCTTCGCGGCGCAGATTACCGCGAAGAATGGCGATTCTTGAAGGAACTGGACCAAACGAGCCCAGACGGGCCCGACGTCTGGAAAGCGCAGGGCGAACTGCAAGAGGTGCGGTTTCAGGGAACAGCTGGCATAGGGTTGCTACAGGCCATCGAAAACAAATCAGCAATTCTTAGTTTTGCGTTTAGGCAAGTATGGGAAAGCCCGATCTTGTTGGTAACACATTGGAAGGTAGATGAATCGGATGATGTTTCCTCGATGGATATAGACCTTCCAAATTTCGCGAAGCCGGAACACGTCACAATCCACGAAGAATTAATCCAAACGCTCGCAATGGATTTATCCTCATCATCGATCATTTATGAAGGTGAGGATTTCGTACTCAGAATGTACTTCAACGACCATGATCCTCCGCACTTTCACGTCATGGCGAACAATGACTCCTCAGAAACCATCGCCCGGTTCGGGATCAAAACCCTGGATCAGCTGGCCCAATCTGGCAGGCTCCGGCCTGCGTTACGAAGGAAAGTTTTTGATTGGGCAGAAGGTCGAAAAGACGCCTTGATGGGATGCTGGCAGGAGTGCAGAAAGCCTCGCCACCCACCGCGCCTTGACTAACCCATCTCGGAACCGCCGCGTTGTAATCTCAACAGGGGCATCTAGAGTTTAGTCATCGAAAACGCCGATTGCGACGGCGATCGATTCGCGAGCGCAGGTCGTCTGATTCCAGTCGCAATGCCGACTTCTAAGGACTTGAGTCTTGCGCTAGAGACTTATTGACATAATTCCTGCCGAAAAGCGGATGCCCAAAGGCGTGAAGGTGCTTTCGCCCTAAGCGTTCACGTCGTGGGAGGCTGTTCTGCATCCGCTGGAAATTTCTTCAGCGCCTCGATTAGAGCGTGCGCCGACGGCAAAGCCTCTTCGCTTGTCAGTCGTTCAAGTAACGCCAGAGATGCAGCACGCAAGTCGTTCCGCCTACAACCAAGAACCATCAACGCTTGAACGTGAGCAAAGCCTAGACGAAGGTCGAGCGAGCTTTCATCATCTATGCAAAGCGAGTCAAGCCGTTGTGCCGCAGCGGTGCATTCACCGGTTCTAATTTCGCATTCCGCCGCGAGGAGTTGGGCCACCGTACTCCCGTCAGACAGCAGTGGTGTTAACACATCCAAAGCCAATTCCGGTTTGCTCTGGTCCATGAGATAGGCAGCACTCGAAAGCAGATTTTCTCCGGACTTCTCGTTCTTCATGAAAGCAACCAACTGTTCAAGATCATCGTCCGCGCCTGTAGTTTGCCATCGAAGCGTTCTCGCCACTCGAAGAAAATCCACGTCTTCACAATTCGCTATGACGTTATCGATGGCCTGTAATGCTCTTTCGGGCTGTTGATCCTTGGTTGCTTCATCTGCTAAGACGAGTAGGATCGATTGCTTTTCTTCGTCGCTGAGAGCAAATGACACTGCTCGTTCTAGCAGAGCAATTCGAGAAGTTGAGTCGTGATCGTCATGGGTAGCTGACAGAACGAGAGCACGTGAATCCGTCATCTCAGACGGTTTGCCGAGTCTCGCGAGTTCGACTAGTCCCTCTTCTTCACGTCCGTTAGAGAGTAACCATTCAGCGGACAGAGCCACGAGACGCCGAGCAATTTCAGGAATGCCCACGACATCCTGCAAGTGCCGATACGTATTCGATACGGAATCGACATTGTCTGACTTCTGCACACATCTTTCGAGCTTGGCTACGGCTTCCTGAATAGCAAGGCAATCCGTTGGAAGTATCTTCTTGGCGAACTCTGGGTTTGCCGAGTTCAGTGACAGAACAGTGTGCCGCCGAACCCATGAAATGTAGCGAGTGATGGTGGCTCGTGCATGCCTTTCAGCTAAATCGGGGCGACCTTCCTTCAGGAGTTGGTCGGGGTTCTGGAGTGGCCCGTCAGAGCCTTGCAACACGGTGTAGCAGCAGTTAGCGTAGCTCTGATGGCTTCCGCAAATGCACGGTTCGCCGTATTCAGGAAGCCACCCGGGACCGCGCGGCATGGCAGCCCGTCGTTGTTCTGCCCACACTCTGTAGATTGGGTAGAGGTAGGTTGGGCGCTCCGTCTCACCCTCGACTGTGTCGGAAAGGCGAATCCCTCCGAATGGTCCTCGTTCGAACATTGTGCGCGCATTCTTGCTAAGCCCATCCCTGGTCTCGAGCCGAACTATGATCGCTTCCTTGGCCTGCATCTCGGCTTGAGTCCGTCGATTCGGGGAGCTATGCAGACGGTCGAGTTCTGTGAACGTTACATCGCGATTGACTATCCAAGTTTCGCCCACTTCCACCAGTGCATCACAACCTTCCTCGCGGACCACTTGCGCAATTAGGTGCATGAGAAGGTACTTCTCTACGCGATTCTTCGCAGCGATGAGGTGGCTTCTCCATGTGCCGTTGGCATCACGAAGCATCATGATGCGGGCAAGCTCCTTGTCTTTGCGAAGCACTTTCTTTGAAGACCACACCATGTGATCGAAGATATTCGACGGGTCTTCGGAATCGAACTGTCTTAGGCGCTCGTCGAGCTTTATCTGATAGCGCGCCTCCACATCGGCGGGTCTAACCGAGAGCGACCGCGCATCTCGTTCTCCGAGAGCGAGGGGCTCAAACTTGTTGAGCGTGAAGTATTCCGTTCTGGCTGCCTGTGCTCGCATCATGCAAGGAAGCAGATGGCTGTTCAATCTATGAGACGGAAAATCAGCCTCTCCAGTGGTTCCATCAGCGTTGATGCAATGGAGGTCTCCCAAGTGCAGGTGTGCGTCTTGAACAATGTTCGCTAGTAGTCCATACAGACTACCAAGTACCCCTAGGATTTCGGCACCCTTGAGTTCGGCGGTGCTCCAGCACCTCTCAAGGGCGATAACAGCATCACCTTGGTTGCGTGCTTCCATCGAGCCTCGGATGGATGCGATGATCTGCTGAAAATCCCTTCTTTCCAGAACAGCAAGGATTGATAGATCAGCCTGAGTATCGGTTAACAGGGAGGCCACTTCAAGTTCGTCGTATGTCAGGAACTTGACGTTGAAATGACTCGATGCAGCAAGCGTCCCCTGTTTCACGACGGCGTTTCGAGTATCAACCAGCCAGCGGCCATGCTTATGTTCTTTGAGGCTCTCTTGCCATGGCAGATACCAAGCATCGAAGTTCGGGAAGTTGCCCTTCTCGCTCTGAAGGATAAACGTGACGTTTCGTAGTTCCTGAATGAGGCCGTTCAAGTTCGTGAGAAACACGTCCACATCTCTGTAGTTCGCTGCCGCTTGATGCCAAAGGATGTGAGCTTGCCGGAGCCGCTGGTGGGTCTCTGGGATTGGACAGTTCTTTGAAGAGAAAGACATTGGGTGCTCCGCGTCGTCGTATGCTAAGATACGCGACTCCATCGCGATGATGTTGAGGACGCATCGCAGGTGATAAAAAGTGTGTGCGCATAGGGTATAACTAGTCGGTCGCCTTCGACACCCTGGTTAGTAAGGCACGCGCGTATCCGGAGTGTACGTGACCGTGCAATGAGAAGCTCCTCGTGAGATAGATCCTGATAAACGTAGTGTTGTCGGATCTCCAACTTCCGTATGATCGCCCACTCCGTAGTCGCAATCATGGGTTCAACATTCGCCATCGTAGTCCTTAGGTCTCCTATAGACCCTAAGCTGGCTTCTTTACGGTTCAGGGATCAGAGCCTATGACGATTTCAGGTTGTGCCAGGCCATCTCCTGCGGCGGGTAGAGCTACTACAATCGGCGCTTTTCAAGCTTCAATCGAGACCGCTTCAACTCGTCGGCGATGAGTGTTTCGTCGGGAAGAATCGTTTGGTACTCGGCTGCGAGGACTTTATTCGAGAGATTGTCGAGAGCATAGTGGGCTTCGGCGATCCCCTTCTCAGCACAAAGAATCAGGCCCACCGGCGGATTTTCGCCGGCCTTCATCCAATGTTCGCGGGCGTAGTTCAGGTACAGATGCATCTGACCTGCGTCGGCATAGCTGAATTTGCCAGCCTTGAGATCAATGATGACAAGGCATTTCAAACGGCGGTGGAAGAAGAGGAGATCGATTCGGAACCATGAGTCGTCGATACGCAACCGGCGCTGACGGCCAAGGAAGGCGAAGTCGTCTCCCAGTTCCAAAAGGAAGTCGGTCAAGTGGTGAATGAGCGCGTCTTCCAGCTCGGATTCGGAGTATTCGTCCTTGAGGTCGAGAAATTCGAGAACGAACGGGTCTTTGATCGCTTCTTCCGGCGTGACGGCATCACCCCGTGTTGCGATCTCAGCCTTCTTCAGCATGGCAGCTTTGTTTCGGGAGAGGGCGATCCGTTCGTAGAACTGGCTTTGGATCTGGCGATCGAGCTGCCGGACCGACCATCCTGAACGTACCGCCTCCGCCTCATAGAATGACCGTGCCTCACCGCTTTTCACGGAAAGCAGACGGACGTAAGCCGACCACGGCAGGGAGAACTTCGCGGCCAAGGCGGGCAGAGCGGGAGATTTTTCAGACAGTGTCTGAAAAATCTGGGTCTGCGGCCAAGCCAGGTAGAACTTCTTCATCTGACTCAGGTTGACGACTCCGAAACCACGGCCGAAACGGTGCGTCAGGTCCTGGGCAAGTTGCCGGATAAGCTCTTCACCGTAGTTGGCCCGCTTCTTCCCCTTCTGCTCAAACTCAACGATCCTTCGTCCAACCTCCCAGTAGCTCGCCGTCATGAGCGCGTTGACACTCCGCACGGACGCTGACCGGGCAGCATCGAGCAACTCAACGATCTCCGCATGGACGTGGCTGTATCCGGCTGAGGTCGTCAGTGCCTTCTTTACCGAAACTATTTTCTTCTTCATAGAAAGTCCTGGCCAATGCATACACGGGGGCGGTAATCGTCCCGTCTCCATCATAGTGTCAGACGCAAGCCTCTGTCGGAGGTTCTGTCGTACTGTACCTCATGCGAGAAACGCCGCGAGGCGAGAAGATTGCCGCATAGGCCGTGAGCCCTAAGAACGGGTCTACAGACTCAGCCCCTGGTCGTTGACATGGCTGGCCTTGGTCAAGGATTGAGCCAGAGCAGTGTCGCTGACTTTGTGCCCCTGAAGGTGTCCCGCATTCTCCAGTGCTTGTTCTCGGGCGAGCGGCTGGGCCTGACGGTCGTAGAACTGGCCCTTCGGGTCGATATGCAGCCAACCGCTGGTTTGATTGTGCTGATAGCTCTGGATGTCGCCGGTCTCTCGCTTCCACTCGTAACCAGCGGCCTCGCTGGAAAGCGCGGCCTGGATGGGCGCATAGTGGCGTAGATCAATCTGCGTGCGGGTCTGCACCTTGTCGTCCGTGAGGTCGTGAGTCTCTCGCCGAGATTGCTTCCGCTGCTCTTCCGGGTTGTGTTCGTGTGCATTCGTCATGGTGCGCTCCTTGGGTTGCGACTGAGGGGTGTGAGCTTCGCTGGGAGGCTGCCAGACTGCGACAGCGGAGGCTTTGCTGATGTCCGTGCTGAGACGTTCGGCAAGGGTGGAAGCGTCGTTGGTGTAGATTCGGGCGTCCTGAGACGCACGCGAAACGGAAACATAGGCGAAGCGCGTGTTGATGAGTTCCGGGTGCGCCGTGGTGTCCATGTTGATGAGCACACGATCCGTGGTCAGTCCCTGAGAGCTGTGCGACGTAACGGCGTAGCCATGATCGAAGTGCCGCATCTGTGACGGATCGAACGTCACGGTTCGGCTCCCATCGGCGTCCATCCGAACGCTCATACTGCTGCCGCCAATGCGTTCGATGGTTCCTAAATCCCGATTCTTCACGTCCATATCCGGCTTGCTGACCGTGAACTGAACACGGTCGCCTTCCGAGAACGAGCGGCTGATCTCGCGGTAGGCCGCGATGCCGTGAAGTCGTTCGGGGTTATAGGTCACTTGATGTCCGTCGTTGCGCTCAACGGTGAGACGGTTCTCCTTGGAATCTGTCGAGACGACGGTGGCATAGGTGCCACGCTCCAGCCCAAGTTCCTTACTGCCTCGGGTGTAGAAGAGAACGTCGCCGGGTTGATAGAGAGCCGCCCACTTGCGGTCGGCGCTGGTCAGCTCCGACCGCTGCGTAAGTACGGTCATCGGGTGGTTCTCTTTCGAGAGAACTCCGCTGTTCTGCAACTCGGCTCGGACGGCATCATTGATGTCGCGGCGGCTGGCATTATCGGGCGAAACGATAAGGGTGCTTTCTGGGCGGGCCACGTAGTCTTTGGCGATAGCCTCGATACGCTGTTGGCGGTCTGGGATTGTTGTAATGCGTCCCTGCTGTTCGAGCAATTGAACGCCCGCTGTCGTCTCATTGCGCGACAGATGCTCAACGGCACGTAGGAGTTCGGGGTCGCGTTGCCGCACAATCTGGTCAAGCTGTGCCGTCCGCATTCCGGCCTGCTGCATCTGCTCGAAGGGTTTTCCGGCGTCTACTCCCTGGTGCTGCCGCGTATCTCCGATCAGCAATACCCTGTCCTGCGGACCGATCTTTTCAAGGAACGATTGCATCTGGCGCGTGCTGGCGAGACTGGACTCGTCGAGCATGTACAGGTGCCGCGCGTGCGGGTCTCCCGCGCTGCGCTCCACGCCTCCACGCGCCAGAAATCCTTGCAAGGTGTCGGCAGGAATACCCGCATCGCGGAGCTGGCCGGCGGCCCGACTCGTGGGAGCGAAGCCCTCCACTGCATATCCATTCTTCTCCGCGCCCTCGCGGATGCTCGAAAGAACGGAGGTCTTGCCGCTACCGGCCACGCCCTGCAGTCCATGAACCCGATCCTTCGAGATCAATACTTCTTCAATGGCTCTCTGCTGTGCCGGATTGAGGAAGTCGCGGGTACGCGTGTGCGCTGTCGCATCCTCCTGCCGCATCATCGGCTCGGTCGTATGTCGCCCTTGCTGCATGTGCTTGATGGTGGCAAGCTCCTCGGCAATCGCCTCGCGAGTCGTAAACTGACGCCCGGTATCATGCTTCTGGCCTGACACGGATTGGAACTCGCCAGAGGCCAATCTCTGGTCGAAGTGTTCGCGGACCTGGCTGTACCTCAGGTCGCCCATGCCACGTCGCAGAGCATCGCGCATGAGGTCGCGTTCATCGGTGACGGCCTCACGCTCGAAGTTGCGACTCTTGGCAAAGGTGACGGCCTCCTGAACCCGCTCCGGTGCGGTCGAAATGGGCTTTTGCTCCATTGTGTTCGCCCGATCTCGTGCTTCTCGCACAACCCTGTCGGCCTGATTGCCGAACTCGGAGGCAACTTGCCGGTGAGCCGCCAGCACCTCGGAAGGCGTATGAATCTCCTTCTTGTCGCGGGTGGTGTGGGCGGCGATCTGCGCGGCCTCCGGCCCGGTGAAGCCGCTCTTTTCGAGGTACTCTCGAATCTGTTGGCTGCGGGGACTGGAGGCGTCAAGATACTCCTGGGTATAGCCCTTGATCTCGGGTGCGCCGCTTCTGCCGGGAGTGATCTCGTAGCCCAACTGAGCGAGCCGATACATCAACTCCGATTGGTAGACAGCGGTAGCGAACTGCTGACTGTCGAAGTAACTCTGCGGCTGAATGGCCCGAGTGGAGCCATCCGCGCGTTCGGTCATATTGAAGATGACGGCGTGGGTATGGAGCTGCGGCGCGGCGTAGCCATCGACCGGACGGGCGGTGTCGTGCTCAAACTTTGCTACGATGAATTGGCCAGTCGTCTCGGCGGCCCGGTTTCCTCCGAGGCGAGCCTGGGTGTAGCGCTCCAACTCGGTGAGGGCGGTCGTTACGGCTTGCCGGTGCGCCTCACGCACCCGGTCGTCGCCACCGACGAGCGCGGTGAGCGAGACCGACTTTGGGGCTGAAAATGTGGCATCCCAACCTGCCCGGTGCTCGACAGGTTTGACCGTGGTTCCCTCTGCCGTCGCGTACTCCTGGCCGTTGCGATGCCGGACCAACTGGTCTCCGGTGAGCGGGTTCTGTCCCTCACTGAGGCGGGCAAAATGTTGCGCGTCGATACCCCCGGCAAGGCCATACCGCTCGGCCATCCGACCCTGCCATTCCCCGAGAATGGTGTCGCCTCGCTTCCAATAGTTCTGCTCGGCGGACATGAACTCTTTAGCGTGATACGTCTGCGCCTGGCTGGAACTGAGCGGTTTGGAGATGGTCAGCATAGGCAATTTCAGTCACGGATCGAATGATCTGTAGCGATGGGCACATCCCCTTCCCTACTGTCGGAATCGGATGTACTCACTGCAATCTCTTTTTGCGTTGGTTCCTCCGGTTCCTGTAGGGCTTCCACGTCCGCAGTGGCAAGCGGGCGGGCGGGCCGGGCCGGAGCATCGGGTGCAGCCGCCTCCAGGTCGACCGCAGGCTCGACGACCGGCGGCAACTTGGAGACGAGCGTCTTCGGGTCGAAGGGCAACTCATCCTCTTCCACTTTACGCGGCACAAATCCCGGCGTGGTCTGCGCCACGTCCATGTACTCGAAGTGGAAACGAGCGACGTTGTTGCCGAGCTTCAGGAACGCATGGCGGTTCTCAAGGCCGGAGATTTCAGAGTCCATGACCAAGGGTTCGATCTGACGGTCTACGGCGAAGTTCCTGCCCGAGCGGGAGCCATCGAAGTGCGTCTCCTTCATGCGTTCGATTTCAACTTTGCCGATGGCGTTTGACACCCATTCGGCTGCTTTCGGCTCCGTGGTCTTCAGGAATATCTTGGTGGCGGGCTGCGACAGCATGACCTCGGCGAGGTGGCCGTAGATCACTTCCAACTGCGCTTTTCCCTGAAATCCGAGAACGAGAGGGTTCCTGGATTTCCGATTCTCGGTGATGGCGGTATGAAGTTGAGGAAGCCGCTGCAAGCTGGCGAGTTCGTCCAGAACGAACCAAACGGGAGTCTGATTTTCCTGCGGCGCGGTCAACAAACGCATGACGAGCAGGTCGATCCATAAGCTGTGCAAAGGCCTCAACGCCTCGCGTTCCGTGGCACTGGATGTAATGAAGATCCAACCCTTCCGCTCGACCGCCCATTCGGTCGCGCTCCACGTTTTGTTCTTGGCCTGTTCCTTGGTCGGGAGCATCCGCAAGCTGTCCGCAACCAACCCGAGTGAGGCCAGAACGCCGTTCCGCTGCTGCTGTGCTCCCTTGGCAATCATGGCCTCCATCTCTGTCCCGCGCACTCGCTGGTCGATCTCGGCGGGGTTGGAAAGCCATTCCACAAGCTGCTGCGGATTCGGGCCCTTCGTCAAAAGATGAGCAAATATCTTCTGTGGGGTCTCGGTAAAGAACTCCCCCTTCTTGTCGCTGGTCGGCTGGTACAGCGAAGCCGCGATGGCCTTGGCTTCCGCTCTGCGACGGAGTTCTTCGGATGGTCCCCAGTAGGGGCACCGTTCGTCCAACGGATTGAGAACCAGGTCGCCCCGCTTCTCGTCGTAGAACCTCTGAATGAATTCGCAGGCCGGGTCATAGACGATGGCGGAGTGCCGCCGACTCTGTATCTGCCGAAGGACCTGCATAATGAGGGTTGTTTTGCCCGCGCCGGTGTCGCCCATGAGTTCGATATGCTGCGCCTCGGCTTCTAGTGGGATACGCATCATCTCCTTGGCTTCGGTCGTCGCGAACCCGATACCATCGCCGTTCACGGTCTTATTGAATGCTCTCGGCGTAAGCAGCACGGGGCCTTTGAGCCGCCGTCCGTACTTGAGTTCCTTGCGGCGGCGGATGTCTTTGCGGATGGCACGGGGTAGTTGTAGGAGCAGGAACAGGAGGCCGAATTGAAGTGGGCGAGCGTAGATGTCGCGAAGACGATTGCCCGCAAAGATGTCGCTGCGGAGATAGGCATTCAGCGGCGCATCGAGCAAGGTTTGTTCAGGGCCAAGGAACAGGCGGCGAAGCCCGTGAGCCTCCACTTGACTCGATATGGCGAGCGGGATGTACTTCCCCTTGGGAGCGGCCGTAGAGCCGTCTTGCACGTCCGCCTCGGTCGCAAGTCGAGCGATCTTGCTGCCGTCCCCTACATAGAGAAGCTGGTACTTGTCCTGCTTGTTGAAGGCTGCACCAGCCGCACTCCTGAGATACATCGGCGTATAGAACCGCTGCAGGGGATACTGGCCGTAACTGAATCTCAGGTAGACGAAGATCCCAGCGAGAATGAGCGAAAAGAAGATCGCGCCATAGCTATATATGGGCGAGTGCGGTGGGAAGAGGATGGTCTCGTTGCGGCCCCATTTTGGTGTGTTCATCCTGCACGCTCCAGGTCTTGCATCGCGGCTTCGGCGACGCCATGTTTCCGTTTCTTGATTTCGGCAATCATGTTGTCGAAGGCTTCGGGTGTGAGCTTTTGGCCCGTGGCAAGCGGGCGAAAGAGGTTGGTGAGCATGAGGCGGATGCCCATGATCTCCGTTAGCTCCGTGCTCGCAATCGAGGTGCTAGCATCGTTCGCGAGTTCATTGCGGATGAGCTGGCGGATGAGTTCGCCACGCTGCACCCCGCGACTCTTTGCAAGGTCATCGAGGTTCCGAGTCTCCTTGCGCGTCAGCCGAGTCGAAACGCTGATCTCCCGGAACACCTCACGCCTCTGCGCCGCCTCTGCGATTTCGTCATCCTTGAGTAGCGACATTCCGGCCTCCAAATCGCGTATTCGCATGAATACGGCTGTCTTCATGCGGATTCATCGCGCCGCTAAGTGTCTGGTTCCATTGCTTCGGCTTCACGAATCCGTGTGGCACCGCTGCACGACCCTCGGAGGGGTGGAGTGTCAATATGCTTCCGGTGCGTAGCACCGTTCCCACCTCGCCGAGAGTGTTGAGGGTAGCCACTACTTCACACCCTGAGTTGTCCCTGGAGTTGAGGGTGGAGTTGAGGGCGGAGTTGAAGACGCAGTTATAGGGAGAGTTCCCGAGGGAGTTGGACGACGGCCCCGCTTGGCTCTCTCGGCGGCTCCCATCGGCCTACGAATGCGGAGCGGATATTCAGGCGTATCACTCTCCGCCGTTTGAGCGAAGGTGACGAAGTCCTTGTCTTTGGTGAATACATACTCCAGCGCCTTCGAGACCACCTCGTCCGACGGCGCGTTGATGAAGAGTGCGTACTGGTCGATACGGCGGGCGATGGACTCGTCGAGAGCGATGGTGGCTGTGACTTTGTTGACGGTCTGGACTTCGAGTAGTGGCATGGGTCTTCTCCTTTAGTGATGAATGGGTGCGGATGAACTTGGGGGCCTGTCGAACTGCGCCCACTCCGCGGGGAGCGCAAGCTGGTCAGGGTTGGCAGTATCGGAGCGATTGAACTTCGTGGTGAACTCGAAGACCTTGGCGGCTCGGTTGTAGCCGAGGACTTCGACAACTTCGCAGACCTTGCGGCCATTGGCGTAACGCTGCACCTGGACAACGTACTGAACAGAGTCCGCGATCTCGGCGGCGATGTCGTCGCGGTTGGCTTGCTGATGCGAACGCATCGCTAGCTCGCCAAAGCGACGCAGTGCTTTCACTGCGGAGCTGGCATGAATCGTCGCCATCGAACCGGCATGGCCGGTGTTGAACGAGTCGAGTAGCGTGCGAGCTTCATCACCGCGAACCTCGCCCAGAATGATCCGGTCGGGACGCCACCGAAGAGCGGCCCTGAGCAGGTCATTGAAGCTGACCTGGCCGGCATGTCCGTCCGTCTGGCACTCAGCCGGGAGCAGGTTCGGCTTCGCGATACGCAACTCGGAGGTGTCTTCGATGACCACGATGCGCTCCGACTCGGGGATGAAATCCGTGAGGGCGTTGAGCAAAGTTGTCTTGCCACTACCCGTTCCGCCGCTGATGAGGACGGTCTTACCGGACTCGATCAAGCCGCGCAGGAACTCCCCGAGTGGCGCATCCAAGGCACCTTCCTGGATGAGAAGTGGGAGGGTGTAGCGCACCCGTGCGAACTTCCGAATCGTCACAGACGGATGAGGCCGAACGACAGGCGGGATGACGGCGGCAAGACGGCTCCCGTCCGGCAGTTGTGCATTCAGGAGCGGCTTGTCAGCTCCAAGCTTGCGACCGAGCTTGTTGGCGATCACATCAAGGCCAGTCAACAGCTGCCGGATCTCAAACTTCACTTCGGGCGCGGGGTGCAGTTTGCCTTGACGTTCGTACCACCACACACCGTCAGGATTACCCATAATCTCGCTGACGCTGTCGTCCAAGAGCAGCGTCTCGATGGGGCGAAGGAACGGAAGTATCAACTCGAAGCTCATAGCGTCCTCAGAGAAGTAGGCAGCCCAGAGATACCGGGCTGCCCGCTGGTGTAAGAGAAAGCGGCCTATGCGGCCGCACCCTCGGTTGCGAACTCCTCGTGCTCCTCGTACTCCGCCTCTTCGGCGGTGGCCTGTTCGGCGCGGTCCAGCTTGAGAATCGAGGCGACCTTGATCTCCCAGACCCGCTGCTTGCTGTCCGTCTTCTTGCTGTCGTACTCCCGGCTCCGCAACTCGCCTTCGACCTGGATATGTGCGCCTTTGGTGAGGGTCTTGGCGAACTCCGAGAGCTTGCCGAAGACGATGCAACGGTGCCACTCAGTGCGCGAGATGTACTTGCCATCCTTCTTGTAGGAGGACTTGGTTGCCAGCGAGAGGGTTGTGAAGCTGCGATTGTTGTTGGCGCGAACTTCTGCGTCGTTGCCGAGGAAGCCGATGAGGGTTACTTTGTTCTGGTACATGGTTGTGTCTCCGTTGGTTGAATTTCCCGAACTTGCTCGGGTCACTACATAGCGAAGTGGGCCCGGCTCCCAAGTGCCGAAGCTCTGCATTTACGGAGGGTCCGGCACGGAAACCGTAACCCGTAGGGCGGCGCAGCCGAAGCAGAAGAGCGAGCTGCCGCAGGGCGCCGGAGAGGCCCCGAAGCAGTGACCGTGCAAAAGGCGGGATACCAGACGGCAGACACATGCGGGAACAACGTTCTCATCCGTAGTCTGGCTGCGGAAGTTTGCCGTAAAGGCAGCGCCCTTCGACCGACCAAGAACTCTGTGGAAGGGTTGCCTCTCGCCACTGTCGTTGCGTGGCTTCAGGCCTCGGTTCGCAACCGACGCCCCGCACAGAGACAGGTGGGGTAAGGCAGCCGGATTGGCAGCAAGTTGGGACATCGCAAAGCCTCGTGGGTTGGGTGAGTCTGTTCTCTAGCTGAACGCCTGGTCAACGCGGAAGCGGATGATGGTCAAACCGAGGGGATCAACCGTGGTCTTCTCGTTCAACACCTGAGGGTTGAAGACGTAGGTGACAGTGGCAGTCCAACGCTCTCTCCGAAGGACGGTCTGGTCGGCTGGATTGGTGAACACTTTCTCGAACTCGATACGCGCCGAGTAGGGCGATTGGCGGAGGTCGTCAAGGATGACGTTCTTCACCTCCACATCCACATAGGGCAGCGTCGAATCCTTGAGGTAGAGAGAGATGATGTTCGATCTGCGCTCCTCGTCCACCACCGCTCGCTGAACGTCGCCATTGAAGAAGTAGAGCGCCTGCGTCTGGTCGCGTTCAATGGTGTACCGGTTGCGACCGAAGTACAGGTTGGCCCAGCGGGTGAGGTAATACTTGTTCTCCGCTTCCTGGGGCCGGTAGTCGAAGTTGCGGTAGTCGATCGCTTCGGCGTGGCCAACATCATTGATGCGGATGATGAAGGGCTTTATCTCGGCGAGTGCATTTTGGCTTTTGAAGATGAGTACCCCGAGCAGCGCGCAGAGCGCGGCGAGGCAGAGCACCGCAAGTTTCAGGTAGGTGTTGGTGACGAGTGGATCTCCATACTGCTCCAGGTAGCGTTGGGCAGCGCGGGTGATCTCGGGAGCGGCTTCGGTCTGTGTCGTGTCGGTCATGGTCATGCTCCTTATCCGATTGCCATGATGGCGGCTGTCATCATGCCCACACCGCCGTCATGTCCGCTGCTCGAACCTGAGAAGATGGAGGCGGTGATCGCAGGGATTTTGAGCAGGATGAAGACGTTGACGATGATGAGAAGCAAGAGCAGCGGGAAGTTCTCAACCATCGTGACGGGGTCGGTCGCGTTGATGAAGTTGGTGTAGTAGGCGATGAGGATGTGGCTCAACACACTCAGACACGCCGCCGCGACGACTTTGTAGAAGCTGAAAGCGATGTAGGCCTTCACCCATCCCCAGAAGAGGAAGTCCAGTTTGTCGAGAACGAGGAACGGGATGAACACCGGGCCGAGTAGCCCAACGATCGTGCTGGCAACCGCACCGTAGCCGATGATGGCGGCGATGAGTGCCGTGAGTAGTGCCAGCAAGACCTGCGTGATGCCGTAGACAAACACAAGGTACGGTTGCGCGAAACTTGCCACCATGCCGGGACCGGCGTTCTGTTGCGCCAAAGACAACTCTCTCATCATCTGGTCGGTACTGTCGGTCCCGATCAGTTGCACAAGGTTCTGCGCTCCGCCGTTGATGAAGCCTTTGATCGAATATCCCATACCCGGAATTGCCGAGTCGTAATACTTCACCATCGTGTAGGCGAAGGTGATGAGGAGAAAGAAACTGAGGAATCGCGCCATGCTGAATCCTGCCCCGCCGTGTGCCGAAGCAAGCGATTCCTGAACACCAAACCAGACCAGCATGATCGTGGCAAGGGCGATGCACATACGCAGGCCCAATGCGGTGATGGAGGGTGCGGCTGTCGCAGAGAGAGAGTCGCACCCTTGAGTGATGAAGTTCAGTAGTCCCATACGGCAACCCCCGCCTGATGGATGACACGGTTAGTACGTCAATGCGGACGACGCGCCGGCGTAAGCCGGAGCCACGGAAGTCTGGAAGTTGGACTGATAGCTGACTGCGTTCTGAAAGCTGGTCTTGAGGGCGTCCTGTTGCTGTTTGGCCGCCATCATCTGCTGCAGCGACTGCGTGCTGTTGATCTGGTTGGTCTCCTGCTGGGTGCGGAGCATGAGCAGGAGTGCTTGATTGATCCGCTGCAGCGTCGCCAGTTCGGTCTGCTGGGTCGGATCGGCGGAGTGACTGGCGCTCTCCAGATTGGAGATGTCGGTCGCCCGCTGCTGGGCGTTCGACCGGATCGTCCCAAGGGTCTGGAGCGTGCTCGCATTCACCGAGTCGTTCAGGTCGCTTGTCGCGCCCTGAGCGGCGATCTGCTGCTGGGACGGCGCGCTGAGGCTCCCATATCCGGGGAGTTGGGTGCCGGTGCGCGGCAGGGAGACTTGTTGAATCGCGACTGCCGCGCCGCTGCCGGTGTTGGCGGCGTTCGTCCACGCCTGGGTGTTGTTGTAAGTGTTGGCGGACGCTGTGAGCGATGCCTCCCACGAGTACGGTGAGAGAAACTGCTGGTACAACATCCCTGGAGCCGACATCATCTGGCGGCTGAAGTTGTACATCTGGATGGCGTTCTCCATGCTTTGCACGGTCGTTTCATAGATCTGTGCTCCCTGCACGATCTGCTGAAACGCATGGAACGATTGCGTTGGGTCGAAGACGATCCCCGAGCCAAATTGTGCCTTTGCAGGCGGCGCGAGGGACAGAGTGGCAAGTGCTGC
>Ga0207933_1001712_pt1 | contig 15760 bp, 13 predicted proteins | sample NGESurdeep092012_4_FD_184488 | JGI IMG/M metagenome (GOLD analysis project Ga0207933, IMG submission 184488) | Arctic peat soil microbial communities from Barrow, Alaska - NGEE Surface sample F53-3 deep-092012 (SPAdes) | ecosystem: Environmental > Terrestrial > Soil > Wetlands > Peat ... | reverse complement strand
GACGCCCGACGAGGTCTACTATCAATCACGCATCAACCAACGGGCTGCCTGAGTTCGGTGACAACAAAACCAACTGCTCAACTCTTAAGAAGACGGTCAGGCTGTCCAAGGGATGGGGTCCACTTCAGACATCATCAGTGAGATCTCGCAGGGACGTTATGGGTACGACTCACTCCGGAATGAATTTCATTTGTGGCTTGTCGCTCAAGAAGACCTTCGCCGCGAGAAGTCCGAAGCGCTAGCGGAAAGCCAACGCCGATTCGCCGAGCAATGGAAAGCCGTTTCGGACGCGGGGACGGAGGTAGGCGAAGCGATCTTCATTGATAACGACGCACAGTTGGCCGCTACCAGGAAACTGGCTAAAGCGATCATTGAATTACGCCGTCTCGAGGATGAGTCTGGCTTGGGCATCCATAGAGAGTGAAAGATCGACTATCGAGTCTTCGGCAGAAGTGGGAATTTGAACGGCCTGTGGTTGGACCACAAAAGCCAGATGCATATCGACGAAGCGAACAAAAGCGGAGACGGGGCCACGCTGAACCTCCAGAAGATGCGAGATTTAATGTGCTCGTACTCTCGAGGCGATATCCGATGGCTACCAATGCTGTCGGTCCCGAAGTCCTCGCCAGAAAGGATGTTCAAGGTGAGGAATGACTTACCCAGATCGAAACCTTCGCCTTCGTCGTCATCGCAGTGCGACGATGCGACGTCTCCCAGAACCGCGACCTGGAGGCTGACGCATCCGTGAAGGGATCAAAGTCGATGCCGTGCTCGGGACTGCTGTAATGAAAAATTACTAGTGTTACTCACTTTTGTAACAAAAAAAGAGCCTTTAATCAGGAATGTTACCTGAATTACCCGAATTACACAAATACAGAGACACCCTTATAGGGAGTAAGAAAAACTAAGGCCCTATACGAGGGAAGGTCAGTGAATGTCTATGCGCCTATATATATATATATAAATAAGGTAATAAGGTAATTATTTATATATAGAGGCCCTTTCCCTTGTGCCCCTTGGACTTTCGGGATTACAAAACCAGTTACAAATCGTTACCTTTTGGTAATTTGTCAATGCATGAGTACGGATAAGCGCGATATCACTCATATCAACCGATTCGCGTCGATGTCCCGTTCCGTGACGCCATGATTAACCCAGTTATGCGAAGGACGCATTCGACTACTTCATAGAAGAATTGAATTTCTGATTACCGATTCGACCATATGTCCGTGTCGTGCAAGATTTAAAGAGGGCAATCACGAAAAATGGATGACGAGAGTTAGCGGCCCGACGTTTCGGCGATTTAGCGACCGACGCGCGTTGATTGTGACCTGTGAAATCGCGGTTCGGACAAAACTTCGATTTTCGGCCCTGCCCAAGAGGCCTTGCCACTGGTTGCGGGGGAAATAGGCCCGCTCCAGCTCGCCTGACGGGCGACTAGCGCATGATTCTAGAACGTCAATTTAAGGCTCAAAATTGTTGGCGTTGCGATCTCTAGTAGCGAGCGAGCACCCGGGCATCGCTGACTCGCCGAACTCTACGACGCAGCTCCAGCATCGTCGTCCCGAAGCCTCCGGTAGAGGCGAGTCGCGTACAGATCCATGAGCGCATCTCGGAAATCGTCGTCACTCAGCACGCGACGATAGATGTCCTCGTTCTCATCCATCCTCGTAACCACCGTATTGAGAAACCGCTTGTCGAAGACGAGTCGGAAGTTGTCGAACTGATTGTTTCGCGCCTGTGCCGCAACCTCTGGGTCAGCAGCCCACGTCTCTTCAAACTGGTCGAAGAGAAGTTGATCTCTTTCGTTGAGGTTCATCCCAAAGCGTTCGTTGAGAACCTGAATGATGGTGGAGAGGTTCTCCTTTTCCGGTACGTACTGAGGTCCCTTGCCGGAGTAAATCGCTTTCACCTCGCCTTCACCTTCGGGGAGCGTCAATTCTCCTTGCGAGGTCTGCTCAATTCGTAAGTGGGTGAGCTTTACCTCGGACCCGACATCGATGCCTTCGAGGTCGCTTCGTGGCAGACGCGACTCGAGGGCTCGCGCGTAGACGTAGTCACGCTCAAGTGTCTGATCAGTAAAGCTGACGATCTGCGCTACGAAGCCGTAGATGGAGACGTAGCGGCCGACCAGCTCGCGGAACTCGTCCTGGTCTTCTCGGTCGAGTTCCTGGAAGCGAGTGAGTGCCGGATCGAGACTCGCGTAGACCTTGGCGTGGTTGTCGGCTCGCCGCCCGGCCAACAATTCTGTGACGGCGATCTCAATCTCGTCTTCGTGGATAACCGGCGAGTCCATGAGGGCGCGGTGCGTGTCCCACAACAGATTCGGGTCGGTGGGAATCGCTTCGGTGCGCTCGTACCAAGGAGCGAACGCTTTCTCGATGTCGAAAGTTTCGTTTCGAAAGTCAAGTACGAAGGTGTCGGTCTTACAGTCCATGGTGCGATTAAGCCGAGAGAGCGTCTGCACCGCGTTCAATCCGGAGAGTGCCTTATCGACGTACATGGTGTGCAACAAGGGCTGATCGAAACCGGTCTGGAACTTCTCTGCCACGATCAAGACCTGGTAGTCATCGCCAGCAAACTGATTAGCGGTTTCTCGGTCGCCGAAGCCATTCATCCCGGCTTCGGTGTAGACGATCGTGTCGTCGATGACCTTGCCGCTGAAGGCAACCAGCGTCCGGAGATCGAGATACTGGTGCTCGCGGATGTACTTGTCGATTGCCTGCTTGTAGCGCACGGCGTGAAGTCGCGACGAGGTAACGACCATGGCCTTGGCCCGGCCTTGGATTTTGTGGGCGGTGTGCTGACGGAAGTGCTCGACGATGATCTCAGCCTTCTGGGCCAGGTTGGTGGGGTGCAGCGAGACGAACCGGGCAATCGCAGCCTTGGCTCGCGTTTTGTCGTGGGCCGGGTCGTCCTCGATCTTCTTTTCTATTCGCCAGTAGGTCTGGTAGGTCGTGTAGTTGGAGAGCACGTCCAGGATGAACTTCTCGTCGATCGCTTGGCGCATTGAATAAAGGTGAAAGGGCACGTAACGCGGGCCGCCGGGAGTTTCGACCTTCTGGCCGAATAGTTCGAGTGTCTTGGCCTTGGGCGTAGCGGTGAAGGCAAAGAATGAAATGTTGTCTTGACGCCCGCGGCCGGCGAGCATCGCCACGAGACGGTCATCACTATCGCCTGCCGACGCTTCGTCGAACTGTTCATCTCGCTCCGCTTCGATGAGGGCCTTGTCCGCGTCTTGACCCTTTGTTAATGCAGCTTTGAGATCTTTCGCAGCCATGCCCGTCTGCGATGAGTGAGCTTCGTCGACGACGACTCCATATTTGCGTGCTTTAGCTTGACCGAGCTTGTCCAAAACGAAGGGGAACTTCTGAAGTGTGGTGATGATGATCTTGGATTGCTCGCCGGTGAGGGCCTTCGCGAGTTGATCAGCGTTCTGATCGATCTTCTCGACGACGCCCTTTGCGTGCTCAAACTGATAGATCGTCTCTTGGAGTTGTCGATCGAGCACGATCCGATCGGTAATCACGATTACCTTGTCGAAGACCTTGTGGTCGGACGCATCGTGCAGGTTCGCGAGGCGGTGGCTAATCCATGCGATGGTGTTGGACTTGCCCGAACCCGCTGAGTGCTGGACGAGATAACTTCTTCCTGCGCCCGCCGCCTTGGCGTCGGCTTCGAGTTTCCGTACCGCGTCGAGCTGATGGAATCGAGGAAATATAGTGACTCGGTTTCGCAGCTTCTCAGGCTTCGAGCCTTTCGCGGGCTCCTCGACGTGGACAAACCGAGCGAGGATGTCGAGCCAGGAGTCGCGCTGCCAAACGTTCTCCCAGAGATACTCCGTTCGGTGGCCCGTCGAAGATGGGGGATTGCCGGCCCGACCAGCTTGTCCCGCTCCGCCAGTTCCTTGATTGAACGGAAGGAACCGAGTCTTCGTACCTTCGAGCCTTGTCGTCATGGCCACGAGATCGGGGTCGACCACAAAGTGCACGACCGCGCGGCGCGCCAACGTCACGTTTGAAGGGTCACGGTCAACGCGGTACTGCTTCTTCGCGTCTTCGAATGTCTGGTTGGTCAATTGATTCTTGAGCTCAGCGGTGGCCGTCGGGATGCCATTGACGAGGAGAGCGAGATCAATGCTCTTCTTCGAATCGGTTTCGTAGACGAACTGACGCGTCACGGTCACGCGATTGGCTTGGTACAGAGTTTCAAGCGCTGGAGTGAGTCCGTGGGCCGGTTTGAAGTAGGCAAGTTGGATCGCCACGCCGTAGTCGGTGACGGCGTGTCGCAGCACGTCGACAGTACCGCGAGCGTCGATCTCGACGGCGAGGCGCTTTGCGAATCCTTTCTTCGCATCGTCAACTCGGCCTCCGTAACCGCGATCAATTAGTTGAGACCAAGCTTTGGGCTGCGTTGTCTCGATGAAGGAGAAGAGTTCGATGAAGTCGAGCCCGAGCGCGGCGTCGAAGTTGGCGGGGTGGGAGGCGAAATAACCGCCGTTCGTGAGAAGAGATTTCTCTATGGACTCCTCGAACGCTCGTTCAGTGGTTCCCACGAATGACCTCCGGAATTTCAAGCTGGCCAGTGACGACCGCAGTGATGAGCGCTTGGCGGTGCTCGTAGAGAAGTCCAATTTGACGTTTGAGAAGGCCAATCATCAAGCTCGATGATCGTGTCTTCGTAGCGACACTCCTTACAATTGATGCTTGTTGGTCGAGCGTTGGACATATCACCGGTACTTCGCGGAGCCTGTCTGTTCGAACTCCAATAACGGTCGACCCAGTACCCCGTGCCATAATCGAAGCGTTTCCAAGAGGACTTCGGAGGTAGAGGTACAAGTATTGAGGTAACACTAGGTCTCGTCGTACGCGTAAAAGCACTATTCGTTGAGCCAATGCAATATGCGTGTTTTCGATCAGCGCTACCTCTCCGAGAGGACCTTCTGTTGTCAAAATCAGATCATCTACCTTGGGGAAACCTCTTCGCATCCATGTCGCAAAATCCTCGTGTGGGATGTACTGCGGCGAACGGGCGTGTTGTACCTGCCCATCGGAAATACATCCAGCAGTTATTAGCGGAACTCCGTCATCAGACTTGACTGGTGTTGCTCCTCGATAATCGATGATCCTTTCTAGGACCTGACTAAGCCGTAAGGACGCCGACGGATCTTGAGCCCATGTCCCTATTAGATCCGAGGCGAGCGAGCGCCACGATTGATCAAGCAATTCAACCATCCGCTGCTTCTTGGCAATGAGCGCATCGATTCTCGCCGTCTCTGCATCGAGGAAGTCGGCGATAGCACGTTGGACGCCTATCGGAGGGAGCATCAGGCTCAATTGTTTGAGGTCGTCCCAAAGGATGTCGAATTGCGATGGCGGCATGAACTTCGACACGCGAGTCAATTCAGTTATATACGGACTCGAGTGAAGAAGGTAGTCGACGAATCGAGAGTCAACCCCTTTTCCTGGGCGGCAGACGAAGTAGGCGGGACTCACAACCCCCTCGTACCTACTTGCCCCGAAGCCTCCTTGCCAAGTGCGGAGTTTGTTAAAAACAATGTCGCCGGAGTTAACGAGCAAGTACTTTGACATGTCTTCACCAAGTTGGTTGTGATTGTCTTCTCGACTTGAACGGGGCACAACGCCGGCGTTAAGGAAAACGGAAAGTGGAGGAAGATCCTCGCGGTCGGATATCTTGCTTCGCCGTGTGACCCGTCCAAACGGATGAACTTCCCACCCTTCGGGGATTTCTACTGAATCAAGTACGCTCACTTCTCGGTCACCCGTTGCAGCAGTTTCTGAATCTCAACTTCAAGTTGCTTTACTTCCGCGTCAATATCCGCCAGCGGACGCGGCGGTACGTATTTGTAGAAGTGGCGCGTGAGAGGGACCTCGTAGCCGACCTTGGTCTTGTCGTAGTCCACCCATGCATCCGTCACGTACGGGAGCACCTCGGCCGTCACGTAGTCGTTGACCGCAGCACGATATTGAGGGGACTCAAGTCGCTCCGCGAGATCGACTTCCCAGGTGACCGATTCTGTGGGCAACGGCACGTTCTCGTTGTCGCGTAGGTCGGTGTCGGGTTGGGGATGTCCCTTCTTGTCGGTGACAAGTACTCCCTCGGGGTCGCTCTGCGCGGCAGCCTTAAGGACCTCTTTCACGAGTTCGTCTGAGAGATCGGGCCTCACTTGAAAAATCGCGTCGCGCATATCTTCGGAAGAATCCCAAGTACGTTCCAAAAGGAAATCAAAGGGTCCGGCCATGCCGAAGAAATCCTCGGCGTCGAGGCTGTCGACTGATGCACTAAATGCCTTCCAAGCTTTGGACTTCGCGATGCTTGAGGTGGCGACTCGATTAAGCACCCACTTCACCTTGAGCGGTCGTTCGACGGTAATGCGCATGAAGCCGAAGGCTTCATTCGCGAGGATCTTCACGCGTTCGCCTTCGGTGAAATCTGCAAAAAGATGGGTTATCTCGTCGATCTGCTCTTCGCTGATCTCATTTCGTTTGTTACCGAGAGATTTGCGCATCTTCGTGAACCGTTCGCGCGCATCGACGAGTTGGACTTTGCCGCGGCGCTCTTCGCTCTTCCGGTTAGTTACGATCCAAAAGTAGGTAGAGATACCTGTGTTGTAGAACAGTTGGTCGGGAAGTGCAACCACAGCTTCGAGCCAGTCGTTCTCGATAATCCAGCGGCGAATTTCGGACTCGCCCGAACCGGCGGCTCCAGTGAACAGAGGTGATCCGTTGAAGACAATAGCGATACGGCTACCTCCTTCTTCCACCGGTTTCATCTTCGCGATCATGCTTTGGAGGAATAGAAAAGATCCATCATTGATCCGCGGCAGCCCCGCACCGAAACGACCTTTGAAGCCAAGCTGTTCGTACTCTTTGCGGATTTCGGATTCGACCTTCTTCCATTCGACGCCGAAAGGAGGATTGGCGATGCAGTAATCGAACGTGCTCCCCGCGTGACCATCCTCGGAGAAACTGTTGCCGACAGCGATATGCGAGGCATCTTGGCCTTTCAGCATCATGTCCGAACGACATATGGCGTAAGTCTCCTCATTCAGCTCCTGGCCGAACACCTCGAGTTGCGCCTTTGGATTTAGTTGGCGTAAATAGTCTTCGGCAACCGAAAGCATGCCTCCCGTGCCGCATGCCGGATCGAACAGCGTTCGCACCGTTCCGCGCTTCGTAAGTACGTCGGCGTCCTCGGCGAAGAGGAGGTTCACCATGAGCCGGATGACCTCGCGCGGAGTGAAGTGCTCACCGGCGGTCTCGTTCGAAAGTTCGGAGAATCTTCGAATCAACTCTTCGTAGAGATAACCCATTTCCAGGTTGGAGACGGCACTCGGGTGCAGGTCAATCTCGGCGAATTTTCCGATGACTTGGTAGAGGAGGTTGGCCTTGTCGAGTCGAGCGATTTGGGTGTCGAAATCGAACTTTTCTAGAACGTCGCGAGCTCCTGACGAGAAACCTGCAATGTAGGCGCGCAGGTTGGCCGCTAACTGCGTGGGATCGTCCAGCAGACGCGGAATATCAAGGCGGTTCGTGTTGTAGAACTGCTCACCTGAGACGGCGCAGAGGATGGGCTCCAGATTCTCGTAATCACCTTTGAGCTTTTCGTAGCGCTCCAGCACCTTGGCCTTGTTCAATTCGAGGACGCAGTCGAGCCGACGAAGAACCGTGAGCGGCAAAATGACCTTGCCATATTCGGACTGTTTGTAGTCCCCGCGCAGGAGGTCTGCTACGGACCAGATGAAGGCCGCGTGATTCTTCACGGTCATGCTGTCGCTCATGATTTCCTTTGATAAGACCAACCGCCCGCGGCGTTTCGACTAAATCTACGACACGGACTTCAGCCGGGTCGGATTCCTTCGGAGTGGGACAATGTTGTTCGACTCGGATTACTCAGGACGGAAGCCGCGCCGCGCATCACTTCTCCAAAAAGGAAAGTCAACGGAATACCCAGGCCGGTTCAGAAAGCCATTCCACGTGGCCGCTCGTCATTTGGGAAACGGCTTCAACGGAGTGTGCTGACCCCTTGGCACAAGCAACAAGGGGCGACGGAAGTCAAACGACCGAGACGGGCGGATCTATCAATTGCTCACCAAGCGGTGCACCGTTTGACGAAGTCCAAATGAGAAGAAGCGAACCGTCCTGCTTTACAATCAGAGTCACCCATACGTCTCTTGAGTCGAATCCAATTCCGGTGTTGCTTCCAGTTACGCAGTAAGTACCAAGCAACGTCCCATTTTTTAGTTTGCGCTTCGACGAGTAGTTGCCCAGGGCAATAACTCCAACTGTTTGAGCGTCTCTCAAAACAAGACCACTCCCCGGACGCTTCTTTCTGACCCACCTCACAACTTTCAAAATTCTTTCGCCGAGGTTGATCGTTGCTCCGATGCCGCCAAATACCTTTGCGACGAGTACGACATCGACTCCCCAGTTTGAGGCGCCCTTTCCAACAGAGCCAATTGCAATTTCTGCACTCTCGCACTTTGCGATGTCACGCACTTCATCAGGGTCCAACTGAACTACCTCATGAAATCTTTCAAGTCCAAGGCGACTGTCTTTCAACTCTTCTTGGGTAAGAGAAAAATTAAGGTGGAGTTCTAGGTCGGACTTTTCTTGTTGATCGGTCACAACTCGGTCCTTTCTGAATGATCTGCTGAACATTGCAGATACTCGGGACACTTCAGAGACCCACAAACTGTCCCACAAACCGGTATTGGGGTAACTCAACTTCTAAAAACTCGAACGAGCGTCAAGTCTTCATCGATGGAGAGCTGATTGCATAAATCTACGAAGGACTCGTTGACTCGCGAAATCGTTTTGCCCCCAAGTTGCCGTTAGGTAACTCCGGAATACATAGGTTCACGTTTCGACAATCGCCGAGGATTTACCCTCCAAGAAGCCCGGCACGTTTCGCGTTGCTCACTGGTTACTTACATTGAACGTCATAGAGGATCCGTCACCATATTCTCGGGAGTTTGGAAAATCAACCCGAAGGATCGAATAGCGCGGCAACTGAATCTCTCGAGAAGCCCCCCAAGTAATAGTCGGTGTGCTGTGGATCTAGGAATCGGTATGCATGATGAAAGTCACGTAATTCTTCAGCGCCGTCAGGTTTGGAGACAATCTTCATACGTGATTGACGCCAAGGAACTCCTTGCTTTAAGCGATTTCGGGCATAGTCGGTTGCCACGTTGTAGGCCAGCTGCTTGATATAGGGATCGCCTGGCGGCAATGAACAGCCGACGATATTAAATCCACCGGTCATGTAGGCATAAAGTCCAAGCCCGTTCCAAAGAGGAATTAGTGCTGAACCAGCCAACGGTTTTGCTGTCGAAGGAGGAAAAAGTAGAACCGGACAAGTGTGCCAGTGCCTCGGGTCGGAATAACAAGTATCTAGAAGTTCTCCGGGCACTACGCCAATCGCGTTAAGCGGGTCGTCTTCAGGTCTCAATCCTTCGACTAGAGGATGAACTCCTTGCGGCGGGTGGGGAATTTTTCCCCACGGGTCACCGGACAAGTATGTCCAGTCGAGTGATCCGTGTAACTTGCTAACCACAAGCTCCTTGGGCTGGTTAGGATCACTTGTCAAATATGACTCGCCGATCTCAGAGTATCGATCTGGGAACCGTCTGTAGGCGAGGCCGACGGCATCCAAGCTGCGCTCGATTAACAAGTCGTAGTTGAGGGTCCAGATACGATCTGTTGTGTTCAGGCGACTTGCAAAATCAAGATACGCCTCAGGCATTTCAGTTGGCGTTGCGTCGTGAAGAATCTTTCCTATCGCCCATTGGAGCTGCAAGCGAGCTTCACTTCCGAGGTCCGAAAAGGTATCCGAGCCCTCCATGCGAAGGGTGTGCTGCCAATCTAACTAGGCGCCAAAGGTCTCGATGTCAACTCGTTCTCCAGGCTCGGTTGCGCTGAGAAACTCACGGTATTCATCCAACGCTGATTCGAGATGACAACGCCCGTTGTGTCGAAGAAATTGTTTCGCTACATTCTCGACGGCAGGTAGTAACTCGGAAGCAAGTGGCAGTCCCGCCAATTTCGAGAAACCTGCACCCAGCAAGAATGTTCTGCAAGTAGGCGATTCCTGGCCGTTGCCATCGTCCATCAGATGGGCATTGGCACCAATCATTTGGAGGTCTCTGTGCTGCTGTCTTGTCCCTCTACCGGAGCAGATTCCGCATCAAGTTTGAGGGTGTCAATCAGAACCTTTACGTCTTCCCTCACCTTCGTCAGTTCCGGCGACTCAATAAGCTCAATGATCCGTTCAACAGGCACGACGACCGTGATGCCCGAATTCAACGATTCGAACTTTCCGCCTGCGTTTTCATCTCCCACAAGTGGAAATCCGTGCACAATTCCGAGCAATCGGTTTGGGCCACCCACGGCGTGTGGAGGGTCGGCCATGATGGGCAGCGATTCGCGGTTTCCTTCGCGATTGCGTCTGAATTCAGGCATATGTAGAAACGCCGGGGAGCCGCTCAAACCGCCAATTGAACGAACTTCAATCAAAGTAGCCACGTCGTCACCCGTTTTGAGGCGCACCGGCTCATCCGTTAGTGCGGCGATGTTGCCTACGCGCACAATAGGAAGTATCCGAGTGCCCCCGGGGTGATAGGTGAGTAGCCCAGTGATAAAGACCTCTTCGCCGGGACCAAAGAACTTCTCGTCCATGAATTCACGCGTGGCACTTGACCGGATGGGCCAATGCAAATAGTCGAAAATGATTTCGTCGGGTTTAAGTTGAAGCAGTGCTGCATCGGCAACTGGATGCGTGAACCAATCGTCGGGATTGGTCTCGATTGTGTCAGAGCCCCCAGCCAGTGTGTTCAGACGAAGTGTTATCGATTCAAATGGTCCTTCGGTGCCAATGTCCAACGGGACAATGCAGTGACGAGCAGTTACGACATAGACAGCGTGCCAATCACCGAGGCCAATAAGTTCGCTGACGAAAAAGGCCGTCCCTCCGTATTTTTTTCCTCCGCGTCGCATTTCCAAGAAGCAGGCGCATTTACGAATTTCCTCGCGTACTTGCATCAGGTTGACACCCTCACAGAAAATCCGGCGCGCAATCCGATGCCATCGACTGCCACACTTTGATCATGACAAGAGCCCTCGCTTCCATCGTGCAACGCTACGGCGGGATTATCGATTAAAGATTTGCAGCGGAAGGTCCACACCGTTGTGAACTTATCGCTGTACTTATCGGGCTGCTCAAACTTCCACGTTGGTGCACTAAGTGAGCAACTCTCGGCAATAGCCGGTCAAAATTTTGTGATTGCAAGCAGGTTGTCGCTCACGCTCGAGTCTCTCGCCGACCGGATGTAGGGCGGATTCGCTTCAACGACCTGGACTACCGCCGTCGATTCTTTGCTACTAACGACAAGCTGTCCTGGGTTCTTTCTTAAGAAGTCGACCATCGTTTGCACGCTGGCCCTTCCACCGACGAAGTTGTCTGCCACCCAAATCAACTCCTGAATGTGCTCGGTCTTCGTTCCGTTTGGAGCAAGATGCACGGCAACTACATGGTTCATGGTAATTCCTCTCATCGAACAACTGTTCGTAAAGATTCCGAGGTCAGCAACTTGCCGACTTGATAAATGCTGGTATCATGTGATAAACAAGAAGTTTATTCATCAATTTAAGCATCTTGTTTATCTTATCAGAGAGTTGAGGAGTCATGACCAACGTGGTACGTGGATTTGATCCGGGAGAACTGCCGCCCGGCCTCGGAGGTGCCCGGCCCGTTCAACTTCCCGGGACTAAGTACCAACAGGGTCGGCGCATTCAGTTTCATGCCGCAATCCCAGTGGCGGAATTGGCTCGAATTATTCAGCGTCCGGACCCGAGTCGTCCACTCGCAGGAAATCGAAAGGTGGATGCCAAACGTGCAAAAAAGTTCGCGGACTACATTCTTAAGAATCGCGACTGGGTATCTCCAGCGGTGATCGTACGCGTCCCTCCAGATGAAGTGGAGTTTGACGTCAAGGTGCCCTTCGAAGACGGCACCGCGTGGGGGGTCCTTAACATACCCCTGGATCTCCTCACAGAGATTGTCCTGCTCGATGGACAGCATCGGACACTGGGCGTCTTTCTGGCTCTCGAAACGATCAATGAGCGGATCGCTCGCCATCGGCAGACGATTTCAAATCTGCGCGAACAGTTGGTTGACGCCGTTGCGATTCGCGAAGAGGAGCACCGACTTGAGGAGGATTTGAGAATTCGGAAGCGGCTTAGCGATGAACACATTTCAATCGACATCGCTGAGGTTGATGAAGACCAAGCGAAGCAGATGTTCGGTGACATCAACAACAATGCTAAAGGCGTCAATCCTGACTACACGACTCTATTGGATCAGCGTGATGTCATCAATCGGATCGCCGTGCAACTCATCGAGACACATGTCCTACTCCAGGATCGAGTCGAAACAGGTCAGTTGACGAGAATGACGCAGTCCAATGCCAACTTGCTAGGTGCAAAATCGGTCGCCGATATCGCTCGCGCTGTTCTTGTAGGAACTGGTCGTGTCGGAGTTCGTGTTGAGGACGAGATCAGTAGGGACGTCTCGATGAATGCTCACAAGGTGGAGCAGTTTCTTGATGTACTGATCGGAGCATTCGATGACTTACGCGACGTCACGGAAGATCGACTCACTCCTAAAGAGCTCCGCGCAAAGTCGATGCTCGGGTCATCGACAATGCTCAGAGTTTTGGCAGCGGTATATCACGAGCTTTCCGTTTCTGATCCTGAAAGTGATTCGTCACGAGCATGGAGTCGGGCTGAAGTGGAGGACTTCTTTCGGCGACTCTCCCCGCATCTTGCGAGGATCCCAGTGACGCCAACGGACAAATTGTGGCTCGACACGAAGGCTTTCTTGGAGGGCGGCAACGCGCCACTTGCGAGTCAAGGCGCAATCAAGGCTCTCGCCGGGGCACTTGTTGATTGGGCGCGACACGGGCTACCAGTGATCGATGGCGACGACGCGATTCCGGTACGCGCCATGAATTCTGAGTCAGACGAATGATCTCTTCGTCTGAACTGAATTGTGAGAGGAGGTGATAATCAATGGCAGATCGACGAGCTGGTCAGAAGCAGGGCCCCTACGTGCCAAGTCCAGGAGGCGGCGAGCAGCCTCGAGCGCGGAACAAGGGTGGAGAGTGGCGCAAGAAGCGAAGTGACGCAAGAGCACCGAAGAGGTAGGCGTGACGATTCAGTGCGGTCACATGAGCCATAGGCGGCCGCCAGTGCCAACACTGCCGGCGCGATGGCGAAGCGTGGTCTGTTTCAGAAGTCGTTCGGCGACAGGAACGTAGAGATGTCCGAAGTTGGCGTGCAAGGCGTGTTGAAGCGCGCGACGGAGAAGCACCGTTGTCCCGTGACGGCCTCGACGCGCAAGTCGTACATCCCGCGTCTCGGCGCCATTCGTGACTACCTCGAACGTCGTAGGTTTACGAGGCGCCTACCCCGACGTTTTTAGTGGCAGGCCGAGATCATGGCGGACTAGATGGAGCTTCAGCAACTAACCAGAACATCCAAAGAACGATGCCACGTTCGCCGGAGCACCCGAACCATCGCAAACATAAGGGCCGCCAGAGCCGAGAGATCTGATCATCCATACACCGTTGATTTCTTGAGCAAGCCCCGCGATCCCTTGTATGTTGCTTTCATACGCGGGTTTACCCTGCGCCGTGTACTCCACCCAGCTCGGCGCTTGAGGATCTACCTTGACCACGCTAAAGGCAATTTCGCCAATATCCACTCCGGAGTTCGGCGAATTCGAGAAGTAACTTGTCAGCGCTTTTGCCAGGTTTGCGGGAACGTTCGGAGCGAATGCTGCTGGTGTTCCGGCACTAGGTGGAGGTGGGATTGTCGTTGAGGTCACCGCGGGATTTGTAGTGGTGCTTCCATTGGAAGTCCAGGCCACCAGCCCAATCGACGGAGTGCTCGTGATCCTCAGTTGTTGAGCAGCTCGGGATAACTGGGAGTTCAGCGTATGGGCGTCCTGGTCAGCCTGGGCGGTGTCAGACTGAAGTTTGGAATCGTTAACCACGGCGTTGCCGTTGGATTCGGCGATGTTCTGAACATCGTGAAGGACGGCCGTCGTGTCGTCCGTTGCCCAACTGTTCGCCTCAGTTGGGACATTCTGGAGCGATTGGAAGCTGGAGAGTTGGCCGGGAAGCGACATGACCCCCAAGTTGAGGACGTCATTGTTGGCAGTCTCATCGCACGCGGTCTGAGCGTTCTTCGAGTCGGTATCGAGGGACACTAGGTCGCTTTGCGACACGCTGGTGCTGTTCTCAAGAAGCAGTCCAAGCTCGATTTGAATATTGCTCGCCGCCGCGGTGCAAAGGCTGAGATCACTCTTGATCGTTCTCACGAAACTATTGAAGGTCGAAACCTCGGCGGCGTGTGTTGGTGGCTTCGAAGAATTTCCGGAACTGGCGATCGCGACGATGATAACGATCAGGGCTACGAGCGCCAAGAACGCCCAGCGGGCGCGATGGCTCTTGCGCTTCGGAGGAGCGGCCTTTGGCGTCGTCGTGGCGGGAAGCGATCGTGGCGCGTCTCCCGGTTCGGAGAGTAGTCGTGCTTTTTGTCGATCGAATTCGTCGTCGGTGAGGACACCCGAGTCACGCAGAACGACGAGTTTCGCCAGTTCGTCGGCGACAGAATCAGGCATAAGAACGGAGCGTGGAGGCGAACGCCTGTCGCTTAGCCAATGAGTTTTGCTTTTTGAGCTTCAAATTCTTCCTGAGTCAAAACTCCGGAATCCCGAAGCGATGCGAGCTTAAGCAACTCGTCTGCGACGGACGTCTGAGGTGCAGGCGTAGTTGATGCCTGGTTGTGATGCATAGAAACCGCCATTCGCTCTCGAATGAGCTTTACGAAATCTTCGACGAGATCCTTGGGAATCATATGGAAGCGAGTTCGATCACCTGCCGCGAGAAGAGTGATTTCTCCAAAGGAGAGACCCTTTTTGTATTCGATGGATGTCAATAGTCCGTACGAGAAGTCCAACATGTCGTGTCCGCCGATTTTCTTCGTGAACAAACCAACCCGTCGATCAGTGATGAATAGAGTTCCACGCCTGTCAGTCTTCTTCCCGAGTCGCTTTACTTCCGCCAATCCCGTCGTTACGTCAATGAGTTGCTCGCCGTCCATAAGTACAGGTTGGAGGTCGGCGATAAGTTGTTCCCGTTTCGAGTCTTTGAGGGGCATGGCAACGAATTGTATACACGCTCTTCGCTCTCGCGCTCTATAACCCGATTCCTTATCCTTGTCAGCGCTTGAGTAGTGCGAATGTCTCCAGCGAAGGTAGCGAGGACCATCCTCGCAGTGGTTTTCAGAGAGCGTTGACAAAGCGGGACAACTTTTTCAACTTCGGGGCATGAGTACGTCTGTGGACGCACTGGGCGTCCGAAGCAAAGAAGGTAGACGTGACAAAGCAGAAGAGCCAATCGAGCAAAGTGGGACTTCAGGGCGCCCACACCGAAACGCCTGACTTCGAACAAGAGAGGGCTGTTCGCGCGACCGTCGGATTAGCCGAAGCCGCACTGATTCTCGGAATCCACAAGAGCACCGCATGGGCGCTCTACCAGGCAGGAACGTTCCCAGTACCGGTTCTTAGAGTTGGAATGAAGTGGACCCCATCCCTTGGACAGCCTGACCGTCTTCTTAAGAGTTGAGCAGTTGGTTTTGTTGTCACCGAACTCAGGCAGCCCGTTGGTTGATGCGTG
>Ga0207933_1001711_pt1 | contig 15765 bp, 9 predicted proteins | sample NGESurdeep092012_4_FD_184488 | JGI IMG/M metagenome (GOLD analysis project Ga0207933, IMG submission 184488) | Arctic peat soil microbial communities from Barrow, Alaska - NGEE Surface sample F53-3 deep-092012 (SPAdes) | ecosystem: Environmental > Terrestrial > Soil > Wetlands > Peat ... | reverse complement strand
TGCGATGTTGTGGGAACCCTTCACCCAGTGGAGGTCGTCGTTGAAGGTGTAGTTGTTGCGTCCCCATGCGGCATAAGCTGCCGAACTTGCTCCGAAGTAGCCGGAGATAGTTGCTGACAGATATGGGCCAGTAGGCGGCTGCCAGATGTTTTGCACTCCAAAGTCAGTGATGTCAGGACTTCCTGACGGCCCGCCGCGGAGGGCGACTTCACGCTGATAGCTGACCACCAGGCTATTGAGCAGGTTGCTGGTGAATGCATGCGTCTCCGAGAGCAACGCGTTTTGATAACGGGTGTTGTAATACGAGGCATAGCTGGTCAGATTAGTAGAGTTATACACTCCGGGCTGGATGTAATAGTTGTAGTAATAACGGCCAAACAGGTGATCTTTCTCGCCAAAATTATGGTCGACGCGGACGACATATTCGTTAAACGTCTGGTCGGTTGGCTGAAAATAATTGATTGTGCCACCTATTTTCCCTGGAGCCTCAGTGCCCGTGTAAGTAGGAAAGGCCTTTTCGTAAGCCTGCGAAGCCGGATCGAAATCCGAAGACGGGATCCGATTAAAGGGGTAGACCCCGTTGGTGAACGGATTGGTGATCTGTTGAGTGCGAACGGGCGCTCCCGCCGAGTTGACGCAGATGCCGCTGCCGTTGAAAGAATTGCCGACCGCTGTGTTGCACAGGTTGCCAAAGTCCGCGTAACTCGCTCCGCCGCGCTCCTCTTCCGCCAAGGTGGGAACCGTCGTTGTGAAAGCATTCGAGTTTTGGTGAATCAGCGTGTGCTGATAGCCAAAGAAGAACTGCGTACTCACTCCCTTGGAGAAGTGTGGAATGATGACGGGACCTCCGATGGTGCCGCCAAACTGATGGCGATGGAGGTTGTCCGCCGTGGTGGCGAAATACGGCTTCGCGTTGAAGTAGCCATTGCGGAGAAACTCAAAGAGATCTCCATGGAACTGGTTCGTTCCCGACTTGGTGACGATATTGACGACCGCGCCTGCACTCTGGCCGGACTGCGCGTCATAGTTGCTGGTTTGAACGCTGAACTCTTGCAGCGCATCGGGAAACGGGAAGGGCGCATTCACGTCGGTCATTTCATCCACGTTGTTGCCACCGTCGAGAAGGTAGTTCGACTGGTTGGGTAGTGTGCCGTTTACCGTAGTGATCACGGCGGCCGGAAAGGTCTTGCCGTTGCCCTGGTTGGCGCCGCCACCTTCGTTGGTTGCATCCGCTACACCGGCAACCAGCGTAATCAAAGACGCCGCATTTCTGCCGTTCAACGGTAGTCCCACAACGCTGGTTTGGCTAATCACCTGCGATAGCGTACCGGTGGTCGTGTTGACCTGCGGGGCGGCAGTAGACACATTCACAGTCTCAGTGTCTGAGCCGATTGGCAGCGTAACGTTGACCGTGAGCGCCTGATTGGCTTGAAGAACGATCCCGGTTTGGCGTGAAACTTGAAAGCCGTTGGCGGAAACCGACAGTGAATAATTCGCTGGAGGGAGCGTGGAAAAGACAAAGCCTCCAGCTTGACCTGAGGTGACGACAATTTCCCGACTGGTTTCGACTTGCGTAGCCGTCACCGTGGCCGATGGAATTACTGCACCGGACGGATCGGTGACCGTACCGCTGATGGTTCCATACCCTTGCGCCAGACCGGCGGCGGTGGAAAGAGCGAAAAATAGCGAAAAGACCGCTGCTCGCCTAGCCCAGCTTCCTCGGAGTGTTCTGAGCCTATAGACCGCGTAGTTAGATACCTTCACCGGATGCCTCCTAAAATAAGAACGTACGATTGAACTTTTGCGTCAGTACCGTCAGGACGCCGCCGAGCTTCTCCGGTAGGCGCGTTCCCTGAGGGCGAAAAAGCGGCTTGGCCGTGGCTCATATGCAAACGCTGCGCCCAACCACGATTGACTTAAAGCTGACGCTAGCAGCGTAAAAAATAGACTGTCAAGGGAATTCATGTCAGTTCTAACTTATAAACGGCATTGATTGATGCACTTTAAGTATCGATGTTTAAGCGCAAACGGTACGCTGCTTTATGGCAATGGAAAGCTGTTGAATGAACTTTATACCGCGGCCGCGAGATGTTCTATTTGGCTGTCGGGACCTGATCGACGACCCAGCGGAGCAGTTCCTTGCCGGAGGCGAAGTTAGCGTGCTCCAGCACCGGCAGCTTACGGCCGTCCGTGTACTCGTTATAAAGCCACGGATCGACGGTAGCGAAGACTGTCCCCTTGCCGTACTTCGCCGTCGCCATCATGATGGTTCCATTCTTGGTCAGCAGCGCCTGGGCCGGGCCTTTCACCGAGATGGCGCAGGTGTCCTTCATGAAGATCGTGTAATCGTGGTGGAAGACCGGTCCGCCTGGCGCAATCTGGATCGTGCCCGGCTGTTCCTCGTGTCCCACGACGTGGTTGCTTAGAACTTTGTCGTAGTGGATGCCGAACTTCTCCGCAAGCAGGTTGAAGTGATCGATATCGGCATTGCCGGGGTCGTTCTCGAACATCAGGAGTACGCCGCCGTCTTTGACCCACTGTGCGATCTGCTCAGCATCCTTGGCTTGCATGTAATGCGGGTGGGGATTCCAGGTGGGGTTGTCGGGCGAAACAATCACATAAATTTGTGTCGGCTTCAGCGACGCCTCGGTGGGCTCGGTGGAGAGTGTCTTGGTGGCTACTCCGTATTGGCGGAACATGTGCCCGAAGAAGGAGTCGCCATTGTTGGCTTGCTCGTTCCACTTGTAATGGTAGAGGACTCGATTGCCCGTGACGTCCACCCGGGTCTGGCTGTTGAACCAGCCGTCCATCAGGACGGTCATGCCACGCCCCAGCTTAGCGTTGTTCGCTGTTTCCATTTCGCTCGCGGCGAGCAGAAAGGCTCCCACCCCTTTGGGATCGTTGGTATCTGTTTTATCGTTGACGTAGTATTCATAGGTTCCGGAACGGTACTGCTGACCTTCAGGACCGCGTCCCAGTCCGGCGCCGGCGACCGTTTCGGTTAGCGAGACGGAACCGTCCGGCTCCGTCTTCACGAATTGGTTGAGGACTCCTTGGTAGCCCCGCTGGGCATCGACCAGATAATGCTCCGGAAGGTAGCCCAACCGCACCCCGCGCGCCAGCGCATAGACGAACATGCAGGAGGCGGAGGCTTCCGGGTAATTTCCCTTGCCGTGGATCCTGTCCAGCACCTCATACCACAGCCCGCTGGAAGGGTCTTGAACCCGAACGATGGCGGCTGCCTCGCGGTTGAGGATAGCGAGCAATTGCTTCCGGCCAGGATCGTTTTCAGGATAGTAGGGGAGCGTATCCACCAACGCCATCATGTACCAGCCAATGCCTCGGCCCCAGAACTGCGAGGAATCTCCAGTAGCTTTGTTGGCCCAGCGCTGCTTTTTCGATTGATCCCAACCGTGATAGAGCAGACCGGTTTTGGGATCGCTGGTGTGTTCGTCGATCAGCACGAACTGCTTGGTGATGTCGCTGAAGTCTTCGGGATGGTGGAACTCCTTCGCGTATTCGGCATAGAAAGGCTCAGCCATGTAGAGACCGTCCAACCACATTTGATTGGGATAGAACTGCTTATGCCAGAAGCCGCCTTGCGGGTTGCGCGGCTGCTTTTTTAGCTGTTGGTATAGGGTCGAAGCCGCAGTGTAGTATTTCCGATCCTGGGTGGTGGCGAAGAGCAATAGGAGTTGGCGGCCGAGCAGGACGCTGTCAAGCTGGTACTCGTCCATTTTGTAGGTCGGCATCGATCCGTCGGGCGAGACAAGCTGATCCATCGAACTTTCGATGTAGGTGTAGTATTTGCCGTCCCCGGTATCGCGCCAATTGGCATCCATGCCGTTGAGCAACGTGCCCAGAGCGTAGTTCCAGTGCGAAGGTTTGGCGTCGAACTGCCCGTTTGGCCAACGCTGGATCGCGGAGTCGGCCATGCGCTGCGACCAAGGCAGCGACTGTTGTTGCGCGAAGGCCAGTGCGGTGCTCATGGCCAGAAGCGCGCCTGCCAAAAGAATCCCCAAGAGTGGGCGGTTTCTTCTCATCCTTATTGACGCGGCAAAATTCCGGTATACATTTGCTTTCAACTCCATCGCTATTGCTCCTTCGTAAATTGGCTATGCGGAGCCGCTCTCAGCAGCGGAGAACGAAAGTATGCAATTACCGGCGCGGACGATTTGGCTAGTACGGTGCGGGTCAGTTTAGTCGACGCGATGCGTCGCAGCCAGACCTGCGAAGCTTCTCCGAGGGGTGATGTTAAGCTGCTATTGCAAAAGGCAAAGAACGCGGTTCACTCTTATCGGGATAGGAGTGAACCGTTAGGTAACTGGAGCCGGATTGAAGAGTGCAAGGTCGTTGTACAGGCCCCAATGATCCGACCATGTCTGTCTACTCCCACTGGCTACATCGAGGATGAGTTGGAAGAGCTGTGTGCCAACCTGCTCGATGGTAGCGTCTCCAGAAGCTATGCTGCCTGCATCGATGTCGATGAGATCAGGCCATCGGGCCGCCAAAGAGGAACGCGATGACACCTTGATCACGGGGGCCATGGCGAGGCCATAAGGTGTACCCCGTCCGGTAGTGAAGACGTGCATGTTCATGGATGCTGCAAGTTGCAGGGTCCCGCAGATAAAGTCGCTGGCTGGGGTAGCAGCGAAGATCAGCCCTTTTTTCGTGGCTCGTTCGCCTGGTCCGAAGACACCTGCAATGGGGCTGGTGCCTGCTTTGGCGATTGAGCCGAGGGCCTTTTCCACGATATTAGTCAAGCCACCTTTTTTGTTGCCTGGAGATGGATTGGCGCTACGATCCACTCCGCCACGATCCAGGTATGCGTCGTACCATGCCATTTCGCGGATGAGATCGCTGGCCACTTGTGGGTCTGCGGCGCGGGCAACCAGCAGATGAATGGCATCGCGGACTTCGGTGACTTCAGAGAACATGACGGTGGCACCGGTACGGACCAGCAGGTCGGATGCATATCCGACAGCGGAATTCGCAGTGACGCCGGAGAAGGCATCACTGCCACCACACTGTAAGCCAACGACCAGATCGGAGGCTGGCCGGGTGGTGCGCCTTCTCTGGTTGAGTTGTGCGAGGCGCTTCTCTGCGAGATCCATAATCGCCGCAACCATGTCGCCGAAACTATGGTGTTGCTCATCCTGCATGCGAACAAGGTAGGGCTCGGTGGCGAGGACAGGGAACATGCTGGAAGGGAGTAGCCGCGCCGGCTGTAGTTTTTCGCAGCCCAGACTGACGACCATGGGTGCTCCGCCAAGGTTGGGGTTGAGTGCGAGATTGCGAAGCGTGCGGATAGGAATCTCTGCGCCCGGCGCATCGATGGCGACACCGCAGCCGTAGTTATGAGTGAGGGCAATGACGTCATCGACGTTCGGATAGTGAGGCAGTATCTCCGCCTTGATGCGCTTAACCGCAAAGTTAACTGTAGCGGCAACACATTGAACAGTCGTTGTAATACCGAGAATATTTTTCGTCCCTACCGATCCGTCATCGTTAAGAAAGCCCTCAAAGGTATAGCCATCCAGCTGCGGCATTGGCCGCGGTGTGGCGGCGGTAAAAGAGAGATTTTCCAGCGATGGTGCATTCGGTAGATGCATCCGCTCCTCATGCACCCAGCTACCTTTGGCGATGGCGCAGGCTGCATACCCAATGATCGATCCATAGCGGAGTATGGGCGCTCCAGGCTGTATGTCGACCAGTGCGACTTTGTGTGCTTCGGGAATATTTTCGACCAGCGTTAACCCCGAATCGAACTGTGTGCCCATGGGTAAACCACCCTCGTTCACGATGATGGCAACCATATCCTCGGGGTGAACCTTCACATAAAGAGGCCGAAACATTTTTTCGTTTGACATGCGGTATTCCTCGCTTGATCCCTGTTAGTCGCTACGCTTTAGCGCTGCTGCATCTTTCCATCGACCAGCCGCGATAGGTGTAGCGGGTTCTTGTCCTGTAGCGGTTCGGGCAGCAACGCCGGGGGAAAGTCTTGATAGCATACTGGCCGCAAGAAGCGATCGATTGCCATGGCTCCAACAGAGGTGGCGCGGCTATCGGAAGTCGCAGGGGAGGGGCCGCCATGCACCATAGCATAGGTGACTTCGACGCCGGTAGGAAAACCGTTGACCAGAATACGTCCAGCTTTGAGCTCTAAGATGGGCACTAGAACGCGTGCGAGCGGAATATCCTCTTCAGTGAGATGAAGCGTTGCCGTCAACTGGCCTTCCAGATGGTTTGCGATGGCTAGAAGTTCGTCTACGCTGGCACACTCGATCAGGAGAGCTGCGGGACCGAAGACCTCTTGCAACAGATTCGGAGATTGAAGAAAATGATGCGCACTGGTAGCGAAGATCATCGGCTGGCCGGCATTCGCGTCGGGGGGTGGTGCGCTGACAGTGGATATGGGCCGGATTTCACTATCGCTGGACCAGAGAGCAGATCCTTGGCAATAAGCACGGCGAATGTCGGAGTTGAGCATGACGGCTGCGGATTTAGATTCGATGCTGGATTTGGCGGTAGCGCAAAAATGTTGAAAGTCCGGCCCCGCCAGAGCGATGACGATGCCGGGCTTCGTGCAGAACTGGCCGGCACCAAGCGTGACAGAATCGATGAGCCCCTGCGCGATGGCCTCAGAGCGCTGTGCAAGCGCGGACGGCAGCACAAATACCGGGTTGATACTGCTCATTTCAGCGTAGACAGGAATCGGAACCTCACGGCCAGCCGCGAGCGCGACCAGCGCGCGGCCACCACGCCGTGATCCAGTGAAGCCGACGGCTTGAATCGACGGATGCAGAACCAGCGCCTCGCCAACGGTATTGTCCTGACCAACCAGCAGAGAGAATACGCCCTCGGGCATTCCACACTCCGCCACAGCCTTTTGAATGACGCGGCCTACGAATTCGGAAGTTCCCAGGTGCGAAGGATGTGATTTTGCAACCACCGGGCATCCTGCAGCGAGTGCGGAGGCTGTATCGCCGCCTGCGACCGAAAATGCGAGTGGGAAGTTGCTTGCGCCGAAAACTGCCACAGGGCCAAGAGGGATTTTTTGCGCACGAAGATCAGCGCGAGGCAAAGGTTTTCTATCGGGTTGCGCCGTATCGATGGTGACGTTGAGCCACCGGCCCTCGCGCACAAGTGATGCAAAGAGCCGCAGTTGTCCGGCGGTACGTGCGCGCTCTCCTTCGACGCGAGGGCGTGGGAGCCCCGACTCGCTCATGACACGCTCAACCAGAACGTCCCCGAGATTCACAATGCCTTGCGCAATCGCTTCGAGAAATCTTGCACGGTGCTCTAGGCTCGTGGCGCGATAAACGTCGAAGGCCGAGCCAGCCAGAGTGCAGGCGGTGTTTACATCCTCAGAAGATGCTCCTCCGAATGTCGGCTCCATCTTCATTCCCGTACTGGGGTTTACTGCCTGCATCACACCCTGAGTGCCACGCGCTGCGCGAGCCCCTATCAATATTTCGCCAGTCAATTGCATTTTGCAACTCCAGTATTTCTATTTGAAGCCATGGTACTGATGGTGCAGTCTGATGGAATCTACAAGACCAGACAAGGTCGCTTGGGATCGAACTTCCAACCTCGCACAAGGAATTGCATTGCGTTCGCGTCATCCCGCGCGCTTAACCCAATCGTCTTGTAGAGCGAATGCGCTTGCTCAATCTTCTCCATATCAATCGTGACGCCAAGCCCTGGACGGTTTGGCACTTTCAACTCGCCATTGATAATTTGAAGCGGCTCCCTGGTAAGCCGCTGACCGTCCTGCCAGATCCAATGCGTGTCGATCGCGGTGACTCTACCTGGAGCAGCGGCGGCCACATGGGTAAACATCGCCAAAGAGATATCGAAGTGGCTGTTGGAATGCGATCCCCATGTGAGGCCCCATTCGTGACAAAGCTGCGCGACACGTACCGCACCCTGCATCGTCCAAAAGTGTGGATCGGCAAGCGGTATATCGATAGCATTGAGTTGAACCGCGTGTCTAAGTTCACGCCAGTCCGTTGCAATCATGTTCGTTGCGGTGGGTAGGCCAGTGGCCCGCCGGAACTCCGCCATGATTTCGCGTCCAGAGAACCCTTGCTCGGCTCCGCAAGGATCTTCTGCGTACGCAAGCACATGGTGCTTGTCTTTACAGAGGCGGATAGCCTCATCGAGTGACCATGCTCCGTTGGGGTCCAGTGTGATGCGTGCATTCGGGAAGTGTTCCGCCAGTGCGGTGACAGTCTCCATCTCCTGCGCGCCTGGCAGCACGCCGCCCTTGAGTTTGTAGTTGTTGAATCCATAGCGCGCGTGTGCTGCCTCTGCAAGATGCAGCACAGCCTCAGTGGTCAATGCTTCTTCATGCCGCAGACGGAACCATGCATCACTTGCATTTTGCTCGCTGCGGTAGGCGAGATTGGTCTTCCGCCTATCTCCAATAAAAAAAAGGTAGCCGAGGACTGCAACGCTGGAACGCTGCTGACCTTCCCCCAGAAGGGCTGCAACCGGCAGTTCGAGAAACTGGCCCAGAAGATCGAGCAGCGCCGACTCGATCGCAGTCAGGGCATGTACCGTGGTGCGCAGATCGAAGGTTTGAAGTCCACGGCCTTCACTATCGCGATCTGCAAAACGCAGCCGCACCGTATTCAGGATGGAGTTATAAGCGGCCAGTGGTCGCCCCACTACGAGCGAATGTGATTCTTCGAGCACGCGCCGGATCTTTTCACCGCCGGGGACTTCGCCGACTCCGGTATTGCCTGCGCTGTCCGTGAGCAGAACGATGTTGCGCGTGAAAAATGGAGCGTGCGCGCCGCTGAGGTTAAGTAACATGCCATCATGTCCGGCGACGGGAATCACCTTCATACTGGTGACTGAGGGAGTTTGTCCGGGTGGGATCGCCATCAATACGTCGTTCACAGAACTCCTCCTCAACGATTGCTCAGCCTTGTGCCGCATGTTGCGGCGGAGGTTGAAACTCTAGCCGCTTGATCTCGCCGACAATCACCAGATAGCTGAAGATCGCAAGTAGTGCAGCCGAGCCGACAAAAATCAGCGCATCATCGAAGGAACCCGTCTTCTTCACCAGGTATCCGATAACGATGGGCGTTGTGATACCGGCAATATTGCCGAACAGATTGAAGACGCCGCCATTCAGGCCGATCAACTCCTTCGGGGAAGTGTCGGCGATCACCGTCCAACCCAACGCCCCGAAGCCTTTGCCGAAAAAGGCCAGCGACATCAGGAACATCACCATAGCCTGCACATTCGTGTAGTTGCAAGCAATCATTGTGACCGAGAGAAGCATCCCCGCGATGATGGGTGCCTTCCGCGCAAAGGTGAGCGAACTGCCTCGGCGCAAGAGTGTGTCGGAGCAAACTCCGCCAAGGATGCCGCCTACTGAGCCGCACAGCGCAGGCAACGCCGCGGCGAGCCCTCCACGCAGAATCGACATGTGTCGCGCCTCCACCAGATACACGGGAAACCAGGTGAGAAAGAAATAAGTCAATGTCGTGATGCAGAACTGTCCGATGTAAATGCCGACCAGCATCCGTTGTTGCAGCAACTGTCTCACTCCGCCCCAGCTAAGTGGAGTGCCTCGCGATTGCGCTGCTGCCGCACCGTCAATGTTTACAAGCCCACCACCCCGCTCAATGAAATCGATCTCAGCCTGCCCGATCAGGGGGTGGTCTTTCACGTTATAGACTGTCTTCAACCAGACCAGCGTGAGTACGAAGCCGAACAAGCCCATAAACCAAAAGCAGCTTTGCCAGCCGTAGGTGTGAGTGAGCCAACCAAAGAGTGGACCGAAGGCTACCAGAGCAAAATACTGGGAAGCATTGAAGATCGCGGAGGCTGTTCCGCGCTCTGCCGTCGGAAACCACGCGGCGACGATGCGGCCATTGCCGGGAAAGACAGGGGACTGTGCCAATCCGGAGAGAAGTCGCAAGCCAAAGATTGCGCTGAAGATCCACCCTGCGGCAAGATACCCTGTAAAACCGATAAGAAAAGCGCAGATAGTCCAGCAAACAATGCTTATGGTGTAGACGCGTTTCGAGCCAAAGCGATCGAGCAATCCTCCCGAGGGCAACTGTCCAAGTACATAAGCCCAACTGAACCCGGAGAGCAGAAATCCCAGTTTCACCGGATCGAGCGACAGTACCTTTTCCATCGCCGCGCCTGCTATAGAAAGCGCAACCCGATCTCCGTAGCTGAAACAGGTGGCGACAAACAGCATCGAAATGATGAGATAGCGCACATGAGTTTGTTTGCCGGAGATCATCAATTTTTCAGTCAGTTCACGAGCGGTCTGCGATCAGTTTAACCAAGGCATCCATCTCGCTTTGGTTCAGGTCGGTGAGTGGGGAACGTACCGGACCGGCGGGTCGGCCGACAGCGCGCATGCCCGCCTTGACGATCGATACGGCATAGCCCTTCTGCCGATTGCGAATATCAATGTAGGGTAAAACAAAATCGCGTAGCTGCTTGAAGACCTCGTCGTGGTCGCGCCTGCGTACCGCCGCATAGAAGTTCTGTGCGAACTGGGGTAGAAAGTTGAAAATCGCGGATGAATATGTGGTGACGCCCATTTCGAGGTAGGGCAATGCAAAAGTCTCCGCGGTTGGAAGTCCGCCTATATAGGTGAGGCGGTCGCCCATTCGCGTATAAATGCGCGTCATCAGTTCGATATCGCCGTAGCCGTCTTTGAAGCCGACAAGATTTGGGCAGCGCTCGCACAATCGCTCTAGGGTATTTTCACTGAGAATAGCGTTATCGCGGTTATAGAAGATGACGCCAAGGCTTGTCGAAGCGCACACCGATTCAACATGCGCCATCATCCCTGCGGGTTCGCTCTTGAGCAGATATGGTGGCAATAACAGAATGCCGTCGGCCCCAGCAGCTTCCGCTGCCCGTGCAAACTGCTTCGCCATCGCAGTGCCGTATCCGCAGCCGGCCACAACAGGTACCCGCCGACTCGTCTGCTCAACTGCCGCCGCAATGATGTTTGAAAACTCCTCTAGGGTGAGCGAAAAAAGTTCGCCTGTTCCTCCAGCGGCAAAGAGGCCAGCAGGCTTGTATTCAAGGAGCCATTCAATATGCTCCCGATAGGGGCCTTCATCGAAGGCATAGGCATCCGTGAAATGCGTAACAGGAAACGAGAGTAAGCCCGCTCCTATTTTCTTTGCAAATTCTTCGGGAGACATCTGGGTCATGGGTTTCCTTCGAGTGCAGATCGCGTAATCCGTACATGCAAACTATAACGAAGATCTGCGGACCACTCGTCGGAATTCATGTCATCTCTGACTTATACTTGGGATTGATTGATACCCTAGGAGCATCGATGTTTGATCTCAAACAATTGCGCTGCTTTATCGCAGTTGGTGAAGAGCTGCACTTCGGCCGTGCAGCCCGGCGCATGAACATGACGCAACCGCCCCTGAGCCGACAGATACAGTTGCTGGAACACGAGCTTCAGGTTGAGTTAGTGGCTCGAACGAGCCGCTCGGTACGACTCACGCCAGCAGGCAAAGCTTTTATGCGGGAAGCTGTACGCATTCTGGGTTTCGCCGAATCTGCCGGTCTTATCGTGAAACGGATGGCCAGCGGGAGCGGCGGCCTCGTTCGCCTCGGTTTCACAGCCGGATCTAGCTATGAATTTCTGCCTCGGCTGCTGACGAAGATGGCTTCGTCGCTCAAGGATATCGAACTCGTACTCACGGAGATGGTTTCAAAGCAACAGGTCGAAGCGCTCAGGAACAACTCCATGGATATGGGGCTGCAGAGGATGCCCGTGGCACAGGAAGGCTTTGAAAGCCTATGCGTGGCGCGGGAGAGAATGATGCTCGCCACACCGCTCTCCCACCGTCTAGCGAAGGGACGCCTGCCCGACCTGCAGGATCTCGCAGGGGAGCCGTTCATCACGTTCTCTCCTCAAGATGGCTACTACTTCTATCACCTCATCGATTCTCTCTTTGCGCCGTTGGGGATAGCTCCCACCTACGTCCAGCATGTCAGTCAGATCCATTCGATTCTCGCCCTGGTCAGCGCGGGGGGCGGCGTAGCTATGGTTCCTGAAAGTGCACAACTTATGCGTTACCGAGGTGTCGTTCTTCGGCGCATGAAGCGGTCACAACCACAAGTTGAACTGCATCTGGTTTGGAATAAGGAAGGGGATAATCCTGCTGTATCCGCGATCGCAAGGCTAGCACGGCAGCACTTCCGAGTTTAATGCAGCCTAGAAGGATATCAAGACGAGGGGCACCCTCTTCGAGACGTTGATCCGCAAGTTCGCAGAACTCTCCAAGGAAACGGCCGGCGAATACTTCACTCCGCGCGAGGTCCAGCTATTCGGAGTGAATCGGGAGTGAGCTTTGAGGCAAAACGAAGGCTTTTTGAGTCTCATTTTGCAGCGGCCTAGGTGCAGATTTGGCAGTTTGTAATATTCGACCGTTGTATGGTGATCCCAACTGTCAATCCAGAGATTTGCAGGCATTATGACCGGTCGTTTCGAGAATTCGTTCAGCGTGTGATCGGACTCGGTATTCCTGAACCAAAGCAAATGTTAGTCTTCGGCAAAATCTGAATGGGGATTTTGGATGAAGAAGAAGCGATTTAGTGTGGAGCAGATCGTTGGAGTGTCGAAGCAGGCGCAGGTAACCGAGGTCACAGCACGGAAACCTGGATACAAGCCGACATATCAGGATTAAGCGGTCTTAGATGAGTGAATTGGCGATTATGCGCTAACCGAGATTCGCCACGAGCCCAGAAGCGGTTGCTGGACTGAGCCGCGCTTCCGGGTACGATGGCTGGTTGATCCACACCGCCGCGTGCCTCGGGATAGCAGCGTGTAGTCTAAAGACCAGGGAGGCTAATGGAGACTTCACGTAAATATTGGGTAGTGTCCCCGAGTGTTCACTCCGATCCCCGAACTGTGAACAACCGGAGAGGGGCGAGCGTGAAATGGAAGGCGGCATTTATGGGATGGCGTCCCGATGAAGATCGGAACCCTCTCGGTCCCAAGTTTACCAATACAATTCAGCCCGGTGGTACCACCCTCATTCCCCGCGGCTTCCGCGAAGAACCTGAGACGGTACGTTTCCTCAAGACTCGCCGCATTTGGAAGTACCGTGAGTGCCGCAAGCAGTTTTCAGTCAAGACCGGCACGATCTTTGCAGAGTCCCCCATCGTTCGGCGTGGTTCATGCTGCATCGCATCCGTTTGGCTCTCAAGAATGGCTCATGGGCGAAGCTGGGCGGCACTGGTGGACCGGTGGAAGTCCGTAATCACTTCATTTGCAATCTTTGATTTAGATCTCAAAAGAAGCGACCGCCGCATATGAACCCAGGAGATGGCACGGAGACTGAAGACTTGAGACGTCCTCGATTGGCTATCTCACACGTCTCATCTATGATGCGGCATCTGGATTTGGGCATATTATTTCCGCGGCAATTCCGAACATACGTTCTTGCGGCTACGGTTATTCTTCTCTTCGTGCTTGCACCGCACGCTAAAGCGCAGACCAGAATCGATCTGGATCAGGCGATCCAGCTTGCGCTGACCCACAACCACGCGCTGCAAGCCGAACGCACCCTTGTCCTCCAGAATCAAGCCCAGGAGATCACTGCCAATCTGCGCCCCAATCCCACTCTTGACGCCGATACCCAGTATTTCCCCATTTTTACTCCTCAGGATTTCACTGCGGGCTACCTGGATACGAATCAGGAGTTCGATCTTGGGATCGGTTATCTTTTCGAGCGTGGTAACAAACGGCAGCGTCGCCTGAAGGCCGCTCAAGACCAGACGGCTGTGACCCGTGCACAGGTTCAGGATGCTGAGCGTACTTTGACGTTTAACGTGGCGCAGGAGTTCATTGCCGTTTTGTTGGCGGAATCGACGCTACAGTTCTCTGAACAGAATCTGAAAGACTTTCAGCAAACCGTTGACCTCGCCCAGACGCAGTACAAGTCGGGCTATATCAGTGAAGGTGATTACCTCAAGATCGAACTGCAACTGCTGCAATTCCAGACTGACGTTTCTGCTTCGCGTTTGGCAAAGGTTCAGTCCCTTGTCGCATTGCGGCAATCGCTGAGCTACGACGCGGTACCTGCGGATTACGATGTGATTGGTGATTTATCCTATGCGCCCGTAAAGGAGCAGTTAGAGGATTTGGAGATAGAGGCGCTTAAGGATCGCCCTGACCTGCGCGCGAGTGAATTGGGAATAGCCTCGGCGCAGAGCCAGATTATGCTCGCCAAAGCCAATGGCAAACAGGATGTGAGCGGCGGCCTTACTTACACCCATACATCCGGGGCAAACAGCAGCGGAATCTCCCTCAGTATTCCCTGGGCTCTCTTCGATCGGAATCAAGGCGAGATCGCGCGCACCCAGCATGCGCTGACACAGGCCCAGCAGACGGAGATCGCGGCATCGGACCAGGTCCTCTCCGATCTGAACGATGCTTATAATCTTTTGCGCAGCAACGACGAAGTGGTGCACCTTTATACTTCCGGATATCTGAAGCAAGCACAGGACTCGCGGGATATCAGTCAATATGCCTATAAACGCGGGGCGGCAAGCCTGCTGGACTTTTTGGACGCGGAACGCAGCTACAGGACAGTCCAATTAGCCTATCGGCAGGCGCTGTCCTCCTACATGACATCGCTCGAACAACTCAAGGAAGCAGTAGGAACGAGGAACCTTCCGTGAAGATGCACAAGGGCTGTTCGACCGACCATGCTGCGCTGATAGCCACGGCGCTGGTCGTCTTTATGCTGACCGGCTGCAACGGTTCCGGCTCGAAAGCTGCCGCCAGTAATGGCGCGGGTAACTCCGAGAGCGCGACTCTCTTCTCAGTTCCCCAGGAGCAGATGGCCCATTTGCAGGTGCTGACTGCCGAGCCTTCCACATTGGCAAGGAACCTTCGCCTCACGGGAACCGTTGCTTATAACAGCTTCCAAACTACCCCGGTCATCACGCAAGTGAGCGGTCCGGTGACCCGGGTTGTCGTTGTTCCAGGCCAAGGGGTGCGTCGCGGGGAGCCCATGCTATACGTGGCGAGTCCCGACTATTCCCAACTGCGCACGAATTATCTCAAGGCCAAGGATGCCAACGCACTGGCGCAGAAGACCTATGCCAGGGCGAAGGATCTCTACCAACACCATGCCTTGGCGGAGCAAGATGTGGAGCAGGCCGAATCGGCTCAAGTCCAGGCAAGCGGAGATCTTGCCGCGGCCGCAGCCGCTTTGAAAGTGATGGGTGTCGCCGACCCCGATGCGCTGCTCAATGCGTCTGCTTCTTTTGAGGTTCCGTTACGAGCCCCGATCAGCGGAGAGGTGGTGGAGCAGGATGTATCCGCCGGCCAGCTACTCCAGACCGGAACGACGCAGTGCTTTATGGTTTCCAATACTCAAACCGTGTGGGTGCTGGTCGATGTCTACCAAAAAGACCTGCCCTACGTGCATGTAGGAGACCCGGTAACGATTCAAACAGACACCTATCCTGATGTTTTCCATGGGCGTATTTCCTACATAGCGGCCGCTCTGGATCCAAACACGCGGACTCTCCAGGCGCGCATTGAGACGGTCAATCCGGCAGACAAATTGAAAAAAGGTATGTACGTGACGGCTAGCGTGAATGCCGGCTCAGTGAGAAATGTGGTTGCCGTCCCGGATTCGGCGGTTTTGCGTGATGATGAGAATCAGCCTTTTATTTACGTCGCAACCAGTGGAGACCAGTTTGGCAGGCGTTCCGTCACGCTCGGTCAGAGTCAGAACGGGA
>Ga0207933_1001710_pt1 | contig 15765 bp, 10 predicted proteins | sample NGESurdeep092012_4_FD_184488 | JGI IMG/M metagenome (GOLD analysis project Ga0207933, IMG submission 184488) | Arctic peat soil microbial communities from Barrow, Alaska - NGEE Surface sample F53-3 deep-092012 (SPAdes) | ecosystem: Environmental > Terrestrial > Soil > Wetlands > Peat ... | reverse complement strand
GACCCGGTGGGAGGGAGGGAGGGTGGGTGCTGAATCCTCAGCCCAGCACCAACGTGCCGGGCGGATCGGAAAGGGTCCCGTCGGCGGCTCGTACCACCTGACCCAGGGACAGCATCTCCTCCACCAGGTCGTCCGCGTCGGGCCGACCACCCAACGAGGCCTCGATCTCCCGCATGATCGACTGGAGGTTGTCCCGTCGTCGGAGCAGGAGCGAATCGGTGAGGGCCCGGTCCCACAGCCGTCCGATCATCTCCGTGCCCGCATAGGTGCGGCCCCCGCTCCCCACCCAGGTCCGGTCGCGCATCTCCGACAGCGCGGTGCGCAGCCACGCCACATGGGGGGTCTCGTCACTGCGGATGTGGGAGACCAGCACGGCGGCCGCTCCGTCGCCGGCTACCAGTTGGGTATCGGCCAGCACCTCCTCGGCCCACCGGAAGCCGTGGAAGGCCGAGACCTCGATCAGCAGCAGGCCGATCATCCGGCCCACCACTGACTCGAGGGTGAAGTCGATGTCGTCGGGCAGGGCCCGCTGGTCCTGGGCCGCACGGCGTAGACGGCCCAACTCGGCAGGGGACTTGGGCCGGGTATCGATGCCCATCCGCGAGAGCATGGCGTCGGTCTGGTCGGGGGTCACCGGGTCTTCGAAGGCGATGTCCCGAGCCACGAACCACATGCGGTCGTGACCGGCCTGGTCGCCGAAGCCCGACTCGTCGCGGGCGTGGGCCTCGAACAGTCCGCCGCCGATGTGGGCTATGGCGGTGCCGGTGATGTCCTCTTCGAAGGCCCGGGCGAAGTCGGGCACGGGTAGGAGGCGGAGCATTCCCCCGAAGCCCTCCACCGTCCCGATGCGGGTCAGGGCGCTGACCGTGGCCTGTGGGGCGCCGGCCCGGATCAACAACTTGGTCTGGGCCACATTGGGGAAGTTCTCGGGCCACGCATCGAGGGGTACATCGAGTATCGGTGTGGAGAACTGGGCCAGGCGTTGTTCCTCCCAGGCCTCGATGGCCGGCCAGCGGTATTTGGTGCGGGGGGAGACGTACTGGCCCTGGTCGTCGAAGCCGCCGTGACACAGGACCCCGCCGGCCACCAGCGGCTCGGCGATGGCGTGGTCGGCCAACAGTTCCTCCCGGGTGAACTCGGTCTGGTCCGTCGTCACCGCTCAGCCGTCATCGCACATCACCTTGGGGTCCCCCTGATCGATACGCCGCTGGTGCCTCGAGTGTAGGGGAGCGTCCGGCCGGTGCGCCGGTGACTCGTGTCGGATCAGCTGAGGACGGCTCTGCGCGACGAGTCGGTGACGTAGTCCACGGCGGCCTTGCGACCGAGGGGCCGGGCCATGAGGAATCCCTGTCCCCGGTGGCAGCCCAGTTCGATCAGGTGATGGAGTTGACTCTGGTGCTCGATGCCTTCGGCGATGACCTCCAGACCGAGCGTACCGGCCAGACCGATGATGGCGGTGACCAGGGCCGTGCTCTCCGGGTCCTGAGCGGACAGCGGGTCGATGAACGACTTGTCGATCTTGAGCACGTCCACCGGGAACCGCTGGAGATGGCTGAGGGAGGAGTAGCCGGTTCCGAAGTCGTCCACGGCGATCCGGATGCCCAACGACCGGAGTTCGAGGAGCGCCTGGGTGGCTTGGGCCGGGTCCTCCATGAGCACGCTCTCGGTGACCTCCAGCATCAACTGGTGTGGGTCGATTCCGCTCAGGGCCAGGGCTGTCCGCACCTCGTCGGTGAGGTGCGGTGAGATGAGCTGCCGCCTCGACAGGTTGACCGAGAGGGTGAGGGGATCACCCGACTCGGCGCTCCACGCCGCCAGCTGCTCGCACGCCTCCACCAGCACCCATCTGCCCAGCGGGACGATGAATCCGGTCTCCTCGGCGATGGGGATGAAGCGGAGGGGCTCGACCTCGCCCAGGTGGGGATGGTTCCAGCGCACCAGGGCCTCGAAGCCCAGGAGCTGACCGTCGCCCAGCGAGACGATGGGCTGGTACTCGAGGAAGAACTCCGACCGGCCCAGCGCCCAGCGGAAGCCGTTGGTCAGGTCCAGACGCTCCAGCATGCGTGAGCGCATGGAGGTCTGGAACACCTCCACGCGGTTCTTTCCGGTCTCCTTGGCCTCATACATGGCCGAATCGGCCTCGCTCAGGAGCTGCTCGGTGGTCTTGCCCGGCTCGCCGTAGGCCACTCCCACACTGATGGAGAGTCCGATCTGGTTGCCCTCGAAGTCCGGGGCGTCTCGCAGCACCGATACCACACGGTGAGCGAACTCCACGGCGTTGTCGGGATGTCCCACGTCGACCATGAGGACGGCGAACTCGTCGCCGCCCAGCCGGGCCACCGTGTCGCCGGGCCGGACGATCGAGGTCAGCAGCCGACTGGCCCGGACCAAGACGCTGTCCCCCACGTGGTGGCCCAGTGTGTCGTTGACCGTCTTGAATCCGTCGAGATCCCCGAAGCACAGCGCCACCGTCTGTCCGGTGCGCTGGGAGGAGGCCAGAGCCTGCTCCACGCGGTCGTGCAGGAGGGCCCGGTTGGCCAAACCGGTGAGCTCGTCGTGGAAGGCCAGGTGACGCAGGTCGGACTCCAGGGCCTCCCGCTGACGTAAGCTCGCCTCGAGGGCCCGGGCGTGGACCTCGATCTCGTTGGTCTGTCCGGTGATGGTACCGATGAGCCACATCATCCGCAGATAGATGAGGGCGAAGACGGCGATGCAGATGCCGGACATGACCGGCACGTTGACCGAGGCACCCAGACAGATGGCCACCAGCAGGAGGCTGGGCGGGACGAATCCGGCGAAGGCCACCATCGGGATACGGTGACGCCCATCGTTCTCGCGGATGTAGATGTTGGCCCGCTGCTCGGGGGTGGCCGCCACCGTCTCGGCCACCGACGGGTGGAGAGCGGCCGTGCCGATGAGGACGTACACGAGGAGGAAGAGGCCGTCGACGCCGTCACCAGTGGCGTACTGATCGTGCTTCACCAGCAGGTCGTAGATGAAGTCGGCCACGAACATGGTGCCCAGGGCCAGGGCCAGCAGCTTGTGGAAGGTCTGGGTGGCCTGACCGAACAAGAGGGCCCGGAACACGATGAAGACCAGGATCACATCCATGATCGGATAGGCCAGGGTCACCAGTTTGCCGGTATAGGCCAGTGAGCCGTCGTGGATGTAGGAGTTCACGAGGAACTGCCACCAGACGGCCAGACCGGCCATGGCCATGATGGCGGCGTCGGTGTTGGCCTCCTTGCGGGCCGACCGGCTGGGGCGGCGGGTCAGCCGGAGAATCCCAGCGAACACGAAGGGATAGCCGGCGAGGTAGAACGCGTCACCCACTGACGGCAAGGGTACGGACTGGTGAAGGATCAGGCTGTAGGTGGTCTGGGCGGCGTCGCCCACCGTGAAGCAGGCACCCCCCGCGGCCAGCAGGTACCAGCTGAGACGGTCGTGGGGACGCTGGAGGACCGTTCCGATGAGGATGGCGGCCACCGAGGCGATGCCCATGACCTGGTACACCACCTCCTGGCTCAAGGGCCCGAGGAGCGCGAAGTAGCCGGCGATCACCAGTCCGCCACCAATTGTCCAGTACTTCCAGGCGTTTCGCCTCATCCTTCGGTTCCCACCTCTGCCGGCTTGACCCTCCTCTCTATCGGCGCTGACCGCCCGCGTATTGAGCGTGAGATCGAGTGTTCGAGCAACTTGCAGTGGACTGACGGCATTGGCAGCGGCGGTGAAGTCCCACTCAGGGGGCCCCGATCGGGCCGGCCGGGGAATCCGGCTCGGGTCCCGCGCCCCCTCGATGGCGGTACGGTGACCGTGTGCCCACCACCGTGAACCGGGACCGCACCGTGGACCTCCTCCGTCGCCAGTTCTCCGCCATCACCGACCTGGCCCGCTCGCTGACCGATCAGCAGTGGGACGCGCCGACCTGTCTCCCGGGCTGGACGGTCCGGGATGCGCTCAGCCACATGGTGGGGACCGAGCTGATGTTGTCGGGCCGCCCGCCGCCGGTCGTGGACCTCTCCCACCTCGACCACATGCAGAATCCCATCGCCGAGGCCAACGAGATCTGGGTCGAGTCCATGCGGCACCGTACCGGTTCGGAGATGGTGGACCTCTGGGCGGAGGTGGCCGCCGGGCGGCTGGTCATCCTGGACGGTATGAGCCAGGCCGAGTTCGATGCTCCGTCGTGGACGCCGGTCGGGAACGACGAGACCTACGGCCGTTTCATGCGGATTCGGCACTTCGACTGTTTCATGCACGAGCACGACATGCGCTTCGCCGTGGGCCTGCCCGCCCGTACCGACGCCGCGGACCAGGCCTCCTGTCTGGATGAGGCGGCCACCGGGCTGGGCTACATCGTGGGCCGGCGCGCCGGCCTGCCCGACGGGTCACGGGTGGCCATCGAACTGTCCGGCGTAGCGGCCCGCACCTTCCGCATCGTGGTGGCGGGTCGGGCGACGGTGGTGGACGAGTTCGATGCTCCGGCCACCGTAGGCCTCGAGCTGCCGGTGCCGCTCTTCTTGCGCCTCACCGGAGGACGGGACGACGGATCGACCGGACCGGGCGGTGAGATCCTCCTGTCCGGGGATCGTGATCTGGCCGGGCGACTGGCCGAACACCTGGCCTTCACCATTTGAGGACCCGGGTCGCCGTCCGATCCCACTGCACCGGTCAGTCGGCCGAGGGGCGGGGCTGGTGGCCCACGGCGGCCAGGGCCTCGCCCGAGAGCCGGTACCCCGTCCACTCGTCGAGGGGTAGGGCCCCCAGCGAGCGGTAGAAACGGAGGGCCGTCTCGTTCCAGTCCAACACCGACCACTCCACCCTGGCGTAGCCCGAACTCCGGGCGATGGTGGCCAACTCGCCGACGAGCGCCCGGCCGACTCCGGTCGCCCGGGCCTCGGGTCGGACGTAGAGGTCCTCGAGGTGGATGCCGGTCCGACCGGTCCAGGTGGAGAACGTCAGGAACCAGATCGCCATACCCACCACCCGGCCCTCCTCCTCGGCCACGTGGGCGAAGACGTGGGGGGACGCGGCGAACAGGGCTTCGTGCAGCTGCCCGGCGGTGATCTCCACCGAACCGGGTGAGCGTTCGTACTCGGCCAGGTCGTGGATCAGGGCCACGAGGACCTCTACGTCGTCGGCGACGGCAACTCGGATCATCGGTGCAGGCTATCCATCCGCCGACCCGATCCCCACGACCGAACCCACGCCAACGCCGATCGAGTCCCGTCGGGGGCCGTGGGCATCCGCTGGCTCAGGGAATCAGCAGCACCCGTCCGAAGGCCTGGCGGCTCTCGATGTAGGCGTGGGCCTCGCCGGCCTCTTCGAGGCTGAATCGCCGGTCCACGACCACCTGCAGGCGACCAGCGGCCAGGTCATCGAGGTGCCGGGCGATCATGGAGTGGGCCCGACCTCCGAGGAAGAGCTCCGCGCCCAGGAAATAACCCACCAGTGTCTGGTTGTTCCCCCGCATGGTGGCGATGTCCAGTTGGCCGGGATCCTCGCGGCCGGCGTCCCCGAAGGAGACACACCGGCCCCGGTAGGCCAGGCAGTGGAGGCTCTTCTGAAGGTTGGAACCACCCACCGAGTCCACGATGACGTCCGCCCCCCGCCCGTCGGTGGCCCGGCGGACGGCCTCGACGAAATCCACGGCCGTGTAATCGATCCCGTAGTCCAGTCCCAGGGGCTTCAGGCGGTCCAGTCGCTCGTCGCTCGAGGCCGTGGCCAGCACGCGGGCTCCCGCCCGTTTGGCCAGTTGGATGGCGGCGATGCCCACTCCACTGGCTCCGGCGTGGATGAGGGCGGTCTCGCCCTCCTGCAGGTGGCCGAACTCGAACAGGCAGTCGTCGGCTGTGCCGAAGGGAACCGGCACGCAGGCGGCGTCCTCGGTGGCCAGGCCCGGCGGGATGACCCAGCAGAAGGACTCAGCCACCGAACGGAGCTCGGCGTGGGACCCGTCGAGGCCGACGGTCACCACCCGGTCGCCCACGGCCACGCCGGTCACGGCCGGTCCGATGGACATCACCGTTCCGGCGCACTGATAGCCGACGATGTGGGGGACAGTGGTCATGGGACCACCCAGTCGATTGAGGGTGTCGCCCCCCTCGATGCTGACCGCCTCCACCTTCAAGAGCACGTCGCCGTTCTCGACGGTCGGGTCGGGGACGGCCTCGTAGCGGAACACCTCGGGACCGCCTGTCTCGTAGTACACCGCTGCGTTCATCGGTCTCTCCTCGATCGCACCATCGGACCACCTTAGGCAGGTGCCCGTCCGGGTCCGATGCCACCGTCGGGATCAGCTCGGTCGGCGCGGGACCGGCCTCCGGGGGGCAGAGGACCAACGGGTCCGGGTAGAGGCCCAGCGCCCGGACCTGGGGTCATCGGACCTTCACGAGTTCCTTGGGCCGTCGGTGCCGGGGACCCCTCCAGTGGCGGCGTCCGACCAGATAACCCTCACCTTGAACTTCAATCTTTGGTATCACTCTGAAGTAAAGGGTGATAGTTCGGACGATGACGACCGCTGGGTGTCGCCGGGCTGTGATGCCGTCGCCGAGGCCCGCACCTTTTTGCGATGGCGCTGGGTGTCCGGGCCCCTGGTCAGGGGTCGGCTCAAGCCCACGTGGGACGGTGCCGATACCGCAGTGTGGGAAAGTACGCCTGGGGCGGCGAGGACGTGGAGCGGCGAACCCATCCGGTTGACGATTCGTCGACCGAGATGGAGGGCGTCGCGCCGGTGCCGAGCACCGGCGACGAGCCCGGCCTCTCGCCGTTGGTGCTGGCCTACGTAGTGGGTCCTCTGGCCCTCGGGTTCCTGGTGGTGTTCCGCTACTTCGGCCTGATCGCCCGTCTCCCGTTCTGGGCCTACCTGGCGGCCATCGGTGGTGCCGCCCTGGTGTCGATGTTGGTCGAGCCCTGGCACAGCGCTCCGGCCGGCTCGCTCAAGCTGCACACCCGGATGGCCATCCATGTCCTGGCCGTCACGGGGGTCATCTACATGACCGGGTGGGGTTCGGCCCTCGGGATGGCCTACGCCTTCGTGGCCCTGCAGGAGTTGCAGACCTGGGGCGCGTTTCTGTGGCGGTCGGTGATGGGCTGGTCACTGCTCAACATCGCCGTGGCCCAGACGCTGGTGTGGTTCGGCCTCCTCCCGTCCATGCTGTCCCGCTCCCAGGCCGAGACCATCGGGGCCCTCGGTGCCTTCGTCCTGGCCATCGTGATCCGCATGGCCGGTGCCACCGGAGAGAAGAAGGAACGGGCCGAGATGCAGCTGGCCCACCAGGCCCTCCATGACATGCTCACCGGACTGCCCAACCGGGCCCTGTTCTACGACCGCACCGACCTGGCGCTGGCCCAGGCTGGGGTGGACGGTTCATCGACGGCGGTGATGCTCTTCGATCTCGACCGTTTCAAGGAGATCAACGACACCATGGGCCACAACTACGGCGACCGGGTGCTGACCGAGGTCGGCCCGCGTGTGACCTCGGTACTGCGAACCGGGGACACACTGGCCCGGCTGGGGGGCGACGAGTTCTGCGTGCTCCTGCCTCACGTGGCCGGGGAAGGTGACGCCGTACAGGTGGCCAACCGGATCATCGCCGTGCTCGAGTTCCCCTTCGAGGTGGAGGGGACCATCCTCGGGATCGAGGCCAGCTGTGGGATCTCCCTGGCACCCTCCGACGGACGGAGCGCTGACCTTCTGCTGCAGCGGGCCGACGTGGCCATGTACGTGGCCAAGGAGTCCCAGGCCCACGTGGTGGTGTACCGGGACGAACTCGACGTCAACACGCCCGATCGGCTGGCCCTCCTCGGCGACCTCCGAACCGCAGTCGGGCGGGGGGAGTTCGTCCTCCACTTCCAACCCAAGGCGTCGCTGCGCACCGGCCGGGTGGAGGGGGCCGAGGCTCTCATCCGCTGGCAGCACCCGAGCCTGGGCCTCCTCTATCCCGATTCGTTCATCCCCGAGGCCGAACGTACCGGGCTGATCGAGCCCATCACCCACTGGGTGCTGGACGAGGCCATCCACCGGTGCCGTCGGTGGATGGACGACGCCGAGTCCGCCGGCACCCTGGAACTCTCCGTAGCCGTCAACCTGTCCACCCGGAGCCTGCTCGACGCCTCGCTGCCCGAGGTGGTGCGGGCCGCACTGGCCCGTTGGCAGGTTCCGGCCCGGTTCCTCGATCTCGAGATCACCGAGACCATCATCATGACCGACCCCGCCCGAGCGCGGCGGGTGCTCACCGAGTTGGCCGACATGGGCGTGACCCTGTCCATCGACGACTTCGGGACCGGGTACTCGTCACTGGCCTACCTGCGGGACCTCCCCGTGCACCAGCTCAAGATCGACCGAACCTTCGTCCAGGACATGGGGACCGACTCCGATGACGAAGTCATCGTGCGGGCCGTGGTGGATCTGGCCCGCAACCTGGGCCTGAGTACCATCGCCGAAGGGGTCGAGGACCTCGGGACGTGGGCGCGACTCAGCCAGCTGGGCTGTGACAGCGCCCAGGGCTACCTCCTGGCCCGACCCATGCCCCCGGAGCAGTTCTGGGCCTGGGTCCGCGACGGTGGGGGCACGGTGGCACTCCCGGCCGGCCAGCTCGACCACCACGAAGTGATGACCTGGGGCGGGCTCACCCAGGTGCTCCACTGATGGCAACCCGTGTGGTCAAGTTGCCCGGTCATCCTGCCGATATCCAGGGGCATGGAACCCCTCATCCATGCTGAGTTCGACACCGGCCTCGACGACGGACCCACCGCATCCGTCGGGAGCGATCCGGTGGACGTGAGCGGGGATGGCGGGGCCGTGGCCGGCTCCGTGACCTCGGAGCGGATCGAGCTCGGCCGGGCCCTGCTGGCTCGCGCCGACGAAGTCGGGCAGATGGTTGACCGGCAGTTCGCCGTGGACCTTCGGGGCAACGCCTATGTGACGGCTCGGTTGGGCACCGAGCTCATCGGCCGGTGGCTGGCCACCGACGAGGCGGCGTCCGACGAGGACGAGGCCATCCTGGCCCAGCAGGGCGAGCAGGCCATTCTGGAGGATACCGTGCTGGCCAGCGTGGCCAAGGCGTACTTCGCCTGGCGGGACATCACCATCGCCGTCATGAAGGAGGAGGGCTACCGGCTGGGCGTGAGTGAGCGCCTGCTGACATTGGCCACCAACGTGGTGCGGTTCAGCTGTGACGGCAGCCTGGTCCGCATCATCCGGCAGTTCGACGACACCCGTCGGTCCCTGCAGCAGCGGCTCCACGAGGAGCAGGCCCGTCTGGCCCACCGGGCCCTGCACGACCAGTTGACCGGACTGCCCAACCGGGCCCTGCTGGCCGACCGCCTCCGCCAGGCCGCTGGTTCGCTGGAGCGGCGGGCCACCGGCGCCGTCCTGCTCTACCTCGACCTGGACAACTTCAAGGCCATCAACGACCGGTTCGGCCACCCGGCCGGTGATGTCCTGTTGGTGACGGTGGCCTCGCGACTCCAGGCCCTGGCCCGGTCGGGCGACACCGTGGCCCGACTGGGCGGCGACGAGTTCGTGGTGCTGGCCACCGACCTCTCCGATCCGGAGGCTGCCGCCCGGTCCCTGGCCGAGCGGATCCACCTGGCCATGCGGGAGCCGGTGCCGGTGGGTGAGCGGCAGCTCCACACTTCGGTGAGCATCGGTATCGCCACCGTCGTGCCCGACACCGATCCCGAGGTGTGCCTGGCCCAGGCCGATGCAGCCATGTACCAGGCCAAGCGGGGCGGCCCGGCCCGCTACGAGGCATACAACCCCGTCATCGGTGAGGACAAGCGACGGAGCAGTCAGCTGACCCATGAGCTTCGGGTGGCCCACGAGCAGGGTCAACTCTCGGTTCACTACCAGCCGGTATTCACCTTCGCCGGGGAGATCGTCGGTATGGAGGCGCTCCTCCGGTGGCGCCATCCCGAGCTGGGTTCGGTGACCCCCGACGAGTTCATCCCGCTCCTCGAACGGAGCCGCGAGATCGTGCCCGTTGGGCGGTGGGTGCTCCACGAGGCCACCCGGCAGTGCCGGTCCTGGCAGGACGACGGTCATGCCGCTCTCACCGTGTCGGTCAACGTATCGGCCCGTCAGCTGCAGGACCCGGACTTCGCCCTAGACGTGCAACACGCCCTGACCCTGACGGGGCTCGATCCCGGCTGCCTGATTCTCGAGGTTACCGAGTCGACCCTGGTCATGGACATGGCCCGGATCCGCATGGTGATGGACAAGGTCCGGGACCTCGGGGTGCATATCGCCCTCGACGACTTCGGAACCGGGTACTCGTCCCTGCTCTATCTGAAGGGCCTGCCCATCGACCGCCTCAAGGTGGACCGGAGCTTCGTGTCCGGCCTGGGCTCGGCCGAACAGGATCCCACCATCATCTCCACCGTGGTGGACCTGGCTCACAAGCTGGGCCTGCAGGTGGTGGCCGAAGGGGTCGAGACCGAGGCCGAGCTGGCGGCGGTCAGCGAGATGGGCTGCGACGAGGTCCAGGGCTATCTGCTGGGTCGACCCGCTCCGGCCGACACCTTCCCGGCCGAGCTTCGGGTGATGAGTCAGACCTAGCCGAACGGAGTCGGCCGACGCCCGACCGCCCGAGCCCGGTCCGACCGGCCGGAACCGGGCCGAAGGATCTGCGGTTCAGGTATCGGCCGGTATGGCCTGTTGGGCGTCCATCATGTCGCCCATGACCATCTTGATGAAGTCGTCGGCCTCCTCGGTCATCCCACCGGCCACCCCGCCGTAGATGGCCCCCGACTTCGGGGCTTCGGCGGCATGCGTCCGGGCATAGGCCACGGCGTCGGCCAGGTCGGCAGCGAAGTCGTCGACCAGACCGGGCTGGGTCTGGGGACGGGTGACGGCCATGTGCAGCGCGTTGGGGTACTGCTGGCCGTTGAACCGCCAGCCCCGTTCCCGCATGAAGTCGTTGACGTGGTAGATGTCGAACTCGTCGGAGGTGAAGCTGAACAGGAATGTGGGGTTGCCCAGGATCCGCAGCTCCGGATGGGAGCGCACCGCTTCCTGCATGGTGGCGGCCGTCTCGAAGATGGCCTGGGCGTAGCGGCGGTAGCCCTCGCGTCCCAGTTGGACCATCGATGCCCAGGTGGCGGCCAGCAGCCCTCCCGATCGGGAGCCGTCCATGCCCGGCGAGCAGTACTTTCCGCCACTCCAGCCGGTGAGGAAGAAGTACTGGGCGTCGCGGAGGCCCTTGTCCCGGAAGGTCAGCACCGAGGTGCCCTTGAGGGCGTAGCCGTACTTGTGGGTATCGGCCGAGATGGAGGTGACCCCGGGTATCCGGTAGTCGAACACGGGGACGTCGTAGCCCAGCTCCTGGCCGAAGGGCAGGATGAACCCCCCGAGGCAGCCGTCCACGTGCAGCCCGACCTCGTGGCGCAGGGCGATGTCCGAGAGCGTCTCGATGGGATCGATGGTGCCGTAGCCGTAGTTGCAGGCCGAGCCCACGATGGCCACCGTGTCGGCGTCGATGTGGGCGTCGACCCACGCCGTGTCCGCCAGCGTGGTGACCGGATCGACCGGAGCCACTCGTAGCTCGATGCCGAACAGATGACAGGCTTTGTCGAACGCCGGGTGGGCCGTCTCCGGCTTGATCACGTTGGGGCGGGTCACGCCCCGCCGCTGCGCCGCCCACTCGCGGTAGGCCAGCATGGCGTGGGAGATGCTTCCGGTTCCCCCGCTGGACAGCAGGCCGGCCGGCTCGCCGTCGGTCACCGCGTCCCCGTGGAGGAGGTCGAGGGTCATGGCGATGATCTCGGCCTCGAACTTGGTGGCACTCGGGCACATGTCCCGCTGCAGGGCGTTCACATGGGCGAACCGTCCGAACGCCTCGGTCAGGAATGCATAGTGGTCGTGGTCGCCGCAGTACATGGTGCCCGAGCACCTGCCCGACTCCCAGGTGGCGTCCTCCTCGGTGGCCATGGCGTGCAGGGCCTCGAGGATCTCGGACCTTGGGGTGCCGTGCTCCGGGAGGGTGCGGTGGACGGCGAAGCGGCCGTCGTAGGGGAACGGACTCATGGAATTGGCTCCTTGCCTGGCGGGTTCACGTCCCTCGGGGGCGCATGTTGGCTGCACGGTACACGGCATCGATGACGGCCATGTTGGCCACGGCGTCGGCCGGTGAGGTCAGGACCGGGCCCCCGCGGAGGACGGCGTCGCAGAACGCCTCGAGCTGGTAGTCGTAGGTGGCGCGCCGCGAGGCGAACTCCCGTCGCTGCCGTCCGGCCACGGTGACGGTGAGCCAGCTCATGGCCTGGGGGGCGATGGGGTTGGTGACCCGCAGCTCACCGCGGGCGCCGGTGACCCGGGCGGCCATGCGGAGGACCGACCGGGACCACAGGGAGCAGTGCACGGTGGCGGTGTGGCCGCTCGGGAACACCAGCTCGGCGTCCATGGCCCGGTCGATCTCGGGGTCGTGGAGCTTGGGGGTGGCCGAGATCACGGTGGGCTCCTCCCCCCCGAGCAGGCGGGCCCAGTGGACGACATAGGACCCCATGTCCATCATGGCGCCACCGGCCAGATCGGCCCGGTAGCGGATGTCGGACTTGTCGGCGATGGGGGCGCACAACCAGGTCTCCACGTGGTGGATCTCCCCGAGCTCCCCGCTGTCCACGATCTGCCGCATCCGGTGGGCCAGCGGGTGGTAGCGGTAGTGGAACGCCTCCATGACCACCAGGCCATTCCGCTCGGCGGCCCGGTCGGCGGCGGCCGATACCAGCTCCGCTTCCATGGCGTTGGCCGTGAAGGGCTTCTCGCACAGGACGTGCTTCCCCGCGTCCAGCGCGGCCAGGGTCCACTCGGCATGCAGCCCGTTGGGCAGGGGGATGTAGACGGCGTCCACCGCCGGGTCGGCCAGGACAGCCTCGTAGCCGTCCACCACCTTCGGGATCCGGTGCCTGGTGGCGTAGTCGACGGCGCGGCCCAGGTTGCGGGCCGCCACCACGTCCACCCTGGCCTCGGGGTTCGAGACGGCCGGTTTGAGCAGGGCCGTCGGGGTGATGCGGGCGGCGCCGAGGACTCCGAATCTGACGGCACGGTCCGGCATGGAGTGGACCTCCCTGGGCGGATGGGACAGGGAGGGAGGATATCGTCGCCACTGTGCCTGTGCCGCTTCCCGACCCGACGGCTGAGAACCACCATCCCCCCGACGCGGCCGAGGTGACGGCGCTCAGCCGGGGCATCCTCGGGGTGGTGGCCCCCGACGGTGGCCTGACCGAGCTCCAACGCATCCTCATCGGAGCGGTGGTGTCGGCCATGACCGGGTTCGCTCCCGACCTGGCCGCCGACCCGGTGTCCCCCGAGGCGTTCGCCCAGGGACTGGCCCGGCGCAACCTGGGCTTCCGGACCCGTATCGTCCAGATGGTCATCCTCTACGTCCTCGTCCTGCAGCCCATGCCCCTCGACGTGGTGGACCGGGTGGACCGGTTCGCCCGCGAGGCCGGCGTGGACGAGGGGATGCTCTCCGTGGCCCACGAATTCGCCACCGGAAGCCTCGGCCTGGCCACGCTGGACTTCGAGCGCAACGGCTACTCCTCGACCTGGAACGAGGAGGACGAGGAGGACGAGGCCACCCTGCACCTCTCGTCCCATCTGACCGGGGCCTGGGACGCGGTGACGGACGACCCGGTCCTGGCCGCACGCTGGCGAGGCCTGGAAGCGCTCCCCACCGGGACCCCGGGCCGGCAGGTGGCCGACTTCTATCGGGCCCGGGGATTCACCTATCCCGGTACCGCCGAGTCGGCGCCGCCCTTCCTGGCCCAGCACGACTGGGTCCACGTGCTGGCCGACTACGGCACCACCGTCGAGTCCGAGCTGGAGGTCTTCGGCTTCATCGCCCGGGCCAACGACGACATGCGAGCCTTCTCACTCCTGGCCATGGTGGTGTCCCTGTTCGAGACGGCCTACCTGCCCACAGGGGCCGGACTGTTCCAGTCGGACGCCGGCCACCTCTCCCAGGCCGGGGTGGCCACCCGGCTGGGTGACGCCCTGCGCCGCGGAGCATTGTGCACCGGCAGCGTCGACTTCCTCCGCATCGACTGGTTCGAGTTCGCCGATCGGCCCATCGAGCAGGTCCGCGCCCACTTCGGCGTCGTGGCCAAGGCCCCGGTGGCGGTGGACCAGGGTTCGGTGGGGCCGTGGCAGCGCGGGGGTATCAGTCCGTTCCAGTGGAAGGCGGGGCAGGCGCTGGCCCGGAGCCGGGGAGCGACCTACGACGCCTTCGGGGCCAGCTGTTAGGGGTGCGGTGCAGCCGAGCCTGCATCCCGCAGGGGAGTGGCCTCGAGGGCGCAGTGGCTGAGTCGGTCGATGCGGTTGGTCGCCGTCGGGCCCTCGGGGTGGGGAGGGTTCCGGATGCCGACGGCGGCCACGACGCCGCCGACCACGCACCACGAACCGGCGATGAGCACGGCCCGTTGGAATCCATGGGCCAGGGCCTGCGGGTGGAGGTAGCTGAGGCCGGTGATGCCGCCCAAGGCGGGGAGCACGGCCACGGCGATGAGGCTCCCGAGGCGGGCCACGTCGTTGTTGACCGCCGAGGCCAGGCCGGCTCGGCTCTCGGAGACAGAGCTGAGGGCCGTCGAGGTGAGCGGTGCCACCGTCACGGCCAGTCCCACCGCCACGACCAGCACGGCGGGCAGGACACCGGTGAGGTACGAGCTGCTGTTCGGGGCGCGGCTCAACAGGGCCAGTCCGATGCCCACCACCACGGGTCCCACCGCCATCTGGAGCCGGGGCCCGATGGTGGTGGCCAGGCGGCCGGAACGGGCCGAGAACACCAGCATGACCAGGGTCATCGGGAGCAGGGCCATCCCCGATTCGAGCGGTGAGTAGTGGTCCACGACCTGGAGCACCACGGGAAGGAGGAACAGTACGCCGCCCAGGCCGGCATAGACCACGAAGGTCACCCCGTTGGTCACGGAGAACTGCCGGTTCCGGAACATGCCCAGGGGTAGCATCGGGGACGACGAGCGGGCCTCGACCACCAGGAAGGCCACCGTGCCGGTCACGCCCAGGGCCAGGGAGGTCACCACCGAGGGCGACGACCACCCCCGGGCCGGACCGTCGATGAGGGCGTAGGCCACGCCGGCCAGCGACACCGTGGCCAGCACCGCCCCACCAACGTCGATCCGTCCGGTGGCCGACGGGTCATGGGACTCGGGGATGTGGCGGGCCGAGATCAGCAGGACCAGCACGCCGATGGGGATGTTGATCAGGAAGATCCACCGCCATGAGGCGGCGCTTATCAGATAGCCGCCCACCAGAGGTCCGGCTGCGGTGGCCACCCCGCCGAGACCGGACCAGGCCCCGATGGCCTCGCTCCGGTCACCGGGGACGAACGACGCCTCCAGCATGGCCAGGCTGCCCGGGGTGAGCAGGGCACCCCCCACCCCCTGGAGGACCCGGAGCACGATGAGCTGGGAGGACCCGCCGGCCAGGGCACAGGCCGCCGAGGCCAGGGCGAACCAGGCCACGCCGACGACGAATACCCGCCTCCGGCCATAGCGGTCGCCGAGCGATCCCCCGAGCAGGAGGAGGGAGGCCAGGGTCAGGGTGTATCCGGTCACCACCCACTGGAGGGTGCCCAGCGAGGCATGGAAGTCCCGGCCGATGGTGGGCAGGGCGATGCCGATCACCGTGGCGTCGATGGCCGCCATCCCCGAGCCCAGCACCGTGGCGGCGATCACCCAGCGTCCGCGCGCCGAGCGGTAGCGGAGTCCGTCGGAGGCGTCGGAGCCGGCCGGCGGGTCGGACCTGGG
>Ga0207933_1001709_pt1 | contig 15771 bp, 11 predicted proteins | sample NGESurdeep092012_4_FD_184488 | JGI IMG/M metagenome (GOLD analysis project Ga0207933, IMG submission 184488) | Arctic peat soil microbial communities from Barrow, Alaska - NGEE Surface sample F53-3 deep-092012 (SPAdes) | ecosystem: Environmental > Terrestrial > Soil > Wetlands > Peat ... | reverse complement strand
GCTCGCCGGCGGCCACAATCACGACGCGGGTGATCGCGGGATCATCGCCCCAGGCATCGAGTTGCGCGCGCAGCGCCAGCACCATGGCGTGGGTGACGGCATTGAGCGCCTGCGGGCGGTTGAGCGTAATGAGACCGGCCGCGCCGCGACGTTCGAAAAGCATATCGCTCATCGCGGCCAGTTTGCCCGCATCAATGCTGCGGCGACCAGGCGCCGGCGGCCTCCAGCCGCTGCATGGCCTGATCGGTGAACTCGGCGCGCGGCGTGTCGCCGCCGATCACGAACATCAAAATCGATTCCGCATTCGGATCGCCCTTGGTGACGTTCTCGAAACGGCGGATCATGCCGGGCGGAAACGAAACCACGTCGAACGGCCCGAGATCGACGTAATCGACCTTGCCGTCCTGGTCTTCCCAACTGGCGCGCCAGGTGCCGGTCATCGGGATGAAGGTTTCGTTGGTGTCGTGATTGTGCATCTCGGGGCCGTGTCCAGGCGTGGCCTTGCAATAGCCGAGATTGAAACCCTCGCGGATCTTGATGGCGGCCATGACAGCTGCCTGCGCGCCCACCGGCGAAGTCACGCCACCCTCCCCGATGTCGTCCGGCGGCTGAAAGCCGAGGACGTTGAACAGCGTGCGCTCGCAGCCCTTCATCTTGCTGTCGGGCAGTCCGCCGTCGAAACCTTTCAGGTCCTTGAAGCGGGCGATGCGCTTCATCATCTGGTCGCGCGACAGATAAAGTCTCGGCAGCTGTTCCATCGTTTCCTCCTGATTTTCTAATTACTCAGCATAGCGCGGCTGACGATCAGCCGCATGATCTCGTTGGTGCCTTCCAGTATTTGATGGACGCGCACATCGCGCAAGACGCGCTCGATCGGATGATCGCGCAAATAGCCATAGCCGCCATGCAACTGCAGGCAGCCATTGACCACCTCGAAACCCGTGTCGGTGGCAAGGCGCTTGGCTTGGGCCGCGAGCCGGGTCGCCGCAGGTTCGCCTTCGCTGACGGCGACCGCCGCACGATGCAGCAGCAGGCGCGCCGCCTCGATCTCGGTCGCGTAGTCGGCAATACGGAACTGCAGCGCCTGGAAATCGGCGAGGCGCGAGCCGAACTGCTTGCGCTCCTTCATGTACGCGATCGTGCGGTCGAGACAGAATTGCGCGCCGCCGAGCGAGCAGGCCCCGATGTTGAGCCGCCCGCCGTCGAGCCCGGCCATGGCAATACGAAAACCCTGTCCCTCTTTGCCGACGAGGTTCGAAGCCAGCACCCGGCAATTCTCGAAATTCACCATGGCGGTCGGCTGCGATTTCCAGCCGAGCTTCTTTTCCGGTGCGCCGTAGGAAAGACCCTTGGTGCCCTTCTCCACCACGATAGTGGAAATGCCGCGCGGGCCTGCTTCGCCGGTGCGCGCCATGACGACATAGATGTCGGACACGCCGCCGCCGGAGATGAAAGCTTTGGTGCCGTCGAGCACATAATGGTCGCCGTCGCGCCGCGCGCGCGTCGTGAGGCTGGCGGCGTCAGAGCCCGAGCCCGGCTCGGTCAGGCAGTAGCTGGCGAAATGCTCCATCGTGCAAAGCTTAGGCAGAAATTTCTTGCGCACGGCGTCGGAGCCGAAGCCGTCGATCATCCAGGCCGCCATGTTGTGGATCGATATGTAAGCGGCGGTCGAGGTGCAGCCTTGCGCCAGTTCCTCGAAGATCAGCGCGGCGTCGAGCCGCGACAGCGCCGAGCCGCCGACGTCTTCCTTGACGTAGATGCCGCCGAAACCGAGCGCGGCCGCCTTGCGCAAGCTCTCGACCGGGAAGGTTTCGTTCTCGTCCCAGTCGCGCGCCTGCGGCATCATTTCATCGCGCGCGAATTGCCGCGCGGTCGCCTGAAACGCCCGCTGTTCCTCGGTAAGGTCGAAATCCATCGCTTTGGCCGCCCTCTCCCAACCGGATTAGCAAGCGGTCCCATACCCGGCAACTGCGCGGCGGAATGGCCCGAAAAGCCCTATGCTGGAACTTACGCCCCACTCAAGCATCTAATATTGGCGGGGCCATAGGGACGCCCACGCCCGGAGGACGACGCATGGCGCAGGACGACAAAAAGCCGAGTGGGCCCGATCTCGCCCAGAGCATTGCCTCCACCGATCTCCCCGCCGGTGGCATGCTGGCAGGGCACGTCGGTGACGACGCGGTGCTGCTGGTGCGTCACGGCGGCAAGCTGTCCGCGATCGCGCCCGAATGCACCCACTATCACGGACCGCTCGCCGACGGGTTGGTGGTCGGCAACACGATCCGCTGCCCCTGGCATCACGCCTGTTTCGATCTGGTGACCGGCGAAGCACTGGCCGCACCGGCGCTCAGCCCGCTCACCTGCTGGCAGGTCGAGGAACGCGGCGGTAGGATCATCGTCGGCGCCAAGATCGAGCAGCCTGCGCCCAAGAAAACCGGATCGCCGGCCGAGCGCATCGTCATCGTCGGCGGTGGCGGCGCGGGATTTGCCGCGGCCGAAATGCTGCGGCGGCGTGGCTTTGCCGGCTCCATCACGATGCTCAGCAACGACGAGAGCGCGCCGGTCGACCGCCCCAACCTATCGAAGGACTATCTCGCCGGCAGCGCGCCGGAGGATTGGGTGCCGCTGCGCGGCGACGACTGGTATGCCGAGAACAAGATCGACCTGAAGCTCAAGACCGAAGTGACCGCGCTCGATACGAAGGCGAAAGAAATCACGCTCGGCGATGGCAGCAGGATTAAATTCGACAAATTGCTGCTGGCGACCGGCGCCGAGCCGGTAAAGCTCGATATTCCCGGCGCCAAACAGAAACATGTTCATACCCTGCGCTCGCTCGCCGACAGCCGCGCCATCATCGGATTGGCAAAGTCCGCCAAGCGCGCGGTTGTGGTTGGCGCAAGCTTTATCGGTCTTGAGACCGCCGCAGCGCTTCGCGCACGCGATATCGAGGTGCACGTCGTCGCGCCGGAAAAGCGTCCGCTTGAACGGGTGTTCGGTCCGCAGCTCGGCGATTTCGTCCGCGCACTGCACGAGGAGCACGGCGTTAAATTCCATCTCGAGGACAGCGTGACGGCGATCGGCGAACGCAACGTTATGCTCAAAAGCGGCGGCACGCTCGATGCCGATCTGGTGGTGATCGGGGTCGGCGTACGGCCGCGCCTGATGCTGGCGGAGAAGGCCGGGCTCACAATCGACAAAGGCGTGAGCGTCAACGAATATCTGGAGACCAGCGCGCCCGATATATATGCGGCCGGCGATATCGCGCGCTGGCCAGATCCGGTGAGCGGGGCGAACATCCGGGTCGAACACTGGGTGGTCGCGGAGCGCCAGGGCCAGACCGCGGCGCTCAACATGATGGGTGTGAAAACGCGCTTCCGCGCCGTGCCGTTCTTCTGGAGCCAGCACTACGACGTGCCGATCAACTATGTCGGACATGCCGAAAAATGGGATGTCATCGACATCGAGGGCGACGTGATGAAGCGCGATTGCGTGGTTCGCTACAAACTCGGCGGCAAGGTGCTGGCAGTGGCCTCCATCTACCGCGACGGCGACAGCCTCAAAGCCGCCGCCGCTATGGAAAAACAGGCCGGTTAACCGCACGCCTGCTGCGCGCGGTAAACGGGTGGCGGCCTGCGCCTGGAACGGCTAAAAAGAGTTCCGGAGACCCGTAATGGCAATAAAATTCGGCCGCCCGATCGAAGCCCGCGCTCGCCTAACTCCCGTGGAAAATGAGCCGGCCACGGAACGGCTCGATCTGCCCACCCGCCTGCGCCGGAACCGGCGCAGCGAATGGGCGCGCCGACTGGTGCGCGAGCATCAACTCACCACCGACGATCTGATCTGGCCGTTGTTCGTCATGGACGGCCAAAACGCGCGAACGCCGGTGGCATCGATGCCGGGCGTTGAGCGGCTGTCGATCGACCAGGCCGTGCGCGAAGCCGAACGCGCCGCCAAACTCACCATCCCCTGCCTCGCACTGTTCCCCTACACCGATCCGAATTTGCGCGACGAGGCGGGCAGCGAGGCGCTCAACCCGGACAATCTGGTCTGCCGCGCAATCCGCGCCATCAAGAAGGAAGTGCCCGAGGTCGGTATCCTGTGCGACGTGGCGCTCGATCCTTTCACCAGTCACGGCCATGACGGCCTGCTGCGCGACGGCGAAATTCTCAATGACGAGACCGTCGCGGTGCTGGTGAAACAGGCGATCGTGCAGGCGCAGGCCGGCTGCGACATCATCGCACCCTCCGACATGATGGATGGCCGCGTCGGCGCAATCCGCAAGGCGCTCGATGCCGAGAATTTCACCGACGTGTCGATCATGGCCTATGCGGCGAAATATGCTTCCGCCTTTTATGGCCCGTTCCGCGACGCGGTCGGCTCTGCCAAGACACTCGCCGGCGACAAGCGCACTTACCAGATGGATCCGGCCAATACCGACGAAGCGCTGCGCGAGGTCGCGCTCGACATCGAAGAAGGCGCCGACATGATCATGGTCAAGCCCGGCCTGCCCTATCTCGATATCGTGGCGCGCGTGAAGGAAACTTTCGCCATGCCAACTTTCGCCTATCAGGTGTCGGGCGAGTACGCGATGATCATGGCGGCCGCCGGCAACGGCTGGCTCGACGGCGAGCGCGCCATGATGGAAAGCTTGACCGCCTTCAAACGCGCCGGCGCCGACGGCGTGCTCACATATTTTGCACCGCGCGTTGCCGAAAAACTGCGCGCGAAATAGCCTCTTCCGTCCGCGTCCCCCACCCGCTAATTATTAGAAACCGACAATCAAAGGCGTGAATTGCAATGGGTGATTTTGCAATAGGTCAAGGCGTGCCGCGTTTCGAAGACCCGCGGCTGGTGAGCGGCGGAGGCCATTACACCGACGACGTCCAGATACCCGGCATGGCCTATGGCGTCATGCTGCGCTCGCCGCACGGCCACGCAAAAATCATATCGATCGATAGTAAAGCCGCCAAGGCTGCGCCCGGCGTGCTGGCCATCATCACCGGCGCCGATTGGAAAGCCGCAGGTCTTGGCGATCTACCGTCGCACGCCGGACTTAAGCGTCCCGGCGGCGGCCCGATGTATAAGCCGCGTTATACCGTGCTGGCCGAGGATCGCGTTCGCTGGGTCGGCGATTGCGTTGCCTTCGTCGTGGCTGAGTCACAGGCGCAGGCGCTCGATGCCGCCGAGTTGATACAGGTCGATTACGAGGAGCTGCCCGTCGTCACTTCGACCGCGGACGCGACCAAGCCCGGCAGCCCTCACGTCTATGACGAGTGCCCCGACAACATCTCGTTCATGGAGCCGATCGGCGACAAGGCGGCCTGCGACGCGGGCTTCGCCAAGGCCGATCACGTCGTCAAGCATCGTCTCGTCGTCAACCGCGTCACCGCGGTGACCATGGAGCCGCGCGGCGCCGTCGGCCGCTACGACAATGGCGACAGGCGCTACACCATCCACACCGCGACCCAGCGTCCGCACGGTTTTCGCAGCGAACTGGCGAATATCCTCAAGGTCCATGAGACCGCGTTGCATGTGATCACCGGCGATACCGGCGGCTCGTTCGGCATGAAGACGCCGGTGTTCAACGAAATTCCGCTGGTCTGTTACGCCGCCAAGATCACCGGCCGGCCGGTGAAATGGATCAGCACGCGCACCGAGGCGTTCCTGTCCGACGCCCAAGGCCGCGACAACGTCACCGATGCCGAACTCGCGCTCGACAAAGCAGGTCATTTCCTGGCGCTGCGGATCAAGACCAGCGCCGCGATCGGCGCTTATTTGCAGAACAACATGCCGGCCTTTTTCCTCAATGCCGGCACACTCGCCGGCACCTATCGCACGCCCTCGATCTACGTCGAGGCGACCGGTGTCTTCACCAACACCAACCCGGTGCGGCCCTATCGCGGCAACGGGCGGCCGGAATCCGCCTTCGTCATCGAGCGCATGGTTGAGCTCGCAGCACTCGAGTTGGGCATCGACAGCATCGAGTTGCGCCGGCGCAACTACATCAGCCCGAAGGAGATGCCGTTCAAGACCGGGCTTACATTCACCTACGACAGCGGCGAGTTCGAAAAGAACATGGATATCGCGATGGAGATGGCGGATTTCGCCGGCTTCGAGAAGCGGCGCAAGGAATCGCGCAAGAACGGCAAGCTGCGCGGCATCGGGCTCTCAAACACCATCGAGCGTGCCGCCGCGCCCGGCACGGAAGGCGCCGAGGTGCGTTTCGACAAATCCGGCGGCGTGACGATGTTTGCCGGTTCGAACAGCCAGGGCCAGGGCCACGAAACCGTATTCAAGCAGATCGTCGCAGACCGTCTCGGCATCAACCCCGACGATATCCGCTACGTGGCGGGCGACACCGATCTGGTGTTCTATGGCGAAGGCACCGGCGGCTCGCGCTCGGCCACCATGGGCGGCGCGGCTTTCGCGCAATCCAGCCAGAAAATTATCGAGAAGGCGAGCGCGATTGCCGCGCATGCGCTGCAGGTCGACGCCGCCGACGTCAAATTCGCCGACGGCGTTTTTTCCTCGGCCAAGACCAACCGCACCATGACCATGAAGGAAATCGCGGCCGACGCACAATTGCCGGCGAAGATTCCGGCCGGCATGGAGCCGGGGCTCGCCGCCACCGCCGTGTACAAGGCGCCGATCGCCAATTATCCCAATGGCTGTCACATCTGCGAACTCGAAATCGATATCGAGACCGGCGAAACGGTGATCGTGCGCTACAACGTGGTGGACGACGTCGGCACAGTGCTTAATCCCATGCTGCTGCACGGCCAGATCCACGGGGGCGTGGCGCAAGGCGCGGGTCAAGCGCTCATGGAAGACATTATTTTCGACAGCAGCGGCCAGATGGTGACGGCGTCGTTCATGGATTACGCCATGCCGCACGCGCACCATTTCAGCGATATGCATGTCGAGGCGAACCCGGTGCCGACCAAGACCAATCCGCTCGGCACCAAAGGCGCGGGCGAAGCGGGCTGCGTCGGAGCGCTGCCCGCCGTGGTCAATGCCGTGGTCGACGCCTTGAAGGAATACGGCATCAAGCACATCGAGATGCCGGCAACGGCGGAGCGTATCTGGCGCGTGATCAATCGACGCTAGGGCCGGCGGCGGCCGGCTGAGAACGCAAGGCCCCGCCCCGCCGCGGCAGATGCAGGCCGCATTCGCGGGCTTCGTCTTTTTCCCACCACCAGCGGCCGTTGCGCTCGGGTTCACCGGGCTTGAGCGCGCGCGTGCAAGGCGCGCAGCCGATCGAGGCGAAGCCTTGGGCGTGCAGGGCATTGATCGGAATGTCGAGCTTGCGTGTTTCGGTCAGCGCGGCCTCGCGCGTCCAATCGTGGAGCGGGTTGAACTTGATCAGGCCGCGGCTGGCGTCGTAAGCGGAAAGGCCGGCTGCGCGGCGATTGTCGTTCTGATCGGCGCGCAAGCCGGTGATCCAGGCCGCGGCGCCGGCGAGCGCGCGATCGAGCGGCCTGCTCTTCCGCACATCGCAGCATGATTGCCGTGCATCTTTGGAGTCATAAATGCCATCGATGCCTTGCTTGGCGACCAGCTTCTCGAGCGCGGCGTGCTGCGGATAGATCGCGCGAATGCGGCGGCCATAGCGGCGCTCGGTCTCGGCCCACAGCGTATAGGTTTCCGGAAACAGACGCCCGGTATCGATCGTCACCACATCGATGTCGAGATCGCGCGCGCAAATCCAATGGAAAATGAGTTGGCCTTCAATCCCGAATCCGTGCGTGAAAACGATGGCGCCGTCGATCTTGTCGCGCAGATGCACAAGGCGCTCTGGCACGGATAGCGCGGCGATTTCAACGTTGTTTATTCTGGTTGTGACATCGAGCATGCAGCAGTTAGCTGGCAGCGCAGCATGACTGTCAAAATGAAAATAATATTCGCCATTCTTCGAAGATAACGCGCCACCGATGCTAAAATTGATTTGCCGGGAACTCGCCTGTTCTAAAAATCCTGCAATTCGTTGCGGAAAATATCTGTCGGCGATCGTGGCGGCTGGGGGCCGGTCGTTCCGCCCAATATGGCGGCATTGAAAGATTGTTTCCCAACGGAGGCGGTTGTTCTCCGTCGCTCCCTCCATACGCCTGAAATCGGTTGCAGCCGGGATGACAATGAAACGCCTGTCCTGCGCTGGTCACTCGACCGGACCACCGCCCGAGATGCGTACCGGCCGATAGCCATCGGCGGCGAGCGCCGTCATAATCTCCTTGGCGTGCGCGCCATCGCGCGTCTCGACGATGACGTCGAGCTTGGCGCCCTTGGCCGGCACGTCGAGCAGCAGGCGCCGATGTTCAACCTCGAGAATATTGGCGCTGAGTTCGCCGAGCCGCGTCGCGATGATGCCGAGCACGCCCGGCCGGTCTGGAATGGTAAGGCGGAACGAGACGATGTAACTTTCGCGTTCCAGCTCGCGCACCATGATGGAAGCAAGAATGCGCGGATCGATGTTGCCGCCGCACAAAACGAGCCCGACTTTCTTTCCCACAAACTGTTCAGGCTTCGCCAGCATGGCGGCCAGGCCCGCGGCGCCCGCGCCTTCCGCCATGGTTTTCTGCAAAGTAAGATAGGCGTTCACCGCGCGCTCCAGATGGGCCTCATCGACTAAAATGATCTCGGACACCAGTTCGCGGATGACCGGAAGCGTCAGTTTGCCGACATTCTTGACCGCGATGCCCTCGGCCAGCGTCGCACCGCCGACCGGCCGTGCCTCGCCCTTGAGCACGTTCCATACCGCGGGATAAAGCGCCGCTTCGGCGCCCATGATCTCGATTTTCGGATTTTTCGCGCGCGCAGCGATAGCATTGCCAGCGATCAGGCCGCCGCCGCCCACCGGGATCACCAGCACGTCGAGATCGGGGACTTCTTCCAGCATTTCGAGCGCGACGGTGCCCTGCCCGGCGATGACCCGCTCATCGTCGTAAGGATGCACCAGCGTAAGTTTGCGCTCCGCCAATATCTGGCCGCAGCGCGCCTCAGACTCCGCCACCGTCTCACCATCGAGCACCACTTCGGCGCCATGCGAGCGTGTCGCCGCGACTTTCACCAAAGGCGTGGTCACCGGCATGACGATGGTCGCCGGAATTCCGAGCCTCGCTGCATGATAGGCCACCGCCTGCGCATGATTGCCCGCCGACATGGCGATGACGCCGCGCTTGCGCTCGGTTTCACTCAGCGAGGCGAGCTTTACGAGCGCGCCTCTTTCTTTGAACGAATTGGTGACCTGGAGATTTTCGTATTTGACGTAAACATCGGCGCCGGTGAGCACCGACAGCCTTGGTGCCGGCAGCATGGGCGTGCGCAAAACCGCGCCTTGGATCACGCGGCGGGCGGCTTCGATGTCGGCAATGGTGACAGTCACGCGGTATCTCCCAGCCGCACCATGCCGCATGCTGGCCGCTCGTTCCAGACGCCTCCTAGAAAGGCCCCTTGCGCAGACCCGATTATTTCGCCATCTCCGTATCATGCCGATCGACGTCAAACCGCACGCCTACGACCCGGCCATGAACCCCCAGCTGTTCGAGGGTGTACTGGCGCGCCGCGTGGTCGCTTTCATCATCGATTTCATCATCATCGCCATCCCGGTGGTGCTGGCGGCCATGTTCATTTTCGCCTTCGGCATCGTCACTTTGGGGCTGGGCTTTGCGCTTTATTGGCTGCTGCCGGGCGCCTCGGTGGTTTGGGCTGTCGTCTATTTCGGACTGACGCTCGGCGGCGTCCGCTCGGCCACCATCGGCATGCGAATCATGGACCTCGAAATGCGCACCTGGTACGGCGCGCCCGCCTATTTCGTGCTGGGTGCCGTGCACGCCATCGCGTTCTGGTTATCGGTCTCGTTCTTTACGCCTTTCGTCTTGTTGGTTCCCTTTTTCAACCAGCGCCGGAGGCTGCTGCATGACATCTTGCTCGGCACTGTCGTGATCAATAATCCGGCACGCGCCGCCATGCGCAGCGCACCGGCGCGATAATGGCTTTGACGTGCGGCTTTCGGCGCGCGATGCTAAGGGAATCGGAAGCAATAACGGCCTGAAGACGTGAGCCAGCATTCCCGCGATACGCCGCAATTTTATCTGACCGCGCCCTCGCCCTGCCCGTATTTGCACGGCCAGGAGGAGCGCAAGGTATTCACTCATCTGGTCGGCGAGCGCGCCGGCGAACTCAACGATCTGCTCACCCATGGCGGCTTCCGCCGCAGCCAGTCGATCGCCTATAGACCTGCCTGCGAGACCTGCCGGGCCTGCGTTTCGGTGCGCGTGGTGGCGGCGGATTTCGCGCCCTCGCGCAATATGCGCCGCATTGGAGAACGCAATGCCGATGTGATCGGCGACATGCGCACGCCGGCTCCCACTTCCGAGCAATATTCGGTGTTCCGCGCCTATCTTGATACCCGTCACCGCGACGGCGGCATGGCCGATATGACCGTGCTCGACTACGCGATGATGATCGAGGACAGCCATGTCGATACCCGCCTGATCGAGTACCGCAGACGCGGCCCGGATAGCAGCATCAATGGCCGCGGCGCCGGACAACTGCTGGCGGTGGCGCTGACCGACGTGCTGAGTGACGGGCTGTCGATGGTCTATTCGTTCTTCGATCCCGACGCGGGCGAGCGCTCGCTTGGCACCTTCATGATCCTCGACCACGTCGAACGTGCGCGGCAGATGGGCCTGGCTTACGTCTATCTTGGCTATTGGGTGCCGGGCTCGCGCAAGATGGATTATAAAGGCCGCTTCCTGCCGCAGGAACGGCTGATGCCGGCGGGCTGGACGCGGGTGGAGAAGTAGCCGCGCTATCGCAGGCCCAGGATCGGAACGCCCAGCGTCTGCACAATCAAGAACACATTGAGCGCCAGCACCCCCGCTGTCCCGGCCACCGCCGCGATTTGCGTGATCCGGCCATTGGCGAACTTGCCCATGATGTCGGGCCGCCGCGTGAACATCAGCAGGGCGATCATCGGCAGCGGCAATGCGATGCTCAACATCACCTGACTCACCACCAAAGCTTCCGTGGCGTTGACGCCATAAGCCACCACCACGAAGGCCGGCACCATCGTGATGATCCGGCGCAGCCAGATTGGAATGCGGAAGCCAACAAAGCCCTGCATGATCATCTGCCCGGCCATGGTGCCCACCACCGAACTTGAAATGCCGGAAGCGATCAGCGAGAGCAGGAATACCCCGGCAGCGCCGATGCCGAGCAGCGGCGCCAGCGTGTGATAGGCAGTTTCGATTTCGGCGACATCGGGATGGCCGGCATGGAAGGCTCCCGAGGCCATCATGACCATCGCCATGTTGACGAGGCCCGCGATCGCCAGCGCGATCACGACTTCATGGTTGGAAATACGAACCAGCATGCGCCGCTCATGCTCGTCGCGGCCCGGCGTGCGCGCCTGCGTCAGTCCGGAATGCAGATAGATTGCGTGCGGCATTACCGTCGCGCCGATAATGCCAACGGTGAGCAGCAGCGCTTCGGCATCGGGTAATTCAGGCACGACCGAATGAAAAGCTGCCGCGCCCCAATCGACCGGCGCAATGAAAACCTCGATCAAGTAACAAAGCGCGATAATGCCAACCAAGCCGGAAATGATCAGTTCGAGCGGGCGAAAGCCGCGGCTCTCGAACATAAGAATGCCGTAGGTAATGACGGCCGTCACTCCCATGCCGTAAATCAGCGGCATCTTGAACAGCAGCGCCAGACCGATGGCGCCGCCGAGGAATTCCGCAAGATCGGTGGCCATGGCGGCGATTTCGCTCACCGCCCACATCGCCAAAACCACGGGTTTGGAAAACTCATCACGGCAGATTTCCGCGAGATTGCGCCCGGTGACGATACCGAGCTTGGCGGAGAGCGCCTGGAACAGCATGGCGATGATGTTGGCGAGCAGCACGACCCACAGCAAGCTGTAGCCGTATTTCGCGCCGGCCTGGATGTTGGTGGCAAAATTGCCGGGGTCCATGTAGGCGATCGAGGCAACGACCGCAGGTCCCGCAAAGGCGAGATAAGCGCCCGGCCCGCGCCGCTGGCCGCTCAGAATGGCCTGCGCCGCCACCACTGTACGATCTGTCAGCGATTTCGGCTTCGGTGGAGTCGCGTCCATCAAACTTAAGTCTTCCCGCAACCTCGAGAAAAGACACTTCGAATTGCGCCATACTATTCTAGTTGCGAATGGTTTGCAATTGCATTTATTATGGAACTTAGCGAGTTCCTTCGTGTTGTTGCTGACTTGCGGCGGCAATGCGGGGGACACTCTGGCAACAGCGATAAGCAAATTCTCCCGGCGGCGGCTGTGGCTCTGCCTGCTATCGGCGCTGGTGGTATTCGCGGCGGGGTCGGCCTATGGGGCCGACGCTCCGCAACACGGCCCCTCCGAACTGCTGCTCGTTGTGCAAATCATACTGCTGATCCTGGTCGGCCGCCTGCTCGGCGAAATCATGCTGCGGTTCAAGCAACCCGCGGTCATGGGGCAACTCCTCGCCGGCCTTGTGCTGGGCCCCTCCCTCTTCGGCGCGCTGTTACCGGACTGGCAGCACACGCTCTTTCCCGCCGCCAAAGAGCAAAAGGCGATGCTTGACGGCATCGCGCAATTTGGCGTGCTGCTGCTCCTGCTGATGACCGGCATGGAAACCGATCTCAAGCTGGTGCGGCAGACAGGGCGTGCCTCGGTGCTGGCCTCGCTCGCCGGAATTTTGATCCCCTTTCTCTGCGGCGTGGCGCTCGGTGAATTTCTGCCCGACGCCATGCTGCCGGATCCCGGCAAGCGGCTGATCACGTCGCTGTTTCTCGGCACCGCGCTCTCGATCGCTTCGGTGAAGATCGTGGCAACGGTCATCCGCGAAATGAATTTCACCCGGCGCACCGTCGGCCAAGTGATCCTTGCTTCGGCCATTATCGACGACACCGTCGGCTGGATGATCACCGCCGTCATCTTCAGCCTGGCGCTGCAGGGTCAGGTGGATGGCCTCAGCCTCGCCAAGAGCATATTCGGCACGCTCGTCTTCATGGGACTGAGCTTCACCATCGGCCGGCGCATCGTGTTCATCATCATCCGCTGGGTCAACGACACCTTCGTCAGTGAATACGCGGTCGTGACGGCAATTTTGCTGATCATGGGCGCAATGGCGACCATTACAGATTTGATCGGGGTGCATACGGTACTCGGCGCTTTCGTCGCCGGCATATTGATCGGCGAATCTCCGATCCTCACCCGTCACATCGACGAGCAATTGCGCGGGTTGATCATCGCTTTCTTCATGCCGGTGTTTTTCGGCACCGCCGGCCTGAGCGCCGACCTCACTATCCTGAAGGATCCGTCGATTCTGGCGCTCACGGCCGGGCTGATCTTGATCGCCAGCATCGGCAAATTCGGCGGCGCTTTTCTCGGCGGCAAACTCGGCGGATTGACGTTCCGGGAATCGCTGGCGCTTGGCACCGGCATGAATGCGCGCGGCTCGACCGAGGTGATTGTCGCCACCATCGGCCTGTCGATGGGAGCGCTCAATCCCAACCTTTACACCATGATTGTCACGATGGCGGTCATCACCACGATGGCGATGCCGCCTACCTTGCGTTGGACGCTGGCGCGGCTGCCGATGCGCAAGGACGAAAAGCAGCGGCTTGAACGCGAGGAACTGGAAGAACGCGGCTTCGTCCCCAAACTGGAGCGGCTGCTGCTCGCGGTAGACGAGAGCGCCAACGGCCGCTTTGCGGCGCGCATCGCCGGCCTGCTCGCGGGCAGCAATGCAATGCCGACCACCGTCATGCACATCAAGACCGATAAAAAAACCGGCAAGGCCGCCGCCGATGCCGAGAAGGAGAAGGCCGAGCTTGCCGGTAAAACCGTCAAGGTGTTCGCCGAACACGCCGACCGCGCGCAAACCGAAGAGGAAAAAACCGATACCAAGCTCGCCGTGACGACGATCGTGGAGCACTCGGCCAAGCCCGAAGCGGTCTCCGCGGAAGCCGAAAAGGGCTACGACCTGATGATCGTAGGACTGGAGACGACCGTGGCGCGGCGCAATGAATTCCACGAAGACGTCACCAACCTCGCCGAAGGTTTTGAAGGCCCGATCGCCGTGGCCGATGCGCGCGACAAATTGCTTGAGCGGCCCTTGCACGGCAAACTCGATATGCTGGTGCCGGTCAACGGCACCGAAATGTCGCGCCGCGGAGCCGAAGTCGCGATCGCCATGGCGCGCGCGAGTAAAGCCACCCTCACTGCGCTTTATGTCGCGCCCGGCGGCAAAAAGAAGCGCTCCCGCCAATATGAAGAGGCGATCCTCAAGGACATCGTTAAGCTGGCGGAAAGCTATGAGTTGGAGCTGCGCACCGCGGTGCGCGCCGATGAGGACGCCGAGGAAGCGATCTTGAAGGAATTGGCGCGCGGCAAGCACAATCTCATCGTCATGGGCGTCGGCCGCCGCCCGGGCGATAAGCTGTTCTTCGGCGATACCGCCTCAGCATTGCTGGAAAATTCGAAACAGTCGCTGCTGTTCGTGGGGAGCTAAGTCTATCCCTCGCCGCTGTCGCCGGCGCTTTTGGCGCCAGGTGCGCCGCGGAATTTGTTATTCTTGGGGAAGCCCTTCGGCACGATCCATCCGGCACCGGCACGCTGACCGCGCCAGTCCTTGAACTCCTTCGGCGGCAGCGTGAAACTGCGCCCGGCGCCGTCGATCCAGGTCAGGCCCGCATCCGCTTTGAAGGTAGCGACGTCGGAGAGGCCTTTTTCCTTATAGCGCTGCAGACGCACGCCACGCCCGCGCGTCATCTCCGGCACCTGATCGATTCCGAAGATCACCAGCTTGCGATTGAGGCCTACCGCTGCGATCAAATCGCCGTCTACCGTCGTCATGGCCACGGCCTTGTCGGACGCCTTGAGGTTGAGCACCTGCTTGCCCTTGCGCGTGGTGCCAAGCACTTCTTCCTCCGGCACCACGAAACCATTGCCGCCATAGCTTGCCACCAGGAATTTGCGTTTTCCCTCGTAGGCCAACGCCGCCACTACATCGGCATCCTGCTCGATATCGAAATAAAGCCGCACCGGCTCGCCGTGGCCGCGTCCGCCCGGCAGCTTCGATGCTTCCAGCGTGTAGAATTTGCCGTTGCTGGCGAAAATTAAAATCTTGGCGGTGGTTTCGGTCGGAAACGAGAAAGCCAATGCGTCGTCGGTCTTGAAGGTAACGCCCGACATCTCGCTGACGTGACCACGCAAGGCGCGGATCCAGCCTTTTTCGGACACGACGACGGTGATCGGCTCGCGTACCACCATCGCTTCTTCGATCGCGGCTTCGTCATGCTCGGGCGCCTGCCCGAATGTCGTGCGGCGCTTGCCCAGATTGGTCTTCGGACCGAAGGTCGTTTTGATTTCCTTGATCTGGGCGGCAATGGTTTTCCACTGCTGCGGCGTCGAGCCGATGAGCGCTTTGACCTTGCTGCGCTCCTCGCGCAAATCCTTCTCCTCGGCGCGGATTTCCATTTCCTCGAGCTTGCGCAAGTTGCGCAGCCGCATGTTGAGGATGGAGTCCGCCTGCAATTCGGAAAGCTTAAAGGCTTTCATTAAAACCGGCTTGGGCTCGTCCTCGCGCCGGATGATCTTGATGACCTTGTCGAGGTTCAGATAAGCGATCAGGAAGCCACCCAGCACCTCCAGCCGGTGCTCGATCGCCGCCAGCCGATGCTTGGAGCGGCGCACCAGCACGTCGCGCCGGTGATCGAGCCACTCACGCAATGCCTCGGCTAAGCCCAGCACCCGCGGGA
>Ga0207933_1001708_pt1 | contig 15774 bp, 13 predicted proteins | sample NGESurdeep092012_4_FD_184488 | JGI IMG/M metagenome (GOLD analysis project Ga0207933, IMG submission 184488) | Arctic peat soil microbial communities from Barrow, Alaska - NGEE Surface sample F53-3 deep-092012 (SPAdes) | ecosystem: Environmental > Terrestrial > Soil > Wetlands > Peat ... | reverse complement strand
GCCGGCGCGCTCGCCGATGCCGTTGATGGAGCACTCGACCTGGCGGACTCCGGCTTCGATGGAGGCGATGGTGTTGGCTACGGCGAGGCCGAGGTCGTCGTGGCAGTGCGCGGAGAGGACGATGTCCTTGGCGCCGGGGACGCGGTCGAGGACCATGCGGAACATGGCGGCGTAGTCGGCGGGGATGCAGTAGCCGACGGTGTCGGGGAGGTTGAGGGTGGTGGCTCCGGCCTGGATGGCTACTTCGCAGACTTTGACGAGGAAGTCGGGGTCGGTGCGGGTGGCGTCTTCGGGGGAGAACTCGACGTCTTCGCAGAAGGTGCGGGCGAAGGCGACCATCTCTGCGATCTGGTCGATGGCCTGCTCGCGGGTGATGCGGAGCTTGGCGGCGAGGTGGAGATCGGAGGTGGAGAGGAAGGTGTGGATGCGCGTGGAGGGAGCGGGCTCGATGGCGCGGGCTGCGGCTTCGATGTCCTCGCGCTTGCAGCGGGCGAGGGCGGCAATTTTGGGGCCGCGGACTTCGCGGGAGATGGCGAGGACGGACTCGAGGTCGCCGTGGGAGGCGATGGGGAAGCCGGCTTCGAGGATGTCGACTCCGAGGTCGGCAATCTTGTGGGCCATGCGGAGCTTTTCGGCGTGGTGCATGGTGCAGCCGGGAGATTGCTCGCCGTCGCGGAGGGTGGTGTCGAAGAAGATGATGTGGTTGCTGGGTGCCATTAAAGTAGACCTTTCCGTCTGGACAGAATCATAACGTGCTCTTATGCTCAAAGCCAGATGTATTGCAGATTCTAATGAGCGTATAGGTTCGCGATCACACGGCAGAGAGGGGTGGGGCGCTTGGATTTATTTCAGCTGGAGACGTTTGTTGCGGTAGCTGAGGAAAGAAGTTTCTCACGAGCGGCGGCTCGATTGCACAGGACACAGCCGGCGGTGAGCCAGGTGATTGCGAAGCTGGAGGCGGAGCTGGGAGAGTCGCTGGTGGAGCGGGCGTCGGGAAGCTTGACGGATGCGGGCGAGGTGCTGCTGGAATATGCGCAGAAGATGCTGAACCTGCGGAAAGATGCGGGGGCGGCGTTGGTGGACCTGCGGTCGCTGCATCGGGGGCGGCTGGATCTGGCGGCGAACGAGTACACGTGTTTGTACCTGTTGCCGGTTCTGGATGCGTTTCGGCGGGAGCATCCTCGGATCAAGGTGGCGGTGCAGCGGGCGCTGGCGAGCCGGATTGCGGATGAGGTGCTGTCGCATTCGGTGGAGTTGGGAGTGGTGAGCTTTCGGCCGGCTGATCCGCAGGTGATTTCGACGGTGGTTTATCGGGATGAGCTGGTGTGCGTGATGAGTCCGGGGCATGCACTGGCGAAATTGGATACGGTGTCGATTGCGCGGCTGGGGAGGGAGACGTTTGTGGCGCACAACGTGCCGTCGCCGCTGCGGCAGAAAGTGATTGCGGCGTTTCAGCGGCACAAGACTCCTCTGCAGATGGAGGTGGAGCTGCCTTCGCTGGAGGCGATCAAGCGATTTGTGCAGCGTGGGAATGGGGTGGCGCTGGTGCCGAAGCTGACGGTGGAGAGTGAGCTGGAGTCAGGCGCTTTGGTGGCGGTGCAGGTTCCTGAGTTGCAGGTGGAGAGGAAGTTGCGGCTGGTGCATCGGAAGCAGGCGGCGCTGAGCCATGCGGCAAAGGAGTTTCTGCGGGTGGTGCAGGCACATGCCGCGGAGCATGGTGATCCGTTCTGCTTTGAGCTGGAGAAGGCGGTGGACGGCGGAGGAGCGAAGGCCGCGAGAAAGATGTAGAGGGTGGCGTAACATTTTCCGGGAATGCGCGTTTGTATGTGCAGACGGACCCGCAGTGGCGATGCGGCGAGATCGATCGAGAGGAATGAGGTTGAGCAGATGAAAAGTGTGATGCGGATGAAGATGTTTCGTGCAGCGGCGGTGCTGCTGTGTGGCGCTGGACTGGTTGTGAGTGCGGCGGTGGCGCAGCAGGATTCGGCTCCGCCTCCACCGCCGGATGGACAACAGCAGGGACCTCCGATGGCAATGCATGGCCGCAGGGGAATGGACCCAGAGCGGCGCGCGGAGATGATGCAGCGGCAACTGGGTTTGAATGCGGATCAGACAGCGCAGGTCAAGGCGATCATGACGGATGGACAGGCCAAGATGGAGGCTTTGCGTGCGAATACTTCGCTGGCACCGGAGGATCGGCGTGCGCAGGCCATGGCGATGCATGAGGACATGCAGGCTAAGATTCGTGCGGTATTGACACCGGACCAAGAGAAAGAGTTCGATGCGATGCAGGCGAGGATGCGCGGTCGTCGTGGACGGATGGGTGGGGATGAAGCACCACCTCCGCCACCCCCAGCAGAAGCTCCGCAGTCGTAGATTTAATGGTGAGTGATGAGACAGGCCTCGGTTTCAGATAACGGAACCGGGGCTTGTTTCGTCTATTGGAGAAAGAAAGCGCGATCGATGAGGGCAGAATCTCATGCGACGCGCGTGTGGACGCTGTGTGCAGGTACAATAAAACGATAGCGCGCCGCGTTTACTGGCTAAGTTCCCATTGGAAAGATCCATGGAGTGTCTGGTCGGCGGTGTGAATGTGAAGGGATTTCAGCAAGCATGAAGAAAATGATTTTGCTCGGTGCACTGCTGGTGTGCACCGTCGCCGTGGCAAACGCACAGGAGAGCCGGCAAGATGCCAGCGTTAGCTTGATTGGGGTCTACGCACCTGCGGTCTATGGGGAAGTCGTTCATCCGATGACGACGACGAAGACCGGAGGCTTGCTGGCAAGCTACCGATTCATGTTGACACCTCGGAATGCGGTGGAATTGAACTATACGTTCGCGCAGAATTCCATTAAGTACAACAGCATCACGTTCCCCGCGGGTGAAGTCCACTCACGTCAGCAGGAGTTCAGTGCTGCGTATGTGTATTCGCGGACCTATAAGAGGTACAACCCGTTTGTCGAGGGAGGCGTTGGGGCAATGTTCTTTACGCCGATCCTGGATAATGGAACACATGAGATTCCGACCAAACAGAGCGTCCAGATCGGTGGATTGTTTGGTGGTGGCCTGGCGTATGAAATCGATCCCAGCTTTGATATTCGAGTGGAATATCGCGGGTTTCTGATGAAGACTCCTGATTTTGGCCAGGCCGTCTTCAACCCGAATCGGTACTATGTTCTGATGACGCCGTCGATCGGTGTTGCGTACCACTTCTAGTCATAGAGTTTCGTTCGATAGAAGAGCCCGGCCACCCTGGTCGGGCTCTTCCTGTTGGTGGCGAAGAGGTGGATGCTGGTGGCGGGTTGGAGGCTTGTTGCCCTGCTCTTGATCGCTGAGTGAATGCTCTTGATCGCTGAGTGAAGATGGGAGTCCGCGATGAGTACGGTTCCGTTGGAGTTGTGCAGCGGGCGTTCGACCGACTCTGCCACCGGTCACTTCGGAGCAGAGCAGGGGGTGCGCAGGGAGATGCCTGGGGGATTATGGATGCTTGAGGGGCGGAGGTGCAGGATGTGTGGAATGTTTACGTGTGGGATGTTTAATGCAATGAGAAACCCCAGCCTTGGCTGGGGTTTCTATAGCTGTGAGACTTGAAGAGGGAAGCGCTAGCGGATCAGGGAGCCGCTGGTGAAGTGATAGGCAAATCCAACCTCGTAAATGATTGGCGTGAGGCCATTGGGGAGACATACAGCGGTTCCCGGGCCTCCACAAGTTGGGCTTCCCGTGACGCTCCCGGTAAACCAGTCCTGGTAGTCCATCCCGAGACGAATATTGAAACGGGGCGTGATATCGGCATCGACTCCCGCGCCGAACGCGAGCAGGTTATAGCCATTGGAGGTGTTTCCCTGATAGAAGGAGGGGGAGGAGCCAAAAGTTCCGCGACCTGCCGAAAGACGCAAGTAGGGGTTGTAGCGGCCGTAAGTACGGTGATAACGGACGCCATACTCGAAGGTGGTTTCCTTGGCAGGGGAATGCTGACTAATGGAGACCTGATGGAAGTCGAGCTCAGCTCCCCAGTGGGTTCTAATATCGAAGGCGGCATAGATGCCGTAGCCGTAGGCGTCCTGGGGGGTATAGTCCGGATAGGCGAACGTAAACGTCCCGCCTACCTGCAGGTCACCTGCTCGAGTCGCGCCGGGTGCAGCTTGTCCCAACGCAATAGAGGAGCACGCAGTCAACATAGCGAGGATGAGGACAGTTCGTTTCAACGGGTGGTCTCCATTTGGCCGGGGTATTGGATCGTTAGTTCAACTAGTGTAGTTCAAATTGGGCTGAAAGTGCGAACAATATTTAAGGATATCCACATGATTCAAAGGCTGATGGTTCGCGCGACTGGACGTGATTCGGTGGGGAAGTCGTACAACCATTTCGAGATGCGCGCAGGCGTCGGAATGAAGTGGGGGAGAGTCGTTTGATTGGTGGGTGAAGTGATGAGGGGAATTGAAAACGGCACCGAGCCAAGGGCGGGGTGCCGTCTTCAATTCAAAGGAGCTGCCAGATGGCAGATCGGGTAGGCGTTAGCGCTGCGACTGAGGAGCCGGAGGCGGTGTAGAGGTGCCGGAATTCGCAGCCGCGGCTGCAGCCGGAGCAGGAGTCGCAGCGCCGGGATCGACGGGTGCCTTCCAGTAAGAGAGATTCACAGATACGGGAGTGATCTCGAACGGGAGTTTATCGCGAGCGCTGAGGAGTGGTTCGGCGGCCGCGTTGATCTTGATGACCTGGTCGGTCCAGGGATCATTGCGGAGGTAAGAGTTGAGGGGAACAGCGGCCTGCTGCTTGAGGTCGGTGTTGTTAAGTTTGGGAGACTTAGCAACGAGTGCCTGCATCCAGAAAGTTCCATCTGGCTTGATGAGGCCGTCGCCAAGCTGGGGATCGTTGAGTGCCTTCAGGCCCTTCTCGCGAGCCTGGAGCTGCTGGAGGTAGAGGCCGAAGTATTGCTCTCCGTCAGCGAGGTCTTTGACGCTGAGCAGTTCCATTGCCTTTTTAGACGCTTCGGTGTCGTCGGCATCGGTATGATGCAGCGGCAGTTTCTCGAAGGCGGACTGGGGTGGGAAGAGCAGACGGTCGCTGAAGGCATACTTGGTGTCGATGTGGTGACCAAGGACGATGTGGGCTACCTGGAAGGCGAGCAGGGCGTTGAGATTGCCCATCTGCTGAGCTCCGTCCGCGGTGACAACGGCGGTGGTATCGATGAGGCCCTTGGAGAGGAGGATGGTGTTACCGACGGCCAGAGACTCGAGCGGCTCGGTGAGCAGGGTGCGAACGCGGATGGGGCGGTCGATGGGAATCTGGTTGTAGGCAAGGATGTTGTTGGCGAGCTGAGCGAGGACCTTGTCGAAGTCGCTGGGAGCGTCGATCAGACCAGCCGAGTAGAGGCGATCGATGACGTTATCTTCAGCTTGCTGGATCCATTGACGCTGTGCGCCGAGGGGGCTGAGGCCGCCGTTCTGCTGGCTCTCATCGGTTGCACCTTCAACTTCGAGGTCGGCCTGATCAGAATCCTTGACGGGAACCTTGAGAGAGTAACCCCAGATCTGGTTGATCGCTTTGAATTTCAAGCTGTGCGAAGGGCTCTTCGGGTCGGTCTCTTCAATGTAGGACTCGCTGGGGAGCCAGAGGCCATCCGCGACATTGGTGCGAACGGAATTGAAGTGGAAGTACTCGTTGATGTTGTCCTTCTCCGTGCCGGCAAGGTCGCCGTCGTAGCGCACGATGTTGCCGCCGTTGCGCTCGACCCAGATGCGGCCGAAGAAGCGGCCAGGGATCTTCTTGATGGGAGAGACGTCGAAGACGACGGTGGGAACGGTTCCGAGGAAGTCGTTACGCAGATAAGTGAAGTTGTAGTGTTGACGGTCGAAGCCGGCGCTGTCGATCACGATCATGCGGACGAAGCCGGCGTCGTTATAGCTGAGGTGCAGGTCTTTGGATAGACCTGTGATGTAGCCGAGAGAGTGGCGGAAGCCGCCCTTCTTGTGATCCAGGCCGCCGCCGGTGAAGCCGTTCTGTCCGATGACTTTGCCGAAATCGACACGAGCCAGGAAGTGGACATCACTGTCGACGGTCTGGCCCATGACGGGGTCCGGGCGCATGTTCTGGATGTAGGTTTCGACGATGGGGCTGCGCTCCCTGAGCGTCTTGAGGACTACAGCTTCACGGGCAATGGCCTTGTTGACCAGGGCATTCTGCGCTGGCGTTAGCTTGCGGACGTCCTGGGATGCTTCCTTCTTCTTGAAAGGGAAGGCAGAAGCAGGCAGGGCCGATCCAACCATGAGAGCGAAGGCCACGGCGGCGGTAAGTTTTGTGGGGAGGTTCATAGTCTTCAAGGGCTCCTTAGCTGGTGCGGCTGCCCGTGAGGGCAGCCCTTTCGAAAATCGGGATATGCAGCGAATGTATCTATCTGTCCGTCGGGCCAGGCCAGTTACTCAGATCTAGAATAGCGTGAAGGTTTTCAATGTTGTTAACAAATAGTGTTACCAAAGAGACATTAGTTATTAATGATGAAGTGAACGATGATGTTGGTTGGAAAGTCAATTGGGTGGCCGCCAGCATCGAGGGCGGGATGGAATCGAACGCCGCGAGCTGCCTGCAGCGCAGGCTCGTCGAGGCCGTGACCGAGGCCGCGAACCAGACCGATGACATCCATCTCACCATTGGCTCGGAAGATGACTTTGACCACCGCATCGCCTTCGATGTGATTGGCCCGGGCCTCTTGAGAGTAGACGGGATTCGGCTTAAAGGTGACCCTTGGCGGCGTGGCTGCAGAGAGACTCGAAGCCTCGGAATGCCTCTCGGGGGCAGGTGGTGGCGTGCCAAGCTGGACGGGAGCGACGGCGGCATAATTCTTAGAGGTCATGGGGCCTGTACCGCTGCCCAGCTTGACTCCGCGGACGGTGCCGACGGCGTTGTCGCGGCCATTGATGTTATTGGAGTTAGGAGAGCCTGAACCAAGATTGACCGAAGTTGCGTGGGGACCATTCCCGGAGTTGTTCTTGTTCATCCCGGGCATGCCGGCGACACCGAGGCTGACGCTGGAAACGGCGGGCCCGGTGAGTGGCTTGAGGGGATTGGTGGGCGATCCGAGGCGTACGGCGGTCGGATGAGCATCCTCATTCTTGACAGAAGCTGCTTCGGCCCTGCCGAGGTTGACCTTTACAGGTGCTGGCGGGGGATTGACGGCCTTGGGTGGAGCCGGTGGCTGAAGATTGACGGGTTTTGGCTGCGGGATAGGCAGCGGCTTCACCTCAGGCGGCGGCTCGATCACAGCGGGCGGCCGAACCTTGGGGGGAGCAACGGGAGTCGGCGGGAGCGGCTTGGGTGGCGGCGGTGGGGGCTTGGGGATCGGCTTGGGCTCCGGTGGTGGCTGGGGCGGCAGCGTGATGGTATCAACTACCTTCGCGATAGTCGGATTGGTCTTTACGACATATCCCAGGATGACCACGATGAGCAGAATCGCGACATTAATGATGATGGAGGTGACAGTTGCACCCTTGCTACGTGACCCATCATTGAGGACGCCGAAGTCTCTAAATTGAACACTAGGCGGGTTGGGATCTTCACTACGGAGGGGCTTCGCCATTTTAGAATTCAGTCCTCAAGGTTGCACCAATATTAGGGCAGCGTTGTATTTACGGGAAAAAGGTATCCAGAGCATAGCAGATGAATTTGCCCTCCAATACTTGAGTCCGTTGAAAATGACGAGCAAGTGCAGGGTCCGCACCTTTCTACTCATTGACAAGTTAGCTACTGGCATAACAAGTACCGTTCGGAACAGACGTCCAGCGTATCCGGGCCTTTGCCCGTGATCGTCTTGATGTTGCTCCGTGGTCCGGAGACTGTGCGTACGTAGCGTGTTCAGGAGAATAAATTCGCTCTAAACAGAAGGCCCCAGAGATGAGTCCTAATTTGATGAGCAATACGGTTAGGATAGCACAAAGGTTAACAGCAGACGGGGCTGCACAAGCAGCGTAAATGAAGGCTGTAACCTGCGGAGATACTTATCGATGCACGATCTATTTCAGACGCTTTATCGCGATATGTTCCTTATGCCACTACCACTTACGGAGAAGATTCTTCGTCCTGTGGTGGTGTATCTGTGCCTGGTGATTTTTCTTCGGATGTTTGGGAAGCGGGAGTTGGCGCAGTTGAACCCGTTCGATCTGGTGGTTCTGTTGAGTTTGTCGAACACGGTGCAGAACGCCATCATCGGACCGGACAACTCGGTGACGGGAGGAATTGTAGGGGCGTTTGCGCTGTTGACGATTAATTGGGTACTGATGTGGGTGTTGTATCGAGCGCCGAAGAAGGTGACGACGGCGCTGCAAGGGGAGCCGTCGACGCTGATACGCGGTGGGGTTGTGGATGAGGAGGAGTTGAAGAAGCAGTCGTTGACGCACGAAGAGCTGGTCTCGGTGCTGAACAAGAACGGGTTGAATGATCCGGAGGATGTGGAGATGTGCGTGCTGGAGCCGAATGGGACGTTCTATGTGCAGGCGAAGAAGCCATCGAGTGATGAGGTAGAGCGGAGCCAGATGATGAAGGCGCTGGCCGAGCTATCCGGTGAGGTGAAGGCGCTGCGGCAGCAGATTGAGGCGAGAGGCTAGGCAGTTTTTTGGGGTGAGTGAGCGAGGGCTTTGGCGCGGGCGGCGATGAGGCGTTCGGGTGAGGCGGGAAGCAGGGAGTCTTTGACGGCGGCGCGGTAGCCTCCCATGAAGATGGAGTACATGACAGCGAGGGCACAGCCGACGCCGAAGGCGAAGCCGAGGAAGAAGCCGATGAGCGCACTCCAGTAGCCAGGCACAGAACCTATGATGTCATGACCGGGGTTGGCCGGGTGGGTTTCGAGGTCTTTTGGACTTCGTGAACTCGCGGGAGGACAGCGCCTCGAGCAGGCAGGGCGAGAGCAGGATGGCGAGAGTTGCGACAACGAGGAGCAGGTCGAAGTGCATGGGTGGTCTATCGGCCAGAAGTGGAATGAGATTAGCTGCGAACCGCTGTGTTGTGGAGTGAAACATTCTGGTGGGTAGCGCCAGGGATGGTCGTGGTGTTGCTTGCACTGATCGCGATGACGTAAGTTGTCCATTGCCGGGGTTCGCGAGAGTGCAGCGTTTCAGCGACCGGCGCCAGGGAGTGAGGGTACGCTTATGTCTCAAGAGAACCAGATCGCGAACGCTGATGTATTCGAGTCGCACATGCGCGAAGATCGCGTGTTTCCACCCTCGGCGGAGTTTGCCGCGAAGGCGTGGATTGGGAGCGAGGCGGAGTATGAGCGGATCTATGCGCATAGCGTGAACGACCCGGCGGGGTTCTGGGGCGAGGCGGCGGGGGAGATTGAGTGGTTCAAGACGTGGGACCAGGTGATCGATGGGAGTGGGGCACATACGAAGTGGTTTGTGGGGGGCAAGCTGAATCTGTCGCACAACTGCGTGGATCGTCATGCGAAGGGCGCGCGGAAGGATAAGGTGGCGTTGTTGTGGGAGGGGGAGCCGGGCGAGGTGCGGCAGATGACCTATGGTGAGTTGCATGGAGAGGTGCAGCGGTTTGCGAATGTGCTGAAGTCGCTGGGGGTGAAGAAGGGCGACCGGGTTGCGGTGTATATGGGGATGTGTCCGGAGTTGGCGATTGCGTTGCTGGCGTGTGCCCGGATTGGGGCGGTACATTCGGTGATCTTCGGAGGATTTTCAGCGCGCGCAATTTCTGATCGTGTGAATGATTCGGACTGCCAGGTGGTGGTGACGCAGGATGTGAGTTATCGGCGCGGAGGAGAGGTGAAGCTGAAGCAGATTGTCGATGAGGCGATGGAGACGTGTCCGGGAGTGCGAAAGATGGTGGTGTATCAGCGTGCGGAGAAGAGCGCTGTGGAGATGAAGGCGGGGCGGGATGTGTGGTGGCACGAGGCGATGGCCGCGGTGGAGGGTGAGTGTGCGGCGGAGTGGATGGATGCCGAGGACCCGCTGTACATTCTGTACACGAGCGGTACGACGGGTAAGCCGAAGGGGTTGGTGCATACGACCGGTGGGTATTCGGTGCAGACGTATCTGACGAGCAAGTATGTTTTTGATCTGCATGACGAGGATGTGTTCTGGTGCACGGCGGACATTGGATGGGTGACCGGGCACAGCTACGTGGTGTATGGGCCGCTGCAGAATGGGGCGACGGTGGTGATGTATGAGGGGGCTCCGAACTGGCCGGAGAATGATCGGTTCTGGAAGATTGTGGACGACCACAAGGTGACGATTTTCTATACGGCGCCGACGGCGATTCGGGCGTTCATCAAGTGGGGAAGCGAGTGGGTCCACAAGCATGATCTGAGTACGCTGCGGCTGCTGGGGACGGTGGGCGAGCCGATCAATCCGGAGGCCTGGATGTGGTATCACCGGGAGATTGGGAAGGAGCGTTGCCCGATTGTGGATACGTGGTGGCAGACGGAGACGGGAGCGATTTTGATTGCGCCGATTCCTGGGGCAGTGGCGACGAAACCAGGGTCGGCGACGCGGCCGTTCTTTGGGGTGGTGCCGGAGATTGTGTCGAACTCCGGGAACGGGACGGATGAGATTGTGAAGCCGGGGCAGGGTGGGTTGTTGATGATTGCGAAGCCGTGGCCTGCGATTGCGCGAACGATCTGGGGAGATGCGGCGCGGTATGAGAAGGCTTACTTCTCGGAGATGCCGGGGGTTTACTTTACGGGGGATGGGGCGCGGTGCGATGCGGATGGATATTACTGGCTGATGGGGCGCGTGGATGATGTGATTAATGTGAGCGGCCATCGGCTGGGGACGGCGGAGATCGAGTCGGCGCTGGTGGGGCATCGAGGGGTGGCGGAGGCGGCGGTGGTGGGGCGTCCGCATGAGCTGAAGGGGCAGGCGATTGCGGCGTTCGTGACGCTGGCGGAGGGGCATGAGCCGACGGAGGAGTTGAAGCAGGAACTGCGGCAGTGGGTGGCGAAGGAGATTGGGTCGCTGGCGCGGCCGGATGATCTGCGATTTACGCAGTCGCTGCCGAAGACGCGGTCGGGCAAGATTATGCGGAGGCTGCTGCGGGAGTTGGCTGCGACGGGCGATGTTAAGGGCGACACGACGACGCTGGAGGACTTCAGCACCGTGGCGAAGCTGCGTGAGAGGGACGAATAAGGGCGGAGGATGGCGGGGAACTTTCGCGCGAAACTGGAGCGTGTTTCACTCGTCTACAAACGTGTGCGGAGTCGAATGATGCGCTTGCTGATTGGATGGGTGGTCGTGGTGTTGGCGCTGGCGCCGATGGTGCAGGCGCAGGATTCGAAGGATGCTGGTCCGAAGCTGCAGGTTGCGAAGCATGCGGCGACGGACAAGGCGGGGGACGCAAGCCTGGTGGTGCTTCCGGTGGTGGTGCGCGACAAGAAGGGCGCGCTGGTGAATGGGCTTACGAAGGATGATTTTGCGTTGCAGGTGGGGGGCAAGCCGCAAACGATCACCTACTTCGACCACGGGAATGATGTGCCGATGACGCTGGGGGTGCTGGTGGATGTGCGCAATACTCCACAGGCCAAGCTTGATGAGGATCGCGCGGACAGCAAGGCGTTTCTGGAGGAGGTGCTGCAGCCGGCAAGCGGAAAGCGCGAGGCAGACAAGGGGTTTGTGGTGCACTTCGCGAAGGAGATCGAGTTACTGCAGGACGTGACGGACCAGAAGCCGCTGCTGGATAAAGCGGTCGAAGAGTTGGGGACGAGCAGTGCGAACTTCCATACGGCGGACTCGGCGGATACGGTCGATAGCGAGGGCAGGAAGGTGCAGCACGGAGGGACGTCGCTCTATGATGCGCTGTTCTTGTCCACGGACGAAGTGACATCGAAGCTGAAGGGGCGCAAGGTGCTGGTGGTGCTGACGGATGGTGTGGATGTGGGGAGCAAGGAGAGATTGGCGGAGGTGATTGATTCGGCGCAGGAGTCGAACACGATTGTGTATGCGATCTACTCCAGGGGGCAGCAGCGGTTTGATCAGCAGATGGGCAATCCGAACCGGAATCCGGGTGGAGGGTATCCCGGCGGAGGTTACCCGGGCGGAGGATATCCTGGTGGAGGTTACCCGGGTGGAGGATATCCTGGCGGCGGGTATCCGGGTGGGGGGTATCCGGGAGGTGGATATCCGGGAGGTGGCAGGAATCCTAATGGCCCGAATAGTCCGCGGGGTGGCGGTTCGCGGAAGCCGTCGGTGGATGGAAAGCAGGTGATGGACCGGATCTGCGAGGAGACGGGTGGGCGAGTGTTTGAGGTGAGTAAGAAGCAGACGGTGGGGCAGATTTATTCGCAGATCACGGAGGAGTTGAAGTCAGAGTACCGGCTTGGATTTACTCCGGATGCGGCGGGTTCACGGTATGGGATGCATCCGATCGATCTGAATATGTCGAATCCGGAGATGAACAAAAAGATGGATATTCAGACGCGTTCCGGGTACTACGGGGGAGAGACGAATTAGGTGCGATCACGCGAGAGTGGTGGGAGAGGAGTGAAGCGGGAGGATCAGTTGCGAGGTGGGGTGAGCGGGGTGGTGGCGGAAGGTCAGGTGCTTGCCGTCGAAAGAGACGAAGAAATAGGCGAGCACGAAGATGACAAGGATCGAGAGACCAAACAGAATGACGATGAGGAGGAAGTTTGGCTGCTTCGGGGGTAGTTGCTCGATTTCCATGGATAGTTGGATGCACAGGTTTTGATGGACGTTGGCGGTGAGGGTGGTGAGCTGTGATTTTTTGGCTTGGAGGCTGCGGTGACGTGGCTGATGATGGATGGAGCAGGACTTGGGAGATGGATCGTGATGGTTGAGATATTCGGGATGGGGCCGGTTGATGATTTCAGATAAGAAGAATTATCCGGCGATAGAAGCCGCTGTTGCGGACGTGGAGGCTGGGCTGGCTGAGGCGAGACGTACGGGTAAGCGCGTGATTATGATTTTCGGCGCGGACTGGTGCCCGGACTGTGGGGCTTTGCATTCCTACTTCGATGAGGAGGCGAATGCGGAGTTGGTGACGCAGCACTATGTGCTGGTTCATGTGAATGTTGGGATGAAGGATGCGAATCTGGAGATTGCACAGCAGTATGGGATTGCAGTGAAGGCGATTCCGGCGTTGTCTGTGGTGGAAGGCGATGGGAGTGTGGTGTATGCGCAGGGAGATGAGTTTTCGAATGCGCGGAGCCAGGAGCCTGGAGTGGTGACAGCGTTTTTGAACAAGTGGAAGACTTAAGCGCGAGGCCCTGATGACGGATGGGACGAGTGAGGTGACGGGGGATCGGCGCTGGAAGAAGTGGGCGGTGGATGCGCTGGAGTTGGCGCAGACGCTGCGGCGGGCGGTGTTCGCGGCGGTGGATCATGATGCGTTGACGGTGGCGCAGGCAACGGCGTACTCGGCGATGGTGGCGTTGTTTCCGGTGTTGATTGTGGCGGCTGCCGGGATCAGCGCGCTGCCAGATAATTTGCCGCTGCGGGTTCAGATGGCGCTGTTCTTCGATCGGGTGTTGCCGTCGAATGTGAGTCCGCTGCTGGAGGTCTATTTTTCGCCGGCGCAAAGGAGCGCGCATACGGTGCATGCTCTGCTGGGGTCGATGGTGGTGGCTATCGCGGGCGCATCGAGCGTGATGTCGACGTTGATGGAAGGGTTTCGGAGGGCGTACGACCTGCCGCTGACGCCGGGAAGTTTCTGGCCACGACGGGTGCGGTCGCTGGCGCTGGTGCCGCTGTCGCTGCTGCCGATGACGGCGGCGAGTGTGCTGGTGGTGTTTGGCCACGTGATGACGCATTGGCTGGCGGGAGAGGTGACTCCGTCGCTACGAATGTCTGTGCTGGTGGTGGCGTATGTGTTGCGGTGGACGATCGCGCTGGCGGGGAGTGTGGGGATTATTGCGGTGGTTTATCACCTGGGGACAGACCTTTCGACACACATGCGCGAGCACCTGGAGCCGCTGCTGCGGGAGCCTTGGAAGCTGCTGCGGAAGGACTGGAGCTGGCGCGCGAGTTTGCCGGGAGCGACGGTGGCGACGCTGCTGTGGCTGGTGACGACGCTGTTGTTTGGATACTACGTGACGCGGTTTGCGAACTATTCGCGGGTGTATGGATCGTTGGGCGCGGCGATTGCGCTGATGTTCTGGCTGTATCTTATTGCTCTTAGCGTGCTGGTGGGTGGAGAGTTCAATGCGCAGCGGGCGGCGCAGGGGCCGAGGCGGCGTGATCCGAAGCTGTCGGAGCTGCTATGGAAGCTGCCCGGACTGCATCGTGATCGTACAGGTAGAATTGCTGACTGATGGTAGAAAACGTTTTAGCGGCAGGGCGTGAATCCCAGGCTGGAAGGATGATGTGCGAATGAATGGCAAAGGAATTGGGATATTGATTGGGCGTCGGGCAAAGATCGTTGCAACACTGGGCCCTGCATCAAGTACAGAGGCGACGTTTCGGGAGTTAGTGCGTGCCGGACTGGATGTAGCGCGGTTGAACTTTTCGCATGGGTCGCATGAGCAGAAGTCAGAGCTGATCGCGATGGTGCGGAAGGTGTCTGCTGAAGAAGGAAAGCCGATCTGCATTCTCGCGGATTTGCAGGGGCCAAAGATTCGTACTGGCGAATTGGTTGACCACAAGTCGGTGCTGCTGGAGACGGGGAAGCAGTTGGTGATTACACCGGAGACGATGCAGGGCACTCCTGAACGGGTGAGCACGGTGTTCACGACGTTGGCGGAGAACCTGAAGCCGGGCGATCAGATTCTGTTGTCGGATGGGTTGATCGAGCTGCGCGTGAAAGAGATTGTGGGCGCGGATGTGGTGACGGTGATTGTGAACGGCGGGATGCTGGGGGAGAAGAAGGGGATTAATCTTCCGGGGGTTGCGATCAAGGTTCCGTCGCTGACGGAGAAGGATGAGATCGATCTTGAGTTTTGTTTGAAGGCCGGCGCGGATGCGGTGGCGGTGTCGTTTGTGCAGACGGCCGAGGATGTGAAGTATGTGAAGCGGCGGATCGCGGAGCTGGGATCGGATGCGTGGGTGATTGCGAAGCTGGAGAAGCCGCAGGCGATTGACCATCTGGACAGCATTCTTGAGTGCGCGGACGCGATCATGGTGGCACGTGGTGATCTGGGTGTGGAGATGCCACCGGAGAAGGTTCCAGCAATTCAGAAGCACATCATACGGCGCGCAGCGGAGTATCGGAAGCCGGTGATTACGGCGACGCAGATGCTGGAGTCGATGATTGAGAATCCGCGGCCAACACGGGCGGAGGTTTCGGATGTTGCGAATGCGATTTACGACGGAAGCGATGCGGTGATGTTGTCTGCGGAGAGCGCGGCGGGCAAGTATCCGGTGGAATCGGTCAAGATGATGTGCAAGATCGTGGTGGAGACCGAGACGCAGATGAATGTGCTGGGGCAGAGGTACGGTGCCCGGTCGACGAATGCCGGCAAGCGGCGTTCGCTATCGGTGCCGGAGACGATCTGCGAGTGCATGGCGCACTCGGCGCAGGACTTGGATTTGGCGGCGATTGCGATCTTTACGGAGAGCGGAAATACGGCGCGGCTGCTGTCGAAGTTCAGGCCGGAGGCGCCGATCTATGCGCTGTCGCCGTTTGAGAGCGTGGTGAATCGCTCGATGCTGCTGTGGGGCACGGTGCCGATTCTTTGCGAGCGGTTTGTGGGGACGGATACGCTGGTGATGATGGCGGAGGAGATTCTGCAGGCTCGCGGCTATGTGAAGGTGAAAGAAGTTGTGGGGATCGTGGCGGGAACGGCGACGAAGACTGGAGCGACGAACTTTATGCGACTGCACCTGGTGG
>Ga0207933_1001707_pt1 | contig 15777 bp, 14 predicted proteins | sample NGESurdeep092012_4_FD_184488 | JGI IMG/M metagenome (GOLD analysis project Ga0207933, IMG submission 184488) | Arctic peat soil microbial communities from Barrow, Alaska - NGEE Surface sample F53-3 deep-092012 (SPAdes) | ecosystem: Environmental > Terrestrial > Soil > Wetlands > Peat ... | reverse complement strand
TCCTGCAGATGCCGCTGTCGGCCCTGCATACGACGCCGGGGCTGGCCCGCTGCGTCATCGGCGCGCTGCTCAACTCCGCCTATGAGGCCGACGGCGCCGTACAAGGGCGCATCCTCTATCTGCTCGACGAAGCCGCCCGCCTCGGGCCGCTGAAGATTGTCGAGGTCGCACGCGATGCCGGGCGGAAATACGGGATCACGCTCCAGCTCCTCTACCAGTCGGTCGGGCAGCTCGAAAGGCAGTGGGGGCGCGAGGGGAAGCGGGAGTGGTACGACGGCGTGTCGCATCGGACCTATGCCGCGATACAGGACCTGGAGACGGCCCGCGAGCTCGAGGAGACGTTCGGCAACTACGGTGTCATGGCGACGTCTCAGGGGAGCCAAACCGGCACGAGCGGCAAGAGTTTCGAACCCGGCTCTCGCTCGCGCGGCTCGAATGAAAGCTATCACGAGGTCAGCCGGGCGCTGATCCGGCGGGAAGAGTTGATGAACGACACGCGCACCGACGAGGCGTTCATCGTCGCGCGGAGCGCGAAGCCGCTGCGTTGCGGCCGGGCGATATACTTCCGGCGCCCTGAACTGGTCCAGGAAGTCGAAGTCAGCAGGTTCAACCGCGGCGCCGCCGAATAGCGGCAAGGGAGTGTTGTCATGGCAAAGGATAGAGCCGCCGCCGATCGCGAGGCCGCCGAGTATTGGCGGCGCGTCGCGCGAATCGATCGAAGCGAAGCCGGACTCGCGAACTCCAGCGCGCGCGTGCTGTCGGACGCGGCCCGGCGGGAGGACCAGGAGTCGAGTGCGCGTCAGGGCAATACTCAGTCCAGTCGTATGAGACTTTAGGTGTTTGATCCCCGGTGTGTGATGGTGCGTCATTAATCCTCACCCGTCAGGAGGAGGATGCTTATGGCAAGCATTCTTCACGACAGCGCCCGCACGACGCCGCGCATTCGAGCCGAGCTCCAAGCAGCGCAAACGCCGTCTCGCGCCATCGCTCTCCAGTAGGGCGCCAACCCCAAACTGTCCTGAAGTGGCGCCGGCGGAGCACCACTGCGGATGCGACGATGGACCGAAACCGCCAAAGAGCACGGTGCTCACGCCAGCCGAAGAAACCATCGCGCTCGCCTTGCTGGACGCCAGCATCATCGGCGCGTCCGCCGTGTCGCTCGCGACGGCCTACGCCATCGGCTACGTGCTGGCGCTGCGCCACTCGCTGCATCGCAAGCCGCCCGATGCCTGGGGCTTCTATCTGGTGTATGCCGGGTTGACCGCCGTATCGGCGATGTTGGTGCTGTTCGGCAGCGACGCGGTGCCGCTCTATCGGGCAGGTGTATTGACGAACGCCGCCTAGGACACGGCTGTCGCGAGATGCTGGAACAAGATGGCCGCGCTGTCCGCCTGCCTCACCTCTCGCAGGGTGCTCTCATCGCGCATCCGGCGCGCCACGGCGGCGAGCGCGGCGACGTGGTCGTTGCCGGCCCCTGGTGGAATCAGCAGGAGGAAAACGAGGTCCACGGGCTGGCCGTCGATCGCCTCGAAGTCGATTGGCCGCGCCAGACGCACGAACAGACCGAATAGATGCTCGAGGCCGTCCACGCGGGCGTGGGGCAAGGCGAATCCGCGTCCGAGCCCGGTGGAGCCCAGCCGCTCGCGCGCGGACAGGGCGGCGAGGATACTCCCGCTCTCGATCGCAAGCCGCGCCGCCGCCTGCCTGGCCAGCTCGGCGAGGAGCTGCGCCTTGTCGCGGCTGCGTAGACCCACGATGACGCGATCCGGTCCGATCAGGTCGCTCAGATTCATCCGGTGTTGTCCACTAGCGTGTGCGCAGCGCAAGCCGAGGCATGTGCCTCGGTCGGGGCCGGCCAAAGGGCGATAGACAGGATCAATCCGTCGCCCGCAAGCGGTAGCCGACGCCGGTCTCGGTGAGGATGTGGGTCGGCTGCTCGGGATCCGCCTCGATCTTCTGGCGCAGCGCACGAACGTAGATGCGCAAGTACTGCACGTCGGTATCACCGCCCCAGACCTCGTGCAGGATCTGCTTGTGCGTCAGCACCTTGCCGGCATGGGCCACCAGCAGACGCAAAAGGTCGTACTCGCGCCTGGAGAATCGGACCTCAACGCCGCGCACCGTGACGGTGCGGCGCACGAGATCGACGAGGAGGTCGCCGCTGCGGAACACCGGGCGCTCACCGGCCTGCTGTAGCCGATGGCGGTGGGCGGCGCGTATGCGGGCGAACAACTCGTCGATGCCGAAGGGCTTTGTCACGAAATCGTCGGCGCCGAGATCGAGGGCGGCGACCTTGCTGCCCTCGTCGTCGCGGCTGGAGAGCACGACGATCGGCACCGCGGAGCCCTCCTCACGCATGCGCCGGATCACCTCCAATCCGTCTATGTCCGGCAACCCGAGATCGAGGACGATCAAATCCGTCGCCTTCCGCCTGACGCTTTCCAGCACGCCGCTGCCCGTCACCGCCTCCGAGACGACGAAACCCTGGGCGGCGAGGCCGGTGCGCAGAAAGCGCAGGATCGCCGGCTCGTCGTCGACGATCAGCACGCGCAGCGGGTTGGCGCCGGCCGTCATGCCGCGTCCTCCTCCTCAATCGGCAGCTGCGCGGGCACCGGCAGGGTGATGGTGAACACCGCCCCGGGCCGATCGTGGCGGTTCCCCGCCGTGATGGTGCCCCCCATTGCATCCACGAATCCGCGGCATATGGCGAGGCCAAGGCCGGTGCCGGCGCGCTGCCGGTCCGCTCCGCGCACGCGGTAGAATTTGTCGAAGATACGCTCGAGATCCGCCTCCGGGATACCCTCCCCCTCGTCCAGTATCTGGAGCCGCACCTGCTCGCCCTCCCGCCGAGCGCGGATGCGGATTGTCGAGCCGGTGGGCGAGTACTTGGCCGCGTTGTCGAGCAGGTTGAACAGCGCCTGCTCGAACAGGACCATGTCGATGTTCAGCATCGGCAGTCCGGGCTGTAGGTCCACCTCCACCTGATAAGCGGAGAGGATGCGGCCGGCCCGGCGGAGCACGGCGCCGATCACGTCGGACAGATCTGCAAGCCCGCCCCTGAGCGTCAGCGGCCCGGACTCGAGCCGTGTCATGTCGAGCAAGTTGCCTATGAAGCGGTTCAGGCGCTCGGCCTCTTCCTGGATGGTTCGCAGCATGGCCTCGCGGCCAGCTTCGTCCAGGTGCGCCTCCCGGCTGATCAGGCTGGTGGCGCAGCCGAGGATGGAGGCGAGCGGCGTGCGCAGATCGTGCGAGATCGAGGTGAGCAGGGCGGATCGCAGCCGGTCGGTTTCGGCCTGTAGACGGGCCTGGTCGACGTCGCGCACCAGGTTCACCCGCTCGATTGCGAGGGCGGACTGATCGGAGAGGGCGTCGAGCAGGCGCTGCTGGTCCGGCGTCAGCAGCGGACCGGGTTCGTCGCGGTCGATGCCGAGCACGCCGATCGCGCCGCGCCCGGTCTGCATGGGCAGGAATAGCCGCTTGCCGCCCGGCAGCGTGTCCGCACCACGCCCGGCCGGACGGTTGTGCTGCCAGGCCCATTTGGCGGCGGCGAGGTCGGCGTCATCCAGAAGATCCTCGGGCGGGAAGCCAGCCTGCACCGCCAGGCCGTCCTCGCCTGGCAGCAGCAGCACGATTCTGACCTTCAGCATGAGCGCCACCTGATGGACAGTGGCCCACAGCACGTCGTCGAGCGAGATGGCGCCGGCGAGCTTTCGGCTGAACTGGTAAAGCTCGTCGGTGCTTTTGGCCCGGCGTTGCGCCGCGACGGCCTGCGCCCGCATCCGCGCGGTGAGATCGCTAGCTACGACCGCGACCACCGCGAACACAACGAGCGTCACGACGTTTTCCGGATCGGCGATGGTGAAGCTGTAAATCGGCGGCAGGAAGAAGAAGTTGTAGGCGAGAACGCTGAGCAGGCAGGCGAGCAGCGACGCCGCCAACCCATAGGCGACCGCGCTGATCAGGACGGCCAAGAGAAAGACCAGCGCGACGCTGCTGATGCCCACGAATTGATGGAGCAGCAACGCAACGCCCAACGCGGCCGCCACCGCGAGAATGCTGCCGCCCCAGGCTCCCGGCGTCAGTCCGCGGATGGCGGGCCAGCCGGCGCTTCCTCCATCAGTCCGGGCGTTGCCGGCTCGCGGCTCCTCGGCAAGAACATGGACGTGAATGCCACCGGCGCGGCTGATGATCCGCTGCGTCGTGGAGCCCCGGAACAACTGGGTCCAATGCGCCCGGTGCGACCTGGCGACGACGATGTGGGTGTAGTTGTTGGCCCGCGCGTAGTCCACCACCGCCGCGGCGGCGTCCGCGCCCGGAACGGTCACGGTCTCTCCGCCGAGCCGCTGCGCGAGGCGCAGCGCTTCCGCGGTGCTCGCCTGGCGCGCTTCTTCCCGCCGCCCGGTCGTCTCGATGTGGATCGCCGTCCAGGGCCCGCGCATCCGGTCGGCGAGGCGCCGCGCGTGGCGCACCAGCGCCGGGCTCCCCGGCTCGCCATCGACGCAGACCAACACCCGCTCGCTGGCCGCCCAGGGACCGCTGATAGCGTGGCTGCGCATGTAGTCGACCATCTGGTCGTCCACCCGCTGCGCGGTGCGGCGCAGCGCCAGCTCGCGCAGCGCGGTCAGGTTGCCGGCGGAGAAATAGTGCTTGACGGCGCGCTCCGCCTGATGCGGCAGGTAGATCTTGCCGTCCTTGAGGCGCTGGATCAGGTCCTCGGGCGTGAGGTCGATCACCTCGATATCGTCGGCGCGGTCGATGATCGAGTCCGGAACCGTCTCGCGGACCCGGATTCGCGTGATGCCGGCGACGACGTCGTTCAGGCTCTCGACGTGCTGGATGTTCAGCGTCGTGTAGACGTCGATTCCGGCCGCAAGCAGTTCCTCGACGTCCAGGTAGCGCTTGGGATGGCGGCTGCCGGGCGCGTTGGTATGAGCCAGTTCGTCCACCAACACGAGTTGCGGCCGGCGCGCGAGCACGGCGTCGAGGTCCATCTCATCGACCGTCCGGCCGCGATACTCGATATGGCGGCTCGTGATCACCTCCAGCCCGTCCAGCAGGGCCAGCGTTTCCTTCCGCCCGTGGGTCTCCACCACGCCGGCCACCACGTCCGTGCCATCGCGCCGTCGCGCCTGAGCGGTGAGCAGCATCTCGTAGGTCTTGCCGACCCCGGGCGCGGCGCCGAGGAATACCTTGAGGCGCCCTCGCCCATCCCGCTGCGCCATTGCGAGCAGGGCGTCCGGCGAGGGTCTCCCATCAAGCCCACTCATCCGCTTGCCTTCCCGCCCGCACAGCCGCCCGCCGTGCTTGGCGGCAAGAGCAGACGATAGCCGCCCTGCGGCTCGGCTCGAATATACACAGGATTGTCGGGAGTCATGCCCAGCTTGCCGCGCAGCCGCCCGACGAGCTGCCGGACCCGTCCGGCTCGATCCAGCCGGTCTGTGCCCCAGATATGCTGTAGCATCTCGCGTGTGCTGATGACTTTTCCGGCTTCTTCCACCAGCATGCGCAGGATCGTATGCTCCTTGGCGCTGAGCGCCACGTCGCGCCCGCCGAGACGGACGTGCCAACGGACGCAATCGATCTCCAGCGCACCCGACCGAATCACCGGGGGAACGCCATGTTCGGCGAGGGTTTGCCGAACCAGTTTGCGCAGCCGCGCCGCGAGTTCCTCGACCAGGAAAGGTTTGCCCATGCAATCGTCGGCGCCGGCATCGAGCACCTCGATCACGGCCGCGGCCTTGGCATTGCTCAGCAACGCCAAGACCGGTGGACCTGTCTGCCGGTGAACGGCCCGGACCAGATCAAAGACGGGTAGGTCCGCGATGCCGCCGCCGATGATCACGGCGTCGGGCCGGGAGGACGCGATCTCCGACAGCACGGCCGAACTTAACTCGCTCAAGGTGACGGAGAAGCCTTGCGCCGGCAGGTCTCGCCCAAGCAGCCGGCCGACCCCGGGATCAGAATCCGCGACCAGGGCGGATCGTTGAGCCGCAACTGCGGAAGGCAGCCTCGGCCGGACGCTCTCCCGCTGCACTGTCGTCAACTCTTGGAAAGGGCATCCAGGGCCAGGTTGAGCCCGAGCACGTTCACGCGCGGCTCTCCGATCAATCCTGCCAGCCGACCTTCCGTGTGCTCGGTCACGAGCTGGCGCACCCGCTCCTCCGCCAGCCCACGCGCCTTCGCGACGCGCGGCACCTGGAACAGGGCCGCGGCTGGCGTGATGTCCGGATCGAGGCCGCTGGCCGACGTGGTGACGAGATCCACCGGCACAGGGGCGGACGGATTCTCCGCGGTCAGCTTGGCGGCGTCGGCCTTCACGCGCTCAACCAATGCCTTCGAGGTTGGGCCCAGGTTGGAGCCGGAGGAGTTGTCGGCGGCGTAGGGCACCGGAATGGTCTTGCTCGCGTCCTTCGGATCCGGCTCGGTCGTCGCCGATGGGCGGCCATGGAAGTACTTGTCGGAGGTAAAATTCTGACCGATCAGGGCGGAGCCGATCACCTTGCCGTTCTGCCGGATCAGGCTGCCATTCGCCTGATGGGGGAAGACCACTTGGGCGATGCCGGTGATGGCCAAGGGGTAGGCCAGGCCGGTGATGATCGTCCAGGCGACAATCATCACGATGGCAGGTCGGATGTATTTCATGACGGAAGTGTCCTCAGGCAAGGCCGATGGCGGTGACGAGCATATCGATCAGCTTGATGCCGACGAACGGCGCGGCGAGGCCGCCCAGCCCATAGATCAGCAGGTTGCGGCGCAGGATGGTGGCCGCCCCGACCGGGCGATACTTCACGCCGCGGAGCGCCAGCGGGATCAGCACGACGATGATCAGGGCGTTGAAGATGATGGCCGAGAGGATCGCACTCAGCGGGTCGTGGAGCCGCATCACGTTCAACGCCTGTAACTGCGGATAAAAGACGACGAACATGGCCGGAATCATGGCGAAATACTTGGCCACGTCGTTGGCGATGGAGAAGGTGGTGAGGGAGCCTCGGGTTATCAGCAGTTGTTTGCCGATCTCCACGATCTCGATGAGCTTGGTGGGATCGCTGTCGAGGTCGACCATGTTGCCGGCTTCGCGTGCCGCCATGGTGCCGGTGTTCATCGCCACGCCGACATCCGCCTGCGCCAGCGCCGGCGCGTCGTTGGTGCCGTCGCCGCACATGGCGACCAGCTTCCCCTGGGCCTGCTCGTCGCGGATCAGCTTCAGCTTGGCCTCCGGCGTCGCCTGGGCGAGAAAGTCGTCCACCCCCGACTCGGCGGCGATCGCCGCAGCGGTGAGCGGGTTGTCGCCGGTGATCATCACCGTGCGGATGCCCATGCGGCGCAGTTGGTTGAAACGCTCGCGAATACCGCCCTTGACGATGTCCTTGAGGTAGATGACACCGAGCAGCCTGCCGTCCCTGGCGACAGCCAGAGGCGTGGCGCCGGCTTTGGCGATCTCGTCGGACTTCGCGGTGAGTTCGCGGACAACCGCGTCCGAGATCCTGGTTTGCACGCTGACACCGCCGGTCCCGCCGCCGCCGTCGCGTACGAAGGCAAGTACCGCATCCACCGCCCCCTTGCGGATGGTCGAGCCGTCGAAGTCGATGCCGGAGAGGCGGGTCTGCGCCGAGAAGGGGATGAACTGGGCGCCCATCGGTGCCATGTCGCGGCCTCGGATGCCGTATTTCTCCTTCGCGAGAATGACGATGGACCGGCCTTCGGGAGTTTCGTCCGGCAAGGAAGCGAGTTGCGCGGCATCGGCAAGCTCTGCCGGGGTAACGCCCGCGAGCGAGATGAATTCGGTCGCCTGGCGGTTGCCGAGCGTGATGGTGCCGGTCTTGTCGAGAAGCAGCGTATCGACATCGCCGGCCGCCTCCACCGCGCGCCCCGACATCGCCAGCACGTTGAAGCGCACCAGGCGGTCCATGCCCGCGATGCCGATCGCCGACAGCAGAGCGCCTATGGTGGTGGGGATCAGGGCGACAAACAGCGCCACCAGGATCACCACCGGGATGACGCCGCCTGCATAGTGGGCGAAGCTCGGGATAGTCGCCACCGCGAAGATAAAGATGATGGTCAGACCGGCGAGCAGGATGTTCAGTGCGATCTCGTTCGGCGTCTTCTGCCGCTGAGCGCCTTCCACCAGCGCGATCATGCGGTCGAGGAAGGTCGAGCCCTGGGCCGCGGTGATTCGCACCTTGATCCAGTCCGACAGCACGCGGGTGCCTCCGGTGACCGCCGAGCGATCGCCGCCGCTCTCGCGAATCACCGGCGCCGATTCACCGGTGATCGCGGACTCATCGACCGACGCGATGCCCTCGACCACCTCGCCGTCGCTCGGGATGAGATCGCCCGGTTCGACCAGGACGAAATCGCCGGGGGTGAGGTCCGGCGCGGGGACCGGTTCGTAGATCCCATCCCTTTCATACTTGCCGGAACTGCCGGGGAGCAGGCGCTTGGCGGTGGTCTCGGTCCGCGCCCGGCGCAGGGTCGCCGCCTGCGCCTTGCCCCGGCCCTCCGCGACCGCCTCGGCGAAGTTGGCGAACACCACGGTCAGCCAAAGCCAGAAGATGATCTGGAAGGTGAAGCCGATATGCGCACCGCCGGTGATCAGCTCGCGGATGAAGATGACCGTGGTCAGCGTCGCGACGACCTCGACCACGAACATCACCGGATTGCGGATCATGATGCGAGGATCGAGCTTCACGAAGGATTGCCGGATCGCCGGGGCGAGGATGGCCGGGTCCAGCATCGTTGATTGCGCGCCGCGCTGGCGGTTGCGTGTGTCCATTTGGGTCACCTGTATCAGTACAGCGTGCCGGCGTTCATCGCGTAGTGTTCGACCAACGGGCCGAGCGCCACGGCCGGGAAGTAGATCAGGCCGCCGGTGATGAGGATCACCCCGATCACCAGGCCGACGAAGAGCGGGCTGGTGGTCGGAAAGGTGCCGAGCGAGACCGGCACGATCTTCTTGCGCGCCAGCGAGCCCGCGATTGCCAGCATCGGCACGATCATCAGGAAGCGGCCGATGAACATCGCGAGCCCCAGCGTGGTGTTCCAGAACGGCGTGTTGGCGGACAGGCCAGCGAATGCGCTGCCGTTGTTGCCGGTCGCTGAGTCGTAGGCATACAGCGCCTCGCTGAAGCCGTGTGGGCCGGCATTGGCCAAGCCATCGAGGCCGGGCTTGAGCACCACGGCGAGCGCGGTGAAGCCGAGGATCGACAGCGGCAGGATCAGGATGGCGAGCATGGCCATCTTGACCTCCTTCGCCTCCAGTTTCTTGCCGAGATACTCCGGCGTGCGCCCGACCATCAGCCCGGCCACGAACATCGCGACGATAACGAACAGCAGCATGCCATAGAGGCCGGAGCCGACACCGCCGAAGATGATCTCGCCCAGCATGATGTTGACCATCGGCACCGCACCGGCGAGCGGCAGGAGGCTGTCGTGCATGTTGTTCACCGCGCCGCAGGAGGCGTCGGTGGTAACTGTCGTGAACAGGGCCGAGTTGGCGATGCCGAACCGGACCTCCTTGCCCTCCATGTTGCCGCCGGCCTGGAGGGCAGTGGCCGCACTATCGACACGCATTGCAGCGAAGGCAGGATTGCCGCCCGCCTCGACTGGATAAGCCACGCAGACGCCGACGAGAAACAGCACGCCCATGACGGCGAAGATCGCCCAGCCTTGCCGCTGATTGCCGACCATCCGCCCGAACACGTTGGTCAGCGAGGCGCCGATCGAGAAGATCAGCACCATCTGAACGAGGTTCGTCAGCGCCGTCGGGTTCTCGAAAGGATGGGCGGAGTTTGCATTGAAGAAGCCGCCGCCGTTGGTTCCCAGCATCTTGATCACTTCCTGGGAAGCCACGGGACCTTGGGCGATCAGCTGCTTGCCGCCTTCAAGCGTCGCCACCTGGGTATAGGCGTTGAGGTTCTCGGGCATTCCCTGCCAGACGAAGAACAGGGCCACGACGATCGAGACCGGCAGCAGGACGTAGAGGACACAGCGGGTGAGATCGATCCAGAAATTGCCTATGCTCTGCGCGGAGCGGCGGGCGAAACCACGGATCAGGGCCATGGCGAGCGCGATCCCGGTCGCGGCGGAGACGAAATTATGCACCGTGAGCCCGGCCATCTGAGTCAGATAGCTCATGGTGGTCTCGGGGACGTAGGACTGCCAGTTCGTGTTGGTGACGAAGCTGACCGAGGTGTTGAAGGCCAGATCCGTGCCAACGGCGCTCTGGCCCTGCGGGTTGAACGGCAGCACCGCCTGTAGCCGTTGCAAGCCGTACAGCACGACGAATCCGGCGAAGCTGAACGCCAGCATGGCGACGCCATAGCTTACCCAATGCTGTTCGGCCGCTTCATCGACGCCCGAGAGGCCGTAGATCGCGCGTTCCACTGGCCGAAGCACCGGCGAGAGGAAGGTGCGCTCGCCGGTGAAGACGCGCGTCATGTAGCCGCCGAACGGCCTGACCAGCAGGATCACCAGCACGCAGAAGAGCGCGATCTGCATCCATCCGTTGATCGTCATGGTGCGTGTTCCTCAGAACCGCTCGGGGCGGATCAGGGCATAGACCAGATAGGCCAGGAGGCCGACCGTGACGATCGCGCCGAGTACATAGTCGAAGGTCATGGACTGAACCTCAGAGATGGTCGCAGGCGATGGCATAGAGGACGCAGCCACCAAGAAAGGCGGCGCCGATCAGGAGGTAGACGACATCAAACATGACAGGCTCCCATACCTGCTTTGGGACTATTGCGGTTCGGAAGCAGAGAAGCTCGCATCGCCATATAAATGCCAGATGTCCCGATGGGCCGCGGTATATAGATCGCATATAGAAATGCGCCGCCGTCGCTCATGCCGCCGACGATGGCGTACGTCAGAACCCGATCACCACGTCCGCGGCCAGGGTCACGGCGTTGTGGTTCGTGCCGGCGTCGAATGGGGCGTTGGCGAAGGCATGGTCCCAGCGCACTTCCGGCCGCAGCATCAGATTCGCGACGGGGGTCGGAACGGTGGGCTTGAAGGTCACGCCGAACGTCAGTTCGGTATACGTGTTCGGACCGTACGACTTGACGAAGGGCGTCGGCTTGCCGGCCTCGGCATTGACGTAGTCGAACACGCCGGGGAACGCGGCGACGAAGAAGCCCTTGTCGTCGCGAAACACCTCCGCGCGCCCGTTCAGCGTCACCTTGTCGGTCAACGCATAGGAGACGTACTGCGCCACTCCGAAGCCGTCGGCCTTGAAGTAGTCGTCGCGCACGAGGTTGGCCTCGGTGGTCAGGGTCAGCTTCGGGGTCGCCTTGTACGTCGCGACGACGTCGTTGTAATAGCGCATGAAGCCATCCGCCCCAGGCACCGTGAGTGTCGGGTTCTCCGGCCCGAAATGCGTCAGCGCCAGCAGTGTCAAATTGCCACCCAGCAGGGTTAGGTTGAACCCGGCGAGGCCTGCGGGGGCCGAGTTGTTGTCGCCATTGCCAAGCGAGGTATTGGTGCCAGAGTCGACGCCCCCGTAAAGGTCGAGCATCCCGTTGACATGCGCGATCGCCAGTCCGCCAGTGTGCTTGAACGGTACGCCGAAGTTGAAGATGTAGGAGTGCGAGTAGAACGGATTGGTCGAAGGGTCGATGGTCTCATATCCGAGCGGCGACGGGTACTGCCCGACCTTCAGGTCGACGCCGCCCGACACCAGATACGGCAGATGCACCTGCACGTTGGCATTGATGATGTCGAGCTGATAGCGGCTGTCGGTCAGATAATTCAGCTCGCCGATGAAATGCGTGTAGCGGGCGTCGGTGCCATACAGAAGTTGCAGGTCGAAGCCAAAATTGACTGTCGTGGCCTTCGAATCGATGGGCTTCTGCGCCGTCAGCAGAAGCTGGTTCATCAGGACCTGATTGGCGCGATCGGTGAACAGGTGGCCGAAGTTCAGGAAATCCGAGGGGCCGGCCGGATTGCCCATGATGCCGACCTCGGCCTGGGCGTTGAGGGTGATTCCGTAGATCTGGAACGACGAAGGCACCGCCGGCGCACTCGCGGCTGGTGCGGCCGGGGTGGTCGCGCTCGGCGGTGCGGGTGCCTGAGCGGGGGGCACGGCTTGGGCCCAGGCCGCGACGGGCGCGGCCAACGCCGATCCGAACGCGAAGCACAGGGCGGGAACGGTCGAGAACCGGCTGGTGCGGGCCACGATGCGTGGTCTCCTCTGCGTGATCACGCCGACACAGAACAAGCGACCGGCATATAAATTCAATGTTGCTCATGCATCACGGCCGCCTCAGGCCACCGGCCCATTGCAAAGCTGTGTCTGTCTCGTGGCGCCGCTCGATGATCGGCATCGCTCTATATGAGAAGACTATTTCATGCCTCCACGGCACCCATCGAAATCCTATGCCGCTCGCTCCATCGTCTCGGCGCCGTCGCCCTTGTCGGGCGGGCGGCCAAGGGACACTCGATCATGCTTCACCTTGTTTCGACCTCGCCGACGCCGGCAGCCCCCCTCGCGAGGCAACCGGATGGGTTGGCATGTGACGAGCCTCTCCTGGCTTTCGCCGAGCCGGTGGCGGGAGCGCATGCCCTGGTCGTGGCGGAGAGAGGGTCGGAGCTGCTGTGCAGCCTGATCCGGCGCGGCTGCCTCGCGGCGACTTCGCTACGATTGGCGGCCAAGCCGGAGGCCGGCATCTACGATCTCGTCGTGGCCCCGCGGGTCACCTCGATCGACTGCCCGGACCGCCTCGTCAACCAGGCGGCGCGCGCTCTGGTTCCCACCGGCCGGTTCATCGCGCGCGTGATCGACGACCGGGTGGGCCACGTCTCCGTGATGCTCGCGCACTCCTTGAGACTGCACGGCTTCACCGCCGTACGGACCAGGATCATGTCGGGCGAGACGTTGGTGCGGGCCGACCAGCCGGCGTTCGGCTTAGCCGTCAGCGCGTGACCTGTAGCCATCCGAGGCATCCATGACCAACACTCTTTTCGAACTGGCCGGATCTGTCACCGCCATCATCACCCCTTTCCGGGATGGAGAAGTAGACGAGGCGTGCCTTGCCGCGCTTTGCGAGCGCCAGATCGCCCGTGGCACGACGGCGACGTGCGGGGTGTGTCAACGGCGCTCGAAATTTCCCCAAAAGCGGCGGAGTAAAATTCCCCACTTCGTTCGGCGGCCGATTGGAGTTGTCGGGGCGACTGATCATCCCAACCTGGCCCAGGTTTGCGCCGTGCTCACGGCCGTCAAGGCCGCTTCGCGCCGCCTACGGCGATGGCCTGCGGCCAGCCTTGACCGCCGCTGCGCGCGACGCAGCGGGAGGTTAGGCCGGGACGGAGAAACGGCGCCCAGCCGAACCAAGAAACATGAAAGTCGCAGACGCGGCTAGCTTCCGTTCGGCGGATTATCGGGGACGCCGGTTGACGGGCCGCGGCTGTTGGGAGGTCGGCCACGACGCCGCGGGGGCTGGACGGCGGCACCGGCAGCTTTGGGACGCAGGGCCTCCGGGACGAGGTCGGCATGTTCGCGCAGCCGGTAGCTGGCACCCTCGATGTGGACGACGACAGCGTGGTGGAGGAGCCTGTCCAACAGGGCAGTTGCCACCACGGGATCGCCGAAGACCTGCCCCCATTCGGCGAAACCGCGATTGGAGGTCAGGATCATGGCGCCGCGTTCGTAGCGGGCGTTGACCAGCTGGAAGAACAAGTTGCCGGCCCCCGCGCCGACACTGAGGTAGCCGATCTCATCAATGATCAGCAGCGACGAGCGGCAGAGATAGCGGATTCGCTCGCGCAGGCGGCCCTCGCGTTCGGCGCGGGCGAGGCTATCGATGATGTCGGCAAGCGGGGAGAAGTAGACGCTGCGGCCGGCACGGACCGCCTCGACGCCGAGCGCCGTGGCCAAGTGACTCTTGCCGGTGCCGGATTGGCCGATGAAATGGACCATCTCATGGCGATCGATGAAATCGAGTCCGGCCAGCGCCATGATCCGGTTGCGGTCGAGCGAGGGCTGGAACGAGAAGTCGAAGCCCGACAGCGTCTTGACCGTGGCGAGCCGCGCCATCTGCAGCGCCGCCTTGACCCTGCGGCCCTCGCGGATGGTGATCTCCTCGGCGAGCAGCGCCTCGATTGCCTCGATGGCGCTGACCTGGCCGCGCTCGAGCTGCTGGACGACGTGATCCAATGTTTCCAGGGCGCGCGGCATGCGCAGGCCGACGAGATGACGGCGGATCCGCTCGATCGGTGCGTCCGATACAGCATCGCCTCTCATGGCGCGGCACCGGCCGCGGCCAGGCGTTTGCCGACGGCATCGTAGAACGCCAGGTCACGCGCGGCGACGATCTCGCCGGGGCGGGGGATCGGCGGCGGTCCGCGGCGCGGGGTCTGGCTGTTCGCCGGCGGCGGTAGGGTGCGGTGCCCGGTGGCGATGCGGCGTTGGCCGCGGCCCTCCAGGACCGGATGTACGGCGATGATCTGGCCCGCCTCGAGAATGCGCACCTCGTGCGCCATGCCATGCACCTCGACGGCGCGCTTTCGGGCGGTGTTGGGCACGCTGTAGAGGTTGCCATCCACCGAGACCATGCCGTCGCGGGTGATGCGCCGCTCGAGCCGCAGCACCGCCTGGAACGGCCCGGCCGGGAGCGGCTGGAGCTTCGGACGCTCCTCGGCGAAGTGCTCGGCGACGACACGTCGGGTGGTGGCGTGGGTGCGCGCGTTGGCGACCTCGTCGAGCCATTGGCGGAGCTGTGCGTTGAGATCGTCGAGATTGCGAAAGTGCCGGGCGAGAAAGAAATCCTCTCGGACGTAGCGGAACGGACGCTCCACCTTGCCCTTGGTCTTCGCCCGGTACGGCCGACAGGCTTTCGGCAGATAGCCGAAATGGCGGGCGAACCCCACCAGGGTGGGGTTGTAGGCGATGTGGCCCGACGCAGGGTCCTCGCGGCTGAACACCGTGCGCATGCGATCGTAGAGGACCTGCTCCGGCACACCGCCGAGCGCCTCGAAGGCGGCGGTGTGGCAGCGCAACAGGGTCTGCAGGTCCTGATGCACCACGAACCGGCCCCAGAGCATGCGGCTGTGGCCCAGCACGAGCGAGAACAGCCAGACCACGTGCTCCGTCCCCGGCTCGTCGTCGAAGACGGTTCGGAAATGCGCGAAGTCGACCTGCGCCTGACGGCCCGGCGGGGTCTCGAAGCGGACCTCGAAGCCGGTGGGCTGATGGGGGCGGAGGTCGCGGACAGCGTCTTTCACCGCGGTATAGCCGCCAGCGTAGCCGAGTTCGCGGAGCTCGCGCAGCAGTCGGATGGCGGTCAACTCGGGGAACGCCCCGAGCCGCTCATCCAGGTAGCGCTCGAACTGGGTCACCTTGGTCTGGCGCGGCGGCCGCGGTCCGTAGGCGGGCGGCTCCAGGCCACGCTCGACGTATCGGCGGACGGTCTTGCGGTCGAGGCCGGCGCGCCTGGCGATGGCGGAGACGCTCAAGCCTTGTCTGTGCAGATCCAGGATCACCACCAGCTCCCCGAATGTGACCACCACCGCTCTCCCTCGACCCATCGAGGGAATGGTGGGCTGCCGCGGACGCTGCCCCGACGACGGACCGCTCAGATCGAGCCGGCACGCCGAACTGGGGAATTTTCAGGCGCCGCTTTTGGGGAGAATGCAGGCGGCGATGACACCTGCCATCACTCCCTGGAGAAGCTGCTCGTGCGGATTCCGAGGGATTGCGGCCAGTGATTCCGATCGAAGGTGGCCACTGATTCCGACGGAAGCCGGACAGTGATTCCGATCGATCCCGGACAGCCCTGAGGGGCT
>Ga0207933_1001705_pt1 | contig 15785 bp, 15 predicted proteins | sample NGESurdeep092012_4_FD_184488 | JGI IMG/M metagenome (GOLD analysis project Ga0207933, IMG submission 184488) | Arctic peat soil microbial communities from Barrow, Alaska - NGEE Surface sample F53-3 deep-092012 (SPAdes) | ecosystem: Environmental > Terrestrial > Soil > Wetlands > Peat ... | reverse complement strand
GCAGCACGCTGCCGGTGTAGTGGCCGCTGCCGTGCGCGGTGGTGAGGTCGATCGCCGCGAGCACCACCAGGCCGACGACGGGGCTGATCAGCACGATCAGGCCGCGCTTGCGCGTAAGGCGCCCCGGCAGCAGCAACACGGTGGCGACAGCCGTGCCGGCGCACACGAGAATCACGCCGCCGACGCCCGCTCCGATCCGCGCCGAGCCCTCGATCGCCGCGAGCACGATCCCGCACACGGCGATCGTGCTCGCCGCCCGCCGTCCCCGTACCGCCGGGTAGAGCGCGGCGGCGACGGCGGTGAAGACGAGCACGGCGAGCCACGACTTGAGCTCGTTGCCGATCCCGTAGAGGCGCACGCCGAGCTCCGGGTTGGGCCCGAGCAGCGCGCGCACGAGCAGCTGCGTGCCGGCGAGCGCGTCGACGGTGAGCGCCACGACCGCCACGAGCGCGGGCGCCAGCGGAGCGCGGGGCCATCGCAGCAGCCGGTCGGTGAGCGCGGCGAGGCCGAAGCAGAGCAGCACGAGCAGCGCGTATTCGACCCCGCGGCCGGGCGAGAAGGCCGCCGGGACGAGCACCGCCGCCGGCGTCCACAGCAGCGCCAGCCCGCCCACGCGCGCCGCCCACGCGCGCGCGCGGCGGCGCCGCAGCGAGAGCGCGGCGAGCATCAGCAGCGCCCAGGCGCCGAGCAGGCAGAGCAGCGCGGGCAGTCGCCGGGCGTAGATCACGAGCAGGCGCGCTTTGAACGAGCGCAGGTAGGCGCCGTCGAAGGAGCCGTCCAGCTCGATCGGTTTGCCGCGCATCTCCTCCGGAACGCGCCGGCCGAGGTGGCGGAGGATCGTCGGCGCGAGATCGATCGAGAGGACCAGGCCGCGCTCGTTCGTGCTCTGAGAGCTGAGCCCGTGCCCTCCGCCGAGACCGCCGACCGATACCCACAGCAGTTCGTTGCCGGGCGCGTCTGCCGCGCGCTCCACGGCGATCTCGAGCTCCTTGGCTCCCCGCGCGGCGCTCAGGGCGCGCAGATCGCTCAACCCGCTTGCGCCAGCCGGGAGGTCTGCCACTACGAGCTGCTTGCGTGTCGTCAACGCGGCGATGCGCGCCGGCAGCGTCGCCGCCGAGCCGAGCGACAGCGCCGCGATCCGGCCGCCGCGGCCGGCCGCCGAGATCCCGTCCAGGTCGTTCTCCCCGGTGATCCCCGCGTAGCCGGCGCCACCGGGGATCTGTGCGGCGAGCAGCCCCGGTTCGAGGACCTGCGGTGCGCCGTCCGCGCGGCGCAGTGCGGCCTGCCAGTGCGCGACGACGGCGCTTGCGCCTGCGCCTGCGCCGGCGCCGCGCGCGAGCAGTGACAGGGGCGGGGGATGCTGGGGGTCATAGGCCGAGGTCGAGACGCGCGAGCCCTGGGTGATGTCGAGCGCCAGCTGGGCGGTCGTATAGGTGCCCTGCGCCCCGCTCATGATCCCCGTCGAGAGCGACGGCACGCTCGCGAGCTGCTCGCTGGTGGCGCCGGGCAGGAACAGGATCACCGCCGTGGGGCGGGCGATCGAGGTGCGGGCCGCGGTCGCCGGCCCCACGGCCGCGAAGGCATGCGCGGACGCCCAGAGCGCCAGGATCGACAGGAGCGCCGCGCACCCCAGCGCGGCCGGCGCCCCCCGGCGGAGTCGGCTCAGCCGTCCACTCCCTCGGTGGCGACGTCGGGCCACGGACGCAGCGAGCTGTGCGTCGCCTCCTCCTCGTGCGCTCCCGTGCCGGCGATCGCGCCGCCCTCGATGTTGATGCGCGGCAGCAGCCGGTCGAGCCATGCGGGGGTCCGCCACGTGCGCGCGCCGACGATCGTCAGCACCGCCGGCAGCAGCAGGCAGCGGATCACGAGCGCGTCGAGGAACACGGCGCTGGCGAGGCTCAGCCCGAACTCCTTGATGATCCGGTTTTCGCCGAGCATGAACGAGAGGAACACGCAGACCATGATCGCGGCGGCCGCGGTGACGACGCGCCCGGTCAGCGCGAGGCCCTCCTGCACCGCGCGCTGATCATCGCCGGTGCGCACCCAGCGCTCGTGGATGCGCGAGACGAGGAACACCTCGTAGTCCATCGACAGGCCGAACACGATCGCGAACAGCATCACCGGGATGAACGACTCGATCGGGCCCTGCTGGACGCCGAACAGCCCGCCGAACCAGCCCCACTGGAAGATCGCAACGATCACGCCGAGCGAGGCGCCGATCGAGAGCAGGTTCATCACCGCGGCCTGCAGCGGGATCGCGAGCGAGCGGAACACGATCAACAGCAACAGCGCGCTGAGCAGCACGACGACGCCGATGAACAGCGGCAGCTTGTGCCCGAGCGTGGTCGCGAAGTCGACGGCGCCGGCGGTCACGCCGCCGACGTAGACGGTCAGGCCGGTGTGCGCCTGAAGCGGCGGGTCGACCTTGTCGCGCAGGCGTTCGACGAGCTGGGTGGTCGCGTAGGCCTGCGGCGAGGAGTGCGGGTAGACCGTGATCGTCGCGACGTCGCCGGCCGGGTTGAGCTTGGCCGGGGCGACCGAGGCGACGCCGGGCGTGGCGGCGATGCTCGCACGGAGCTGTTCGACCGAATCCTTGCCCGCGTGAACGACTTCCGTGCGCAGCACGCCGTTTTCGGCGGCTTCGTGTTTGGGGTTGGGCACCTTCGCGACGATCAGCAGCGGCCCGTTGAAGCCCTGTCCGAAGCCTTCCGCGAGCAGCTCGTAGGCGCGGTGGGTCGTCTGGCCGGCGGGGTCGTTCGAGGCGTCGCTCGAGCCGAGTCGCAGTGCGGTCGCCGGCGCCGCGATCAGGAGCATCACGAGCGCCGAGACGATCGCGATGCTCCACGGTTTGCGCTGCACGAACTTGCTCCAGCGCAACCACATGCCACCCTCGACGACGCTGTCACCGCCACCCGCACCTTTGGTGGCGGTGGGTGTGACGCCGAGGGCATCCTGCGCGGGCGTGCCCGTCGTTGCCGGCACCGCGGCGGTCGCTGCCCTGGCGGCGCGGCGGCGCGTCCGGCGGCTGGGTCGCGCGACGCGCGCGCCGAAGGTGGTGAGCAGCGCCGGCAGCAGCGTGAGCGAGGCGAGCATCACGAGCAGCACCCCGATCGAGGCGGAGATCGCCACGCCGTAGAGGAAGCTGACGCCGAGCAGCATCATCCCGAGCAGCGCGATCACGACGGTGCAGCCCGCGAACAGCACGGCGCGCCCGGCGGTGTCGAGTGCCTGCACGACGGACTCACGCGGGTTCTCGAACGTCGGTCCCGGTGTCGCGTAGGCCTCGCGGAAGCGCGTGAGGATGAAGAGCGCGTAGTCGATGCCGACGCCGAGCCCGATCATCGCGGCGAGCTCGGAGGAGAAGTTGGGCGTGTCGACCACGTGCGTGAACAGCGCGATCGCGCCGAGCCCCGTGCCGAGCCCGAACAGGGCCGTGATGATCGGCAGGCCCATCGCCACCACCGAGCCGAACGTGAGCAGCAGCACGATGATCGCCGCGAGCAGGCCGACGCCTGTGGACAGGCCGAAGCCCGCCTGCTCGGTCGCCTCGATCGCTTGACCGCCCAGCTCGACCTGCAGGCCCGGCTGCGCCCCGGCTCGAGCCACCTTGACGACACGTTCGGCCGCGCTTTTAGGCAGGAGGTTCGCTTTTTCGTCGAACACGACCGTCGCGAACGCGATCCGGCCGTTCGCGGATATCGCCTTACCGGAGGCGGCGCCCGCATAGGGGCTGATCACCGTCGTGACGTGCGGGAGCTTGGCGACCTTGGCAAACGTCGCGTCCATCCGCGCGCGCACCGCCGGGGCGAGGACCGTCCCCGAGCTAACCTTGTAGACGATCGTGTCGCGATCGCCCGCCTGCGCGGGAAAGCTGTGCTGGAGCAGATCGGCCGCGCGCTGGGCGTCGGAGTTGGGCAGCGTGAAGTTATTTGAGTAGCTGGTCCCGGCTGACTGCGCCACGATGTTTACTCCGACCAGCAGCACGATCCAGCCGAGGAGCACGTACCTGCGGTGGGTTGTCGACCAGCGGGCGAGCTTGAGCACTTATGTGATCCTAGTCAGTTGACGCTTGGATCCGAAGGCATCCGCGCGATCAGCGAGCCAAGCAAGGAGATACTCGTGAGCACAGAAGACTTCGACGTAATCGTCCTCGGCGCCGGCCCCGCCGGCGAGGTTTGCGCTGGGCGCCTGGCCGACAACGGCCTCTCCGTCGCGCTCGTCGAGCGCGAGCTGGTCGGGGGCGAGTGCTCGTTCTACGCCTGCATGCCCTCCAAGGCGCTCCTGCGGCCGGCCCAGGCGCTGGCCGAGGCGCGCCGTGTCTCGGGGGCGGCCGAGGCCGCCGGCGGGGAGCTCGACGTCGCCGCCGTGCTGCGCCGACGCGACGAGGTCGTGCACAACCTCTCAGACGACGCCCAGCTGCCGTGGGTGAAAGAACGCGGGATCACGCTCGTGCGCGGGCAGGGCGCCGTAACGGGAGAGCGGGAGATCGGCGTCGGCGAGCGACGTCTGCGCGCGCGCAAAGCCGTGATCCTCGCCCCCGGGACGGGCGCCGCGATCCCGCCGATTCCCGGCCTGCGCGAGGCGCGCCCGTGGACGAACCGCGAGGTGACGACCGCGAAATCGATCCCCGCTTCGCTGCTCGTGCTCGGCGGTGGGGTGGTCGGCGTGGAGATGGCCTGCGCCTACGCCTCGCTGGGCGCGAAGGTGACGGTTGTCGAGGCGCTGGGGCGGCTGATCTCAGGCGAGGAGGAGTTCGCCTCCGAGCAGGTCAAGGATGCGCTGGAAGGTTCCGGGGTGCAGGTCATCCTCGGCGTGAAGGCCACCTCGGTTCAGCGCGAGGCAGGGCAGGGGCCGGTCACGGTCGAGTTGGAAGACAGCCGCTCGTTCACCGGCGAGGAGCTGCTGTGCGCGATCGGGCGTGTTCCGCACACCGATGGTCTCGGCCTCGAGCAGCTCGGTCTGATGAAGTCGGACCCGCCCACCCAGTCCGTCGAGGTCGATGACACCATGCGCGTGCCTGGCCACGAGTGGCTGTACGTCGTCGGCGACGCGAACGGCCGCGTGCTGCTGACGCACATGGGCAAGTACCAGGCGCGCCTCGCCGCCGACCACATCCTCGGCCGCGCGGGTGAGGCGACGGCCCTGCGCTCCGACGGGCGGCTCTCCCCGCGCGTGATCTTCACCGAGCCGCAGGTCGCCGCCGTCGGGCACACGCTGGCAAGCGCGCGGGAGGCCGGCCTGAATGTGCGTGCGGTCGATACGCCGACAGAGGGCAGCGCCGGCGGGAGCTTCGTCGGGCACGGCGCGCCCGGGACCGCGCGGATCGTCGTCGACGAGGACCGCCGCGTGATCGTCGGCGCGACGTTCACGGGTATCGACGTCGCGGAGTCGCTCCACGCCGCCACGATCGCGGTGATCGGCGAGGTGCCGTTGGAGCGGCTGTGGCACGCGGTGCCGTGCTTCCCGACGCGCAGCGAGCTGTGGCTGTACCTGCTCGAAGCGTACGGGCTGTGAGCGCCTCTATATGCTGAGCGGCAGTCGCGATTGAGCCACAGCCGAGTCGCGGCAGAAGTGGCCTCAACTTAAGCCATCGAAAGGGAGCGGACATGGCAAAGACCCCGCAGGTAGGCGAGCAGGCACCCGATTTCGAGTTGCCCGGCACCGATGGCCCGTTCAAGCTCTCCGAGCACCGCGGCGAGCGCGTCGTGCTGCTGTTCTACCCCGGTGACAACACGATGGTCTGCACGAAACAGTTCTGCTCCTACCGCGATCGGGCCGATGACTTCGCGACGCTCGACGCGACCCTCGTCGGCATCTCCTCCCAGGATCTCGCCTCGCACGAGGGCTTCATCGCCAAGCACGGCCTCAACGTGCCGCTCCTGTCGGACGTCGATCGGCAGGTTTCGCGGAGCTACAGCGCCTTCTCGCCGCGTCTCGGGATCAAGCGTGCGGTGATCGTGATCGACGAGCAGGGTGTCGTCCGCGCTCGTCACGACCATCTGCTCGGGTTGGACTACCAGTCGGTGGATGAGCTCAAAGCGATGCTCGACGCGCTGCCCGCGGCGGCGTAGCCAACAGCGCTGTCCGGAGCTTCTGCTGCGGTAGCTCGATCAGACGCCGGCCCAGAGCGCTTGCAGCGGGATCGCCCAGGTGCGCTTGCCGAACGGCAATGTGTGGGCCCCTGCGTAGAGGATCGCGCCTGCGACCATGCGCTCGCCCACTCGCTCGCGCAGGTGTCGCAACCCCGCGAAGTCCCCCGCCCGTACGGTGGCGCTCGCCTTGATCTCCAGGCCTACGATCTCCCCCGAGGGGCGTTCGACGATCACGTCCACCTCGCGACCGGCTTCGCGGTAGTGCCAGAACGTCAGCGGCTGCTCGAACCACGAGGCCTGGCGCTCGAGCTCCGTCGCGACGAACGTCTCGAACAGGGCGCCCGCGAAGCCGTCGTCCTCGCGCACGCGAGAAACGTTCGCTCCCACGAGGGCGCCAAGCAGCCCGGTGTCGGACAGGTACAGCTTCGGAGCCTTCACCTGCCTGCTTCCCAGGTTCACGTGCCAGGGCTGGCGCACCCGGATGAGAAAGAGACGCTCGAGCACGGCTCCGCGGCAAGCTTGCGCGCCAGCGTGCTCTTTCCCGCCTGACGGGGGCCGAGCAGCGCCACCACGCGGGCATAACCCATCGCGTAGACGACGGTCCCGGCGACATTCCGCTCTACGAACTCCACGACGCCTCCCTTGCTGACTCGGAGAAAGTGGGCTGCTAACTCGGAGTTTACAGGCTGCTAACTCGGAATCAGCTTTTCGCTTCTGGGGATCGCTGTCATGAGACGAGTTCTGGCGCTAACTGTCTGGATTGCACTGTCTGCCGCGAGCGTTGCAGCGCCAACGTTGATCGCGCCGCTGCACGGGGGGACCACCATCGAGTCTTTCGGCGACTTGCAGGTGTGGAGTGATTACAACGCCGAACCGGCCGGGGAATACCTCACTACGGTGATTCCGTGCGTCGTACGCCTGAGCGGTCCGATTGCGTTCAGGCCAACACGCCCACCCATCTCGTTTCCGCGCCACGCTCGCAATCACGCGGAAACACGAGCGTGCAGGTATCAGGGGTGCGGGGTGATGGCGATAATGGCTATCTCACCCTTTTCGGGTCCGTAACACCAGAAGATGCGGTACGCGCCTGGGGTCTTGTTTTGAGCGTAGGCCTCGAAAACCTTCCCCTTCGGGTCGAAGGGATGTGCGAGCGAGTCGTACTCGTGGGTGTGCAGGCTGCTGTGGCGAGGGTTGGCGGCGAGCTGTGAAACGGCCTTTGCCACCTGCTTGAACAGCCCCTCCTGCTTGGAGGACTTTGTCTTTCTCTTCCCACCGGACTGCTTGTTTGCCCGTGCGCGTGTACTCGCCGCTCGGTCGGCTGCCTTGTGAAGCTCTTCGAAGGTCTCCGTGGCCTGTGAAGTCCAGAGCAGGCGGAAGCTCATTCGTCGTCTGGGAGACCGTCAGCAAATGCAAACGCGCCGTCGAGATCCGGACCATCGCTAAGCTCGCCCTCGCGCGCCTGGTGCAGGCCACGGTCGACCATGCCCTTCGCGGTCTCGTTCTCCCACAGCCACGCCTCGCGTTCGGGAACTACGCGGTAGAACTTGACGACGATCCCATCCTCATCCTTCTCGATTTGCACAGTCCGCCCGGCGAACTCCTGCCCGAGCGTCAGGCGGCCCTTCTCGTCGATGGTCTTGAGCGCGGGCATATCGAATCCTCTTTGTGGGCCAGTGGATAAGTGGGACGGGCCCACTATAGCAAGCGTCAACTCTGTCGCACAAACATCGCTCATGGGCTACGGTGGCTCAGTCGGGGGAATCCGCCCGGCGAACCCGCGACGAACTGGAGGCTGAGATGGCGTACGCGATCGTCAACGACTTCGAGGGCGGTACGAAGGAACAGTACGAGGCCACCACCGCGGTGGTGCACCCGCCCGGTGGTCTGCCCGCCGGTCAGACGCATCACTACGCCGGGCCGAGCGCGAACGGCTGGGTGGTCGTCGCGGTCTGGGAGTCGAAGGAGATCTGGGAGAAGTTCCGCGACGAGACGCTGTTGCCCGCCGTCCAGGCAGGGTCGTCGGTTTTGCCCGGCCCACCGAAGACGACGGAGTTCGAGGTCGAGGTCGAGTTCTAGAAGCAATGGCGCCGCTCGTCAGCCCACCTGTGCCGTGGGTATCCAGGCGGGCATCACGAGACCGAGAGGCTAGAACAGGGGACGTGACGCGAGTCGCGCCTCGAGTTACGTTGGCCCAACGGTGAGCTCGTACAGCTCGCGTGGCGATTCCCCGGTCAGGTGCCAGCCTTCCTCGGTGGTTGTGAGCACGCCGCGGCGGGACAGGTCGGCGAGCGCGCTGCTCACGGTCGGACGACGGGCAGCGATCAGATCCGCGAGCGCCGAGTGGGTGAGGCGCAACGGGAGGTTCACCCCGTCGGCTCGCATCCGTCCCCAGCGCTCGGCCAGGTGCCAGAACAGCGTGTGCAGCCGGATGTCGACGCGGGGGTGCTGGTGGATCGCCATCAACACCGCGAGGTTGCGCGAACGGTTCATCGTGCGGGCCACGAGTTGAGTGGCGATCTGGGGATAGCGTGCAGCATGGCCGGCGAACTCGAGGTCCAGTACCGCGATCCGCGTGGGTGCGAGAACCTTGCGGTTGGTGCTCAGTGGCAGGGTGAGCGCGTCGGTCGCTTCTTGTGAGGGGCGCAGCAGATCTCCGCACCCGAGCAGCTCCGCGCCGAAGCGGTCGTCCATGCCCATGCGGCGGATGACTAAGCCCTCGAGGATCAGCAGGCCGATCCCGTTGCCCATCGCGACTGGAGTGTCATCGGGCGACCAGGCGCCGGGGGCAAGTTCGATGATGCGGGCCGTGCATTCTTGGAACGCCTGATCGCGCACGTGTGCCGGCAACGCGTTGCAGAGGTCGATGTCCTCGAGCAGGACGTGACAGACCCGCCCTTGCTCGGCCAAGCGCGGCGCCAGATGCATGCTCGGTCCAGCAGGCGATGAAGGCGAGCGCGGAGGTTCGCACACAACGGCACCCGCACTGAGTGAGCCACGACTCATCCCCGCAAACCATACAACAAGCAACGCACGTTGTTTGTAACGCGAGTTTCGAAAGGGATGTGCCTTTGCGTGCGTCTGTAGGCTCCAACAGATGCTCTGGCACCTGTTCGTATACCGCCTACCGACGAAGAGCTCGAGCATGCGGGTCGCGGTGTGGCGGGAGCTGCGCCGCATCGGCGCGCTGCCACTGCAGCAGGCCGTCGTCGCGCTCCCCGAAGAGGGTGGCCTGAGCGACCAGCTCGACGCGATCGCCGACCGTGTCCGCAACCAGGGTGGCATCGTCTACCGCTTCCCGCTGGCAGGGCTCAGCGAGGAGGATCGCGCGCGACTGCAGGGAGAATGGAACGCGCTGCGCACCCAGGAGTACGAGGAGATCGTCGAGGAGTGCCAGACCAAGTTCGAGCGCGAGATCGAGTTTGAGATCTTCCGCGGGAACCTGACCGGCGCCGAGGCGGAGGAGATCGAAGCCGACCTCGAGAAGATTAAAACGTGGTACGAGCGCATTCGCGCACGCGACGTGTTTGCCGTCGCGGACCGCGAGCGCGCCGAGACGGCGATCGCAAAGTGCGAGCGCCTGCTCGAGGACTTCGTGCAGCGCGTGTACGACGCCGAGACCGAGCATGGACCATCGCTAGAGCCGCCCGTAGGCACCGACTGGTCTGAACACTCCACGCACCCAGAGCAAGAGACGTACTCGGCCCCCGCAGAGGGCTGACTGCCGGCCGAGCCGGCCGGCAGTCGCCGAACGCGTTTGTCAGAAGGCTGACACCGAGCGGGCGGCGTTCACATTCTGACCACATCCTGACGATCCCTTGCGGGAAGGTTGTGCGGGTCACGACGATCCATCCGAGCAGAGCCATGCGCCGGGTGTCGTGGCGATCGTCCAGTCCATCCGACTCCAGCCAATCCGACAAAGGAGCCCGTCGCGCATGACCGCCCGGTTCGTTCGTTCAACCCTCATCGCCCTCGCGGCGCTGGCGAGCGTGTTTGCGATCGCCGCCTGCGGGAGCAGCTCGACATCCTCGACAACGACGCAGGCCGCCGCCACCTCCTCCGCGACGGGCAAGCCGACGTTGCTCGTCTATTCGGCCCAGGGCTATTCGCCCAACGGCGTAGAAGCGTTCACCAAGGAAACCGGTATTCCGGCGAAGCTCGTGGAAGACAGCACAGGTCCTCTGTTGGCGCGTATTCAGGCTGAGAAGGCCAACCCGCAGTGGGGTCTCCTGTGGGTCGACGGCAACGAGGCGTTCGCGCAGCTCGACACGGAAGGGCTGCTGAAGAAGGGCCTGACGGTCCCCGCGCTTACGAGCACCGGGCAGGGCCTCATCCCAGCGGACAAGAGCTTCGTGCCGACCGGCCTGACGACGGCGTGCACGATGATCTACAACGCAAAGACGGTCGCCAGTCCTCCGACGAGTTGGCAGCAGCTCCTGGAAAGCAAGTGGTCGGGCAAGATCGGGATGAACAACCCGGCGGTCTCGGGACCCACATTCCCGTGCGTGGCTGGCCTGATGAACTACCTCGGGGGCGTCTCGCAGGGAGAAGCGTTCCTGCAGAAGCTCAAGAGCAATGGCCTGCACGTCTCCGAAGCCAACAGCGACACGCTGCACCTGCTGGAAACCGGCCAGATCCAGATCGGGCTGATCCAGAGCTCCGCGGCGATCGGAGCGGCGTCGAAGGTGCCAGGCCTGAAGGTCGCCTACCTCCCGAAGGAGACATTGCTGCCGAGCGTGATCGGGATCGACTCGAAGACCCCGGTCACCGTGCAGGAAGAGGCACAGCAGTTCCTCACATGGGTGCTCTCACCAGCCGGGCAACATCAGATGCAGATCGGCGATCCGCACGGTGACTCGCTGTACTGGCCGGTGGCGCCGGGAACGAAGCCGCTGCCGCTGCTACCCGAACTGGGCACCCTCTCCACGCAGACGATCGACCCGTACGAATGGGGTGCGAGGGAGGCCAAGATCAACGACTGGTTCAACTCGAACATCGCCCAGTGAGCAAGTCGACCGCGGGCGTGATGACGGCGACCTGGACTTCCTCCGCGTGGCCCCCGATCCGCTGAGTCGGCGTCAATTCGCCCCTGCCGCCGCCGGGACGCTCGAGATCCCGGCGGCACAGGCCGGCTTTGGGGCGCGCGCGGCGCGTCTGTTGGGTGCGCTGCCGCGCCCGAGCCTCCCCGCCGTGATGGCGGTGCTGCTCGGCCTACTGCTGGTCGTGCCGATCGGGGCGTTCCTGCTCGTGTCTGTCACTCCGCGCCTGTTTGCGCAGGGCAGCTCGTGGTTCACGCTCGCGCCGTTCAAAGAAGCGCTCAGCGGCCCGTCGTTGCACGCGCTCGGCGACTCGGCGCTGGTCGGGATCGGCGCCTGCATCCTCGCGCTGGCGTGGGCGCTGCCGCTGGCGCTGCTCGTGCAGCGCACGAACCTGTTCGGCCGGCGGCTGTGGCAGTTCGGCGTCTGGGCGCTGCTGCTGGCGCCCAGCTACCTGATGGCGCTCGGCTGGGAGAGGCTGTTCGAGCCCGGTGGAGTGCTCGCCCGCGCCGGGATCGAAATGCCCTTCATACGAGGTCTGCTCTATGGGCCGGTCGGCGTGATCGGGGTGCTCGGTGTCAAGGGCGTGCCGTTCGCGTTCCTGGCGATCTCCGCTGCGCTGCCCGGGCTGGGATCGAGCTTCGAGCATGCCGCGCGAGCGCACGGAGCGGGGCGCTCCAGAGCGCTGCGCATGGTCCTGCCGATTCTGGCGCCGGCGCTGTGGACGGCGCTGGCGATCGTGTTCGCGGAGTCGATCAGCGATTTTGGCGTCGCCGCGACGCTTGCATATACGGCCCATTTCCCGATGGCGACGTTCTCGCTTTACAACGCTGTCGACAACGAGCCGATCCAGTTCAGCCTCGCCGCCGCGATCGGATGCACGCTGGTCGGCCTGGCGGCAATCGCGCTGCTGGCCCAGCGCCGGGCGATGCACGGGCGCTCCTACCAGGTTCTCTCCGGTCGCACGCGGCCCTATTCGCGACACAAACTCGGTGCGCTCGCGCATGCCGGCGCGTTGGCGGGCGTGATCGCGTTCTTCCTCGTGGCAATCGGCGTGCCGGTGTTCGGCGCGGTCAGCGCCTCCTTGTTGAAGGACCTCGGCACGTTGCAGCAGGGGTTCGCGCTGACGCTTGAAAACTACAACCGAGTGCTCTCCAGCAAGACGTTGTACGAGCCCCTGCTGTACTCGCTGAAGCTGGCCGTGATCGTCTCGTTCGTGGTGATGGGGCTGGCGGTGCCGGTGGCGCGACTGCTGACGCGCCGCTCGATCGGGCTGGTCGGGCGAACACTCGATCTGGTGCTGCTCGGCGCGGTCGCGCTGCCCTCGATCGTGATGGCCGCCGGGTATATCCTGATCTACAACCTGCCGATCATGCACTCGCTGGGGATCGCGCTGTACGGCACGACCGCGCTGTTGGCGATCGGCTACATGGCGGGCGCATTGCCCAACAACGCGCGCATCCTGATCGGCCCGCTCGCGCAGCTGCACGACTCGCTGCTGGCGAGCGCACGCACACATGGCGCGAGTGCGGCCGGCTCCTGGCGGCGGGTCGCGATACCGGTCATCTCCCGCTACATCATCTGGGTCTGGTTGTACTGCTTCGCGACCACGCTTCTGGAGCTACCGATCTCCGAGCTGCTCTACCCCGCCGGTCAGTTCCCGTTCTCAGTCGCGGTCCAGCGCCGGCTGGAAGCCTATGATTTCGCCGGTGGCACCGCGATGGAGGTGATCGCCGTGATCGGGGCGATCACGGTCACGGCGCTTGTGCTTGGCGCCTACAGGCTGCTCGCACCGGCCGGCTGGCGCAAGGTGGGCGCCACGGGGACAGCCGGATGATGCCGCCACGCGCACAACCCGATCGCGGCGCCGGCGGGGACGGCCCCATGCCGGCGCCCAGCGCGCTCGAGCTGTGCGCCCTCACCAAGCGCTACGGCGACGTGGAGGCACTGTCCAACGTGTCGCTGTCGCTGGCCCCCGGCCGCTTCCTGGTGCTGCTCGGACCCTCCGGATCGGGGAAGTCGACGCTGATTCGTTGTTTGGCTGGGATCGAGCGTCCCAGCGCGGGGTCGATCATGCTCGCCGGCACTCCCGTTGCCGTCCAGCGCAGACATGTGCCACCAGAGCGGCGGGACCTGGCGATGGTCTTCCAGGATTTCGCGCTCTGGCCGCACCTGACTGTCTCCCGTAATGTCGCGTTCGCACTACGCCGCCGCCGGATCTCCACGGCCGAGACGGCCCACCGGGTGTCAGAGATGCTGGATCGGGTCGGCATCGGGCGCCTGTCCTCACGCTACCCACACGAACTCTCCGGTGGAGAGCAGCAGCGCGTGGCGCTCGCTCGTGCGCTCGTGGCCCGACCGTCGCTGCTGCTGTTCGACGAGCCCCTCTCATCGCTTGACGCGAACCTGCGCGAGCGGCTGCGGATCGAGATCAGCACGCTCGTCAGGGAGATCGGGGCGAGCGCCGTCTACATCACCCATGACCAGGGCGAGGCGTTCGCGCTTGGCGACGAGGTCGGCGTGCTCCAGAACGGACGGCTCGTGCAACACGCCACCCCCGAGGATGTGTACCGGCGCCCCGCGAGCGCGTTCGTGGCCAGGTTCACCGGTCTGGCGGGAGAGCTGCAGGGGCGAGTGCTGACCGCGCCAAGCCGGACCGACCTACCCCCGGAGACGCACTCCGGCGAGGAGGCGAGGGAAATCAACGCTGCCCAACATCCCGCAAGGGACGGCACTCCTCGTGAGCTGGTGCGCGTGCTGATCGCCGCCACTGGCACCACCCGCGTCAGCGAGCTGCTCGCCTCCTGCACTGAACCGCTCGCGCCCGGTCAGGCCGTGCAGATCCTCATACGGCCCGCGGCCGTGACGCTCACCGCTCCCGACGATCCCGATGCGAGCCTGCGGGGTACGGTCCTCGACAGCGCGTTCCGCGGACGCGGCTATGACCACGTGGTCAGGTTGCCGGACGGGTTTCTGCTGAGCGAGATATTCTCGAGTCACAGCCACCGCCGCGAACAGGCCGTCGGCCTGCGGATCGACCCCGACGGTTGCCTGACCTTCACCGCCGACGGCGCCGTCTCCACAAATGCGCAAGCCCAGCAGCACACGGTGCAATCCCCGAACGGAGTAACCCCGATGCCTGCCGCGGACCGGGCCTCGGCGGCGAGGCCCACAAGTGAAGCGTCAAGATTTGACCTGTCCCCCGACAGGCCTTCGGATCACGTAATCATCTAACCGACACGTAGGAGCACAGCATGGACATCCAATCGGAAGCATCACGAGCATGAGCGGAGCAGATATCGGGCTGGCCCTGTCGGTCTTCCTCGCCTGCTCCGTGGAGGCCGTCGAGGCGTTGACGATCGTGCTTGCGGTCGGCGCCACCCGCAGCTGGTCCTCGGCGCTGAGCGGCGTCGGCGCCGCGACGCTGGCGCTCGCCGTGATCGTGACGGCGCTCGGCCCGGCGCTCACCTCGCTGCCGATCGACGTCCTGCGCGTGATCGTCGGCGGCCTGCTGTTGATCTTCGGCCTGCAGTGGCTGCGTAAGGCGATCCTGCGCGCCGCGGGGCTGAAGGCCAAGCACGACGAGCTGCAGATCTATGAGGAGGAGGCCGCGGCCGCGCGTGCGGCCGGCGCCGCTCCCGCGGGCTTCGATGGGTACGCGTTCACGATCGCGTTCAAGGGAGTGCTGCTGGAGGGCCTGGAGGTCGCGTTCATCGTGCTCACGTTCGGCGCCAACCAGCACCGCGTCCCACTGGCCGCCGTGGCCGCCGTGCTCGCCGTGCTGCTGGTCGTCTTCGCGGGCTTCGCGGCGCGAGCGCCGCTGGCGCGGGTGCCGGAGAACACGATGAAGTTCGCGGTCGGTGTGATGCTCAGCTCGTTCGGGATGTTCTGGGGCGCCGAGGGCGCCGGCGCGAGCTGGCCGGGGGGCGACGCCGCGCTGCTGGCGATCGTCCCCGGGGTCCTGCTGGTCGCGAGCGCGATGATCTGGACCCTGCGCCGAGCGCCGGGACTGGCCGGCGCCGAGCAGGCGATGCCCGGCGAGCCCCACGACCGGGCGACGGTGAGCGCATGAGCCGCGTTCGGGGATTCGCGATCGGTGTCTGGGAGTTCGTCGTCGGCGACGACTTGCGGGCCGCGCTCGGGGTCGTGCTCGCCCTCGCCTTTACCGCGCTGCTGGCCGGCGGCGGGATCTCGGCCTGGTGGGTGATGCCGCTCGCCGTGATCGTCCTGCTCGCGCTCTCGCTCCGCCGCGCCGCGCGCGGGGCCTCGCGCTAGGGACGCTGTCAGGCTTGGCCGACCCGGTGGCTGCCGGCCCAGGCGAAGCCGCGGCAGGATCTCACCGGCTGAGCGGCGTCCCCAGCTCCCGCCCGCTGTCGGGCTTGCCCTCGCCGGCGCGGCGCGCGTGCAGCTCTGCCAGCTCCAGCTGCAGGCTGCGAGGTGGCTCGCCGGGCCCCGGGGCCCGGCGGCGCCAGGCGCCCTCGCCGTCGAGCTCCCACGAGCTCTGGTTGTCGGCGAACGCGCGTTCCAGCGTGTCGAGCAGCTCGACACGCAGTTCCGGGGACTCGATCGGCGCCGCGAGCTCGACGCGGTGGTCGAGGTTGCGCGGCATCAGGTCGGCCGAGGAGATGTAGATCGTGTACTCGCCGTTGCGCTCGAACCC
>Ga0207933_1001704_pt1 | contig 15787 bp, 15 predicted proteins | sample NGESurdeep092012_4_FD_184488 | JGI IMG/M metagenome (GOLD analysis project Ga0207933, IMG submission 184488) | Arctic peat soil microbial communities from Barrow, Alaska - NGEE Surface sample F53-3 deep-092012 (SPAdes) | ecosystem: Environmental > Terrestrial > Soil > Wetlands > Peat ... | reverse complement strand
CTGTCGCGGGGCTTTTCCTCCATAGCGGGGGCGGGATTCGAACCCGCGACCTTCGGGTTATGAGCCCGACGAGCTACCAGACTGCTCCACCCCGCGTCGCTCTCTCTAGTTCTAGCAAAGAACCGGCACTCCGGCCGCGACCCTCCTTGCACCTCGCCGGCTCGCCCTCCCCCGTCTGTCCATCTAGGATCCCCGCTCGTGACACGTGTGGCCGTCGTCGACATCGGCACCAACTCGACGCGGCTGCTCGTCGCCGACGTCTCGACCTCGGGCTGCGTCTCCGAGCTCGTCCGGCGCTCGACCGTCACGCGGCTCGGCGAGGGGGTCGACGCCTCCGGGTCGCTCTCCGCCGCCGCGATCGACCGCGTGCTCGCGACGCTCTCCGACTACCGCCTCGAAATCGACGCCCACGACTGCGTCGCCAACCTCGCGGTGCTCACCTCCGCCGTCCGCGACGCGGCCAACGGCCCCGAGTTCGCCGCTCAGATCCGGCGCGAATACTCGCTCGACGCCCAGGTGCTCGCCGGGGAGGAAGAGGCGCAGCTCACGTTCCTCGGCGCGATGCACGATCGCTCCTCCTCGTCCGAGCCGACCGTCGTCGTCGACATCGGCGGCGGGTCCACCGAGTTCATCGTCGGGCACGACTCCGTCGCCGGCTTCCACGTCTCGCTCCCCGCCGGCGTCGTCCGCATGAGCGAGCGGCACATCTCCTCCGACCCTCCCGCCCCCGCCCAGCTCCAGGATCTCGCCCTCGATGTCCGCCGGGCCTTCCTCGATGGGCTCCCCCCCGAGCAGCGCGCGGCGATCACGCGCGGGATCGCCGTCGCCGGCACCGCCACCTCGGCCGCCTCGATCGCCCAGGAGCTCGACCCCTACGACCCCTCTCGCGTCCAGGGCTACCCGCTCGAGCTCGCAACCATCGAACTGCTGCTCGCGCGCCTCGCCGACATGGACGAAGCCCAGCGCCGTTCGGTCGTCGGCCTCCACCCCGACCGCGCGCCCACGATCGTCGCCGGGATGATCCTCCTCGCCGAGGCGCTCCGCGCATTCGAGCTCGACTGCGTCGAGGTCTCCGAGCACGACATCCTCTTCGGGGGGGCTCTGCGGTTGGCGGACGCGGGCTGAGGCTCAGGCGGCGAGGCCTTCTTCGATGGAAGTCACGAAGTCCGAAGTGCTTAGAACGCGCGCGTGCGCGTACGTGTGCATGCCCGCGCGCGTTCTCGACGATTTGAGACCGCGACCTCAGGCGAGGTTCGATTTGCGGGGGTAGACGACCGTCGGGTCGGTCAACACGTTCACCAGCGCCGGCTTCCCCGCGCTGAACGCCCGTTCCAGGGCGGGTCTCACGTCCTGGGGGCGCTCCACGAGCTCGCCATATCCACCGAGCGCCTCCACGACCTGGTCGTAGCGTGTCCTCGGCGTCAGCTCGGCCGCCACCGAGTAGCCGTAGAGGAACTCCATCGGGTGCTTCTCCAGCGCCCAGATCCCGTTGTTCCCCATCACGCCCACCACGTTCACGCCGTGCCTTGCCAACGTGTCGTACTCCATCCCGCTGAACCCGAACGCGCCGTCGCCCACCATCAGCACGACCTGCCGCTCCGGGTGCGCGAGCTTCGCCGCCAGCGCGTACCCCGCGCCGGTGCCCAGACAGCCGAACGGCCCCGGGTCGAGCCAGCAGCCCGGCGCGAAGCTTTCGATCATCTTCCCCGCATACGACACGAAGTCGCCGCCGTCGCCGATCACGATCGCGTCCCGCTCCAGCACCCTCCCGACCTCTGCGTACAGCCGCATCGGATGCAGCGGCGCGCGGTCGTCCTCGAGCTCCGCCTTCTCTCCCTCTCGCTTCTCCATCTCCGCCGCGCGCAGCCCCGCGATCCACGCCTCGCTCTTCAGCGCCTTCCCACCGGCCGCCGCGCGGATGTCGTCAAGCGTGCTCGCGAGCGCGCCGTAGCACTCCGTCGCCACCTTCCTCGGATGCCGGCGCGCGGGCTCGGCCGTGTCGACCACGACGATCTCCGTCTCATCCCCGAACGCCCCGCCGAAGCCCAGCCTGAAGTCCATCGGCACGCCGATCACGAGCGCCACGTCGGCGCCCTTCAGCGCCTGCCCGCGCGCGCGGGAGAAGAACAGCTCGTGATCGGCCGGCACGCAGCCCCGCGCGAGCCCGTTCAGGAACACGGGGATCCGCAGCGTCTCGGCCAACTCCAGCAACGCGTCCTCGCCGTGACCCCAGTAGAGGTCGGTACCGGCCATGATCACCGGGCGCTCCGCGCCCCTCAGCAGCTCCGCCGCGCGTTCGATCTGCCCGCCCTCCGCGCCCGCCGCCTCCCTGCTTGCCGCCAGGCCGCTCAGCCCCTCCGACGCCTGCTCGGGCTCGGCCGCCTCCATGAACACGTAGTCCATCGGGAAGTCCACGAACGTCGGCCCGCCGTGCGGCGTCATCGCGACCGCCAACGCCTCGTCGACGAGGCCCGGGATCTCCGCGGTCGAGTCCGGCGTCGCCGCCAGCTTCGTCAGCGGCCTTACGAACGGCACGTGGTCGATCTCCTGCAGCGAGCCCATCCCCCAGCGTCCCGCCGGCGCGCGCCCGCCGAGCACCAGCATCGGCGAGTGGTTCTGCTGCGCGCTCGCGATCGCGCTGATCCCGTTCGTCACGCCCGGCCCCGCCGTCAGCGCGCACACGCCCGGCTCCCTCGTCACCTTCGCCCAGCCCTCCGCCGCGAACGCCGCCGTCGACTCGTGCCTCACATCCACGATCTCGATCCCCTCCTCCCGGCACCCGTCGTAGATCGAGAACAGATGTCCGCCGGACAGCGTGAACAGCTTGCTCACCCCATGCGCCTTCAACCGCCGCGCGATCAACCGCCCGCCGTGGAAGGTCTGCGCCTCCGTGGCGCCCATCTCCTGGATGCCACGAAGCGTCGGATACCGCGTGTCCTCGCTCGCCACGCTCGCGACTCTATCTTCTCGGCAGGTGCCCGGGGTGGGACTCGAACCCACATACCCTTTGCGAGCCGCGGATTTTAAGTCCGCTGCGTATACCGATTCCGCCACCCGGGCCTGGGGGCCGTCTCCAGGTAGGTTCGCACGTTGCACTGGCCGGCGGCCTTCGCTCGGCCGGCAACGCCATCCCTATCTTTAAAGTCCGTTTAAGGCCCGCGAACGCGCAACTTTTCCCTTGCTACCGTGTAGGAAAGGTTAGAAAGGAGGAGTGGAGCCACCGTGGAGGCCACCGCACTAGCGCACAGCAGCATTCCGGGCCTGTCCAGGCCCTCCCCGCTGCTGCGCCTGCAGTCCGACGAGAAGCTCGTCGCGCTCACGCGCCGCGGGCAGCACGCGGCCTTCGAGACGCTCCTCTCGCGCTACCAGTCGCGCCTGCTCTCCTTCTGCCGGCACATGCTCTCCTCTAAGGAGGACGCCGAGGACGTCCTCCAGGAGGTCTTCACCGCCGCCTTCAACGCGATCCTCGCCGACGAGCGCGAGATCAACGTGCGGCCGTGGCTCTATCGGATCGCGCGCAACCGCTCGCTCAACCATCTCCGCCGCGCCTCCGCGATCGGCGTCGACTCGATGGACATCCACTTCGCCGAAGGCGGGATCTCCACAGGCGAGAAGGTCCTGCGCCGCGAGAGCTTCCGCCAGCTGATCGGCGACGTCCAGCAGCTGCCCGAGACGCAGCGCACCGCGCTCCTGCTGCGCGAGATCGACGCGCTCTCCTACGAGCAGATCGCGCACGCGATGGAGACCACCGTGCCCTCGGTCAAGTCCCTGCTCGTGCGCGCCCGGATCTCGCTCGCCGAGGCCGCCGAGGCGCGCAAGCTCAGCTGCGAGGAGGTCCGCCTGGAGCTCGGCGAGGCCGCCGAGGGTCTGGTCAAGCTCGGCGCCCCCGCGCGCCGGCACGTGCGCGACTGCGAACGCTGCCACGACTTCAAGAAGCACCTCCGGGCCAACAACCACGCGCTCGCCGCGATCCTCCCCGTCGGCCCGCTCTTCATGCTCAAAAAGCTCGTCCTCACGAAGCTCGGCTCGACCGCCTCGGCCGGCTCCGCGCACGTCGCCGGCGGAGCCGGAGCGACCGCCGGAGCCGCGGGGGCCACGGCGGCGGCCGGCGCGGCGAGCGCCGGAGGAGTGAGCGCCGGCGGCATCCTCACCGCCGGGGCAGGCGCGCTGGCCACCAAGGCGGTCGCCGGACTCGCCGCCGCCGCGCTCGTCACCGCGGGGGCCGTCGCGGCGCAACACTCGGGCCAGGCCCACCATCGCCACACGGTCGCCGCCTCCGCCTCGGCCGCCGCTCCGGCCGCGGTGCCGGTCGTCGTCCGCGACCAGGCCCAACCGCCCACCGCCGCCGCTGCCGTCGTCGTCCCGGTCGCCGCGCTCGCCCACCGCAGGCGCCACTCGCCCGCCGGCAAGCCCCCCAAGGCGCCCTCGACTCACGCCGCGGTGACCGTCTCCAACACGCACACCGCGTCCGCCCTCGCAACCGCCACCGCGCCGGTCAAACCCGCCACCGCACCGGTCAAACCGGTCGTGGCGGCGCCCGTCACACAGGTCACGACCGAGACCACCGAACTTCCGACCGCGGCGACCGCGCAGCCCCAGCCGAGCACGCCCGCGGCGCCCGCCACCACGCCGCCCGCCGGCGAAACGCCCGCTCAGCCCGTCACGACGCCCCCGGCAACCGAAGAACCGGCCGCGGCAACCACTCCCCCGAGCACCGCCGGCGGAGAAACATCCACTTCCGCCCCGCAGACGGAATCCCAGGGCAACCCGCCGGTCGAACAACAGACCGGCGGCACCCCCGCGCCGGCACCGGACACAGCCACCGCGCCCTAGCGGCGGGCGCTTCTCAGCTGAACGTAAACGTCTTGACGGGCCGTTCCAACACGCCCTCGCTCGCCACTTCCAGCGGCGATCTGAGCGGCGGCCTCGGCAGCGTCAGCAGCTCGAGCGCAACCCCGTTGCGCACACCCGTGCCTTCCGGCAGCAGCAGCACGTCGCGTCCGTACATCTCGCGGCCTTCGACGGTCGCCGTGTAGAAGATGTTGTACGCGGGGACCGTGTTCACCCGCGTCTTCCCCTCGCCGCGCAGCACGAAGTCGGCGAACTTCGCGCGCAGCCGCTCGGTGTAGCCGCTCGCATACACCGGCAGCTCGCCGCTCAGACCGCCGCCGTAGGGCGGCAGGCGCAGGGGAGAGACCGCGAAGGAGTCCTCCAGCCGGCCGTCGGCGCGGCGATCGACACGCACGTACTGGCCCGCTTCGGGAGTCGTCCGGTAGAGGCCCCTGTAGCTGAAGCTAAACGGCGCCGGGCCGCCGTGGGAGTAGGTGGCGGGCAGCAGCGTGAGGACCACCGCGACCGCAATCGCGACCAGTCCCACGCACCCCGCTCTCACGAGGCCCCTCACCGCCCGCGGCGCCCCATGCCAGCGACCTGCGAGCAGCGTGTCGAGCGTCGGGCCGTACTGCGGCTTCAGGGGGATCGTCGCCATCGGCGACGCAGTCTAAGCGAGGTCTATTCGCCTACGGAGAACAGGGACTCGAGGTCGTGCCGGGAGTAGGCCGCGAAGGCGACCATCGTCTGGGTGCGCGTCACACCCGCCAGCCCGCCGATCGCGGCGGTGACGACGTCGGCGAGCTGCTCGTGGTCGGGGACTCGCACGATCGCGACGAAGTCCCACTCGCCCGTCACCGAGTAGGCCTCGGCGACGCCCTCCACGTCCGCGAGCGCGCCGCCGAGGGTCGAGAGCGCGTCGCGCTCCGCCTCGATCAGCACGACCGCGTGCGTCATCGCCATGGCGTCTCGTCCCCCGTCGTCATGGCGCGTGGGTCTCTCCCGGCGCGAGCACGATGACCTGCGAGGAGGTATCCGTCTCGACGTCCCCCTTGAACGCCTCCGCGTCGGTCTCGATCGGCGGGAACGTGTCGTAGTGGCAGGGGATCACCTCGCGGGCCCCGATCAGCTTCGCAGCCTCGACCGCGTCGACGCGATCCATCGTGTAGTGGCCACCGATACACATCAGCGCGACGTCGATCTGCCCCGCGCGCTTGGAGATCAGCTCCAGATCCGAGAACAGGCAGGTGTCGCCGAGGTGGTAGATCGTCTTTCCGCCGATCTTCACGAGCAGGCCCGCCGGGGTGTTCACGGTCCCCTTCGGCGTCGTCGAGGTGTGCCATGCCGGGACCAGCTTGACCGAGCCCCAGCCGCACTCGACGGTCCCGCCGAGGTTCGGATCGTGGACCTTCTCCAGGCCCTCCTCGGAGAGCTCGTTGGCGATCTCGACGATCGCCACGACCTCCGCGCCGGTGCGCTTGGCGATCGCGACCGTGTCGCCGATGTGGTCGACGTGGCCGTGCGTCAGCAGGATCGCGTCCGGGCTCAGCTCGTCGGCCGTCGTCGTCGCCTTCGGGTTGCCGGTGAGGAACGGGTCGATCAACACCTTCGTGTCTCCGTCGGTCAACTCGAAGGCCGAGTGGCCAAGGAAGCGGATCTCCATGTCGCTACTCCTGTGTAGGGGTGGTATCGAGCAAGTGCATACCGTAGCCAAATGCCAGCCCAATGATCGCGCCCGTGACGCCCGCCAGCCAGCTCGCCTCCGGGCGCGCATACGGCAGCGCGAGCAGCAGCGCGGCGATCGCCGCGACGCCGAGCAGATCGCCCTCGTAGTAGTCACCGGCGCGCGCGTCGATCAGGTCGGGCGCCGCCCAGGCGGCCAGCAGGCCGAGCGCGGCGCCGTTGGCGCCGCTGACGAGCGGCTCGGCATAGACCGCGCTAGCGACCAGCGCGCCAGTCGCCCCCGCCCCGAGGAACACCGCGAGCACGACCCCCGGTCCGCGGCGACGCTCCAACAGCCAGCCGAAGATCGCGACCGCGAGCAGCGTCACGAACGCGTACAGCCCGTTCAGGTAGGCGAACTGGGTGCTGAAGAGCTTCCACCAGTCGCCGTCGAGCGGGCCGACGATCATCAGCTTCTCGATGCCCACGTAGCCTCCTCGCAACAGGATCCAGCCCGCGCAGCCGAGCGCGACGAGCGCGATCGTCGCGTAGGGCCGTGCGTCGACGCGCAGGCTCGTGGCGCTGTGGACTCCGCGGGCACGTGAGGGAGCGAGCACCGTTCCCTCGCCCCCGCGCGCGGAGCGACCGAAGCGCGGCAGGTGCAGTCGCCGTGGGCGACGCGCGGCGCGCGCGCCCTTGCCCCGGGGCAGGTCGGGCGCGCGCCGGCGCAGACGGTGCCCGCAGTAGGGGCACTCGGTGATGTACGGGCTGACCTCCGACCCGCACTGCTTGCACACGACGAACAGATCCGCAGGAGAGGACATCGTCTGACCCATTCTAAGGACCTGCCCACCCCGGCCGGCACGCCTTTGAAATACTCAAGCGATGAAACCAGGCTACGACGGGAAGCTCTACATCCTCGCGTTCGACCACCGCGGGTCATTCCAGAAGAAGTTCTTCGGCATCGAGGGCGAACCCGATTCCGAGCAGACGGCGATGATCGCCGACGCCAAGCACCTGATCTTCGAGGGCCTCCAGCAGGCGGTCACGGCCGGCGCGGACGCGTCGGTGACGGGCGTGCTCGTCGACGAGCAGTTCGGCGGCAGCGTCCCCGCGGAAGCCCACGCGCAGGGCCTGAAGCTCGCGATGCCCGCGGAGCGCTCGGGGCAGAACATGTTCGACTTCCAGTACGGCGAGGACTTCGGCAAGCACATCGAGTCCTTCGACCCGGACTTCTGCAAGGTGCTCGTCCGCTACAACCCCGACGGCGACGCCGAGGAGAACGGCGAGCAGCTGAAGAAGCTCAAGCGACTGTCGGACTGGCTACACACGCACAAGCGCAAGTTCCTCTTCGAGCTGCTCGTGCCCGCCGAGGAGGCCCAGCTGCAGTCGGTCGACGGCGACTCCGATCGCTACGACGCGGAGCTGCGCCCCGAGCTGATGCGCCGCACGATCGCGGCGGTCCAGGACGCGAAGATCGAGGTCGACATCTGGAAGATCGAGGGCGTTGACGAGCGCTCGGACTGTGAGATGCTCGTCGCCCAGGCACGCACAGGCGGTCGTGACGGCGTCAAGTGCGTCGTACTCGGGCGCGGCGCGGACGACGCGAAGGTCGACCAGTGGCTCGTGGCCGCCGCGCCCGTCGATGGCTACATCGGCTTCGCGATCGGACGCTCGATCTGGTGGGATCCGCTGAAGGCCTACGTCGACGGCAAGATCGATCGCGCCGCCGGCGCCCGCAAGATCGCCGAGAACTACCTCCGCTTCGTCGCCGTCTACGAGCGCGCGAAGACGACCTGATGCGCATGCGCCAGAGCCTCGGTGAGCTCGAGCGTGCGTTCGCCAGGGAGATCTCGCTCGAGCGCCACCGTCGCCACTCGCTCCAGCGGACCACCGAGAAGCGCGCGCTCAAACGTGAAGTCGATCGCCGTCACAAGCGCGGCTCGATCCGCTTCGTCCTGCTCGTCCTCGCGCTCGTCGCGACCGCGGTGATCGTCACCGCGGTGATGTTCCGCGTGCTCTACTTACTGCTTGGCTGAGTCCCGTCGCCGAGTCCCCGTAGGGACTCGTTGACCTCGTCGCGGACGTCCTTCGGCGTGGCGCCGTCCTCGCGGTGGATCTCGAGGTAGATCTCGGTCCTGAACACGGGGACCTCCTGAGGCGCCTGGATCCCGATGCGCACCTTGTCACCCATCACGGACAGGACCGACACCTCGATGTCGTCTCCGATCATGATGCTCTGGTTGGACTTGCGCGTCAGGACCAGCATACGGTTTACCTTCCTATTTGCCTACAGGCAATCGGCCCGCTTCCCCCAAAGCCGAAGGCGTAGCATAGTGCGAGGGTCGGTCGAAAGCTACCCCGAAGCTTCCTCGACGCTTCCGCGCGTGCCCCCCGGTCGCGATGCGCTAGTCTCTCGGACCGTCCATGGCTCGTAGATCACTGCGCCCACATCTAAACCAGATCCGCGTCTGGGTACGGCAAGGCCGTACCGACGCCTGGGTCGCCCACCAGCTCGAGGTAAGCGTGCAGGACATCGAGCAGTTCAAGCGCCAGAACGAGCTCTCAAGCGACGAGGAGGCCGTCGCCGGCGCGAGCGCGGCCGACTACGACGAGATCGACCTCCGCGCCGAGGACGACGCGCTGATCGCCGCCGAGCTGGAGGCCGCCGAGATCGAGGCCGAGCGGATCAAGGCGGAAGCCCCGCCGGAGGAGGACGACGAGGACAGCGACGAGGACAGCGACGAGGAGGAGGGTGGGGAGTCGGATGCGGAGGGCGAGCAGTCGGATACCCCCCGCCGTCGCCGCAGCCGGCGTGGCGGTCGCGGCCGCCGGAGCACGCGCAGCAATGCCGGCCCGCTCGAGGGCACCTTCGATCATGGCGAGGAGGGCTACGGCCTGTGGCTCGACCCCGCCGTTCAGGACAACCCGGTCTACGCCGAGCACTGGGCCGGCCACCGCCCGGTCGAGGTCCTCGTCGAGGAGGACCGCATCGTCATCCGCCGCACCGGCTCTGGCTCCGACGACAGCTAGGTCATCTCCACCGCACGGCGGCCGCCCGCGTAGTCGGCGGCCTCGCGCAGGTATCGCCCGAAGGCGGCGTCGACGACGATGCCCGAGTCCCACGCCCAGGGGGCGCCTGGAGCCTCGTTCATCGCGGCTTGCAGGCACCAGGCGGTGCCGCGCCCGTAGAGCTCGACGAGCTCCTCCGCGGTGAACCTCCCGCCAAGACGCCGGCGCAGTTCGGTGACCAAGGTTTCGGCGACCTGCTCCAGCAACACCTTTCGCTCCGCCGGGGCGGCGCGCAGGCGACGCTCACCTTGCTGCCACTGGTAGATCGCGTTCTCGAAGGACACCCGCGCGAGGTTAGCGGGCTCGCTCGGAGCGCCCGCGCGACCCCTGCGCGGCCACGCCTACATCGGTATGCGCCTGGTCGGGTCTAGTTGTTCGGCAGGCGGCTGACGATGTAGGGCTGCTCGCCGTGCTTCATCAGGCCCAGCTTGCGCGCCTGCGCTTCGACGGCGCCGGGGTAGGCAAGCGCTTCGTGCTGGCGTTGGAGCGCGTCGTGTTCGCGCTGCATCGCGGCCACCTTCGCGCTCGCGCCGCGTGCCTGGTGCCAGGTGCTCACCAGATGCACGCCGGCGCTCAGGTAGAGGTAGGCGAGAACGACGAGCACGCACAGCATCGCCACGCGGCCCAACCGATCCCAGCGCACGCGCGTCGGCGGGCCCGCGCTGCGGCTGGCGGGCGATCGGCCGCGACCGCTGCCGCGGCCGGCGCCGCGTGCAGTGCTGCGACCGCTGTCGCGGCCAGCCGTGGCGGATGCGGAGGGCACATCCACGCATTCGCCCTCCCGCGCCGGCCTCCTCCCCGTCAGCCGCGAAAGACCGAGCGCCCGGGGAACTGCGCCCGCGCTCCAAGCTGCTCCTCGATGCGGAGCAGCTGGTTGTACTTCGCGACGCGATCAGAGCGCGACGGCGCCCCGGCCTTGATCTGCCCACAACCGGTGGCAACCGCCAGATCGGCGATCGTCACGTCCTCGGTCTCTCCCGAACGGTGGCTCATCACCGCGGTGTAGCCGGCCTCGCGGGCCATCGCGATCGCCGCGAGCGTCTCCGTGAGGGTGCCGATCTGGTTAACCTTAACGAGGATCGAGTTGGCGACACCCAGCTCGATGCCGCGGTGCAGGCGCTCGGTGTTGGTGACGAACAGATCGTCCCCGACTAGCTGCACGGAGTTCCCCAGGCGCTCGGTGAGGGCCTTCCACCCGTCCCAGTCCTCCTCGTCCATGCCGTCCTCGATCGAGACGATCGGATAGCGCGCCGCGAGGTCCGCCCAGTAGTCGGCCAGCTCCCCGGCGTTCAGCGTGCGGCCCTCGTGCTCGAGCACGTAGGAGCCGTCGTGGTAGAGCTCGCTCGTTGCCGGGTCGAGGGCGATCGCGACGTCCTCCCCCGGCCGCAAGCCGGCGGCTTCGATACCCGCGACGAGCATCCGCAGGGCGTCCTCGTTGGAGTCGAGGTCTGGCGCGAAGCCGCCCTCGTCGCCGACGGTGGTGCCGAGCCCGCGCCCGCGGAGGGTGCCTTTGAGGGCGTGGAACACTTCGGCGCCCATGCGGAGCGCCTCCGAGAAGCTCGCGGCGCCGCAGGGCACGACCATGAACTCCTGGAAGTCGACCTTGTTGTCGGCGTGCGCGCCGCCGTTGAGCACGTTCATCATCGGCACGGGCAGCACCCGCGCGGACTCGCCGCCGAGATAGCGCCACAGCGCAAGGCCCTCCTCGGCCGCCTGCGCGTGCGCCGCCGCGAGCGACACGCCGAGGATCGCGTTCGCGCCGAGCCGCGACTTGTTGGGCGTACCGTCGAGCTCGATCATGGCCCTGTCGAGACCGCCCTGATCGGAGGCGTCGAGACCCGCAACCGCGGCGGCGATCTCGCCGTTCACGTTCGCCACCGCACTCCTCACGCCCTTGCCCTGCCAGCGCTCGCCGCCGTCGCGCAGCTCCTGGGCCTCGAACTCGCCCGTCGAGGCCCCCGAGGGCACCGCGGCGTGGCCGTGCGCGCCCGAACGCAGGCCGACCTCGACCTCGACGGTGGGGTTGCCGCGGCTGTCGAGGATCTGGCGCGCGTGGACGCGCTCGATCTGGCTCATCGGAGCGAACCGCCGAGGAGGATCCTGCGAGCTCGTTTCACCGGCATCACCGGAGTCGGTCTATTTGGTGGTGCTGGGCGCCGTGGTGGCGGGCGCCGTGGTCGTCTGCGCCGGCGTGCTCGTCGTCGGGACCGCGGTGGATCTCGTGGAGCTAGCCTTCGGCGCTTTGTACTGCTTGCAGTCCATCACCACATATTCGGAGCGACAGTCCGTCTTCGCGGTCCATGTCTTTTTGAATTCCTTGACGAACTTGCTCAGGGCCGCCTGCTGGTGGGTGGCGGTCAGCTGCTGCTTGATCGACGCTTCCGATTGCTTGAGCGTCTGCTGGCTGCCCTTGGTGGCGCTCTTCACTTCGTAGATGTAGTAACCGAAGGGCGTCTTCACGGGGCCGCCCAGCTTGTTGAGGGGAGCGGAGAAGATCGCGGTGTTCAGCGCCGCCTCCTCCTGGCCCTTGGTCACGCCGGTGAGCAGTCCGCCTTTGGCCTTGCTCGTCGGGTCGATCGACTTGGCTTTGGCGACCGACGCGAAGCTCTTGCCCGATTCGATTTCCTTCTTGGCTTCCTTGGCCTGCGCTTCGGTCTTCGTGAGGATGATCGCGACGTTGCGCTTTTCCGGCGTGCCGAAGCGGGACGGGTTTTCCTTGAAGTACTTTTCGATTTCGGCTTTGCTGGGGGTGCCCTTCTCTTTCGAGATCTTCTGCTGGATTTTCGAAGAGAGCATGTTCAGCTTCACGCGCAGAAGCAGATCAGAGGTGGTCTGGCCCGAGGTCGCCAGGAATTTTTCGAATTCCGCGGCCTTCGGGAACTGCTGGTTCTTGATCTTTTCGAATTCTTTCTTGACTTCCGCGTCGGACACCTTCACGCCGAGCTGAGAGGCTTCGCCGATCACCCACTCCGATGAGATCAGGAAGCCGAGCACCTCCTGCTTGAGCGAGGAGTACTGCTGCCCGCACTCGGACTTCAGCTCCGCCTTGGTCGGCTTGGCCTGGCCCTTCGCCGGTTTCGCCGCGGTCGCTTCGAGATGCGCGATGCATGCGGTGTAGTCCGGCGGATCGGGGATCACCGGCTTGGCCGTTTTGGCGGCCGCGGTCGTCGCGCTCGAGGACGCCGCGATCGACATCCAGTGTTCGAAGGTCACCTTCGTGATCGGGTTGCTGCCGACCTGCACGACCGCGTTGCTGGGAATGCCGCCGCCACACGCAGCGAGCGCCAACGAGGCAAAGAAAACGGCGCCTAGCGCCGATATGAAGCGAAGTCTCTTGGACACGACGCGGGCACTCTAGCGGATATGTCCTAACTCGTGCATAAAGAAGTTTCGAGAAGTGCTCTCAGCGGCCCGGAAACGGCTCCGGTACGGGGTCTACGCCGCTTCGCGACTGGATCTTACTTCGCTTCGCGGCCGGACTTCATGCCGCCTCGCGACTGATCGCCAAGAGCACGTCGGCCGCGCGTACGACGGTCGGGAAGCGCTCCTTGCCCTCCTTCGGCACCCGCACCGAGACCTGCGAGCGCCCGGATTCGTAGAGCGCCTCGGGCAGCTCTTGGCGCAGACGCTTGGCGCGCACGGAGTCGAGCTCGACCGGCGTCACAGCGAGGCGATCTCCGCGGAAGCTGACCGTGCGCACGCCCGCCTCGCCGAACTTGATGCGCGCACGCTGCAGCGCGAGCAGGTTCTCCAGCGGCTCGGGCACCGGCCCGAAGCGGTCCTCGAGCTCCTCGCGCAACCCCTCCACGTCGGCCACCTCGAACGCGCCCGCGATGCGGCGGTGGACGTCGATCTTCGCCTGCTCGTAGGGGATGTAGTCGGCGGGCACGTAGGCGTCGACGTTCACGTCCAGGCGCACCGGCTCCGCGAGCTCCTCGGGTGGGTGGGATCCGGGTGGGCGGGATCCATTCCTCTCCTCCCGGTCGCCGGCGGCGGCGACCGCTTCGTCGAGCATCTGCATGTAGAGCTCGAACCCGAGCGCCGCGACGTGCCCGGACTGCTCGTCGCCGAGCAGGTTCCCCGCGCCGCGGATCTCCAGGTCGCGCATCGCGATCTTGAACCCCGACCCCAGCTCGGTGTAGTCCGAGAGCGCCGACAGCCGCTGGGCTGCCTCGGGCGTGAGCGCCGCCGCGGAGTCGTAGAGCAGATACGCATACGCGCGCTCGCGACTGCGCCCGACGCGCCCGCGGATCTGGTAGAGCTGCGCCAGCCCGAAGGCGTCGGCGTGCTCGACGATCAGGGTGTTGGCCTGCGGGATGTCGATCCCCGACTCGATGATCGACGTGCACACGAGCACGTCCGCGCCGCCGCGCAGGTAGTCCATCATCACCTCCTCGAGCTCGCCCTCGCCCATCTGGCCGTGGGCGACCGCGAACTTCACGCCCGGGCACATCGCGCGCAGCCGCTCGGCCGTCTCCTCGATCGTCTCGACGCGGTTGTGCAGGAAGAAAGCCTGCCCGTCGCGCTCGTGCTCGCGGACGATCGCGCGCTTGACGAGCTCCTCCTCGTACTCGCCGACATACGTCTTCACCGGCCGGCGGCCCTCGGGCGGGGTCTCGATCACGGAGATGTTTCTCAACCCCGCGAGGGACATCTGGAGGGTGCGCGGGATCGGCGTGGCGCTCATCGAGATCACGTCGACCTTCAGCTTGAGCTGGCGCAGCAGCTCCTTCTGCTTGACCCCGAAGCGCTGCTCCTCGTCGACGATCAAGAGGCCGAGGTCCTTCGCGCGGACGTCTTTCGAGAGCACCCGGTGAGTGCCGATCAGGATGTCGACTCTGCCATCCGCGAAACCCTTGATCGCGGCTTTCTGCTCGGCGGGGGAGCGAAACCGCGAGACGTGCTCGAGCGTGAACGGGTAGTCGGCGAGCCGCTCGGCGAAAGTCCCGTAGTGCTGCTGGGCGAGGATCGTCGTCGGCACCAGCATCAGCACCTGCTTGCCCTCGTTCGCTGCCTTAAAAGCGGCTCTCAGCGCCACCTCGGTCTTGCCGTAGCCCACGTCACCGCAGATCAGCCGGTCCATCGGCTGCGGCGCTTCCATGTCCGCCTTCACGAGCTCGATCGCCTCGCGCTGGTCGGGGGTCTCGGTGAAGGGGAAGCGCTCCTCGAACTCGCGCTGCCAATCGGAGTCCGGCTCGAACGCGTGCCCCGTCCGCCGCCGGCGCTCGGCGTACAGGCTGAGCAGCTCGCCCGCCAGCTCCTGCGCCGCGCGCCTTGCGCGCGCCTTCATCGTGTCCCAGCGCGTGCCCCCCAGCTTCGATAATGGGGGCCCACCCGCCCGCTCGCCGCCGCCGCCGACATAGCGCGAGATCTTCGCCAGCTGCTCGGTCGGCACGAACACGCGGTCGTCGCCCTGGTATTCCAGGTACAGGTAGTCGCGCGTGACGTCCGCGACGGTCCGCGTCTCGAAGCCCGCGAAGCGCGCCACGCCGTGATCCTCGTGCACGACGATGTCCCCCGTGCGTAGCTCCGTGAACGAGCGCAGCGCACCCCGGCGGGCACCGCCCTGACCGCCCCCGCTGCCGTCCAGCCCAGGGCCATGGCCGCGCTCTGCGCGGCGGCGGCGCAGCAGGCGGTGCTCGGGGAACACCGCGAGCTTCAGCCCCGGCGCGACGAAGCCCTCGCGCAGCGACGCGGTGGCAAAGCGCAGCGACGGCTCCAGCACCTGATGACCTACGTCGACGCCTTCGCCCAACCACGTCGCCTGTAAGCGCCCCAGGTTGTAGGCCGCGCGCTCGCCCTCGCCGCGCTGAGGAAAGGCCACGACCGTGCGATAGCCCGAGCGCACGAGCTTCTCCAGCTCCGGCTCGGCCTCGCCGAGCGAGCGCGCCGCCGTGTCGGCGGTCTGCGCGCGCAGCTCGAGCTCCTGGCCGCTCGACATCGCCGACAGCCAGATCCGCGCGCGCTCGTGCAGGGCCGTTTCGATCTGCTCGGGGCTGACGTACAGGTGGTGGGCGTCATCGTCTTTGAACGCCGCGCACACGTCGGTCCAGTGGTCGCTCAGCGCCGGCGCGAGCTCCTCCTCGGCGGCGACCAGCAGCTGCGTGTCCGCGCCGAGCAGGTCGAGCAGCGCGCCGAAGCGCTCGACCGGCAAAAGCTCGGCGATGTCCGGCCGGTTCGCCTCCTCCTCGAGAGCCGCGATCTCCGCCAGCTCGCGGTGCTC
>Ga0207933_1001703_pt1 | contig 15792 bp, 8 predicted proteins | sample NGESurdeep092012_4_FD_184488 | JGI IMG/M metagenome (GOLD analysis project Ga0207933, IMG submission 184488) | Arctic peat soil microbial communities from Barrow, Alaska - NGEE Surface sample F53-3 deep-092012 (SPAdes) | ecosystem: Environmental > Terrestrial > Soil > Wetlands > Peat ... | reverse complement strand
GGTGCGGATGTCCGGCGTGGCAAGCTCATCGCTCTCAGCGACGCAGAGCGCGACATTGTGCTCGCGGAGCAAAACGAATATCTCGTCCGTAAACCAACTTGCGTGGCGAAACTCGAAGGCGAGCGCAGGAGCCTCCTGGCTGCGAAGCGCGGAGAGATCGAGGAAGCGCGCGAGCCGTTCGCGGTCTACGACGAAGTTCGGCGGAAGTTGAAAGAGCAGCGGGCCGAGTTTGCCTGCGGCGAAGGCGAGCTCGATGGAAGCGAGAAATCCTTCAACAAGATCTTCGCAATCGCGCAATCTTGCAAAATGCGTGATGCGCTGCGGCGCTTTGAAGCTGAAGCGAAATCCAGGCGGCGTGGCGGCCAGCCAGCCCTCAAGCTGCGTTTTGGACGGCAGAGTGCGGAAGGTGTAATTCACCTCGACGGCGGTAAGCTGCGAGGCATAGTAGGCAAGAAAGGCTCGTGCGGATACGTCTTTCGGATAAAAGGCGGGTTTCCATGTGGGGTAAGCCCAGCCAGACGTGCCGACGAAGAGCTGCTGAGCCGAAGTTGCGGGAGAGGGATCGAAGGAAGCGTGCGGCAAGGCTTGGTCTCACAGGACGCGCGAACAGGAATGCGCGAGAATGGAGTCAGCGGGACTAATAGGACCGGCAGGACTTGCGGGACTTCTGTAGCTCTTAGGAAGAAGCCCTGCGCAGAGGAAGAATTTGGGGCGGCTAGTGGGGTTCGAACCCACGACATCCGCTGCCACAGAGCGGCGTTCTGCCACTGAACTATAGCCGCCGTACCGTGGTTGATTGTAGCATCCAACTCGCATGGAGCGAAGGAGGAGGAGATGGCGACGCGCGTGAGTGAAGGGGAAGTGTTACGGCCGGGCCTGGTCTCCGCGGGCGGACTGCGTCCGAGGCTGCGCGGCGCAGGCGGCGCGTTCCGCGATGAGAATCTTGACCTGCTCTCGCGCGTGCTGGATACGTGGTTTCGCGTGCCGGGCACGAATATTCGCTTTGGTCTGGATGGCATTGTCGGCCTCATTCCCGGCATCGGCGATCTGCTTGGCGGGCTGGCGAGCTGCATCATCGTCCTCGCCGCCTTCTTTCGCGGCGTGCCGATGGTCACCATTGCGCGCATGGTCGTTAACCTCGCGATTGAAGTGGGTATCGGCATGGTGCCGGTGCTGGGCGATGCGTTCGACATCGCGTGGCGAGCGAACCGGCGCAATTATCACCTGCTGGAACGCAGCCTCGCGGTTGGCCGCCGCGATAGCTGGAAGGATTGGCTGTTCATGGGGTTACTGGGCCTGGGACTGTTGATGATGGCGATGCTGCCGTTCCTGCTGCTGCTATGGATCGGCGGGGCGCTGCTGCACACAGCGGGAGCGCCAGGCTGGCATTGATCTTTCCGGGATCTTTCCATGGCCAGAGTCAGTGCGGCGCATCAGGCTCGCAAGAGGTTTGTGGGAAAATGGAAGCTGTCGGGGCGTAGCGCAGTCTGGTAGCGCATCTGCTTTGGGAGCAGAGGGTCGGGGGTTCGAATCCCTCCGCCCCGACCATGGAATCAAACACGCGACCGAACCGAGATTGCTGAATCACAAAAGCCCCACCGCCGAAGCGATGGGGCTTTGTGTTGCAGTCTTGCGAGGCGATCTAGACAAACCGGCGACGGGCCACGCCGACGAGACCAAGCACGCCTGTGCCCAACAGGAACAGCGAACTGGGCTCCGGCGTTGGGCTCGTGGTCAAAGCGATCGGTACAGCAGCCCCTTGATCGTTGGGATGGATGGGTGTTCCGTTGTACGCATCGTCGGCCTCGTAGTCGACGAAGGAGAAAGTCGGCGGAGTTATGCCATTGCTCCACAGATCGACGGTGTAGCCGCCCTGCACATCAAATAGCAAGCCATAGATGTCGAGCACGCCGCCAGCGAAGGGATAGCCTGATCCCAGAGGAGGGCAGATCAGAGGCGAGTTCCCATCCGGATAAAACAAGTTGTCATAGCTGAAGGGGGGAGGCGCGCCGGGAGGGAAGAACGTACCGTCGGGATTGACGGTGGGAAGCGAAGTTGTTTCGAGACCGGTGATCTGCTGGTTAAGAACTCCAACGGATGTGTCTGTGAATGTGCCGGTGATTCCGGTAATTTGAAAGGCGCCTGGGACACCGGGGACGGGCGTGTTCGAAAACTGGAGAATGCCGGAACCGCTGAGGGTCCCGCCGTTAAATGAGAAGTTGTACGAATCGGCCCTGGCCGGTGTAACCGCAACAGCCATGGCTGCTGCCAGCAGAGCTGACATGCCCACGTTCCAGCGCAACTTCGCGCGCGCGGGCGATGCAATCTCATGGACGCGTGACCTTGTGGACGATGGAGACTTTGTAGAGAAGCAGATTTTCATATTTTTCTTCCTCCAAATAAAACGGCACTTTGATACGGGTGAAGTGGCGAGTCCGCTACGCCAGGTGGCGTTAAACGAAAGAGTCACCCTTGCGTAGAGACTCTCGTGCAGTGTGATGCTGATTTGGGATTCGCTCAGCCCCATTATCTTCGGTCGGCCAAGGTATCGCGTCAATAGGAAACATCGTTCTCAGAGATATGCAAACTCTTGCAGAAATCTGAGCCTGCGCGAAGCTCGCCAAGGCGGAAGATAACTCAGTGGTAGAGCAGGTAGGGCTGCCGCCGGGAGCGGAAGGTATCAAGTGCGGGCTTCCAGCTTGCTGCGATGTCGCGCGGGTCGTCGCCGCGTTCGAGCGCCTTCATCGTAGCGTCGTTGGCCAGCAGGCGCATCGTCTTTTCGAGATGAAATCGGGTTGGATAGAGGTGATGAAGCACCGTGAGGATCTCGATGCCGAGCTCAGGTGAATCGAGCGCATTGCGATCGGTGAGGTTGATGCGAACGGCCTCGATCGTCTGCCCGTGGAAGGGGTAATGGTTGCGGTCCTCCACGACCGCAGCTGTTGTTGCGGCGAAGCTCACGCCGGGGATGCGGCGTGCGTTCAGTGCAGCTGCAACATCGGCTGCGTGAAACCATCCCGGCGGCTGAACTCCGGTCTTCGCATCTTTCGTTGATTGCCCGGCGCCGAAGAGTTCGAAGGGCGTTGCGGTACCGCGACCTACAGAGACGTTAGTAGTTTCGAGAAAAGCAAGCCCCGGATACAGCGTGGCGGCTGTCTGCGAGCGAAGATTCGGGCTGGGATTGGTCCACGGGAGCTGCGTGTTGTCGAAGTACTCGGACCTCGACCAATGCCGCATGGGAATCACGGTCAGGTCAGCGCCAAGATCTTTGGAGCCGTCGTCATAGCGGGCGAGCTCGCCCAGCGTGAGACCGTGACGAACGGGCAGCGAGGTGTAGTCGGTGTAGGACTCGAGGCCGGGATCGGAGACCGGGCCTTGCACTGCGTCGCCGCCGATGAGATCGGGGCGGTCCAGGACGATGATCTTGAGGTCATGGTGGAAGTTGTGCAACTCGTGCGCGGCGGTTTCGAGGAAGTAGCCGGTGACGGTCTCGTAGGTGTAGAAGCGCACGCCCGCGTCCTGCAGATCGATGACGACAGCGTCGAGGTCTTGGAGCTGCTCGTGCGAGGGGCGACGGTCGGAGTCGTGCGCGCCGTAGAGCGAGGTAACGTGGAGGCCGGTGGTGGGATCGGTTTCGGATTGGATGGCGGTGGTGTCCTGACGTCCGAAGATGCCGTGCTCGGGCGAGAAGATGGTGGTGAGTTGTGCACCGGGGATGACTTTGGGGAGATCGGTGGCGAGGATGTCGATGGTGCGGCGGCCGTGAGAGTCGAGGCCGGTCTGGTTGGTGAGGATGCCGAGGCGGAGGGTGTTGTTGTGTTGCGCGGCGAGCGATTTGAGATCGGAAAAGTCGTCGGATTCGAGGACGTCGATGCCGGTGAGGGTAGGAGACGGCTGGCTCTCATTGGACGAGGGGGTGATCTGCTCTGCCGTCGGATAAAGGTGCAACGCTTCGGCCGCTGCTGTCGCCGCCTCCCCGCGAAGGTTGGAGATGGGTGCATTGCCGCGGGGGTGGATCGCGTTGGCGAGTAGAACGATGTAGGTATCGGAGCCGGGGTCCATCCAGAGCGACGTGCCTGTAAATCCAGTATGGCCGAAGCTGCCGATGGGAAAGATCAGGCCGCGCGGTTTGGAGAACGCCGTGTCGATGTCCCAGCCGAAGCCACGAAGGTCCTGATGGTGGATGGCTGGGTAGCGCGGCGCCAGCAGCGGAGCTGCGCCGCGTTCGCCAGCGGCAACCGCGGCCCGTTCGGCGTCGTTCGCCAGAGTGAGCTGCCCCGCATAGTGGCCCGGCTGTTCCGGCGTGGTCATCAGTTGCAGTGTCGACTGCTTTAGCGGGAAGTTGCTCGGACGCCCTGCAAGTCGATCGAGCAGCGCCTGCGCGAAGAGCGAGACATCATGCGCGGTCGAGAAGACACCCGCGTGTCCCGCGACACCACCCATGCGACGCGTCGTTGGATCGTGGACTGTGCCGCGCGTGAGCATATCAAAGTGCGGGTTGGCGCGCGGATCGGATTTGCTCTCGTCATCGTGCGTGGTGGGAGCGATGCGCGAGAGCAGGCTGGTGTTCCAGTCGCCCACGACGCAGGGATATTTTTTTGAGTGACGTTTCGGAGCCCATGCGATGGCGGCTCCGATAGTCTTGTGCGGACCGCAGGCTTTCGCCAACGGAAGATAGCGGGTTTCGGTCATGCCGAGCGGAGCGAAGATGTGCTGCTGTACGTAGACATCGAGGGTTTCGCCGGAGAGGGTCTCAACGATATCGCCGAGGAGAATGAAGTTGATGTCGGAGTAGCGGAAGACCTCGCCGGGTACAGAGATAAGCGGCGTGCTGAGTGAGCGTTCGATGCCTTCTGCTTTGTCGGGTTTGGCCAGGCCCCACGGGTCTTTCAGACTGATGTCGGGCGCCTCGCCCGAGGTGTGGGTGAGCAACATGCGCAGCGTGACCTGCGCACGCACCGGATCGTTGGTGGGGTTGAAGGCAGGAAGATATTTCTGGACGGGATCGTCGAAGCTGGCGATCTTGCCGGCTTCGTAGAGCTGCATGATTGAGGTTGAGGTTGAGAGGTTTTTGCTAAGCGAGGCCATGTCGAAGATGGTGTTCTCGGTCATGGGCTCGGCGGGCGAAGGCTTGCCATTGAGGCCAGGTTCGCCGGCGAGCTTGCGGTTGCCATAAGCGTGCTCGAAGACAATATGTCCGCTGTGGCCGATGATCAGGACTCCGCCTGGCAGTCTGTGTTCCGCGATGCCTTCGTTGATAAGTGTGGAGAGCGTGCCGAAATCCGGGGCAGTGACTTGTGCGGGCGATCGCGCTGCAGACGGAGCCTTTACAGGTTCCTGGGCCGTGCCTCGGGAAGAGAGGCCTAGTGAAAGAGCGGCAAGCAGCACCACTGCAATCGCAGAACGTTGCGACCGTTTGCCGGGAATGAGACTGGCGAGCGCGCCGACCGCGAAGGTAGCGCTCGCGCCGATGAGTACGTACCACGTCCATGCAATGTGAGGAATTGTCAGCCAACCGAGGTGCACGGGAAACGCTCCTTGCCATATCCAAAGATTGAGTACAAAGCCAACGATCATGCCGGCGATCGCCCCGCGCTCTGTCGCAAAGCGGGTGAGGGTGCCAAGCAGGAAGACGCCAAGCAGGCATCCATACGCGACGGACGCGATGGAGAGTCCGATCTCGACGACATGGCCCTTGCCGCCAGCGTGGACGGAGTAGATCGCGATTGCAAAAAGCACCAGTGCCCATAGCACGGTGGATGACTTTGAGATGATCGCGCGCTCGCGATCATCGGCTTGCGGGCGCATGCGCATATAGAAGTCGACGACGGTTGTAGAGGAGAGCGAGTTGAGCGCGGCGGAGAGATTCGACATCGCTGCGGCAAGAATCGCGGCGACAAGCAGTCCCGCGATACCGACAGGCATCTCGCGCACGATGAAGGTGGGGAAGATGTAATCGCTGGTTCGGAATGCGGTTCCTGGGTGCTGATGATAAAAGACGTACAGCCCAGCCCCGATGAGCAGAAAAAGAGCGAATTGTACAAAGATGACGACGCCGGAACTGAGGATGGCGATGCGCGATTCGCGCAGGTTGCGCGCGGCGAGCAGCCGTTGCACCATCAACTGGTCGGTTCCGTGCGAGGCCATGGTCAGGAATGTCCCGCCGAGCACACCCGCCCAGAAGGTGTAGGTCGTCGTGAGGTTCAGCGCGAAGTTAAACATGTGGAACTTGCCTGCGGCGGCCGCGACGGTGTGGATGGTGCTCCAGCCGCCGGTTACGTGCGAGCCGAGGGTGAGCAGCGCAACGAACGTGCCGCCGATGTAGATGATCATCTGCACGACATCGGTCCAGACGACCGCAGCCATGCCGCCTTCGAACGTGTAGAGAAGCGTAAGCGCGGAGATGATGCCGATGGAGAGGACATCCTTGGTGCCGATGGCGATGCCGACAACGATGGACACGGCGAAGACACGCACGCCCTCCGCGGCGGCGCGGGTAACGAGAAAGAGTGCCGCGGTCACCTTGTGCAGGGTGCGTCCGAAACGCTGATCGATGAGTTGATAGGCGGTGAGCATCTCGCCGGCGAAGTAGCGAGGCAGAAAGAGCATGGCCACCACAACGCGGCCCAGCATGTAGCCGATCACGACCTGCAGGAAGCCGAAGTCTCCGCCGAAGGCCAGACCCGGAATAGAGATGATGGTGAGCGTCGACGTTTCTGCGGAGACGACCGAGAGACAGATGGCCCACCAGGGAATCGTGTTGTCGGCGAGGAAGTAGCTTTTCAGGGAACGATCGGCTGCAGCGGCTCCGCGCCTTTTGCGAAAGCTCAGCCCGAAGAGCGTGATGCCGATGAGATAGAAGCCGACGAGCGCGAGGTCGAAGGCGCTAAGGCGTTGCGTATTGAGCTTGAGAAAGATGGCGGCGATCAGGAAGGGCAAACGGAATCTCTCTCCTCGTCGGCGCGCTGCGCGACGTGAGGCAACAATGCAGGTTATGATAACGGCCTTGACGCACAGTTGGCGGAACGTGTGGGGGAGATGCGAAGAATGGGGTATTTTGTAGCACTGGATGGCGGTGGGACGAAGACGGAGTGCTGGGTCGCCGATGAGACGCGTGCGCTGGGCCGCTCCTCGGGACCGACCGTAAAGATCATGAATGTTGGCGAGCAGGCTGCGACTGAACGGCTGCAGACGCTGGTGCGTGAGACACTCGCTGCCGCCGGCGTCGCAGGCAGCGCGATCACGCGTACGTGCTTTGGGCTTGCGGGCTCCTCCAGCGATGAGGTGCGTCTCTGGGCAGAGGCAACCCTACGCAAGCTGCTCGGCGGCGAGATACTGCTGACGGGCGATGAGGAGATCGCGCTGGATGCGGCGTTTCGCGGCGGTCCAGGTGTGCTGGTGATTGCAGGCACGGGCTCGCATGTGACGGGACGATGTGCGGACGGCTCGCGGGTCACGGCTGGCGGATGGGGCCCAATGCTCGGCGATGAGGGCTCCGGAAACTGGATCGGCCTGGAAGCGATCCGCGCAGGTCTGCGTGCGAAGGACCGCAGCGTCGAGACATGCCTGTTGCGCGAGATTGAGCAGACATGGAAGGTGGAGGGCCTCGGTGAACTCGTGGCGAGAGCCAACCTGAGGGAGCGGCCCGAGTTTGCAGCGCTGGCGGAGGTCGTCGCCAGTTGCGCGGAGAGCGGAGATGTGTTGGCACGGGGTGTCCTGGAGCGTGCCGGGCAGGAGTTGGCAGATCAGGTGAGCCTCGTGATGTCCAAGATGCGCGCGGTCGAATGCGCGGCGGAGGATGTCGCGCGCATCGCGTTTACAGGAAGCGTGCTGGAGAAGATTCCGCTGGTGCGACGCACGATGGAGGAAAATCTGCGTGCGGCAATGCCGGAAATCATTGTGGATGCAACCGCGACACAGCCGCTGGAAGGCGCACTCTGGCGCGCGCGTCACGGTTAGTCAAAAAAATTAGAGCGCTCTACGCGGCAGATATCCGCTGGCCGCGGATGTAGGTCGCGAGCAGACGACCGTTCGCGTCGAAGCGATTGAGGTTGGCAGCAGATCCTGGAGCGATGCGCGTCAGTTCCGGTTGGCCGAGCATCGCGACGGGATTATGCGAGGCCAATCGCGTTGCCTCCGCGAGACCGACACCCGTGAAGCTCTGTATGTTGGCTACAGCACGATCCATCGTGAGTACAGAGCCGGCGAGAGTGTATTTGCCCTGATCGAGATCGCCAGCGAGAAAGGCGCGACCGTTCGCGACACTGACGTCGAGCTGGCCGAGTTTATAATCGCCGTCAGGCATTCCGGCGGCTGACATGGCATCGGTGACGAGGATCGCTCGCTCCCGCCCTTTGGCCTTCAGCCACAGCCGGACCAACTCCGGAGCGACGTGAATGCCATCGCAGATAAGCTCGGCGTAAAGATGATCATCATCGAGAGCGACCGCGAGAACGCTCGGCTCGCGATGATCGAGCGCGCGCATGGCGTTGAAGGTGTGTGTTGCACTTCTCGCGCCTGCAACGATTGCGGCGCGCGCATCGGCTGCAAGCGCGTCGGTGTGGCCAAGAGACGCACGTACATCCTGTGCTGTAACGTGGGCGATGAGATCGAGCGCGCCGGGAAGCTCAGGCGCAATCGTGAGCAAGCGAATGTGTCCCCGTGCAGCCTGCTGGAAGCGGTCGAAGAGGTCGATGCTGGGCGGTTGGAGTTGATCTGCCGGATGCACGCCTCGCTTGGCATGCGAAAGGAACGGGCCTTCGAGATGAATGCCCAGCGGGCGCGCTTCAAGCCCGCGCGGTTCCGCTTCAATGGCATCGGCCAGCGCCGCAAGCGTGCGCAGCGTCGCGTCGATAGAGGCTGTAACCGTCGTCGGCAGGTACTGTGCAACGCCGCGAGTGGCGAGGAAACGCTGCATTTCGTTCAACTCTGCAGGCGACGCCGACATCACATCGTGGTTCTTCGCACCATGGGTGTGAATGTCGAAGAAGGCCGCAGTGAGCGTCCCCTGCTCATCCGCAAGTTCGCGTGGGTCGGAGCCGATATCCGCGATCGTGCCGTCATCGGCGAGAGTGAGCACTGGAAACTCGACCGACCCGATGTCGGTGAGCAGATGGCGAGCTGTAATCGTTTCAGGCACGTTTATTTTTTCGGTGGAGTTGCAGGCGCGGGGCTACTGACAGCCGGTGGCGCAGGTGAGGGAACTGGAGAAGACACAGAAGCGGGAACGGGAGGTGGCGCTGGAATGTCAAAATCAGCGGCGTTTGGCAGAATGCGGCTATCGGCCCATTGACGTTGTGCGCTGCGCACCTTGTCAATGCGCGTGAGCCAGAGGCCGATGGTGGAGTCGTAGTGCTCGAGCACTGGACGGAGCGCATAGGGTCGGTTGGTGCGCAACCAGAGCTGTGAGTAAAGATCGCGCAGAAGGGAGTAGCCGTCCTTGATGTCCTGAATGCGTCCGTTGACGCCGTTGATGTCGGAGAGCTCGCGATTGACCTGAGAGTGTGTCTTGCGGTCGGTGGAGAGCGCGTCAGCCTGTGCGCGGGCATAACCCTCCGCCATCTCGTCGGCGAGCTGAAACTTCAGCCCGATGAAATCGAAGCGCCGCGCGCCAAGCTCGAGCGCATCGATGGCATTCGTCTCGCGCAGCGACGTTGGATTGGAGGGAAGCTTGTTGGTCGGCGAGTAGGCGATCGGCGTCGACGCGGCCGCAGGATACGCGGCGCGAGCCTGTGCGATGAGGTCCAGCGCGCGTTCAGCGTGGAGGCGAAGCTCATGGGTGTATGGACGGATCTTCTGCGCATATTGCTGTCCATCCTTCGACCATGGATCGATCCAGAAGAGCCCATCCGAACCGTCGCCCACCTGCGCATCGTACTTCAACACGTCGTGCGCGGCCATTAGCTCCTGTTGCGCGAGATTGAGCTTGCCGGTCATGTCGTCGTGAAAGACGGGGCCGAAGTTCGCCTGAAACTGCGGAATAGAGCTCTCGCCCTGCTGCCAGGCCGCGGCGCATCCGAAGAGAATGCCATACCAGTTGTTTGCGGCGAGCGCCTCGCCGTCGTCGTACCAGATTGTGTTGAGCTGGCCATCGGCGCCCATCGCCTGTCCGTCGCGCGTGAACTCCTGAATGTTCTCGAGGCCCATGTTGTAGTTCGGATAGACGCGCGACCAGTTGTTGATGCCCGGAGCGACCCAGGTCTCAAAGCCCGCCGACTTGAAGTAGTCGAGATACTTCGTAAAGCCAGTGGTTGAGGGGGAGTAATGCCAGCTGATCGCGATCATGTCGCGCTTAAAAGAGTCGGGTATGGCCTTCAAAAGATCCGGAGATTTCTCGGCGATGTCGCCCCAGAAGAGCAGCCGGCGATTCAGCGGACGAAGCGTGGTATCGATCTGCTGCATGAAGTTGAGATAGACCGGGCCGAGCCCCTGTGATTCAACTGCCGCTTTCGTCTGGCCTACACCGAGATCGAAGGTCTCATCCGCGCCGATATGGAGAAACGGCGATGGATAGAGCGCGGCCAATTCGGTAAACATCTGGTTGATGACCTGCAGCGAGCCCGGCTGGCCAGGCGCAAGCACTGCGCCGTGCGGCGTCTCGGCCAGTGGCTGGTACTCCTCATAGACGAGCATGTGGCGGAGATGGCCGAAGGCCTCCTGATCGGGCACGACCATCACGTGATACTTCGCGGCGTAGGCGACGAGCGCGCGCGCATCGGCGGCCGAGATGCTCCCTCCAGGCGGCGCGGGCAGCGGATTCGAGGCGTACTGCTGCGTGTTCTCGAAATAAGGGGAGTAGAGGTTGTCTTTGTAGGCGGCGAGGGTGCGAACGATTTTCTCCTGGAATGCGAGCGTATCGACGGGACCGCGCGAGAGATCGTCGCTGAGCCCGCGGTACTTCATCGCAGGCGAGTCGCGAATATCGGCGGCGTGCAAGACGAAGCTGCCGTTGAGCTGGCGCTCGATCATCTGCTTGGCCGTCTGCGCGGCATAGAAGACACCGCTGGCCGTCGCGCCGGTGAGAGTGAGTGTGCCGTCCGCGTAAGAGACCGTGTAGCCCTCAGGCCGCATCGCGTCCGTGAACGACGCGTCAGGATGCTGCCCGAGACGTTGAAGGACGATGCGAAGGCCGTGGCCCGCCGGGACACCGCGAGACGCGAGCGTGTCACGCAGGTCGTCAGCAGCAAACTGATCTTCTGACCCGCAGTTTGGGCATTCAATGGTGACACCAGTGACCGGCAAGTCAGCCTTGAAGGTGACCTCGTTCGGCATAGGAATCAGGTGAAGCGGGGAAGGCGGAGCTTGTGCGACGGCGGCTGCGGTGAGCCCTACGAATGCGACGAGCGTAACAAAGCGCATAGAGCTACGGTACACGGAGCATGTTGAAACGGAAAGAACACCGCTGGATGCTCTTGCAACGACCACGATTTTTGCGAGAGTATCCAGCCGGCCTTCGTTCGCACGGCGTTACTGCGGGATGACCAGCAGCGTAATCGACTGCGCGGGGAACGTCGCGCTGACTGTGCTGGTCGTTCCACCCGATGCAGGCGGCGTTATTGTCGCGTCGGGCTGCGCAACAATCGCTGCGAGGTTTGCGTTGCTGTACTGATAGACCTTCGCATTGCCCGTCGCCGCCAGATTCGCGATAGAAAGCGTGCTGGTCAGCGGACCGTACGTCTTGTTGATGACGACGATCGTCACCGCGTCGTCGGAGGTGCGCTTGGCGGCATAGACCGCGAGCTGGCTCTGATCGGTAGTGATCGAGCTGAGTTCGGAGTCGCCGAAGGTGGATTTGCTTCCATCGTAGTTGCGGTAGATGGCGAAGGCCATATTGCCGGGAATCTGGGTGGTGTAGTTGGTCGTCGGCCAGAAGACACCCATGTCGAGACCGTACTTGCCGAAGATGCCGAGGACATCGGCCTGGGTGACCGCGCCGTTGATGGACTCAGTTCCGCCGAAGTTGTACTCGTCAATGGAGGTCTTCAAGGGTGTTGAAAACTTCGTGCTGGTCCAGTCGGTTGCCGCCCACTTCTGGAGCATGGGAATGAGGTCCGGCGAGGCCGGCGTCGTGCAAACTGCGGACGTCTGTGTAGTGCCCGAAGGATACGTCGGCGGATAAACCGGCTGATAAAGCTGATGATTGTTGGGATCCGTGTAGGTCGGGTCCCAGAAGGCGCGTGTCGAGTTCATGCGCGCCTCCTGCTCGCCCGTGTCGCCCGCGGTCGTAAAGGCCACCGACGATCCGTTGTAGACCGCTGCATAGTAAGCATGGATGTCCACGTAGTCGAGCAGACGCAGGTTGTACGTGTCCGATGCACTCGACATCTGCTGGATGTAGTACTCGATCAGCGGAACGCCGCCGTGGGCCGTTCGGTCCATCGGATTACCCCACGGCTGATAGCACGGTCCTGCGCCGTAGCCGTTGTTGACGTCCTGCTGCGAGTAGAAGTACTGGTACCAGCCGGAGATGACGGGGCCGCTGACCTGGGCGGCGGAGTCGGTGGTCTTGATGGCCAGCGCCGTGCCGATGCCGCCATTGGTGATTTCGTCGTAGGTCATCGGGTTCGGGTGCACATCGCGGTGGACGGCCGACCAGTACTCCGGCTCGTTGTCCAGATCCCAGATGGTGGCGTCCTTGCCGCCGGCAGCCGAGCAGTCCGGCCCGTTGTTGATGAGGCAGTTCACCCATCCGCCGGTCCACGTGGCGTCGGCCCACGTTGTTGTCGCGTTGCCCGCGCCGGGGGCTGAGGGCGGCGGCGTTGCGAGGCTGGTGATCGCCGCGATGGTCGCATTGCCAACCAGACTGGTTCCGCTGCCGGACACGCCATTGCCGCAGTTGTCGCCGTTGAAGCTCTGCTGGTCGGGGGTCGTCGATTTGGGGAAGCTGCACGCCTTCTGCGTGCTGTTGGAGACCCATCCGTTCACGGGCGCCGTGCCGATGGTCTTGATGTTGCTGCCGACAGCCGTAATAAATCCGTTGAAACTGCCGCTGCCGAGCATGCCGCCGGCGCCGCTGAAGTTCTCGAAGTAATAATCGTTGGCGGAGTTGGTGACGCCGGTCTGGTAGTTGTAGCGCGAGACATCGTCGCCGCCCCAGCGAGCCACCGTAATGTTGGCTGAGCTGGCCGTGCCCGAGTCGAGCAGATACGCGTTCATCCCATAGATGAGCGGGCTGATCGGCATCGTGATGTGCGTTGCATCGATCGTCAGCGCGGGACCTGTTGTAGTCGCCGGTGCGCTGAGGTTGAAGGTCATCGTGTCCTTCACCGTTGGGTCGGCGACGCTGGTGGCCGTGACCGTTACACTCGTCGGCGCTGGGTAGGGCGTCTGGTACAGACCGGTGCTCGAGATCGTGCCCGCGCTGCCGGAGCCCGAGGTCACGGCAACGCTCCACGTGACCGCCATATTGCTCTCGTTCTGGACCGATGCCGTGAACTGCTGCGAGCTCCCGATCGTGAGGCTGCTGGTGGAAGGAGAGATCGTGACTGTCGGTGTGGGTACGACATAGGCCGCGGTGATGGTTGTGCTCGCGCTCAACTTTATGGAGCAGATGTTGTTCGAGGTTCCCGAGGTCGAAGTGCATCCGGTCCAGGCGCTGAAGACATTGCCGCCGGTGACCGACGTCGGCGCGGTGATCGTGACTACGGTGTTGGGGGCGTAACGCAACGTCACAGGTGCGACCGCGCTGGTGACGCTGTTGTTGTCGGCCGGAGAATCGGTAATCGTGATGCCCGTAGCCGGATTGCTGGTATGCACGTTCAGCGTGTACGCCGACGGTGTCGCGTAGTTCGCCGTGACGGTGGCATTCGCGGATACGGTGACGGTGCAGGTGTCGCCGGTGGTCGAGGTACAGCCCGTCCACGAGCTGAAGGTATTTCCATTGGAGGCAGTCGCGGGAGCGGTGAGTGTGACGGGTGTACCAGAGTTATAAGTCAACATGAACTGGCTGTTGCCGCTGGAGGCGTTGTTGTTGTCTGCGGGGCTGGCGGTGATGGCAATGCCGCTGGCCGGATTCGCGCTAGCGACGGTCAGATTATAGACAGGAGTTACCGGCGTTGCGTAGTTGGCCGTGACAGTGGCGTTGGCGGAAATGGTGATTGTGCAGGTGTGGCCGCTGGTCGAAGTACAACCGGTCCAGGAACTGAAGGTGTTTCCATTGGAAGCCGTAGCTGGAGCGGTCAGGGTTACGCTGGCGCCGGAGTCGTAGGCCAGCGTGAACTGGCTGCTGCCGCTGGAGATGCTGTTCGTGTCGGGCGTGTTAGACGTAATGGCTACGCCGCTAGCTGGGTTGGTGCTGGCGACCGTCAGGGTGTAGACCGTGGGGCTTGGCGTGGTGTAGTTCGCCGTGACCGTCGTATTGGAATTGATGGTGACGGTGCAGCTTTGGCCGGTGGTGGAGGTGCAGCCGCTCCAGGAGGTGAAGGTATTGCTGCCCGCGTTGGCGGGCGCGACCAGCGTGAGGGTTGTGCCTGCGTTTTCGGTCAGCGAGAAAGAGGTCGTGCCGCTGGTGGACAGGCTGGTGAGCGGATTCGTCACCCCGATCACGACACCGCTGGTTGGATTGGAGCTGTTCACCGTCAGGGCGTAGGTCGTGGGCGGTGGGGTCGAGCCGCTGCCTGCGCCGCCGCAGCCTGCAAGGAATAGAAGAGGGCCGAGGGCCAGGGCGGATATTCCGGGAAGGGAACGGTTCAAAAAACGGCTCGATATCGATATCATCGCGCATCCACTGTATCCCAGCCGGGCGGGTCTGTCGCCAAGAAACGACAGCAGAATCGCGGTACTTTTGTTTGTCGTTGGCGGCGCGAAAACCGAAATTCCTGGTCTAAATCGGAGCGGCTCCGTCGATGACGGTCACGCCTGGGGGCGGCGTAAAGCGGAACTCCGCAGCCTTCGTCGTGACATTTTCGTGGATGCCGGAAAACGTGAAGGTCGTGACGGCGCCGTCGGTCTCCTCGATGCGGAGCACGTGGATCACGCCGTCGGAGTCAACCGTCAGGGCCAGCGAGCGGACGCGCTGGCCGATGCCTTTTGGCGTTCCTGAGAGCGTATAGCCGCCATTGACCAAGGTGAGCGTGAGGCCATCGAGCTCCTTGGCCAGCTCGGTATGGCCGAGCAGAAAGCGCAGCGGCGAGCGCAGATCGTCGAGCTTGCGCTCGGGAAAGCGCGTGGCCTCGGCGTCGCCGGGCGTGTAGGCGATCGCGTCTTTGCCGTCGAGGAGAAACAGCTTGCCCGGAGGCGAATCGTAGGCCCAGCGCATGCGGCCGGGCTTCTGGAGCGTGAGCGTACCGGTCTCGGTGCGGTCCATTCCCATGCCCTGATAGCGCTCGCTGTAGCGGGCCTCGAGGGAGTGAAGATGGTTGTAGTGCGCATCGACTCGCCTGGCCAGCGCGGCTGCGGTGGGCGTCTGGGCGGACATCCGGGCCGACAGGGGAAGCGCGAGGAGAAGAGGCAACAGCGCCAGCGAGTTACGAATTGTCATCCAGTCTCCACGAGGGGGGCCCCTTCCCCGGTTTCAGGGCCGTGTCTTTAGAATGTTGGGTTTGCGGCGAGATGCCGCTGCAAAATATTGATTCCAGAGATTTTGTGTGCAAAATCTCTGGAATGAGGGGGTTGCGGTGAATCTGTATGGTGACTCCTAACATCGAACCCCACCCATGCCGACGATAAAGCCGTCGTCATGAATGGGGCACCCAGATTCGTAGGGGGTTTTGATCTCTATTTCTATTATAGAGAGTTGAGTGGAATTAATGTGCAGCGATTTTTCTCTTTGTTTTGTTTGATTTAGGTGGTTTG
>Ga0207933_1001701_pt1 | contig 15811 bp, 15 predicted proteins | sample NGESurdeep092012_4_FD_184488 | JGI IMG/M metagenome (GOLD analysis project Ga0207933, IMG submission 184488) | Arctic peat soil microbial communities from Barrow, Alaska - NGEE Surface sample F53-3 deep-092012 (SPAdes) | ecosystem: Environmental > Terrestrial > Soil > Wetlands > Peat ... | reverse complement strand
GAAAAACTGAGTCATCTCACGGGGCACGACAAGGAGGTCGCGCCAGGGATCCCATCGAGTCATGTCGTCATCCTCCATCCGAAGAAATCGCAATCTTCTACTGGGTTTCAGTAACCCTGGAGGATTCATACCCGGGCCCTCCCCGGGCCAAACCTAAAGCTCCCTAGAGCCCGATGGCATCCTTCAAGTTCTCGAAGAATCCCTTGCGCACGGGGTGGGGCTTGCCATCCGGCGGGGATAGTTCCATGAGGAGCTCGCGCTCCCGCTCAGTCAGCCGCGCCGGGATCACCACTCGCAAACGGACCACCTGGTCCCCGCGCCGTCCGGTCCGGGGATCCGGGGCTCCCTTGCCCGTAATCCGCACCTGTTGTCCGTATTGACTCCCGGGCTTGACCACCATCGATATCGGCCCGTCCACCGTGGGGACCTCAATGGTGTCGCCTAAGGCGGCCTGGGAGAAGGTGATCGGGCATTCGTAGATGATGGTCATGCCCCGCCGCTGCAGCTCTTCGTGGGGCCTGACCGTGATCAGCAAGTAGAGGTCACCGGTCGGTCCCCCGCGCGGGCCGGCGGCGCCTTCGCCGGGTACCCGCACGCGCATCTCGTTGTCGACGCCGGGGGGAATCTGGACCTCGACCTCCTTGGCGGCCTCGACCAGCCCCTGGCCATGGCAGTTGGGACAGGGTGACTCGATCATCTTGCCCTCGCCGTGACAACGGGCACAGGCCTCCACCGTGACCATTTGGCCGAGCAGCGACTGGCGCACCCGTTGCACTTGGCCCTGGCCGCCGCAGTCGGGGCAGGAAACCGACCCGGTTCCGGCCTTGGCACCCGATCCATCACATTCCGGACAGGCGGCATGCCGGGTTAGCTCGAAGGTTCGGGTGACGCCTCGGATGGCCTCCTCGAAATCGATGGTCACCTGGAGCTGGAGGTCGTTGCCCCGTTGGGGCCCTCCCCGGCGCCGCTGCCCGGGCGTCCCGCCCGCGAAGAACATGTCAAAGAGGTCAAAGGCGGATTGGAAGTTGAACCCACCACTGCCGCCCATCGCCTCGCCAGCGTGACCAAAGGTGTCGTAGCGCTGGCGCCGGTCGGGGTCGGAGAGCACCTGGTAGGCCTCGCCGATCTCCTTGAAGTTATCCTCAGACTCTTGGTCACCGGGGTTCCGGTCAGGGTGGTAGCGCATCGCCAGAGCTCGGTAGGCGCGCTTCAGTTCGGCTGGGCTGGCCTGGCGGCTGACCCCGAGAACTTCGTAGTAATCGCGTTTGGTTTGCGGCATCGGCTAGTTGGGAGACTTCTCCGGCGCATCGGCCGGGGTAGCCTGGCGCGCGCTTGCTCGAGGAGGTTTGAGGTCCGTGTCTAGGGGCTCGCTAAGCGCCTCGGCAACGCTCACCTGGGCCGCCCGGACCACGCGGTCGTGGACCTGGTAGCCGGGGGCCAGTTCGGCGACAATGGTGCCCGGTTTGGCGTCCCCACCGGGCACCGTGAGCACCGCATCATGGAGACGCGGGTTGAAGACTTCGCCCACCGAAGGTATCCGCCGAATCCCCTGCGAGGCGAGACCCTCCTCGAATTGCTTCAGGGTGAGGCGAAGTCCCTCGGCCAGCCCTTCCTTGGCGTCTGCCGGGATATGGGATACCGCCCGGGCCAGATTGTCGATGCCCGGCAAGAGAGCCTGGAGCAGACCGACGGTGCCGTAGCGCGCGTTCTCCTCGATCTCCTGGGCCTTACGACGGCGGTAATTCTCGAAGTCAGCTGCCAGGCGCAGGTATGTGGAGTTCACCTTGGCCAGCTCGGCTTCCACTTCAGCTAGCCGCTCCGGGGTAACCGGAGGGCTGGACTCGGCGGCCGGGATCGGCTTGGGCTCGTCCCCGGTCGGTACCCGACGCGGGCTCACCGGCACCGAACCTGAATCGGCAAGCTCATGCCAGCAACCGCGTCAAGGCGGCTCCGGTCGCCTGCGAAACCAACTGCAAGCGAGCCGCCACCTGCCCGTAGCGGATTCGAGTGGGACCGACCACCCCGATCGTCCCCCAAAGCTGATCGCCTGCCTGATAGCTGGTCAGGACCAGGCTGCATTCGCGAAGCTCCTCGATGCTGTTCTCGTGACCGATCAGGACCTGCATGCCCGCCTGAGGCGCCAGCTGGACCAGGACGTTCCCCAAGATACGCTGCGCCTCGAGGACCTCCAGGACAGCCCGAAGCCGGGCGGGATCCTCGAACTCCGGCTGACGAACCAGGTTGCGGACCCCGTTGTGGATCACCAGAGCCGACCGGGTCGCCAACTGACGCAGGCCGCGCGCCACGTCGGCTCCCAGCGCCTGCAGGCCCGGGGCCAGTCCAGGAACCAGTGGCACGCCCTCGACCTCGTCCGCCGTCAGCCCGACATACATATCGTTCAGCCGTCGGGCCCAGCCCGACAGCTCCTCCTGGTCGACAAGAGGGTCAATCTCAATCAGCCGCTGGAACGCCGAGTTGCCGGTTGCGATCTCAACCATGAGCGCCTGACCAGGGTGAACCAGGACTAGGTCGATGTGGCGCATCCGGCTTACGGCGTTGGCTGGACCGGTCACCACCGCCACGTTCTCGCTCAGCCTGCTGAGCATGGCGGCAGCTACCTCGAGCACCGCCTCGACGTCATGCTCGGCCGCCTCGAAGCCTTGGCGGACGTGCCGGCGCAGCTGGGGGTCGACCACCTCTTGAGGTAGCAAAAAGTCAACGAAGTAGCGGTATCCGCGATCTGTCGGCACCCGGCCCGCGGAAGCGTGGGGCTGGGCGAGGAAGCCATCGTCGACCAACTCCGATAGCTCATTGCGGATGGTCGCCGAGCTCAACTCCAAGAAATATCTGGCGGCCAAGGCGTGGGAGCCGACCGGAACCACGGTCTCGGTGTAATCGGAGACGACCGCCCGCAGAATCCGCTCTTTGCGCTGGTCCATTTCCGGATATACCTCAAGCCTCGGGTTAGCACTCCACTTCCCCGAGTGCTAAGGCAAAGTCTAGCACAGACGTTCTGTCGATCGAAGTGAGCGCGAACTGACGGATTGACCGGCTTGGGCAGCTAACATCACCGGATGAGCTCCCGGCCGTCACCGCCAGCGGACGTCAACCCGGAGGCCCCTCACAGTCACCGCGATGCCGATGTCGGGTCTGGGTCGGAGCGTGAGCGCCTGGCCTGGCGAACCGGGATCCGAGAGGTCGTCTTCGGCGTTCAAGACGGGCTGCTGACGACTCTGGGACTGACCACCGGGGTGGCCACCGCCACCGCCGGGTCGGTGGTCGCCCACACCACCATCCTCATCGCCGGGCTCCTCGGGGCCCTCGCCGGGATGGTGTCCATGGGAACAGGCGCCTACCTGGCTACAACGGCCGCCCGCGACGTAAAGCACCAGGCCATCCACAAAGAACTCGGCGAACTGGAAGCTGAGCCAGACGAGGAACTGAGCGAGATGGTGGCCATCCTGGCCGAGCGCGGGGTCCCGGTTGATGAGGCGACCGATCTCGCTCGGACCATGGCGCGGTATCCCAAGCTTTGGGAGGAGACCCACATCGAGAAGGAACTGGGTATCTCCAGCCAGATTCGCGACACCCCGGTCCGAGATGGGTTCCTCATGGCAGGCACCTTCCTACTGGGAGCGGTCTTCCCCGTCCTCCCCTACATATTTATGACCGGGCTGCCGGCAGTTCTGGTCTCCCTGGCCCTCTCCGGGGTGGGTTTGACGGCGGTGGGCGTGCTCAAGGCGGCAGTCACCGGCCAGCGGCTCTGGCTGGGGGGAGCCCAGGTCCTCCTGGTCGGGGGAGCGGCCGCACTGGTCGGATATCTATTCGGGGTGCTACTGCCCCACGCGTTCGGTCTGCGCCTGCCCCCGAGCGCCTGATCGCCTGCAACTCGGGGGGCTAGTTGGAGCCAGGCAGACTGCTAACGGGGTACGGCACCGGAACCGGGCCTAACAGTTCCAGGGTGACCCGGTCGAGCACTTCGATTCCCGAGGTGGTAGCGATGGCTCGGCTGCCCGACAGGGTCAGGAGTCCAAGACGGACCAGGTCTTCTGCCGTCGCTAACTGCTGAGGCTGGGAAAGCTCGACGCCATCGCGCAGGCGCAGCCCGCACGCCAGGCGCTCCGCCTCGCGCTGCGCCTCATCGATCTCCTCTTGGCCGCGACGCCCGTGTCCTAGAGCCCCCACCTGCTTGATGTAGGTGCTGGCGTTGCGCAGGTTCCAGTAGCGGACTCCCACCGCGCTCGGGGTGGTCTCGATGCCCCAGCCGCCAGCCATCCCCGGGGATACGAACCCATGGGCGCCACAACCGGCAGCCAGATAGTGGCGTCCCTGCCAGTAGCCCAGGTTGTGCCGCGACTCGCGGCCCGGGCGGGCGTAGTTGCTGACCTCGTACTGGAGCAGGCCCGCGCCCTCGAGCACTCCGCGCGCCAGCCGATGCTGCTCCAAGAAGTCCCTCTCCCGCGGTGCCTTCGCCCGGCCCTGCGCTACCGACCACGCCAGCGGGGTGCCGGCTTCGACGGTCAGCTCGTAGCAGGAGACATGGGCCGGCGAGTAGCTCGCCAAGGCCCGGATACCGGCCGCAAAGACTTCGGTCGACTGCTCGGGAATGGCATAGATCAGGTCACAGCTGAGATTCTCCAGCCCCGCTCCCTGGAGGACCTCTATCGCAGCTAGTGCCTGCGACCGGTCGTGGTTTCGACCGAGCCAGCGCAGGCTCCGGTCGTCCAGGCTTTGGACGCCCAGACTCACCCGATTGATGCCCAGGGCAAGCCAGCCGCGCGCCTGTTCGTCGGTGAGGTCGGTTGGATTCGCCTCGATGGTGATCTCGCCGTCAGGCGCAATGGCAAAGGCTTCCCGGACCGCGGATAGGAGGTCCTCGAGCAGCTGGCGGTCGAGGAGACTGGGCGTGCCTCCACCCAGATAGACCGTATCCAGGGGGTGCCGTTCAGCTCCCCCAGCTGCCAGGAGTCGCAGTTCGCGAATCACCGCCTCGATGTAGGGACGGTGCAGATCCTCAGCGCCGATGTGAATCGCGAAGTCGCAGTAGGGGCAGTGGACAGCGCAGAAGGGAACGTGCAGGTAGAGGCTCAGTGGCTGGGCCAGGTCGGCCTCAGCGGTCAAGTGAGAGCACCGCCATGAAGGCTTCCTGGGGAATCTCCACACTGCCCACGCGCTTCATCCGCTGCTTGCCTTCGCGTTGTTTCTCCAGCAGCTTTCGCTTGCGGGTGATGTCGCCTCCGTAGCACTTGGCCAGCACGTCCTTGCGCAAAGCTGGGACCGTCTCCCGGGCGATCACCTTTCCCCCGACCGCCGCCTGAATCGCTACCTCGAAGAGCTGCCGGGGAATCACCTGGCGCAGCCTTTGGACCAACTTGCGGCCCTGGACGCTCGCCTGCTGGCGGTGGACGATGATCGAGAGGGCGTCGACCCGGCTCCCGGCCACCAGGACGTCGAGCTTGACCAGCTGCTCGGGCCGGTAGCCGGTGAGCTGGTAGTCCATCGAGGCATACCCCCGGCTGCGCGACTTGAGCTGATCGTAGAAGTCGTGGATGATCTCGCCCAGGGGCAGGTCGTAGGTGAGCAGGGCGCGCTCCCCGGGGGGCTGGTACTCGAGCTGCACGAACTCCCCCCGGCGCTCCTGGCAGAGCTCCATGATCCCGCCCAGATGCTCCCGGGGCACCACGATCTCCAGCTTCACCCGGGGCTCCTCGATGGTCTCGATCAGGCCCACCTCGGGGAGCTGATCGGGGTTGTCGATTTCAAGGTCGGTGCCGTTGCGCAGGGTGACCCGATAGGCGACCGACGGTGCGGTGGTGATCAGGTTGAGCTGGAACTCGCGCTCCAGGCGCTCCTGGACGATCTCCATGTGGAGCAGACCAAGGAAGCCGCAGCGGAAGCCGAAGCCGAGGGCAACTGAAGTCTCGGCCTCGAAGGTCAGGGCGGCGTCGTTGAGCTGAAGCCGGTCCAGGGCCTCCTTGAGTCCCTGATAGTCGTCGCCCTCGACCGGGAAGAGCCCGGCCCAGACCATCGGACTCACCTGGCGATACCCGGGGAGCGCTTCTCGGGCGGGCCGAGACACCTCGGTGATGGTGTCGCCGACTTTGCTGTCGCGGACGTTGCGAATGGACGCGATCAGGTAGCCGACCTCCCCAGCAGTGAGCTCGTCGACAGCCACCATCGAGGGACGGAAGATGCCCACCTCGTCGACCGCGAAGGTCCCCTGCGAGGCCATCATTCGGATCTGGGTGCCGGACCGAAGGCGCCCATCCATGACCCGCACGTAGACCACCACGCCGCGGTAGGCGTCGTACTTGCAGTCGAAGATCAGGGCCCGCAGGGGCGCCTCGGCATCTCCGACCGGCGGTGGCAGGGCCGTCACCACCGCCTCCAGGATGCGGTCGACGCCCTCCCCGGTTCTGGCGCTGGCCAGGATCGACCGCTCAGCAGGGATTCCGATCACTCGGGCGATCTCCTCACGCACCAACTCGGGATCGGCCTGGGGCAGGTCGATCTTGTTGACCACCGGCACGATCTCCAGGCCCAGCTCCAGTGCCTTGTAGACGTTGGCCAGGGTCTGAGCCTCGATCCCCTGGCTGGCATCCACCACCAGAAGGGCGCCCTCGCAAGCGGCCAGGGCTCGTGAGACCTCGTAGGCGAAGTCAACGTGCCCCGGGGTATCGATCAGATTGAACTCGTAGGTGAGGCCGTCCTGAGCCTGATAGCTCATCCGGACCGCCTGCGCCTTGATGGTGATCCCCCGCTCTCGCTCCAAGTCCATGGTGTCGAGCATCTGCTCAGTGAGATCCCGGGCGCTGACCGTGCCGGTCAGCTCGAGGAGGCGATCAGCCAGAGTGGACTTGCCGTGATCGATGTGAGCGATGATCGAGAAGTTGCGAATTCGACTGGTTGCTTGGCTGGCCATCTGCGGGGCGATTATCCCGACACTCTGACGCCCCACCCTCTCCCCTACTCAAAGCTGGGCCGAGACCGCAGCTAGCCGCCTCCCCTTTGGGCGTAACTGTGACCCCGGCTAACTCCGGATGGCGTAGTGGAGGTGGACCACGCCCTTGCTGAAGCGGCGCTCGTCCACCAGCTCGAGTTTCAGGCGCACGTCCTGGGGCAAGGCCTGTTGGCCGCCGCCAACCACAACCGGCGTAATGAAGAGATGGTACTGGTCGACCAGGCCAGCCTGGAGCGCCTGCGCGGCTAGCGTGGCCCCTCCCACCGAGATGTCGCGAGCAGCCGCAGTCTTCATCTGGCGGACAAGCGCGGGGTCGAATTCGCGCTCGATCCTGGTATGGGCGCTGGGAGCGGCCTCCAGAGTTCGCGAGTAGACGACCTTTTCGGCTTGTCGCCAGAGATCGGCAAAGTCCTGCATCAACTTGGGCTGACCAGCTGGGAACTTAGCCGTCTCCCAATAGGCCATCGTCTGGTACATCCGGCGCCCGTAGAGGTAGGTCCCGAACGTTCGCTCCAGGTCGTTGACGAAGCTCAACACCTCCTCGTCGGGAGCGGCCCAGTCGAATTTGCCCGCCTGATCAGCTACGTAGCCGTCAAGCGAGGTGATTGCCGAAGAAACCAGGTTGGCCATGGTGAGCCTCCAGGGGGCGCCTGCCCGTATCCCGCGAGGACGCGGCCCAGGTCATGGGTGCCTGCCCACGAAATGGCTGAGGGACGCGGGTCCGGCAACCCCTCATCGTGCCAGAAAGAGTAGCCATCTGCAACCAACCACGAGGTTGCCGACGAAGAGGGTGACCGCTAGCCCTGTGCCCAGCCAGCCTGGCGAGTGTCTGATTCTGCCCATCCAGCGACTCCGGCGGTACCGTGGCTCCGAGGAGGACGTCCGTCAAGGCCTGCTTGCCTTAGCTGTCAACGGGGACAATGGACCGGGGCGGACCCTCACACCTTCGAGGGTCCCGCACATTTGACCCGCCAAATAACCGGAGCGCAATCAGTTGTCTCAACTCGGCCACGGCGAGGGCGGCTCTGAAGTGTTGCTGATCCAACCTTGGTGAGCGCGGCTCCCGCCTCCCGGGCCTACGAGATCTCTGCTGCTCGCAGTCTGGAAGAAATCGATGCCGTGCATGAGCTCCAGGCGGAAATATGGGGCTCGCCCCAAGTCGCCGCGCCCAACACCCTGCTGCGCGTCATGGCCGAGGCTGGCGGCGTGGTGCTAGTAGCCCGATCCGGGGGTCGCCCGATCGGGTTCGCCTACGGCTTCACCGGGCGTACCTCGACCGGAGTCAGCTACCACCGTTCCCACGCCGCCGGAGTCCTCTCTGAATTCCGCAACAGCGGGGTCGGTCGGGCCCTCAAATTGGCCCAGCGCCAGGCCGTCCTGGCCTCGGACATGGACCGGATCGTCTGGACCTTCGACCCCACCCAGGTCGGCAACGCCCACTTCAACCTCCGCCGCCTGGGGGCGGTGGCGCGAGTCTTCCGAGCTGACTACTACGGCCAGCGCGTCGACGCGCTCAGCCGGGGGCTGCCCACCGACCGCCTCGTCGTCGAGTGGTTCCTTGGGCCCGCCGAGGAAGCGGACCTAAGCCGCCTGCGGCGGCGCTCCGATCTGGTATCTGTCCACGTCCCCGAAGGACTGCCCGCTCGGGAAGGCGCCGACCTGGACGAAATGAGGAGTCTGCAGGCGGCGCTGCGGGAGGAGCTGCAGTCAGCTCTGGCACGGGGGCTCGAGGTGATCGACTTCGACCTGGACACTCGCAGCTACCGGTTGGCCGAACTCCCCTCGTCGTTCCTCTCGCCAGCCGAGATGGATCCCACGTCCGCTCCCTGATCCGCAACCTCGGCCACATCCTCCTCTGCCGGCTGATCGAGGCGGCGTAGGACTTCGAGTTCGCCGCCATAGATGAGTTCAGGCAGCCCGGACAAACGCTGGCGCAGGTCGTCGTGGCCGGTCAGCCAGCGCCCGGCTTCAGCGATCAGCCGTTCCCGGTCGGCCGGGTAGGAGACGCCGCCCAGAGCGCGCAGCAGAGCGAGCTCGTCTTGAGACGTTCGTTGGCCTTGGGGAGGGGCGAAACGGGGCTCGGCCAAACCCACCTCGATGCGGAGCCGGCCGGGAACTCCCAAAGCCCCTCTGGTCAGCAGCTCCTCGGGCTCCACCGGGGCGAGTTCTCCTAAGGGGGGTACGTCAGCCATCGCCGCCCCGGTATGAGACACCGACCGTGGCCGGGGTCCCACCGGAGTGGGAGGACGGTCCCCGAACCACGACCGGCTCAAAAAACCTAGCAGTCAGTTTGGAAGGTTCAATCGACCGCGATGTATTCGTCAACTTTCCCTCAGTCGCTTGCGACACAGGAGGTGCTCAAGCCTCACCCAGGACCCGCCGCGTCGAAGCGGCGATGTCGTGTGGGCGCTGCCCGGGCCGAGCGTGTACCCGATGAGCGAGCACCATAGGCGCGACGGCGGCAACCTCGGCCAGGCCCACTTGGGGCAGGCCTTCCAAGGCGGCGTAGGCCTGAGCCGCCTTGCGAGCCACCAGGTCAGCCCGGTGCCCGTCAACCTCGAGTTCGATGGCCAGGCGGGCGATTGCCTCCAGGACAGCTCGAGAGGTACCGATCTCCGGGAGCGCGGCAATAGCCCGGTCGATCTGCTCTCGCTCCTTGCCTTCCTCTTCGTCCCATTCGTCAGCGAAGGCGTCGGGATCGTCTTCGAAGCGCTCCCGGCGCTGCACGATCTCCACCCGATCGGGAATGTTGGTGATGCCAGAAACGTCGACGCAGAGGCCGAAGCGATCGAGCAACTGGGGCCGGAGGTCGCCCTCCTCGGGGTTCATGGTGCCGACCAGGATGAAGCGGGACGGGTGCCAGACGGAGATCCCTTCCCGTTCCACCACGTTCACTCCCATGGCGGCGGCGTCGAGGAGAACGTCGACGATGTGGTCGTCGAGGAGGTTGACCTCGTCCACGTAGAGGATCTGCCTGTTGGCCTCGGCCAGCACCCCGGGCTCGAAGCGCCGCTGTCCGGAGTGGATGGCTGCCTCCAGGTCGATCGATCCCACCACCCGGTCCTCGGAGGCGTTGATGGGAAGCTCGACCACCCGCATCTGCCGCCGGGTCGTCTCCAAGTGCTCTCCGGCGGCCAGCCGAGCCTGGCAGTCGGCGCACTTGGCATCACTTTCGGGGGCGCAGCCAAAGTGGCAGCCGACCACCACCTCGAGCTCGGGCAGAAGCCGGGCCAGGGCTCTGACGGCGGTGGACTTGGCGGTGCCCTTCTCGCCCCGGATGAGAACACCCCCGATCGCCGGGTTGACTGCGTTCAGCTCCAGTGCCAATCGCATCTGGCCCTGGCCGACCAGCGCGGTGAAGGGATAGACGGTCCGCAACTCAGCCATGAGTCGATTGTCTCAGAGGCCGCTCCGCCATCCGGTCGCTCAGGACTGGCGAAGCGCTTCCGCGACGGGGCGGAGGATGGCTCCTTCGGAGAGGTCGAAGAGGCCAAAGTAGGCCGCCCCCATTCGGTCAGCCAGGTCAACACACGCATTGAAGTTGTAGCCGGCGAATCGAGCTGACCCCGAACCGGTCGGCTGGGCGCGGGTGGGATGAGGCAAGTGGTCCCGGGACGAGTCAATAACCAAGGAGCGGATCCCCTCCCTTCTGATCTGATCGGCCAGGCGCTGCGCCTCCAGGAGGGGCTCCTCGCCGCCAAAGCTGATGTTGCCCCGACCGTCGCTGATCAGCACCAGCAGCGGGAGGACGTCGGGATCACGTCGCCGTTCAGTCTCGATCAGGTTCAGAGCCGTGGTGAGGCCATGGGTCAGGGGAGTCGTGCCGCCCACGGCCATCCGAGTGAGCCGGCGCTCCGCCAGATCGACGCTCGAGGTGGGGCGGAGCACGACCTGGGCGGTGCGGCCGGAAAAGGAGATCAGAGCCACCCGGTCGCGGCGCACGTAGGCGTCCTTGAGCAGAGCGAAGATGGCGCTCCTGGTGGCGTCCATGCGTTGCTCGGCGTCCATGCTCGCCGAGGCGTCGACGGCGAAGACGATGAGGTTGCCGATCCGCCGCTGCCGAACCTTCTGACGCAGATCCTGAGCCTCGAGCAACAGTTGCTGGCCCACCTCACCGCTCCGCGCCCGGCGGCCTACCTGGTGCGCCGCTGCCGCCCGCATCGTGGCATCGAGCGCCAGGTCGGTCGGATGCTCGACCTGACGGGCACCCACGTAGCGTCCGCGGCGATCCCTCGACGTTGTCTGACTGCGGCGGCCCATGCCCCGGCGACGGAGCCGCTCCCGGGGCAGCTGGATCCGACCCACCTCGAACCCCTGCTCGACCTCGACCGCCTCCGCAGTGGCAGGGCTTGGGCGCGACTCCGTGCTGCCGCCCGAGTCGGCACCGGCTTGAGCCTCGCTCTGGGGAGACCCCTCCTCCTCGGCGTCGGCGGACTCGGAGGTAGCCTCTCCACTCATCCCGGCGTTGCGCTCGCGATCGGGAAGCCCGGATTCGCTAGGTGGCGATACCAGATCGGTCGGAGTTTCCGAGATCCCCCGGGGAGCTTCCGCCAGGCTGCCGCCGAGAGAGCGCCGGCGATGCACCAGGGCCAGCTCGGCCACCTCGGCGAGGTCGGGCAGCCCCACTGAAAGCTCCTCGGGCTGGGGCTCCTCCACCAGTGCGGCCTCCAGAGCTCGGCGCGCCTGTGCAGCTCGGACCAGGACCAGATCGGAGCGGTGCCCGATCGCCTCCTGATCCACGCTCATCGCTGCCGCCATCTGCACCACGACCTCGGGGGTCTCCAGCTTTTCCAAGAGTCGCTGGGCACGCTGCACCCTGCGGGCCAGCTGGAGGTCCTCTTCGGGAATCGCGGACTTGCTCGCGTCCCGACGCATGACTTCAACCCGTTCCTCGAGGCCACGCAGCCCAGAGACCTCGACACAGAGTCCGAAGCGATCGAGCAACTGCGGTCGCAGATCACCCTCCTCAGGGTTCATGGTCCCGACCAGGACAAAGCGGGACGGATGGGTGACCGAGATCTCTTCGCGTTCCACGATGTTGACCCCTGACGCGGCGGCGTCGAGGAGAACGTCGACCAGATGATGCTCAAGGAGATTCACCTCGTCGACGTAGAGAACCTGGCGATTAGCCTCGGCCAGAAGCCCGGGTTGGAATGCCCTTCGCCCCTGCAGTAGGGCCAGCTCGAGATCGATCGACCCAACAATCCGGTCTTCGGAGGCACCCAGGGGTAGCTCCACCACCCGGGTCGGCCGCACCGCCACCGGCACTGCCTCTCCCCTTTGGATCCGCCCGGAGCAGTCGTCGCACTGATCAGTGCCGCGGGGAGAGCAGTGGTAGGGGCAGTCGGCGACCTGCTCTTGGTCGGGCAGGATGGCGGCCAAAGCCCGGACCAAAGTCGATTTGGCGGTTCCCCGTTCGCCGCGGATCAGCACCCCCCCGACCCGCGGCTCGACCGCCGCCAACAGTAGGGCCAGCTTCATCCGCTCTTGGCCGACGACAGCGGAGAAGGCCGGCTGATCCACCTGCCCCAGGCCGGCCAGGGCGGGGCTGATCTCCAGACTCACGGCTACTCGCTCTTCGGAGGTGAAGTCTGCAGATGCTCGATCCAGATCCGGGGCATCTCGGCGGTGATTTCCCGTCCGTCGAGGTCGATCCCGCACTTGGTCAGCTTGGCGAGTTCCAGATCCAGACCGGCTGCCAGCTCGAACAGGGCCACTGCCGGGACTCCCGCCTCTTCCCAGCCGGCCGACTCAATGAGATCGGCCACGATCCTGTGGCTCTCCCCGGCAAACCACAGCTTGGGTGGGGTTTCCGAAGGGACCGCCGCCTGGGCTTGGGCACTTGATCCGGACCGAAAGAGCAGCCAGCCCAGTGTCCCACCCGACGCTGGGCGCCAGAGTGTCTCCAGGGCCTCGGGTTGCACCGGCACCAGAGTGTGCCGCTGATCCAGGCTCAGTCCCTCTCGAGTCTCTGCGTCCCCACCGACAAACTCCTGGCTCAAGCCAGATATGGTAGGTCGCAAGGTCGTGCCAACCCAGGCCCAGAACCCGATTTCAAGCAGGACGAAGTATGAATAGCGCTCCCATAGAGGGCGTCGGGATCGTCGGCGCAACCGGTCCCATGGGTCGGGGTTTGGCGGCCCGGCTCGGAGTTGCCGGAATCCCGACCCTCCTAGGCTCTCGTCAGCCAGAGCGCGCGGTCGAGGCAGGTCTGGCCATCCAAGAACAGCTGGGCGCGTCCAGCGGATTGGTCCAGGGAGCGAGCAACGCCGAGGCAGCTGCCTATGGCGACCTGGTCTTGTTCACGGTCCCCTACGAGCCAGGGCTGCCTCTCATAAGCCAGTTGGAGGAGCGGCTCCAGGGTCGGATTCTGGTGTCCACCGCGGCCCCCATGGAATTCCGAGGTGGGCTTGCCTACCCGATACGACCCGAGCCCGGATCCGCCGCCCAGGAGCTTGCCGCAGTGTGTCCAGGAGCCCAGGTCGTGGGTGCATTCCACACCGTCAGTGCAGCAGCGCTCGGGCACCTGGAGGTCGCCTTGGATGAGGATGTGATCGTCACCTCGGACCACCCCGCCGCCAAGGAACTGGTGGTTCGGCTTATCGGGCGCCTGGCAGGCCTTCAACCTGTCGATGGTGGCGGGCTGGTCAATGCTGGCTTCAGCGAAGGTCTCACCCCATTCCTGATCAGGCTCAACCGGCTCCACCACACCAACACGGGAATCAGGATCACCGGGCTCTGAGGGCGCCCAAGGGACAGGGCCAAACCGCATGTCCGGAACCCCGGTCACTGCGCTGATCCAGACGGCTCGCTTGTCTCTCGAGCCCCTCGCCGACGGCCACGTCGCTGAGCTGAGCCGCCTTCTCTCCGACCCGCGACTCCAGAAGTTCATCGATCCCGCCAACGAAGATGACCTCCGGCAAGCACTTGCGCGCCGACTCGGGGGGTCACCCGACGCCGAGGTCAGCTGGTGCAACTGGGCGCTGCGCTTGCGCGGTGGGGATAGTCTGGTGGGGACTTTGCAGGCTACTGTGAGCTGGCGCGGAGATTGGCCCACTGCAGAGGTCGCCTGGGTCGTGGGATCTAGGTGGCAGGGCCAGGGGCTTGCCAGGGAGGGCCCCAGGGCGGTGCTCGACTGGCTGTCGGACCAGGGGGTTCGGACGGTGATCGCCCACATCCACCCGGATCACGCCGCCTCCCAGGTCGTGGCCCGAGCGGCAGGCATGATGCCGACTGAGGAGTTGGTGGCGGGTGAGTTCGCCTGGAGGGCTGACCTGCCCCAGAGCGGGACCCAACGGCCTGCGCTCTAGCCCCGCCTGGGCGGCTCAGATATGGATGGCCAGGCCCTCGGCGGCCAAGGCTGCCTCCTTGAGGCTCTCGCTTAGGGTGGGGTGGGCATGCACCAAAGCCTCGAACTGCTCCGCCTTGACCCCAGCCCAGGCGGCCATAACCATCTCCGGAAGCAGCTCGGTCACCTCGGCTCCAATGGCATGGGTGCCGAGCAGGTGGCCTGACCCGGCGTCGACGACGGTCTTGATGAACCCCACGGTGTCGCCCATGGCGATCGCCTTGCCGCTGGCGCTGAAGGGGAACTTGCCGACCCGGATCTGTCGCCCCTGCTGGCGCGCTTGCTCCTCGGTCAGACCGGCGGACGCGACTTGGGGCTGGCAATACGTGCAGCGGGGTACCTGGATCGGGTCCAGAGGTTTCACGTCTCGTCCCGCCGCCGTCTCGACCGCGATCACCCCCTCGGCACTGGCAGCATGGGCGAGCAGGGGAGGGCCGTTGACGTCGCCGATGGCAAAGACACCGGGAACGTTGGTGCGCAGGTGGTCGTCGACCTTGATGAACCCGCCCGCGACGGCAACCCCGACCTCATCCAGCCCCAGCTTCTCCACGTTGGCGGCGACTCCGGTCGCGGTGAGGACCATCTCTCCCGCCACGTCTTCGCCGTTCTCCAGGTGGAGCGTCCAGCCCTCGCCGGCGCGCTCGGACTGCTGGATCAGAGACCCGGTAAGGACCTTGATTCCCTGGCGCTCGAACTGACGGGTGAGCTCCTTGGAAATGTCCTGGTCCTCCTGGGGCAGGAGACGGTCAAGGGCCTCCACCACGGTCACCTCGACGCCGTAGGAAGAGTAGACGTAGGCGAATTCAGCCCCGATGGCGCCACCACCGACGATGACGCAACTCTTGGGCGGCTGGCGCAGCTCCAGGGCCTCTCTAGAGGTGCAGACCGACTTGCCGTCGGGGCTGAGGCCGGGGAGGGTCTTGGCTCGAGCCCCGGTGGCGATGATGATCTGCGAGGCCGCCACGGTTTGGCCCGACGGGTCCACTTCGATGGTCTGGTCAGAGACCAAGCGACCCCGGCCCCGGATCACCTCGACCCCGTTCTTGCGCATCAGGAAGGCCACTCCTTGGACCAGCTTGCTGACCACCTCGCGGCTCCGGGTAATCGCTGCGTCGTAGTCGGCCACCACCTCTCCCCGGCTGATGCCGAAGCGCTCGGAATCCTGGATCAGATGGAGAACCTCGGCGTTGCGGAGCAGGGCCTTGGAGGGGATGCATCCCCAGTTGAGGCACACACCACCCAGGGTCTCGGCCTCCTCGATCAGGGTCACCGCCATTCCCAACTGGGCCGCTCTGATGGCAGCCACGTACCCGCCGGGGCCGGAACCGACGATGGCTAGGTCCTTCATCGTGTTCCTCCCAGGATCCGGGCCGCCCAGACGGGCCGGCTCAGACCAGGCATGCCGTGGGATGCTCCAGCAGCCAGCGCAGATAGGCCAGCGCTTCGGCGCCTTGGGCGCCGTCGGTGACCCGATGGTCGATCGAGAGGGTCATCGCCATCTG
>Ga0207933_1001699_pt1 | contig 15818 bp, 14 predicted proteins | sample NGESurdeep092012_4_FD_184488 | JGI IMG/M metagenome (GOLD analysis project Ga0207933, IMG submission 184488) | Arctic peat soil microbial communities from Barrow, Alaska - NGEE Surface sample F53-3 deep-092012 (SPAdes) | ecosystem: Environmental > Terrestrial > Soil > Wetlands > Peat ... | reverse complement strand
CTTCCCCTTTAGGCCTTAACCGTTACTTCAGTATCAGTATCAGTCCCAAATCGCCCATTTTACGAGACCTTAAAGTAAACAAGACAGAGAATTACTATAATGGCTTATAAAGAATAAAGAAGCAGATCAACGATTCTTCGACACCCCTCTTTTGATATAGCTAATCCAGGTATTTATAAAATAGGCATTATTTTCATTGCTCAGCTCAGCATCACTAAGATGCATCGTAGCCTTTATCTTATCGCAGCTGGAAGTAATTACGTAATCGAGTCTGTTTCCTGAACCAAGATGGACAACATGGCCTTCAAATTTATCACAGCCCACTTGGTATTGTTTAGCCTTTCCCATAATATTTTTTGAATTTAATGTTTGAGATATTTCGTGCAATACAGCTATAAATCTTTCAATATCCCTGGCTTCAATAGGAAAAAATCCATTATATTTTTGAGTAACAGACAATTCATCCGAATAAAAAGCTGGTTGGTACATTTGCTTATCAAGTAAAATATATTTTTGGGCATCAAGTTTAACAGATCCAAGAAGTATGAAAACGCAAAATATTAAGAACCTCATAAAAAATTATTTGTATTCGCCGGAGAAGCCTCTCGCCACGTCAATCAATTGATCACGCGTACAAAGTGGGCGGCCTTTTTTGTTACCAAAGGCATTAAATGTTTACTTTTTGCTGCATGGGGGATAAAATAAATTCGGCTGTGATAGAATAAATACCCGATTATAAAAACCGGGAAGGAGGGAATCCGCTTGTTCATTAAGGTAGATTAATCTATATCCATTTGAGCCCAAGATGCACTAAAGCTGAATATCGAAATTGCCGCCAACTTTTGTGAAATTTAATTTTACATTGCCCAAGACAAACCGATTACATGAGCTTCTTCGCTTCATAATTGATAGCTTCCAGAACCACGTTGTGTAATGATGCAGTAGAATTATTGATTAAATAATCAATTATATGCTTATTAAGGTCCATAGCGGTAGCATGAGGTGGTAGCGTAGAAGCCAATTGGTTAACGACATAAATGTTTTGCTCTTTTAGATTATTGATGGCTCTCCAAACCTCCGGAGACACGTATATTTGCTGGCTCATATTATAATCATATTCCTGCTTAATAGAATCGATCAGCGATATTTGCATTTGCCTACACGATAACCCTGCATTATTAACACGCGATAGTAAGTTCTGTAGTGAAATCCTTTCGGTAAGCAATGTAATTCTTTCATAAGCTTGCAGACGCAACTTAAGAGTCTCAGGATCATTTTCAGGTTTTTGTGCCAGATCCTTTTTAACAGCATTCAACTCTGTAACAAGCCATATAAAAGCTAACATTAAAATGAGAAGAACAATTCCGAGTACAGTTTCAAATGTTGACATTTCTATAATTTATAAACAAAAATAATTATTCCTTTAGCAAAATTGTAATTTTGCATTTTACATCTATCCTGAGCAAAAAAGGGTGTTTTTGATAGAATTCGCGAATTATTAGTTCAAACGAATTTCCGTTATAATTAGTGTAAAGAAAATATAAAAAATATGGAAATCATCAGCGAAACTCCGATAAGATTTAGTAAAAGTGCCATTAATGAGATCAACCAGCTAATTCTTAACAAGGATAATTTAGGGAAAAGTTTACGCATAGGCGTAAAAGGAGGAGGCTGTTCCGGTATGTCTTATTTGCTAGGATTTGAGGAAAAAACAGATAAGGATGAAATTTATCGGATAGATGGAATCTCATGTATTATAAATCCGGCGCATTTAATATACTTGTATAATATGGAAATCAATTGGGAAGGCGGTTTGAATGCTAGGGGCTTTTCGTTCAATAATCCCAATGCTAGTAAAACCTGTGGCTGCGGTAGTTCATTTGGCGTATAATTTCTAATAGCAAACGGACAAAAAGAATTGATTCTTATTTAGCCTAAAAATTCAAAAAAATAAAACAGCGAAATTATATGGTTTAGTGAAAACTATTGTGAAGCGATCGCTTCTTCACCATACATCTGTCCTTTAAATTTTAGTGACGGCGAAGAAATGAAATCTCCTAATCCAAGTTTTGGCCATTTCTCATCGACTGCACGAATCGTTTTATCATCAGCGATAATTATGTTGGGCCAATCCCGGTAAAAATCGTCAAATTGTTTTGTCTTTAAAGTACCGTCAAATCCGATGCAGGCAACATATTGATACTGATTTTCTGCTAAATGTTTCTTTACTATAAAATGATCGCGTTTTGGATCAAGGTTATTGCAAAAGCGCCATAGTGCTACAGGCAGGTCGTTAGCATCAACTGTATGTTCAACATATAGGATCATTTTTACGCCAGCCATTGATGCCAAATTGCAAATTGACTCGTGAAGTTCTTTTATGTGATTTCTTTGGTTCTTCTCCACAGAAATTATAAGGCAAGGAATCTCTTTTTCAATCAGAGAATAATTTACAATTTTCACTTCAGGGAAAAGAGTTTTTAGTTCGTTTGCTGACCACTCGGTAAAACAAGGAGGCGTATACGAAAACTGGTCGTCTTTTTCTTCATCGTATTTGAAGGTTCCATCAATACACATCTTGCCGCCGAAACCCATCTTGCTGCAACTATGATCCAGTACATCCATAGGACCTTGCGAAAAATATATGTCCGTAGATGGATTTAAATTTCTAAAAACATCTTTAGCCAGATTTTCATAATCACTTAATTTAATCCGTTTTTTTTCTCCTTCAGGTGAAGTAACAACCAATATTTTATTAAACATCATCTGCCCCGCACCCCACATTGCATTCATTACTTTTTGTGCCTGACCAGCATAATCTTTTTTTATTTCAGAGATCACCAGGTTGTGAAATACTCCTTCCACCGGCATTTCCATATCGAGAATTTCGGGAACCAACGTCATTTTGATCGGAGCCAGAAATATTCGTTCGGTTGCTTTTCCGAGCCACGCATCTTCCTGCGGCGGAATACCAACAATTGTTGCCGGATAAATCGGATTCTTTCTATGAGTAATAGCAGTTATATGAAATTTAGGATACCAGTCCGGTAATGAATAATAACCTGTATGATCCCCAAAAGGACCTTCCCAAATTAGTTCATCATAAGGATCAACATAACCTTCGATGATGAAATCTGCATCGGAAGGAACCTCAACATCAGGTTGAGAAATGCATTTCACGAGCTCTACTTTCTTCTTACGTAAAAATCCTGCCAACATATATTCATCTACGTTTTCCGGTAAAGGAGCTGTAGCAGCATAAGCATATACCGGATCGCCGCCTAAAGCAACAGCAACAGGCATACGCTTATTTAATTTTTTGTACTCATTAAAATGCTTTGCCGAAACTTTGTGCTTGTGCCAATGCATTCCCGTCAGTTTTGGGCCAAAAACCTGCATTCGATACATGCCTACATTTCGCGAGTTGTTATTAGGATCTTTGGTATGAATAATGGGGAGTGTTACAAACGGACCTCCATCGTTTGGCCAGCATGTTATTACCGGAAGTTTGGTAATATCGGGTTCTTCCATAATTATTTGCTGGCAGGCCCCCCGGCCACTTATTACTTTCGGCATCCAGCTTGAAAACTGAGTTAGCTTGGGTAACATTTTCAGTTTATCCAGGATGTTCTCTTTCGGAGATGAGAGCAATTGGAAAAGACTTTCTATCTCTTTTGCAGTATCATTTAAGTCATCAACACCGAGCGCGATGCACATGCGCTTTTCACTGCCATAAGCATTCATTAATACCGGAAAATCGAATCCGGTATTTTCAAAAAGTAAGGCCTTTCCGCCATCCTTACTTTTACTAATCCGATCTGTTATTTCAGCGATTTCCAAATGCGGATCCACGTACTCTTTAACCCGAATCAGCTCATTTTTATTTTCAAGAACAGTGAGAAATTCCAATAAGTTTTTGAATGCCATAATGAGGCAAAGATACTTTGTAAATAGGTAGGTCAACGGTGTCGCGAGAAACCCATATCTTTAAATAGAAATCGAATTACAATACGTTTCCAGGACATCTGTATTCCATCGAGCCCAAGCCTCCACCACCTAACCTAAATGAAAGAGTAAGCATGGTAAAATAATACGCATCGTTTCTCTTAGGTTCCCCCCGCTGCTGTCCAGACGGAGGATAATTTAAATTTCCATTTTTCAATTCATCACCTCTATAAGCTAATTCGACTGCTTTAGCGCCACGGTTTGCAAGCAACAGGCTTTTGTCTACATAAGCTGTACTTACATCATCAAGATGATCTGTAAATAATTTTCTGTAGCCAAACTCCAAACCAACATTTACATTATCGCTTAAGGACAATTTAACGCCCGCCCCAAATGGAAGTGCAAACTGAGTAAGCTTATAAACGTTTCTGCCTGCTACAAACCCCTCTCCTTCCGTGCTTAACGGTTGCAGGAAATATTTTGTTCCCGAACTATCGTAAGTATATGGATTGAAATGATATAATGCCACCCCCGCAAATAAATAGGGAGTTAATGAGTGTTGACTTATTGGAGCGGTAATGAAATATTCCATCCCAATATTGGCTTCAGTGATTCCTGTAGAAAAATTTAAATTGCGCGTTACATTTCTGCTATATTTATCATCGCCGGAAAGTTTTGCAATTGTGAATCCCGTACGAATGGAAAAATGGCTGGCAATATCATAAGAAAATCCAAAGCCACCGGCTACATGCGCCTGGTTAAGCGTAAATTCCTTATCCTGAAGATCTCCTTGATAGTTAGAGAACCCGGTATAAACATTTAGATGAAAATTTTGTGCGTGTGCAAAAAACGCGAATAGCACAATTGATGAGGATAAGAAAAAGGCTTTCATAGGTGGTGTTTTATTTATATTGAATAATTAGCTCTCTGATCATCCTTCATAAGAAGAATAAAATGACTTACGATATTAATGTTTCAATAAAAGGTTTTATTATAAACGCCCAATAAATAATAATATTTCGTTCTTACAAAACATTTTTTGGACACGACCATTGAGAATGCGAACTCGAAAATGCTCCTAATCTATAAGACAGTGAGACCAACGTAAAATAATACATATCTTTTGCTTTCGGGCTTCCTCTTTGTTTTCCAGCGGCAGGATATTGCAAACTTCCCCCCTTTAATTCATCGCCACGATATGCCAATTCCACCGCTTCAGAGCCACGATTAGCTAGCAAAAGGCCTTCATCTGCATAGGTGGAACTAACATCGTCGAGGTAGTCTGTAAATAATTTTCTTATTCCGATTTCCAAGCCAACGTCAACATTTTCGCTTAAACGAAGTTTTACTCCACCACCAATAGGAATGCCAAGTTGAGTTAAACTATAATTTTTCACTCCAGGTAAAAAACCTTCTCCTTCTGTACTCAAAGGCTTAAGGTAATATTTGTTTCCCAATGTATCATGGGTATAAGGATTAAAATGATAAACAGATATACCCGTAAAAAGATAAGGTGAGAATGAATGGACATGCAAAGGTGTAATAAAATATAGAACCTCCAGATTTCCTTCTGTTATATCAGAAGTAAAATTGAGATTCCTGCTTTTGTTACTTCCGTCCTTATCACTTCCCGATACCTTGCCTAATATAAATGCGGTCCTAAAATATATATGATCATTAAATTGATAAGATAAACCTGCGCCACCAGCTATATGAGATTGACTAAATAAGAAAGCATTCCCCTGCAAATCACCCATATAATTTGAAATACCTCCATATAAGTCTAAAGATAATTTTTGGGCACCAGCAGCAAAACTAAATAGAACAAATATTATCGAAAGGAATACAATTTTCATGTGCAGAATTAAGATTTTCCAAAATTAATCTATTTAAGTGTAACGGAGTTAGAAGTCATATAGTTCATAGTCCTTCAATAAAAATTTAAATCATACCTAAACTCTCACCAGTACGAAAGCAAATTAACAGTTAATACAAAATAATGTTCAAATTATAACTAACACATTAGTACTAGTTAATCCAAAAAGAACCCAGTTATCACAAAGGCCCAAAGTTTATAATTCCTTTGGCAAAAACAATTAAAAATTTTAGATTGTTTTAACTTCTTCAAAAACAGCTAATGCATCAGACGAATTTTGTCTAAACTGGCTATTCGAAGCATTAAATTCAGGAACCAACTTCCGCAAAATAAAAGGAATAAGTTCATTATTATGAGAACAGGCCGCTTGCTCCAGTTCGATAATCAGTGAGTTAAATCCAGACACCATGAGAGGGGACTTTTTAGCCCTTAAAATTCTGGGATGGTAAGTTTCAGCAAATTCTTCTGAGTCTTTAAATAACTCTTCAAACATCTTTTCGCCTGGTCGTAACCCACTATGAACTATGGAGATTTCCGACGATTTTAACCCAGCCAATTGAATCATTCGTTTAGCAAGATCAATTATCTTTACCGGGTTTCCCATATCAAACAATAAAATATCTCCCGACTCTCCTATCTTTCCTGCCTCTAACACTAATTTTGACGCTTCGGGTATTGTCATAAAATATCTCGTAATTTCGGGATGCGTAACGGTTATTGGCCCTCCCGCAGCTATTTGTTTCTTGAACGTAGCTACCACACTACCCGCAGAGCCAAGCACATTTCCAAAACGAGTGGTGATAAATTCTGTCCGGGAATCTTCACGGTCGCTCAAAGATTGTATATAGATCTCTGAAACCCTCTTGGTGGTTCCCATCACATTTGTAGGGTTTACCGCTTTATCAGTGGAAACCATTACAAACTTTTTGACCTTATATTCAATAGCAAGATCAGCGAGTACTTTGGTACCAAATACATTTGTTAAAACAGCTTCACTTGTAAAAGTTTCCATGAGCGGAACATGTTTGTAGGCAGCGGCATGGAACACAAAATCAGGCCTGTGGGAAGAATATATTTTCTTTAATTTTACGTTGTCTCTTATAGATGCAATTTCTACCTTAAGTAGATGCTTCTGATCATTTCTTCTCAATTCATATTCCAAGTCGAAAAGCCCTGATTCGGATTGATCTAAAAGAATAAGTTTCTTAAACTCATATTTAGATAGCTGTCGACAAATTTCGCTTCCAATTGAGCCGGCCGCACCGGTAACCATGATAGTGGCATCTTGATAGATATTTTGTATCATATCAAAAGGTAAACTTATCTCATCACGTTCAAGAAGATCTTCAATATTAAGTTCTTTTACCTGCTTTTTTTCAAAAAAGCCACCACGCCAATCTTTTGAATGTGGAATTACGCTAATCTTTATGTTTAAAGAAGCGCAAAGATCAGATATCGCAATTTTTTTATCAACGGATAATTTGTCAATTGCTATATATAAATGGGCAATTTGCTTTTGTTTGAAAAGTCTCGCAAGTTGAGGATTTGAAGCGTTGTATATCGGTAACCCAGCTAAGTTTTTTCCAATTTTAGAAACGCTATCTTCTATAAATCCAACCACATTAATATTTTTCTTAATGTCTTGCTCCAACACCTGCTTCGTTACCTGTCCCATTTCTCCTGCTCCGTAAATAATTGCTTTGATAGTATTTCCCGATTTCGACTGAGATGCTTTGGAATATATTTCCTTGACCAGCAGCCTAAACATAACTAAAAGAAAAATAACACTAATTAAATTAATAATTAACAAAGCAACCGGAAGAAAAGTAGTGATAATTGTATGGCCATCTACTGCATAAATAGTCAACCAAATCACAAACTGCAACGAAGCTAATTTAATGATGCGTAAAATATCGTTGATTTCTGAATATCTGATAATACCCCTATAGATCGGGAAAAAAAATACACACACCCCAAATACAATTAAATTAATTGCCACGGCCGGCAAAAACTTAATAACACTTGGAAGCACAAATAATACGTGCCTTGTCAAAAAAAATGAAAAGAGAAAAGAAATAGTTATTAACATCACATCGCAAGAAAATATGATCCAGCGCGGAGCGTATTTGTTTCTAAAGAATCTTTCGAGCATAAGTACAAATTGGGGGTCTAAACTTTGAAACGTTTAAAACGGACGAAAAACTTTAAACAAAGATAATTTTTAAATTATTTTTATTCTGAAAACTTACTTTAATATATGGAATGTTTCAATAAACATACCAAAAAATTGAATTGGTTAATCATCTTGTTGAAAGCATCCCTATCAAGTTTTCGCAAAATTAATAAAATTCAAACGAAGAAGTAGCCTATGAAATTGTCGTTGGAGTACAAAATTCCAAGTACGTACTCGAATGCTTCCGTTTGCTAATAAAAAATACCAGCATGTCACTAGCTATACCTGATTGAAAAATCAATTGATCTTAGGTTGAACAACGAGAACAATAAGTGCCAATTTATAGCTGCCGCCTCTGATCTAAAGCGAAAATATAGGAGTGATTGTTCAAAACTACAGCGAGATCAACGTAAGAAGTGTCCCAATTCGAATAAATCGCCTTTCACAACAATGCGACTACTCGCCTCTTAGTTATGTCAGAGAAAACTACATTTTAGAAGTTAACGCAATCGCGTAAATGTTTTGCAAAATCGTGAATTAATTTAAGGATTTGCTCTTCGAGAAACTCCTACACAAGTGTTTTTTTTATTTCAGGCATAAATTGCAGCATGTCCTGGCTTCTTTTCGTAATGTATCGCAATGGGTTTCCAGTATATATACTCCACGGTTTAAGACTTTTTCTAACCAACGAAAGGGCCCCCACAACCGTCCCCTCCCCAATTGTAACTCCGGGAAGAATTACTGATGATGTAGCCACCATTGAATAGCTTTGAAAGATAACAGGGGTGCTGTTAAGATTTTTATATTTTTCCTGAATATGAGTAAGAGAAGGCAAGGTGCGTCCTGAGTAGTCATCACTACTCGAAAAAACAGAAACTCTTGGACTAATGCCACAAAAAAATCCTACAGCGATTTTAGCCTCCCCTATCAAAGAGGTGTAGCATCCAATGTGGACATAGTCATCTAATTCTATTCCACCTAAGCCCGCAGATAAAATACAAAAATCATCTATTCTAATATAACTTTCCATTGATATTTTGGATGGATTATAGAAGGATGCCTTATCAGAAATAAATACATGGTGGCCTACTTTGGCAAATCCTATCTTGTCTATTTGTTCTCTCGTTAAAAAAGCCATTAATTAAAGTAAATTTTAAATTATTGAGTCAGTAAGAATACATCCACAAAGTAATGTTAAGTTTGGAAACTTTCAAGATTGCAAAGTATTTTATTTCTTGAATTATTTTAGGTTAGTTACTTTATCCTGCCCACGTTGCCTGGGACTTTGTTCCGGATGTTCCTTTATTTTCTTGCCAAACATTTCAGCATATCTCGCTGGATGTAGGGGTATAAATGGCGCAGCAAAGCAGGCGCTGAATACAGGTTTGGGTTCGTTAATTCCTTCTTAATTGCCGGCAATCTTCGCAGTATACCCACTGATAAAGTGGCACATAGCTTGCCCCGGAGTGAGCTTGCTAATAGGGGGCAGAATGCCGTACGCATCGGCTGAAAGTAGAAAAATATTCTTCGGAACACTACCAACTGAAGGATACGTAGCGTTGGCAATCAAACAAAGCTGATAACCCACTCTTGTGTTTTCCGTGATTTTTTTATTGGTGAAATCTATTTCATCCGTGCCGTCAATAAAGGTTGTTTTCTCCACCAGCGCTCCCTGTCTAATCGCATTATATATATCAGGCTCTTCTTCTTCATTAATCGTTTTTTACATAGCATCCTCCTTCAATAGCATCCTCCTTCAAAATTAAACACTTAATTTTTCCGTACATCCATGTTCGTCATCGCAAATTAACTTCCTGTTCGGATCAGCGCTAAGCGTAGTTTTACCCGTTCCACTCAACCCGAACAACAAAGCCGCATCATGATCTTTACCCACATTTGCAGAGCAATGCATACTTAATATATCATGATAGTGCGGCAATTTAAAATTCAAAATAGAGAAAATGCCTTTTTTAATTTCGCCAGTATAAGCAGAGCCACCAATCAGAATCGTTTTTTTCGTAAAACTGCTGATCGTAAAGTTCCCCTGCCTGGTACCATCTGTTTTCGGATTGGCAAAAAAAGTCGGCGCATGAATAATATACCAGTCCGGATTAAAGTTTTCCAATTCCCTTTTTTCAGGGCGTAAAAACATATTATATGTAAATAAATTACTCGCAGGGTCTTCATTGATGCTTCGGATATTCAGCCTGTATTCGGGATCCGCGCACGTATAGGAATCTCTTATCCATACAGGTTTGTTTCCAAAATGATCCATCATCTTGTGATAAAGGCTTTCAAAATAATCTTCGCCAATGGCATGGTTAATGTCGTTCCAGTCAACCGTGTTAGAAGTAATTTTATCTTTGACTATAAATCGGTCTCTGGGGCTACGGCCTGTAAACTTGCCAGTATTAATTACCAACGCGCCTGCATTGCTGAGTTCACCTTCGTTTCTTTCAAGGCATTGTTGCACCAATTCTTCGGGAGGCAATTGATAATGAATATTTTCGGCTGACGGAAGTCCTAAGGAAAATAACAAGTTTTTGGGAATAACAAACATCGTAGGAACTGACATAGCTTTGTTTTTGTGAAGGATGCAAAGGTAAGAATTCAATTTTTTGCAATCATTTTAAGAAGAAGCCTTTTAACCCACTTGCATCTTACAGTTTTTCGGGTTTGGTTTGCTGGCTTTATTAAAATTTGTGAATATTAAATAATTGTATCGAATTTTGAGAATCATTAAAAACAATAAAAAATTTATAATTCCAATTTATAATTTTTACAATTGGCATTTTTTAAAAATTAGAAATATTTTATTCGTGTATATTGCAATCCCTGTTTTTTTGAAAGTTAATTTTAAAGTTTTTCTGCGGATTAAGACTAAAAATAAATAAAAAATAAAGTAATGAAATATTTACCACTCAATCCCGAAATTTTCATTCAAAACCGAAAAAGATTTGTTGCTAAAATGGACAAGAATTCGATTGCTATTTTTAACAGTAATGATGAGTTACCATGCAATGGTGATGCTTTGCACTCGTTTGTACAAAATTCTGATTTGTTTTGGCTTTCGGGAATTGAGCAAGAAGATAGCATAGTAATTTTATATCCTGACAGCCCCGATCCTAAATACCGTGAAGTATTGGTATTGGTTCGTCCTAACGAATTAAAAGAGAAGTGGAATGGCCACCAGTTTCGTAAAAATGAAGCAGAAGAAATTTCAGGTATGAAAACAATTGTTTGGTTAGACGCGTTGGACGGCTTGTTGCAACCGTGGATTCATTTGGCCGACACGATTTATCTTAACACCAACGAAAACGACCGTAAAGCCAATGAAGTTGAGGTAAGAGATCATCGTTATGCTGCGTACATGCGTGAGCGTTATCCTCTGCATAATTACAAGCGCAGCGCGAAAATTTTAAAAGAATTGCGCGCTATTAAATCGCCGTTAGAAATTGAAGTAATGCAAAAAGCTATTGATATCACTGATGTTACACTCAGGCGCTTGTTGCAATTTATAAAACCGGGAGTAATGGAATATGAGATTGATGCAGAAATATGGCATTCATTTCTTTCTCAACGAGCCAGCGGACCGGCGTACGGAAGTATTATTGCGAGCGGCGACAGGGCCAGAACATTGCACTATATAAATAACAACCAGGAGTGCAAAGACGGGGAATTGATATTAATGGATTTTGGGGCGCGGTATGGAAACTATGCCGCAGATCTTACCCGCACCATTCCAGTAAGCGGTAAATTTGGAAGACGACAAAAAACAGTTTATAACACTTGTCTCGACTTGCATTATTATTGTGCTTCGATTTTAAATCCGGGTATCACGATCAGTGATTACACAGAAAAAGTTGGAGATAAGGCAACCGAACTGTTTGAGAAAATCGGCCTATTAAAAAAATCAGATATAAAAAATGAAGATCCTGAAAACCGCGCATATCGCAAATATTTGTATCACGGCATCTCGCATCATTTGGGTATAGACGTTCATGATTTGGGAACTAAAACTGAACCGATAAAACCCGGGATGGTTTTCACAATAGAACCGGGAATTTATATTGAAGAAGAACAAATAGGCGTTCGTATTGAAGATAATTATTGGATTACGAAAAAAGGAAACATAGATTTGATGAAAAATATTCCGAAGACGGTGGATGAGATTGAGGCGTTGATGAAACACACCCATCCTTAAAGGGGAAAAGCATGATCACTAATTATTATATAGCTAAAACTCAACCAGCACAAATGCCAGATTCTATAAATTCAAATTATCCACATACCCCTTTAGGACGTAGGAGTATCATTCCAAACATCTTCACACTGCTTAATTTATTTTTTGGCTGCATGGCTATTGTGTTTGCGTTGCAAACCGATTCAGTGATTATCTATATGAACGACCAGTTCAATACGAGTTTTAATATTCCAGAAAAACTTTCATGGGCCGCCATTTGTATTATCATTGCGGCAATCATAGATTTTGTGGATGGTTTTGTAGCGCGATTGCTGAAGTCTACAAGCGAAATGGGTAAGCAACTGGATTCCCTCAGCGATTTAGTAAGTTTTGGCGTCGCTCCGGCGATGATCCTTTATCAGCTGTTGAAATTCAGCTATGCAAGAGAAGTAAATGGTTTGGATGTTTCTATTATTTGGCTGGTTCCTGCGTTTGTACTTGCCTGTGCTGCGGCTTATCGATTGGCAAAATTTAATCTTGATACCGATCAGCAATATTCTTTTAAAGGAGTTCCGGTGCCGGCAGTAGGACTATTGATTGCGTCATTTCCACTTATTTTGCATTTTAGTCAAATCGGTGCAATTACTTCATGGATTATCGATAAATTTTCGATTGGGCATGCAGAAATAGAATATTTTTATTCCTCAGTAAATGGCTTAATTGTTAATAAATGGTTTTTGTATCCTCTAATTATCGTACTTAGCTATTTAATGGTCAGCAATCATCGAATGATGTCTTTAAAATTTCGTGACTTTACCTTTAAGAGCAATTTGTCGAAAATAATTTTATTAGCGGTCGCAATTATCGCTGCATTACTTTTGCAATGGATTGCCGTACCGGTAGTCTTTATTGTATATATTTTATTATCGTTAACCGGTCCGAAAACCATCGGATCAAAAAAAAAAGCTGAATGAATTTTATTGCAGAAATTAAAATAATGCCTTTAAAAGAATTGTTGGATCCGCAAGGTAAGGCGGTCTTGGGCGGTCTTGCAAATCTTGGAATCAAAAGTGTGAATGACGTAAGAATTGGTAAACATGTACAATTAAAACTGGAAGCGTCGTCAGCAAAAGAAGCCCAATCGATAGCGGAAGAAGCAGCAAAAAAATTATTGGCCAACCAGGTAATGGAAGAGTTTACCATTTCAATTAGCTAATTAGCACATCATCATATTAACATGCTCTACATCGTCCCTTCTCCGATTGGCAATTTAGCCGACATTACTTTCAGGGCGGTAGAGGTCTTGAAATCGGTAGATCTTATCCTGGCAGAGGATACACGAACTTCGGGTAAGCTACTACGTCACTATCAAATCGAGAAACCTACTTCCTCGTATCATCAACACAACGAACATAAAATTGTCACGCATTTAACGGAACAATTGATGTCTGGCAAAACGATGGCGTTGATTACAGATGCAGGAACACCTGGCGTAAGTGATCCTGCCTTTTTATTGGTGAGAGAGTGTATAAAAAATGACATCAAAGTAGAATGCCTTCCAGGCGCTACAGCTTTCGTGCCGGCCCTGGTCAATAGCGGCCTGCCAATGAACAGCTTCTGTTTTGAAGGTTTTTTACCATTAAAAAAAGGAAGGCAAACTTTCTTAAAAAAACTGGCAGGAGAAGAACGCACCATGGTTTTTTATGAAAGCCCAATGCGGCTGGTAAGAACGCTGAAAGATTTTATAGAATATTTTGGCGCAGAAAGACAATGTAGTGTAAGCCGAGAACTCACAAAAATATTTGAAGAAAATAAAAGAGGAAACCTTTTGGAAGTGCATGATTATTTTAATCCGAAAACAGTCAAAGGGGAAATTGTGGTGGTGGTGGAAGGAAAACCTTAAATAAGAATTCAACTTTTTTATTCTTTTACTGTAGCCTAACCTCTACACGCTAATGTAAACCCCATACTCCAACTCACTCTCCCCTATTTTTTTTATCTTTATCAAAAACGTAATCTATGTGGAAAAATAATATCCTGGAAACGATTGGAAATACGCCGCTTATTAAGCTGAATAAGATCACCAAAGATTTACCATGCACGGTTTTGGCAAAGGTGGAATATTTCAATCCCGGCCATTCTATAAAAGACAGGATGGCTGTGAAGATGCTGGAAGTGGCTGAACGCGAAGGAAAAATAAAACCTGGAGGCACCATCATTGAAGGCACTTCGGGAAACACGGGCATGGGACTGGCTTTGGCGGCAATCGTAAAAGGATACAAATGTATTTTCGCTACGACCGATAAACAATCTAAGGAAAAAGCGGACATTTTAAAAGCCGTGGGCGCCGAAGTGATTGTTTGTCCAACCAACGTGGAACCCGAAGACCCGCGCTCTTATTATTCCGTTTCAAAAAGACTTAGCGAAGAGGTTCCGGATTCCTGGTACGTAAATCAATACGACAACCTGGCCAACCGTGAAGCGCATTATGAGCAAACCGGTCCTGAAATATGGGAACAGACAGAAGGAAAAATCACGCACCTGGTAGTAGCTTCAGGCACTGGAGGAACTGTGGTAGGAACGGGAAAATACTTAAAAGAAAAAAATCCAAATATAAAAGTGTGGGCAATTGACAGCTATGGTTCTTTATTAAAAAAATATTTTGATACCGGGGAAACGGATGAGAACGAAGTTTATCCATATATAAGCGAAGGATTTGGAGAAGATTTTGTTCCTGCCAATTACGACATGAAATATATTGACGCCTTTGAAAAGGTTACTGACAAAGCCGGCGCGATAATGGCAAGAAGAATAGCCAAAGAAGAAGGGATGTTTTGTGGATACAGTGCGGGTAGTTGTTTGCAGGGGCTAATGCAACTGAAAGACAGCCTGAAAAAAGACGACGTGGTCGTTTGTATTTTTCACGATCATGGCAGCAGGTATGTGGCCAAAATTTACAATGATCAGTGGATGATGGAACGTGGATTTTTGGAAGTAAAAACCTTTAAAGACCTCGTAAGTGCACGTGGAAATCAAAAATTAGTTTCCGTAGATGCAGGGAACACGGTAGAGTCGGCTATCGAGTTGATGAAGAAATACGATATTGAAAATATCCCCGTAACAAAAAATGCAGTCATTGTGGGTTCTTTAAGCGAGGGAGGCTTATTCATCAAAATATTATCGGATCCTAAAATAAAAGAACAAACGGTTGAATCCGTTATGGAAAATGAATACCCAGTGGTACCATTCGATATGTCGGTAGAAAAATTAAGCAAGCTGATTTCAAAACATAACGGTGCAGTACTTAGTAAAGACGAAACCGGCGAACACCACATCGTAACCAAATATGACATTATACAAAGCCTTGCTAAATGATATTTCCGGGAAAGTTTCTATGAGTAAATCAACAAATCACAGACATTTTTGTTTGTAAAAAAGTATTTACCCAAATAAAAATCCAGGTATAATTACGATTTACCCCGTAATTACAATATCACGAAAATCAGGCAGTATTCCCCTTGCATACCTTTTGCCACTCTATATCTTTGTCTCAGAAGTTGATTGATGTTCAACAGACATTAATCCCGAATCCAAATCCATTGAAAAGATACCGTTCCTTTAATCCAGGAAAAGCCAAATAA